>VOFK01002726.1_pt1 | contig 160886 bp, 208 predicted proteins | sample 5384121 | NCBI WGS metagenome assembly VOFK01 (sample SAMN12384730, study PRJNA508395) | human gut metagenome | isolation source: healthy gut J | host: Homo sapiens
GTAACGATCTCTCAAAAAAACAGTTAATTTAAAAGTCGACTGTTTTTGAGAGGTCGTTTTGTTATATCGAATGATTTGAAAAACAATGGTGCCTGACACAATAAACAACATGCCAAAAAACAATGAGGTCATAAAGGGACTTAATCCAAAGATATATAAGTCGAAGAATCAGTTCCTGATTGAAGCCTGTGAGTTTTTATATTGACCACTATGGTCAATTCTATCACGAACCGAATGCTTCACTGGTCATATACTCGGAGCAGAAAGAGGAAGTGAAGAAAGCACTTGCGGCAGGTGTTCCGAAAGCAACAATTCTTACTTACTTCTATCCGGAGGTGCCGATGGAAAAAATGAGTTCATATCGAAAGAAGCAGCATTGGAACAATTGGTGCCTGACACAATAAACTTGCAATAGGCTGCTTTTTTTCTGTTGAGCAAGAAGTATCTTTTAATTCATATTTAGGTGGTTTGTCAATAGCAATAATATTTAATGCATAATCTGATTTAAGAGTGAATTTCAAATTTTAGATTTTCAATAATCATGGGATAAAAATAACAGGGAGGATTATAGTTTTCGGAATAAAAGCCGATATATAATATTAGAAACAATAAATAATAAAGAACGGATTCAGAGAAGGAGGACAAAGGATATGTCAATGAATGTGAATACAACGGGTACTGTTTATGGAAGTTATCAGAATACCTACAAGGCAGGTACAGTAGATAAGAAAAAAGAAACAGCGAAAACAACAGAAAATGATAAGGTCAAGAAAAATGTGACAGAAAGTATAGCCGAAAAAAATCTAAGTAAAGAGGCACAAAAAATGCTTAAAGATATGCGTGGCTCAAGAACAGATATGGACTTTATGGTTGCAGATTTTGAAAATGGTGATAATGCTAAAGATATTTTAGCACAAAGTGATAAAGAGTTTACGGTTATTTTCTCAAAGGAAGAAATGGAGAAGATGGCATCCGATCCCAAATATTATGCTGAAAAAGATGCATAGTATTGAAGGTGCTTTGCGTATGTCGGATGAAATCAATGCTCAGTTTGGATTTGAAAGAGCATTTGGTAAGACAAACGGAATAGAAAACAGTGCAGATACTGATACAAAAATAACAAAGTTTGGTATTTCTTTTAATAGTGATGGAACTACAACATTCTTTGCTCAATTAGAAAAAACATCAGCTAGTCAGAAAGAATATCTTGAAAAAATTCAGGAAAAGAAAGCTTCGGAGAAGAAAGAGGCGAAGAAAAAGGAACAATTAAAGCAAATTGAAGTAAAAAAAGCTACTGTTCAAGCAAATTCAAAAGATGAACTTTTGGATAAAATTAAAAATATTGAATGGAATTCTATCAAACCAGAGGATAATAAAATCGGTGGAAGATTTGATTTTTCAATTTAGTATATTTAGATGGGGATGATTACATAAAGTATGGAGGTAGATTCATTATGAGAAAACGTTTTTTTTCTATTATTGTATGTGTTGTCATGCTTTTTACAATGAATGTCACAGCTTTTGCGGCAGAAACTCAGGAAAATTATTCGGAGACGGAGAAAACAATGACATTTGAAATAACTCCGACAGCATTAACTTCTGGATCATCACGACATTCTGTTGGAATGTTAAATTCCTTTTTTGGAACAAATGATACAGTGGCAACTTCCGCTCTTGGTTCTTTTACAATCAGCAGCACATCTGTTCCGTCAGGCTCCACAATCAGTAAAATAGTGGTTACATCCACAAAAAGTAGTGGAAGTAGTGGAAACATCGAATTATTTGTTGCTAAAGATGAGGATAATGGAGATGGCACATTTGACAGATATACAGACAGCAAAAGTTGGAATAGTTCTCTTACTTTTGCAGATTTTGGCAATTATAATTTAAGCCCTGTTGGAAATTATTATGTTCAATTTGAATCTACAAGGTATTCAACGGGAACTGTTGCAGCAGCAACATTAAAAAAATATTTATGTCACAGACTTATACTATCATTAAAATTTTATAATCCCCATTCTAAACAAGCAAAGATGTTGTTATTCAGTTAGCAGCATCTTTGCTTTTAATTGTATAATTGATATGACTATTGAGTTAGAATGACATTGATAGCGATAGAAAGCTATATATTACAGAAGCAGACTTTGATAAAAAAAAGCATTTGAGAGATTATATAAATTGAATATTATATAATCAGAGGTATATAGAACATGCACAGAGACACTATATTTCAATATGAAACAATGGTGCCTGACACAATAAAAAAACGCATAGCCAAACTTCGCTCGGTATAACTGCCTGATTGTGTCGAAATTCGTATTTTATCAATTATATCTGATAAAACTGGATTTGCGGTATTGAAAATCAGTTATAGCCGTGGTACCATATAGACAGTTTCAGAAGGGAGGCTGGTCTACATGATTAAACGAGAAATTTATATGAGCCGTATCCGTCCTTTTATCGGAAATGAGCTGATAAAGGTTCTGACAGGGGGATTCGCCGTAGTGGAAAATCTGTCATGCTGAGCCTGATCCAAGAGGAACTTGCCCCAAAACGGGGTCCAACCAGAACAGTTTATTTCCCTGAATTTTGAGAACATGAGCAATGCACACCTTTGTACGGCTGTTGCATTGCATGATGAAATCCTTCGCAGAACAAAAAAAAGAAATCAGCGGCAAGGTTTATCTGTTCTTCGACGAAATCCAAGAGGTGGCTGATTGGGAAAAATGTATCAACTCTTTCCGGGTGGAGCTGGATTGTGATATATACATTACCGGTTCCAACGCCAAGCTGCTTTCCGGTGAGCTTGCCACTTATCTTGCCGGACGGTATGTGGAGTTCGTGATTTACCCGTTTTCATTCAGAGAGTTTATGGAGCTGTATCACACCGTTTACGAAGGTGCAGACGAAAGACAATGCTTTACAAAATATCTGACGCTGGGAGGAATGCCCTATTTGAGCAACCTTCGCTACGACGATGCCGCCAGTCGTCAGTATTTGCGGGACTTGTTCAACTCCGTAGAGCTGAAAGATATTATCAAGCGAAACAATATCCGTGATGTGGATATGCTGGAGAGAATTATTGCTTATATAACTTCCAACATCGGCACTACCTTTTCTTCCACAGCCATTTCCAAGTATCTGAAAAGTGAAGGGCGCCCGTTTCACCAGAAACGGTACTGAACTACATCAAAGCCTGCACGGACGCATTCCTGTTTTATCAGGTGAAGCGCCAAGACCTCCAGGGAAAGAAAATCCTGACCGTCAACGAGAAATACTATGTTGCAGATCATGGTGTCCGGGAAGCCGTGTACGGTGGCAACATGAAGGACATTAACCTTGTCCTTGAAAATGTTGTCTACATGGAGCTGCTGCGCCGTGGTTATTCTGTGACTGTTGGGAAAGTCTCTGACAAGGAGATTGACTTCGTATGTGAAGATCATGGGGAAAAAGCTGTATGTTCAGGTTTCCTATCTACTTGCCTCGGAGGAAACCATCCAGCGTGAGTTTGGGGCGTTTGCCGGTGTTCGTGACAATTTCCCGAAATACGTTGTAACGATGGACGAACTGGATATGAGCCGAGATGGAATCAAACACCGCAATATTCGTGACTTCCTGCTGGCAGAGGAATGGAACTGAAATGTTCTTCTTTCACCAGAAGATATGCAGAAGTTCTTCCAATGCCGAGAATGAAAAAACAATGGTGCCTGACACAATAAATATTATGATATGTCTGTATTTAACCGCTGTATAGAAACCGGGAATGTTCTCTTAATACTGGAATGTTGGCAGGATGTCCACCCGGCGCTTGTCAGTATCCCAGTGAAATGGGAATACAGCTCGCCGTATGGACTTTTGTATGCTCTGAATCCGCCGGATGATGTTATGCAGTTTGAAAACAATGGTGCCTGACACAATAAATATTGTATAAATGTCAATGCTGTTGTGGTACATGTTGTATTCTGCGTAAATGGTATTCATGTTGTGTCTCCTTTAAACCAATAAAAATATAGAAGCATTTCAATCAGTTCACAATGTCACTTTTATTTTGTGTTATACTGTTTTATATAATTTTCTTGCCCTTGTTTTTGCCCTTATCAGAGTTCGTAAACACTGGTGGGACGATATAACGCAAGGGAAACAATAAGGGAAAGCTCACCTGCGATAAACTTTGTGTTTTCAAGGGATTGAGAGATATTTGATAATAAAATATAACAGTTATTAAATCCCTTGGAATATATGAAATCTCAATTCCAGTTTGATGAATTGATGATATACAAAAAATAATATCAGAACAAATAACAGGCAGGTGGTCATATAATAAGACTGCCTGCTGTTTTTTTGTGTTTATATAATATGATAATGCTAAAATAACCTAAAAGATATTTTGGTAAAATTGACCAAAAACATCTTGCGGATGATTGAATAATATAATATTGTTGGGTATAATAAAAGATATTTAGAAATATAATAACCAAAATATCTTTTAGGAGAGAAGGCATTATGGTAAAAGAGATTAAAAGAGATTACTATTTGGAACAACTTATAAAGCGTGAAGGAAATGGTCTGATTAAAATAGTAACAGGAATAAGAAGATGTGGCAAATCATATTTATTGCGAACTCTATTTAAAAATCATCTGCTTGAAAATGGAGTGGATGATAAACACATTATTGAAATGGCATTTGATTTATTTGACAATATAGAATATCGAGATCCGAAAATCTTTTACCCTTGGGCAAAGGAAGAAATTCAAGATGATGAAAAATATTACTTTCTTTTTAGATGAAGTACAGCTGCTGGATGAATTTGTGAGTGTGCTTAATGGTTTAGCGGATAAGAAGAATTGCGATGTGTTTGTAACGGGGAGCAATGCGAAGTTTTTATCCAGAGATATCGCAACTGAATTTGGAGGCAGAGGGGATGAGGTTCATATGTACCCTTTGAGCTTTTCGGAATTTATGAGTTGCTATGGTGGAAACAAAATGATTATGATGGATGGAACGAATATATTACTTATGGTGGTATTCCCTTGGTGGTATTAGCTGAAACGGATGAGCAAAAAATGATACTCCTGGATAATCTGTTTCAGGAAACATATATTAGCGATATTGTGAAACGAAACAAAATCAGAAATGTTAGAGAAATGGAATTGTTGCTTGATGTTTTGGCATCCGCAATTGGTGCTTTGACGAATCCTAACAAACTTCAGAAAACATTTAAAAGTGTAAATAATTCAAAGATTACCGCAACTACTATTACGAAATATATTGAATATTTGGAGGATGCTTTTTTAATTGAAGAGGCGAATCGATATGATATCAAAGGAAAATCTTATATCGGTACGCCATTGAAGTACTATTTTATGGACATGGGACTAAGAAATTCAAGAATTCATTATAGACAAATGGAAGCGACACATTCTATGGAGAATGTAATTTACAATGAATTAAGAATGAGAGGCTTTCATGTGGATGTTGGTAATCTGACTCGTTGTTGAGAAAGGGAAGGATGCGAAACCGGTAAAAAAGCAACTGGAAGTCGATTTTATCTGCAATAAGGGTTCTAAAAAGTATTATATCCAGTCAGCATATATGCTGGAGACGGAAGCAAAAATGGCACAGGAAATTCGCCCTTTTTTGAAAATAAATGATTCATTTAAGAAGATTGTAATTACATCTAATACACCAAAACCTTTTTATAATGATCAGGGTATTTTAATCATGAATGTATATGATTTTTTATTGAACGTAGAGTCATTGAAATTATAAAAAGCAACTAGTAAATTGAAATTTTATCTTTGTAAAGAATATGACAACTTTTTGGTTTGTAAGGAAGGTAAAATCAAGCACTTGTATCAATATGTATGAAATCAAAAGATCCGTATAACTTTGCTTTTGTAGGATGAGAATATCCATTGCCGATTGAAGGTACAGAAAAAATATATTGATTTGTTGTTTTACCATTTGAATTTGCATTGTTATGTGGTCGTTGAAGTAAAAGTAAAAAAAGAGTTTAAATCAAGTGACATTGGGCAGATCGGAACATATATAAATATTGTAGATGATATTGTAAGAACAGACGCAGACGGAAAGACGATAGGATTAATTATTTGTAAAGAGAAAAATAATGAGTGCAAGAGAATTTCATTAGAAATAACATATGTCTACGGTAGGGGTGGTTGAACTAAACTATTTTTTGATTCCCAAATGGTGATGTGGATGAAAATCGACAAAATGTGGTATACTAAACCAGTATGAACATTCAGAACAAGAACAGACCAGGAGGAACCATCATGCTGCAGGAAGAAATGTCAGCCATCGTTGACCGGAATCCATTTGCAAAACATATAGGAATGAAACTGACGGAAGTCCGTTTAGGTTACGCAAAAGGAACGGTGCCGATGAAAAAAGAACACCAGAATGTCTACGGAGGAATGCATGGAGGATGCGTCTTTTCCATGGCAGATACGATTGCAGGAATCGCGGCGGCAACCTATGGACACATGGTGACAACGATCGATACGAACTTTAACTATTTAGAAGCGATCCGCGATACAACAGAAGTAGTCTGCGAAGCGAAAGTCGTACGTCATGGCGGAAGGATTACCGTACTGACCGTAGAAGTCTTTGATGACAAAGGAACATTAGTGTGTAATGGCGGTTTCACATACTACAATATCGTCAATCAAAGCAGTACGATGTACGGTTTTGAGAAGCTGAGTTAAGGGGCGTCAGATGCCGACCATCCGCAGAAGCCCTGCGAGGGCTCTCAGAAAATCACTTCAATGCAAGCTCCTGCTCACGCATCAGATTCATCTCTTTACGGATCAGAATTACCGTAGTCAAAAATGCTGCGGTATCTGCAATCGGTGCAGAGAACAGGATTCCGTCCATTCCGAAAAATAGCGGAAGGATCAAAAGGAGCGGAATTAAGAAAAAATACCTGTCTGGTTAAAGAGAGCAGCATACCTTTGAGCGGTTTTTCCAATCGCAGCAAAAAAGTTCGAGGAAAGAAGCTGTACACCATTCACAATTACCATAAATAAGAAAATTCTCATAAAACGGACGGAAAAGGTAAAGTAGAGTTCGTCACCGGTTCCAAACAGTGCAATGATCTGTTTTGGGAAAAACTGAAACAGTACAAAACCAATTGCAGATACGACCAGATTGCAGGAAATGGCAAGGCGGTAGGTGCCGCGGACACGGTCATATTTTTTTGCACCGTAATTAAAACCAATGATCGGCTGTGAACCCTGTGAAAGACCGATAATTACCGATAACAGGATACCGTCCGTTTTCATTACGATTCCGCTTGCTGCAAGTGGGATTTCACTTCCATATATCGTTTTTGCCCCATAATAAGTCATAGAATTGTTCATAACGATCTGAACAAACGTAATCGCCACCTGATTCAGGCAGTTGCTCATGCCAAGGGATGCAATATTGAGACAAACCTGTGGCTTCAGGATAAAATGCTGTTTTTTTTTAAACGGATGTGTGTGAATTTTTTTCACATAGTACAGAGCCATAAGAAAAGAGAAAAAACTGACCGATGACGGTAGCAAAGGCAGCACCCCGGACACCCATATGGAATTTAAAAAAAATAAACAGCGGGTCTAAAATCGTATTGATGATGGCACCGATTAACATACACATCATCGAATAATTCGGACTGCCGTCTGCTCTGGCGAGATTGCTCATGCCGTTTGTAATAATTAAAAGAGGCATACCGACCGCCGTGATCCTCGTGTATTCAATGGCATAAGGCAGAACGTCTTGCGTTGCACCAAAGGCATTTAAGAGCGGCACTAAAAAAATCTCAATACACAGGGTATAGAGAATACCAAATAACACCATCATACTAAGGGCATTGCCGACTGCCTGTGCTGCCCGGTCTGCATCCCCTTCACCAAGTGAAAGAGAGAAGCGGGAGGCACTTCCGATACTGATCAAAAAGTGTGATCGCAAGACAGATCGTAGTCAGAGGAAATGCAACGTTTGTTGCAGCATTTCCTAAATAACCAACCCCCTGTCCGATAAAAAGTCTGGTCGACAATATTGTAAAGGGAACTGACCACCATTGCGATAATGCTCGGAATAGCAAAACGTTTTAAGAGTACGGACAGTTTTTCATAACCCAAAGGATTGTTTTCATTTGTATCATTCATTTGTATTTCACCTCATAGATTCTTTATATTTGGACGGATTGGATTTCGTCTGATGCTCCACATATTTCCAGAACTTTTCCGTGGCAGTAGCCATAAGCTGTAAGTGTTTTTTCACAAGATAGGTGCCGGATTCATGAACCGGATCAATGATCTTCCGATAGGTCAATGTCTCGCGGTTGATCAGATTTTTTGCACTTTCGGGGCAGATAATGACACCGAGATTGTGTTCCGCAAATCCCATCACGGAAGTAATGGAATTGTATAGGCAGAAAATGTTTCGTTCGGAAGCAATTTCATTGAACCAGGCTATTGATCTCATTCTGGATCGGTTGGCGGATCGGAATGATCAGGGAAGCATCCTGCAATTCCGACACACGGACACCTTCCGGGCGTTTTGCTAAAAAATGCTCCTTATTACAGATAATGACCCAGGGCTCGTGATTTAAAAAATACGGTCGTACTGTTCCATGTTAAACGGTTCGCGTACGACGGCGACATCCACCAGATTTTTTCCAGACGCTCCTGGATCTCATCACTGTTTCCGGTCCAGATCTGGAAGCGGATATGTGGGGCAGCCTCGTGGAAGCCTTCGATCAGGTGCGGTAAAATACTGCCGCCACAGCTTTCGGTTGCTCCGATAGAAATGGTGCCATAGTCATTGTTCCCCATTTTTTCAAGCTGATGTTCGGTCTTTTCGATTAAAAGGAGGATCTCTTCTGCCTGCTGTTTTAGAAAATATCCCTCCTCGGTCAGCTGGAGCTGCCGGCTGTTACGGATAAACAGTGTCACACCCAGTTCTTCTTCTAATAGTTTGATCTGGCGGCTTAATGGAGGCTGTGCCATACACAACTTATTTGCCGCTTTTGTAAAGTTCCGTTCCTGTGCGGTAACGAGAAAATATCGCAGTGTTCTGGTATCCATATCCAATCTCCTATACTTTTTTTAGGTATCGTTTCCTATATATTATATGTATTTTTTATATAGATGTCAAATATGGTACAATAGACGAAAATGAGTTTTTGCCAAAGAATGGAGATGTTAATTTGAACTTAAGAAAAAAACCATGAAATGTTATTGCATTTTGTCATGGCATTCATTGGTGGATATTTTGGATTATATGCGATAGTAGCCCGTAATGATCTGTTTGGTTCGGCACAGACGAGTAACCTGATCTATTTAGTGCAGGATATCCTCGGCGGCAGACCGTTGGATTTTGTGATCCGTATCGGAGCGTTGGTGCTCTATTCCACGGCAGTAGCTTTGTCGGTCTGGCTCCCGAAGCACACCGCAGTCAATAACAAGATACTCAGCATCCTGATCGATGGAGGTGCTGCGATTCTGTTGGGTTTCCTGCCAAAACATATGAATCCGGTACTGGGTCTGTATCCGATATTCTTTGCAATGGCGTTCCAGTGGTGCAGTTTCAAGGGAATCGGAGGCTATAACAGCGCAACCGTATTTTCAACGAATAACCTAAGACAGTTTGTATCGGCGGTGACTTTATTTGCCGATGAAAAAAGCAGGAGCACCTGCAAAAATTAAAATTTTATGGAGGAACACTTCTCTCCTTCCATGTAGGAGTTGGAGCAGCCTGTGTGGCATGGCAGTTCTTTGATGTGACAAGCATCTGGCTTTGTTTTCTCGCCTTGCCGGCAGCGTTCGGACTTGCCGTATACGAGCATAGCCTTACGATCGAACCTGAGATCACGATGGAAGTCGTCGAACCGGAAGCAATAAAAAATGCAATCAACAAAAATGCAGTTCAGCAAATAGGTTAACTCGCTGGACTGCATTTTTTTGGCTTTATAGGAAATTCCTATAAAGCAAAAACACTTCGGGTGTCAAAACTATATTTTTAATAAAATTTTGTAGCCTGCACCCAGGAAATATGAAAGGTTTCTTTTTGTGCAATGGAAATGAAACTCAGGAAATCGTGAAGCCCATTGGCGCACACGATTTCTGCTTTCGGAGGTTCATTGGAATGGTTTGCACAAGGAAACCTGGAATATTTTATTGGTGCAGGCTATGCAGAATCTATGAAAACATAGTTTTAACACCCGAATCATAAAGTATTTAATTTAGGGCTTTCTAATTCAGCACTTCCTCCTTCACAACTTCCTGTGAGATCAGGTTTTTCCCTTCATAAGTGTATTTAATGGTCTGTATGGCATCGTAGGTTTCTAACCATACGGCATCGGCATAGCGAACGCCGAAATTCATACATTCGCTGATCGTATTCATATAGATGTCGATGCGGTGGCCTTTGATCTTTCCTCCAATATCCTCTGCCTTATAAGTGTGACCGTTGATAATGACTTCACTTCCTAAAGGAATGATGTTTGGATCAACGGCAATTGTGTGTCCGGCACGGACAGGCGTTCCGGTTTTTGTGATTCCGTCTGCGTATTTTCCACAGCTTACCTCGCTTGCCTCATAGGCAGTCAGCAGTACATCGGGAATCCGGTGTTCCTTTGTTAAGGTTACCTGCTGTCTGGCATAGACCACGGTTTGCAGGGAACCATTCAGTTCTTCGTATTCAATATCATGTTTGCTTTGGTCAGGTTCACTGATATTAGAAGCAGTGACAATGTTTTTATCCTTCTTTTCTTTTTCGCAGGTCATGTGTACCGTTTCTGTCAGTTGTTCTGCATCGGGAAGTATTCTTCCCTGATAGGCACCAAGTGCAAGAACAGAAGCAAAAACAGTGGTTGCCACAGCCTGCCGAATTCGGTTCGGTTCTGTCATAAGATTCCTTTCTTTATACCGGATCTGCTCCGGCTTCATTCATGGAAAACATTTTTCCTTACATCAGAAGTATGTGCCAAAACAATGCAAATTATAACTGATAGGTTTTGTTAGAATAGGTAAAAACTTGTAGTTATGGTTATGAAATAAATAATTAAGCATAAAGAATTAAAAAAATGAAGTATTCCAAGTTTCCTTGTGCAGACCATTCCAATGAACCTCCGAAAGCAGAAATCGTGTGCGCCAATGGGCTTCACGATTTCCTGAGTTTCATTTCCATTGCACAAAAAGAAACTTTCCATACTTCATTTTTTAATATTCTCGGATATCAGATATAGATTGGAGGTAAATCAAATTATAACTACAATCTTTGTATCCGAATTAAGTTATTAAATGGGATACAGAATGATAGAGAAAATAAGTATAGATAAGAGATTAGTTAAATATCAATATGGTTAGATATAAAGTTATAAATTAGGGGTGTCCAAAGGCAACTCACAACTTAGTGGATGGAAACTTGCACAAAGCTGAGACTGCTTTTGTGACTTTGGGAGAAAATTAGTAAATCTTAGTCTGGCTGTTCCTATATAGTGTTTGGATGCCATGGACGGCAGCCAAAGTCTTAACACCCCATGGACGGGGTGTTTAAGACGTACACGTCACGCCATCACAACCTGACGCAGGCAGACTTAGATTTTCTTATTTTCGTACAACGGAACAAAATAGACTCAGCTTTGTGCAACCTACCCATCAAAAAACTTGCAACCACCTTTTGCCTCCCTGATCCGTTATAACGTTATAAAAAGAATCATAAAAGCCGCTGCTGGATCAGCCAGAGTTTCATCATCGTTTTCTGTGGCAGGAGTTTGGCAATGGTATGGCAGGTTTTGACATAGGAGCTGTAGACCGACATATCTTTTCCGTGCTCTACGTCTGCGAGAGCTTTCTTTGCGACAACATCGGGAGTGACCATGTTTGTAAAGTTAGTGGTTGCTTTTTTTGCGTCAATGATCCCTCTGTCATACAATCCGGTTTTCATCCAGCCGGGGCAGACTGCCGTAGCAGTGATGCCTTTTTCCCGGAGTTCCACGTTCAGGGCACGGGTATAGTTTCTGACAAACGCCTTGGTAGAACTGTAGATATTCTGATATGGCAGAGGCTGGAACGAAGCCTGTGAGGCAATGTTTAGGATATGGCTGCCCTTTTTCATATGTGGAATGCATACCAGTCCCATGGCAACGACACCGCTGATATTCAGGTCGATCATATTGATCGATTCATCAATGGAAATATCATCATACGAACAGAATTTTGCAAATCCTGCATTGTTGATCAGATAGCGGATATTGCAGTTTTTTAAGGCTCGGATTTTCACCAAAAGTCTTAATGTTTTCGAGAGAGGAGAGGTCCATCGGATAGACAACGATCTTTTTCTCCGTATCGTTTTTGAATCTTTTTTAATTTTTCTTCATTTCTGGAAATGATCCAGATCTCATCCAGTCCTTTTTTTTGCAGATAACAGTTTTACAAATTCTTTGCCGAGTCCGCTGCTTGCTCCGGTTACGATCGCAATGTTCTTTTTCTTCATTATTACCTCCAGCTAAAAATCAATTTTTTTTTCACGTCTGGTATATGTTATTATTTTACCATAGAAAAAAAAAATTTCTAGAAAAATAGAAATGCAAAAAAATTGTGATATGATAAAAAAGCAGAGGAGGGAGAGCGATGTTTTACAGAATCGAAAAAGACAGAGTGGAAGAGACCAGTGCCGAAAACTGGGAAAGCGGACAGTCCGGTGTGGCAGTTTTACCCACAAAGAGTGGGAAGAAGAAATGGACATCCGTGCAACTTATCTGCTCGGACAGCGTGAGGACAACATCCATTTTTTTGCAAGTTGGAAAGCCATGCAAATTACCTGTTTGGAACCTTTCATATTCCGGTAAAACGGGAGCATGAAAAGAACATGGGCTTTGCATTTTATATCCTGCCCGGAAAACTGATCTTTATTGATGATAACGGTCTGGTGCAGGCACATATTAAGAAAATCATTGCGGGAAAAGTACACAGCGGTTACAATCTGGAAAAGTTTTTTTATGATTTTTTAATATCCCTGATCGATGAAGACCTGATCTATTTAGCAGTATTAGAAAAAGAGATCACGAAAATGGAAGAGAGCATGGTGGAGGACGAGCTAAAGGACTTCAACTACCGGATGCTGCATCTGAAAAAAGAGATTTCAAGGCTGTACCGCTACTACAGCCAGCTTGCCGATCTGGGCGAAAATCTGTATGAGAATGAAAAGGAATTTTTTGAAAAAAAGCATACCGGAGTCTTTCGGATTTTTGCGGAGCGTACAACAAGACTTCAGGAGGAGACACAGGTGCTTCGGGAATATGCCATGCAGGTGCAGGATGTCTATCAGTCCGAGATCGGGATACGGCAGAATAATGTCATGAAAGTGCTGACCATTGTTACAACAGTTTTTTGCCGCTGACTCTGATCGCCGGCTGGTATGGCATGAACTTTGTCTATAGGTGCCGGAGCTGAAATGGGTCTACGGATATCCGGTCGCGATCGGTGCAAGTATCCTAGTCATCATCGTGAGCCTTTGGATTTTTAAAAAAGAAAAAATATCTGTAACCGAACTGGTTGAATTTACCACAACAACGTGTTAAAATACTGAAAACACAAAGATATGCACAGAGAAATGAGGAGTGTCAGATGAAGCAAAAAAGAAATCCCTTACAAGATCTACTTAGAAGAAAGCGAAATGCCAAAGGAATGGTATAACGTTCGTGCCGATATGAAGAACAAACCGGCACCACTTTTAAATCCACAGACATTGCAGCCGATGACAGCAGAGGAGTTAGGAGCTGTTTTTTGCGATGAATTAGTGGCACAGGAATTAAACGAGACCGATCCGTATATCGCGATTCCGGAAGAGATCCGCAGCTTTTACAAGATGTATCGCCCTTCACCGTTAGTACGGGCTTATTGTTTAGAAGAAAAACTTGATACCCCGGCAAAAATTTACTACAAATTTGAAGGAAACAATACCAGCGGAAGCCACAAGCTCAATTCTGCAATTGCACAGGCATATTACGCAAAGAAGCAGGGACTGAAAGGCGTTACTACCGAAACCGGTGCAGGACAGTGGGGAACTGCTTTGTCCATGGCATGCTCTTATTTTGACTTAGACTGTAAAAGTTTATATGGTAAAAGTCTCCTATGAGCAGAAACCGTTCCGTCGTGAGGTTATGAGAACCTATGGTGCAAGTGTGACACCATCTCCGTCAGAGACCACCGAGATCGGAAGGCAGATATTAAAAGAATTTCCGGGAACAACAGGAAGCCTTGGCTGTGCGATTTCTGAAGCAGTGGAGACCGCGACCACAACAGAAGGCTACCGTTATGTACTCGGAAGTGTGCTTAATCAGGTATTATTACATCAGTCCGTCATTGGCTTAGAGAGTAAGATCGCTATGGACAAATATGGCATCAAGCCGGATATGATCATCGGATGTGCCGGCGGCGGTTCTAACTTAGGCGGTCTGATCGCACCGTTTATGGGAGAAAAATTAAGAGGAGAGGCAGATTACGAGTTTATTGCAGTAGAACCGGCATCCTGCCCAAGCCTTACCAGAGGACGTTATGTATATGACTTCTGTGACACCGGAAAAGTATGCCCGCTTGCAAAAAATGTATACCCTTGGAAGCGGATTCATTCCGTCTGCAAACCATGCAGGAGGTTTACGTTACCACGGCATGAACCCGGCACTTTCCCAGATGTACGAGGATGGACTCTTAGAGGCAAGAAGTGTCGAGCAGACCAGCGTCTTTGAAGCAGCAGAGCAGTTTGCAAGAGTCGAAGGAATCCTTCCGGCACCGGAGAGCAGCCACGCAATCCGTGCAGCAATCGATGAGGCACTCAAGTGTAAAGAGACAGGCGAAGAAAAAACCATTCTGTTCGGACTGACCGGAACCGGTTATTTTGATATGGTCGCATATGAAAAATTCCACAACGGTGAGATGTCCGACTACATCCCGACCGAGGAAGATTTAGCAAAAGGATTCGCCGGAATCCCGAAGATTTCTTGAGTTTAACAAAATATTAGCGGGCGAATTTATTGACTCCCTCCTACGCAACTGATAACATGAAATCATGCATGTTAGAAGATTTATGTAGGAGGGGAATTTTTATGAGCAGTCATAAAAAAAATAAGTATTCTGGGGTCAGGAAGAGTAGGTTCTTCCATCGCATATTCCCTGATATTAGAGGGATTGTGCTCAGAAATCGTATTGGTGGATATTGCCAAAGAATTAGCACAGGGAGAGTCCTATGCACCGGATGCGATTTACATCATCGTCAGCAATCCGGTCGATGTCCTTACATATGCAGTACAGGAGATTACAGGACTGCCAAAAGAGCGTGTCATTGGAACAGGAACCCTGTTGGATTCCAGCCGTCTTAGAAGTATTTTAGCGGAGCGGGCAAAAGTCAGTCCGAGCAATGTACACGGTTATGTGTTTGGCGAGCATGGAGATTCTTCGTTTGTACCGTGGTCCTTAACATCCATTGCAGGAATGCCGTTAGAGGAGTATGATGCGAATACATTTGCCAACAAACAGGATGAGATACAGGAAGAAGTCAGACTTTGCGGAGCAAATGTCATTAAAAATAAAGGTGCAACAAACTACGCGATCGCCATGTTAGTATGTTACTTAGCAAGCAGTATTTTAAAAGACACCAAAGGAGTTCTGACCGTATCCACAAGAATGGATGGACAGTATGGGATCGAAGATGTCTGTCTGAGTATTCCGGCAGTGATCGGCTCACAGGGGATTATCAGGACCGTGGAACCGGAACTTTCAGACAGTGAAAAAGGACTGCTGATCGACAGTGCAAATATCTTAAAAGATGTCATTCAGACAATTGAAATCTAAGCGGGATTGTCTTATGATAGAAAAAGATCATTTTGAAAACTAAATGCAGTAAAAGGAGATAAAAAACATGGATTATGCATCAGAATCATTAAAAAGACACTATGACTGGAAAGGAAAGATTGAAGTAGTCTGCCGTTGTCCGTTAGAGGATAAAGACGACTTATCTCTTGCTTATACACCGGGCGTAGCACAGCCGTGTTTAGAGATCCAGAAAGATGTAAATAAGAGCTATGAATTAACCAGACGTTCTAACTTAGTAGCAGTCGTAACAGACGGTACGGCGGTACTTGGACTTGGTGACATCGGACCGGAGGCAGGAATGCCGGTTATGGAAGGAAAATGTGCACTTTTTAAAGCCTTTGGAGATGTAGATGCAGTGCCAATCTGTGTACGTTCCAAAGAAGTGGATGATATCGTAAAGACCGTCAGCCTGATCGCCGGAAGTTTCGGCGGAATCAACTTAGAGGATATTTCCGCACCACGTTGTTTTGAGATTGAAGAAAAATTAAAAGAAACCTGTGATATTCCGATCTTCCATGATGACCAGCATGGAACAGCAGTGGTAACTTTAGCAGCACTCTTTAAATGCCTTAAAGTTAACCGGAAAGAAGATGGAAGAGATCAAAGTGGTAACGAGCGGAGCAGGTGCAGCAGGAATCGCCATCATCAAACTGTTGATCGCAATGGGATTAAAAAATGTGATCCTCTGCGACAGAAAAGGCGCAATCTATGAAGGCAGAGAAGGTCTGAATAAAGAAAAAGAGGAAATGGCAAAGATCACCAACAAAGATCATGAAGCCGGAACTCTTGAGGAAGTATTAAAAGGAGCAGACGTATTTATCGGTGTATCTGCACCGGGCTGTGTAACACAGGATATGGTACGTTCCATGAACGAGAATCCAATCCTCTTCCCAATGGCAAACCCGACACCGGAGATCATGCCGGACCTTGCAAAAGAAGCGGGAGCAGCAGTCGTAGGAACCGGACGCAGTGACTTCCCGAACCAGATCAACAACGTACTTGCATTCCCTGGAATCTTCCGTGGAGCGTTAGATGTAAGAGCAAGTGAAATCAATGATGAGATGAAGATCGCAGCAGCAAAAGCAATCGCATCCTTTGTAACAGATGATCTGCTCAGTGCAGACTACATCATTCAAGTGCATTAGATAAAAATGTAGCAACAGCCGTAGCCGAAGCAGTCGCTAAGGTAAAGCAAAAGAAACAGGTGTTGCAAGAATCTAGATTAAGAAGGCAGAGTATGGAAGAATATTTTGATATCCGTGACAGTGCAGGCAATCCGACCGGGGAGGTCAAGGCGCGTTCACTGGTACATCGGGACGGTGACATTCATGGAACCTCCCATGTGTGGCTGGTTCGGAAGAATAAAAAGAGCGGCTATGATGTATTGCTGCAAAAGCGGAGTGATAATAAGGATTCATTTCCGGGATGTTACGATATCTCTTCCGCCGGACATCTGCCGGCAGGAGCCGATTACAGGGAATCGGCAGTCCGGGAATTAGAAGAGGAACTTGGAATCGCCGTAAGCCCAGAGGACTTACGGTTTCTTGGCATGCAAACGAAGGGGACGTAAAAGAGGAATTTTATGGAAAACCCTTTCATAATCATGAAATCAGTGCTATTTTTATATTGGAGAAAAACATAGAACCGGAAGGAATGTGTTTACAAAAGGAAGAAGTAAGCGGGGTCTTATGGATGGATTTTGCAGAGTGTTTAGATGGAATTCGTAAAAAATACATTATGTCATTGTATTTTTGAGGACGAGTTTGAAACATTGGGGGAATATCTAGGCATACTAAGCAAAACGGAAACAACATAGAAAGACGAGGCTGAGTGATGGATCTTGCAGGAATGAATATAAGAAAGATTACAGATTATTTTCGTGCAGGCTGTAAGGAGGATTATAACCGTAGGATTGGAGTTGAAATAGAACATTTTGTTATAAAAGAAGACAATACCAATGCAACATATGAAGAGATAGCGGAATTGTTAGAAGCAGTATTTGGCAACGAACAGTGCGAGTATGAGCAGCGTTCCCTGTTAGGTTGTGTGACGATGGAGTATGCGATCAGTTTAGAGCCGGCAGCCCAGTTAGAGATCAGCATTTTTCCAAGAAAGACCGTACAGGAATTAGAACAGATCTACGAAGGATTCTTAAAACGAATGGAGTCCTATTTAGGACTACGCCATATGCGGCTCGAAACCTGTGGCTATCAGCCGTATGCAAAAAGCCGCAGAGCTGCCACTGATCCCAAAGAGACGATATGAATACATGGATGCATATTTTAAGCACACGGAGACCATGGGAATCCGCATGATGCGCGGAAGTGCTTCCACGCAGGTGTCGATCGACTATCTGAACGAGCAGGATTTTGTGAAAAAATTCCAGCTTGCCCAGATGTTATCCCCGGTGCTGGCGCTGTTGACGGAGAACACAGCGGTCATAGACGGAATTCCCGTAAAACAGCATATTCCAAGAACCACCATCTGGAATCATGTGGATAAGAAGCGGTGTGGGATTGTTCCGGGAAGTATGAGCGAGGAATTTTCTTTTTGCACCTATGCGGAATATGTCTATCATGTGCCGCTCATCTTTGCGAAAGATCACGGTATTATTATGCCGACCGGAGAGTGGTCAGCAGCGGAGTACTATAGAGAACGACTCATGACAGAGGAAGAGATTGAGCATATGCTGTCCATGGTTTTCCCGGATGTGCGGTTGAAAAATTATATTGAAATCCGCATGGCAGACAGTCTTCCAAAGGAAGAAGCATTTGCCTATGTCTCCCTGATTCGGGATATTTTTTATGGAGGAAATATCACAAAGATACGCAGGTATCTGGGAAATCCGACAGAAGAGGATATTGCACAGGCGAAAGAAAATGTCATAAGCTATGGAGAAGACGGCATGGTATATGGAAGAAAGGCAGGCGAGATCTTTGCCTACCTACAGCAGTTTTCCCAAGAACCAATGCAGAAATTATTAGAAAAAAGAAGGCATCAGAATGAGCGAGACAACCAGATTGACAAATGAATATATTGAGATTACGAAACAGGACATAGAAGCCCATGAGAGGACGGCAAAAGAGGCAAACGAATATATCCGTAACTCGACAGCGCAGTACCATGGCAGATGTGTCAAAGCACTCTATGTTCCAAAGATTTTTACCGGACGGGAGGAGCGGATATTCTCTGATCTGGTCAGTACGATGTGTGGCATTTTTTATAAGGTTATGGATGCCTATGCAAAAGACAAGGATTACCGGAGGCTTTTTGGATTCGAGCCGAAGTTAGAGGAACTGATCTTAAGAGAACCGACCTATGACAGCCCGATCCCGATCGCAAGGATCGACATCTTTTATAATGAAGAAACAGGTGATTTCAAATTCTGCGAATTTAACACCGACGGAACTTCGGCAATGAACGAGGACAGGGAGTTAAACATCGCGATCCAAAAGACAAAAGCCTATCAGCAAATGGCAGAAACCCATGAGTTCAAGAGTTTCGAGCTTTTTGATTCCTGGGTGGAGACATTTTTAGAGATTTACCATAGCAGTCAGGATTCCAAAGAATATCCGAATGTGGCGATCGTGGATTTTATGGAAAATGCGACAGAGATGGAATTTCAGATTTTTGCAGAGCATTTTAGGATGCATGGATGCAACGCACAGCTTTGTGAGATTCGGGATTTGGTATATCAGGACGGAGCATTGTATACACCAGATGGAATGCAGGTGGATGCAATTTACCGCCGTGCTGTCACCAGTGATATCATGAAGCACTATGAAGAAGTGGGAGATTTCATTGCAGCAGTAAAGGACAATGCCGTATGTCTGATTGGAGATTTCAGAACGCAGATTGCCCACAATAAAATCCTATACAAGATATTACATCTGCCACAGACGCAGGCATTTCTGACAGAGGAAGAAAATGCATTTGTAAAGGCTCATGTACCGATGACCTACAGCATCCATGATGAGCGTTTAAATATAGAAGAAATCCTGACCGAAAAAGACAAGTGGATTTTAAAACCGGAGGATTCCTATGGTTCACAGGGAATCCATGCAGGTGTGGAGTGCGACGCAAACGAATGGAAGGAACATTTTTATAAGGAAAGAAACAATGCAGACAGCACCTATCTGATCCAGGAATTCTGTGTGCCGTATCAGACCATGAATATAGATCTGGCACAGGGCGAGCATACATTTTTCCCTGTGTATAACCTGACCGGATTATTTACTTATGGTGGAAAATTCAGGGGAGTGTATTCAAGAATCTCAAAGAGCGAGATCATTTCCACACAGTACAGCGAAATGGCACTGCCAACATTATTTGTGACCCAAAAAAAGAAGGTATAAGGGTTAAAGTATAGAAGAATCAGAACATAGAAGAATCCGAGCATAGAGGAATAATAATAGAAGAATCGAGGAAATCAAATGCGGAAGATGGAATTTAAGATGGAGCGGACAGGACTCTTAGAAGTCGGAGATATCCTGCCGGTCACAGAGGGCAAGCTGCCAAATTCCTATTACTATACCTTAGGACGGAGGCGTATGCAATGTCTGCAAACTATAAATATAACGAACGTTTACAGAGCAGAGAAGGAAAAAGTCATAGATGTAAAAAGAGACAGAAAAAAGGATATTTTGTAACCGTGGAATTTGACGAGGAGGAATGACACAAAGATGCCAAAAGGGGACGTAAAATTTGACATATTTACGGTTTCGTGCTATTTTATAGCTGTCGTAGAAGAAGGATCATTCCGTTGCAGTTGAGAGGAAATTTATGACAAATCAGGGGAAAGAACGCCGTAGACACATTGTTAGCGGAAAGTTTTAAAGAGCTGACCTTAAAACAGCCGATAGAAAAGATTACAATTAAGGAAATCACAGATAAAGCGGGAGTCATCCGTCCGACATTTTATAATCATTTTCAGGACAAGTATGAACTGTTAGAATGGATCATCATGACACAGATCATAGAACCAATCGGACCGCTTCTTCAGAATGGTATGGTGCATGAGGCATTGGTGCTGATGTTTACAAGCATTGAAAAAGAGCGGGACTTCTATAGTAAGGCGTGTAAGTTAGAAGGACAGAATTCCTTTGAGAGTATTGTAAAGTCCTGTATCAAGCAGATCATCTTAGGAGTTATTGAGAATAAGGTAACCGGAAAGAAACCGGTACATGCCTGGCTGACACCGGATCATTTAGCAGAGTATTACAGCCAGTCCATGTGTTTTGTGGCGATCAGCTGGATCAAGAGCAATATGGTGATACCGCCAAAAGAAGTGGCAGATATTTATCAATATGTTATAAAACGTTCTTTGGACGAGATATTATCTGAAATGTAGTAACAAAATATACACATGGATAGAAATGTATAGGGCGCAATACAAAAGCACCGAAATGTATAATCGTAAAAAGACAAAAAAAAAGATTGAATATTTATTTATTCGGTCTTTTCTTTATACTAAAGTTCGAGAATAAAGAAAAGAGATGAGGAAAGATGATTAATTTTAGAAAGGGAGTAGTAAAATTACGTATTTCCGATTTTGATAGTGAGTATTATTTTGCTCTTCCCAGCAGCACTAGGATATTTTCACACACAAGAGTAAACTATGATATCCTAACTTATTTACCGAAAGAGATTGACACCATGAAGGGTCAGGACATTCTTTTGGACGAATTTGGCACAGGAGCATTTTCCATGTGCGTAGTAGAAGGAATGGAAGATCAGGACATTTCAAAGATGAGAAAGAACATGGAAAAAGTAGACCATGTGAAAAAAATTCTCTGGTATGATTCCTTAGCAGATTTATCTATTCCAAAAACCATGTTACCGGATAAGGTACAGGATGCATTCATCAATGAGGACAAGGATGCAACCTTAATGGTAATTTTCTTTGACAGCTCCATGTCATCCGATGAAACAATGAATGCGATCGAAGAGCTGCGAAGCGTAGCAGACAAACAGTGTTACATAAGCGGTATGTCGGCAGTCGTTACAGATACGAAGAACCTGTCAGACAAAAGAGGTACCGATTTATGTACTCATCGCAGTAATCCTTGCAGTCATCGTACTTTCACTGACTATGGACTCTGCATTGATCCCGGTATTCTTCTTATTAAGTATCGGAATGGCAATTATATACAACTTAGGTTCGAATGTGTTCTTCGGAGAGATCTCCCTATGTCACACAGGCACTTGCGGCGGTACTACAGCTCGGTGTTACGATGGACTATTCCATTTTCCTGTGGCATTCTTATGAAGAGAACCAGGAGCGTTTCCCGGATGATAAGAAGAGAGCGATGGCTCATGCAATTTCGAACACCTTAACATCCGTTATCGGAAGTTCCATCACAACCGTAGCAGGATTTATCGCACTCTGCTTCATGAGCTTTACCTTAGGTCTTGACCTTGGTGTTACCATGGCAAAAGGTGTTATCTTCGGAGTTATCTGCTGTGTAACCGTATTACCGTCTATGATCCTTGTATTTGATAAAGCGATCGACAAGACAAGACATAAAGCGATCATCCCGGATTTAGGTGTTATTTCCGGATGGGTAGTAAAACACTACAAAGCATTTATCGTAACATTTATTATCGTATTAATTCCTGCACTTTGGGGTTATACTCATTATGAAGTATACTATGATTTAGCGGGTACACTTCCGGGAAATCTGGACAGTGTTGTCGCAAATGACAAGTTAGACGAAACATTTGCAATGAACTCTACACACATTATCCTTTGTGATTCATCCTTAGAGCCAAAAGAAGTGAACGAGATGATGAGCAAGATTGATGACGTGGATGGTGTAAAAGCGACCCTTGGTTTAGACAGTCTGGTAGGACCGACCGTACCAAGAGAGATGATCCCATCAGACATCAAAGAAGTTGTTATGGATGAGAACTATCAGATGTTGATGATCAGTTCTGAATATAAGGTGGCATCGGATGAAGTAAATGATCAGTGTGATAAGATTGAAAAGATCATGAAGAAGTATGATAAAAATGCGATGCTGATCGGTGAAGCACCTTTGTACCAAAAGACTTGATCACGATCACAAACCATGACTTCAACGTCGTAAGTACAGTGTCCATCGGTGCGATCTTCTTAATTATTGCATGCGTATTCAAATCAATATCCTTACCAATTATCTTAGTATCGGTTATTGAGTTTGCTATCTTCATTAACATGGGTATTCCGGCGTTTACAGGAACGAAACTTCCGTTTATTGCAGGAATCGTAATTGGAACGATCCAGTTAGGAGCAACCGTAGACTATGCAATCCTGATGACAACGAAGTATCGTAAAGCAAGATACAATGGAGTAGAAAAGCAGGAGGCAATCACATCTGCCTTAGGAGCATCTATGCAGTCCGTTATTGTCAGTGCGTTGAGTTTCTTTGCAGCAACATTTGGTGTAGGTCTATATTCAAACGTAGACATGATAGCTTCTCTTTGCTCACTGATGGCAAGAGGTGCGATCATCAGTATGTTTGTCGTTATTTTCATTCTGCCGTCCATGTTTATGATTTTTGATAAGATAATCTGCAAGACAAGTAAAGGATTTGTGCAAAAAATTAAGGAGGAACCAAGATGAAATTACCTGAATTAAAAAGAAGATTTAAAAATAAATATGTGATCCGTATTGCAGCCGGCGTATTAACCATCGCCGTTGCAGGCGGAAGTGCCGGTGTATACACTGTTAATGCAGCAAAGACATCTACAAAGGCAGAGACTACACAGGAGTCTACCGATAAGAAAGACAAAAAAGATAACAAAGATGATGAAGAAGACTTAAAAGAAGTTCTTTCTTCTAAGATCAGCAAAGCAGCAGACGAAGAAGTCGGAAAAGAAGAGACTGTTTACGTTGTTGCAGATAACTCCGGAAAAGCAAAAGATGTCATTGTCAGTGACTGGTTAAAGAACCCGGATGGAAATGAGACAATTGAAGACGTTTCAGACTTAAAAGACATCAAGAATGTCAAAGGTAAAGAGAAGTTTGAAGAAAAAGACGGAAAGATCACCTGGAAAGCAAAAGGAAAAAGACATCTATTATCAGGGAAAAACAGATAAAGAGCTTCCTGTAAAACAGACCATTTCTTACTACTTAGACGGTGAGAAGATGGACCCGGATGAGATCGCAGGCAAGAGCGGAAAAGTTACGATCCGTTTTGATTACAAGAACAACCAAAAAAAACTACTACAACTGTAGACGGTAAGAAGTACAGCGTTTATGTACCATTTACCATTATGACAGGAATGATCTTAGACGACAGCTTTACAAACGTTGAGGTTAAGAATGGTAAAGTTATTTCTGACGGTGACAAGAACATGGTAGTCGGCGTTGCAATGCCGGGCTTAAAGGACAGCTTAAAAAAAGTAACTTCTTCTGATTTCTCCGAAGATATTGATATCCCGGAATATGTAGAAGTAACTGCTGACGTAAAAGATTTCTCCATGGATATGACCATGAGCGTTATGTTAAGCGGTATTACAAGCAGCGACAATGTAGAAGATTTCGTAGACTTAAGCGATTTAGATGATGCAATTGATACACTTTCTGATTCTTCTTCACAGTTAGCAGACGGAACAAAAGAGCTTCGTGAAGGTTTAGAGCAGTTAAGAAGTAAAGTTCCTGCATTAGCAGATGGTGCAAAAAACCTTAAACAGCAGTACAGAATCTCTTCGCAATGGTGTATCTTCCTTAGATGCAACCTTAAATACTGCAATGACCGAGGAAGAAAAAGCAGCAGCTTCTAAACAGGCATCAGAAACGGTAGATAAGCAGGCGGCAGCAATTAAGAAACAGGCAGCCGATACGGTAGCATCCCAGAAGAAAGATATTGAGAAGAAAGCATCTGCAGCAGTAGATGCACAGGCAGCTTCTATTAAGAAGCAGGCAGCCGATACGGTAGCAGCACAGAAAGACAGTATAGCAAAACAGGCATCTGCAACCGTAGATGCACAGGCAGATACCATTAAGAAACAGGCAGCTGATACGGTAGCAGCACAGAAAGACAGTATAGCAAAAACAGGCATCTGCAACCGTAGACGCACAGGCAGAAGCAATTAAGAAACAGGCAGCCGATACGGTAGCAGCACAGCAGGCAGATATCGCAAAACAGGCAGAAGCGCTTGTAACAGCACAGGAAGCTCAGATTAAGAGTACAGCAGACCAGCTTGTGGAGGCTGAGGCAACAAATATTCAGAATCTGGCAAAAGCAGCGGTAAAATCAGAATTTGATGCAGGGAAACGTCAGGCAATTACTGATGGTGCAAAGGCCCAGACTACGACGCAGGTTTCCACATCCTTAAAGGCAAATACAAACTTAGTTAACGTGTTGAAAGCAGGTCTGATAGCATCCGGTGCAGCTACGAGTACAGACGCAGAAGCAAAGGCATATGCAATGATTGAGCAGATTGCATCAGGTATTGGAGAAAATTCCGGTGCCAGTGTAGCAGCAGCATGTGAGAATGCAGCAACCCAGGCAGCCCAGACAGCAGCCGTAACAGGAGCAAAGCAGGGGAGCAGGAAAAAGGTGCCGTAGCAGGTGCAAAACAGGGGAGCATCCCAGGGTGCCGTAGCAGGCGCAACATTAGCAGCACAGCAGGCAGCCATAACAGGAGCAAAACAGGGAGCAGCAGCAGGAGCAGTATCCGGAGCAACAGCAGCAGCACAGCAGGCAGCGATCACAGGAGCTAAGAGCGGAGCAGCACAGGGGTGCGGTAGCAGGAGCAACACAGGCAGCACAGCAGGCAGCGATCACAGGAGCTAAGAGCGGAGCAGCACAGGGTGCCGTAACAGGAGCAACCGAGGCAGCTCAGACAGCAGCATTATCAGGAGCTAAGAGTGGAGCAGCACAGGGTGCGATCGCAGGAGCTGAGTCAGCAAAGAAAACGGTAGCAGCAGGAATCGAGGCAGTACAGTCTAACGGTTACAGCTTAGTAACAGGAATGGACGCATTAAAGAATGGTACACAGGCACTTGCTGATCAGGTACCGGCATTAACAGATGGTGTTGGCAAATTAGCAGACGGTTCCGTAACATTGAATGAGGGAATGGTAAAATTCGATGAAGAAGGAATCCAGAAGTTAGCAGATACCTACAATGGCGATGTCAAAGGTATGTTAGATAAGGTTGTAGCAGTAATGCAGGCTGGTTCAGATTATCAGTCATTCTCAGATATTTCTGAGGATACTCTTGGAGAAGTGAAATTCATTATCCGTACTGAGGGCGTAGGAACAGACGAAGACTAACAGAAACGGAAAGGAGAGGGAGGAATGAGCTGGATAGAAATTGTGCTGATTACCATTGGCATGTCGCTGGATACTTTTGCGGCAGTAGAATGTCAGGGTGCATTAGTCGCAAAACTGGAAAAGAAACGCTTATCCATGGCAGTTACCGTGATCGCCTTGTGGCAGACAATCGCACTTCTCATCGGCAGCTTTTTGGTAACTCTCCTGAACCAGTATGATACACAACTGAGTGGAGAAGCCTTTATAGGAAGGATACTTGCAATTCTGATCCTGTTTGGCATGGGTCTTCGGATGTTTGTCAAAGCATGGAGAAATGAAAGAATCGTAGAGAAACGGGAAGATGGTCTGGATATTAAAAAAACCTTCTTTTCGATCGCAAAGGAACGATATTCACGATCCTGACAGGAATCGCATTTGCATTCTTAGAGGCAGATATAAAAGCAGTATTGATCATGATTATCTGCGTCACGATCGCAATGGTCATCATCGGGCTCTATACGGGCTACCGGCTGGGATTTGAGCAGAAGTCCAAAGCCTATATCGGAGGCGGGGCACTTCTGATCGCAGCAGGGATCGATGTCATCGTCCGTTACATTGTGATGAGATGATAAATAGGGAATGAGAAATTAAGAAGGTGTTCCAAAGCCGAAAGGTGGAGGGGCGCCTTCTTTAATTCTGTAAAATTTTATTAAGTAAGTGAATGAACAGACTGCACCTATCAAATATTTCAGGTTTCCTTGCGCAGAGAACACTCCGATGAACCTCTGAAAACGGAAATCGTGTTTGCCAAAGGGCTTCACGATTTCCTGAGTTTCATCTCCGTTGCACAAAAAAGAAACCTTCCATATTTGATAGGTGCAGTCTGTAATCTACATTCCTGAATAGAGAACAGAACTACAGAAAACGCAGCGTGTCACCCGGACCTGTATTTTCCCACAGACAGCATTCCGAAAAGCATCGCCGGGAGTGGCAAAAGTTTGCACCTTGTGCTATGATAGAAACTATGAAAATATTACTGAATGCAATCAATGCAAAAATATATCCATTCCAATCTGGCAGTTTACAGCTTAAGGGCATATGCAAAAGAATATCGGGAGCATATCAGACTGTTAGAATATACGATCAACAACAGAGTAGAGGAGATTTTTTAGAAGGCATTTACAAAGAGCATGCGGATGTCATCTGTTTTTCCTGCTATATCTGGAATATTGCGTATGTAAAGGAATTAATAGAAGAATTAAAAAAATTATGTCCGAATACACCAATCTGGGTTGGCGGGCCGGAAGTCTCCTATGAGATAGAGACGTTATTAGCAGAAAATCCGGGAATTGACGGAGTGTTTATCGGAGAGGGCGAGCACACGTTTAAAAAAGTGTGCCGCTGTTATATAGAGACAGAGGAAAGTGAGTGGGAAGAGGAACTTTTGCGGGTTTCGGGGATTGCTTACCGGAAACGGGACAAAACGATAGCATTTACCGGAATGGCGGAGCCGGTGGATATGAGCACGATCCCATTCTGTTATGAAGATATGGAACAGTTCAAAAACAAGATCATTTATTATGAATCCTCCAGAGGCTGTCCGTTTTCGTGCAGTTATTGTCTTTCCTCGATCGATAAAAAAATGCGGTTTCGTGATATCGAGCTGGTAAAAAAAGAACTCGGCTTTTTTATCAAACAGGAAGTACCCCAGGTCAAATTCGTAGACCGCACCTTTAACTGCAGGCATACACATGCCATGGAGATCTGGAGATTTATCAAAGAAAAAGATTTTTGGGGAAAGACGAATTTTCACTTTGAGGTGGCTGCAGATCTGTTGACGGAGGAAGAATTAGAATATATTGCCGGAATGCGTCCGGGGCTCATACAGTTAGAGATCGGCGTGCAGTCCACGAATGATGTTACAATACAGGAAATACACCGGACCATGGATTTAGAAAAACTAAAGGCAGTCGTGAGACGGATACAGGCACCGGGCAACATCCATCAGCATTTAGATTTAATTGCAGGACTGCCGTATGAGGATTATCAGACCTTTCAAAAGTCATTTGATGAGATTTACGATTTAAAACCGGAGCAGCTTCAGCTTGGATTTTTTAAAGGTGTTAAAGGGTTCGTATATGTTTGAACATGCGGAGGAATACGGACTGGTTTATCAATCGAAACCACCGTATGAGGTGATGAAAACGAACTGGCTGAGCTTTGATGAAGTCTTAAAGATCAAACAGGTGGAAGAAATGTTAGAGGTGTACTATAACAGCCACCAGTATGAAGTTTTTACAATGAAAATCTTAGAGCAGTTTTTTGACGGTGGGTTTGAGATGTTCCAAAAGATGGGAGAATTTTATGAAATGCAGGGTTATTTTCATTTGAAACATACAAGGATACGCCGCTGCGAGATCCTGTTAGAGTTTGCAAAAAGAGTATGTGACGGATATGAGAATGTTAGAACAATCCCTGACCTTTGATCTATATTATCGCGAGAACATGAAGAGCCGTCCGGCATTTGCCACAGATTTAGAGCCGTATAAAGAGATCAGCCGGAAAGTCTGCAAAAAAGGCAAACAGAGCCATTTAGAGCCGTTTACCTATCGATTTCCGACCGAGCAGGAGCGGAGTATTGCAAAACTGCCGGAGTCCTGCAACGAGTATTTTGTACTGTTTGACTATGAACACAGAAATCCGCTGACGAATCAGGCAGGAATACAGGTAATAGAGAAGGGAGAATTGCCATGACAAAGAGAACAGCCGAAATCTTAAAAAGACTGGATGAAGCATATGGAACGGAGTATGTCTGCTATCTGAACCATGAGACACCGTGGCAGCTTCTGATCGCCGTTATCTTAAGCGCACAGTGTACCGATGCAAGAGTCAATATCGTAACAAAGGATCTGTTTCAGAAATATCCATCGTTAGAAGCCTTTGCCAATGCGGATTTAAAAAGAGTTAGAACAGGATATCCATTCGACCGGATTTTATCACAATAAGGCAAAAAATATCATCTCCTGTGCCAGAACCTTAGTGGAAAAATACGACGGAGAAGTGCCAAGGGAATTAGAAGAGCTGACCGCATTAGCGGGAGTCGGCAGAAAGACCGCAAATGTCATCCGTGGAAACATCTACCATGAACCGAGTGTGGTTGTGGATACCCACGTCAAACGGATTTCAAAAAAATTGGGCTTTACCAAAGAGGATGACCCTGTCAAGATTGAATACGATCTGATGAAGGTACTGCCAAAAGACCACTGGATCCTCTACAATATACAGATCATCACGCTGGGCAGAAGTATCTGTACTGCACGGAATCCGAAATGTACCGAATGTTTTTTGTCAGACTTATGTAAGGGAAGTGGAAAATGATGTTAGAGGACTACTGCGTCATTGACTTAGAAATGACGGGACTCAATCCAAAACATCATAAGATTTTGGAAGTGGCGGCAGTACGGGTCAGAAAAAAAGAAATCGTCAGCGAGTGCTCCATGCTGATCCGGCAGCACCAGCTATTAGAGGAAAAGATCACGGAACTGACCGGGATCGATCAGGAGATGTTAGCAGGAGCAAAAGAAGAGGATGAGGTGTTAGATCACTTTTTTGGATTTCTTGGGGAAGATATTTTAGTAGGACAAAATGTGATCTTTGATTATAGTTTTTTAAAACAGGCTGCGATCAACCGGAAGATGTCCTTTGAACGAAAGGCGGCAGATACGTTAAAGATAGCCAGAAGATGTCTGCCGGCGTTGGAAAAAAAGGACGCTGGATGCTCTTTGCGGATACTATGGAATCGAGATCGGACACCATCACCGTGCCTTAGACGATGCAAAAAGCGACCTATCTGCTCTATGAAAGGTTAGAGAAGGAATTCGGGGCGGTGCAGGCAGATGTCTTTGAGCCTAAGCCACTGATTTATAAAGCCAAGCGGCAGACTCCGGCAACAGCCAGACAAAAAAAGCACTTGAAAGAATTGGCAGATTATCATAAAATAAACCTTAATCTGGAATGGGAAACACTGACAAGAAATGAAGCATCCCGCCAGGTTGACCGGATCATCAGCCAATATGGCAGGATGCCCCAAAATAACGATGCTAAGCTAACAATGTTAAAATAAAAATCCTAAATAGAAATTCTAAAATAGAAGTCCTAAGACAGTATCTCTCTTAATTTTTTTTCCGGATAGTGTCTTTCGAAAGCGAGTTTAAGGAATCGGCACTTTCGATAAGATCAGAAATTTTGGCGGTTTCGCCTTTTTCCTGATAGAGTCCGGCGGGCTAAGAGCGTATAGTTCTCCGTAACATCACTCTTGATGCTGACACCAAATTCTAAAACGCGGATAGCATCATCGATGTGTGCATGTTCGGCAAGGCCTTTTGCATAATCTGTTAAGAGGCGAACGAGCGTAGTAAAGCGTTCATCACAGTCGCTAAGAATAGCCAGGTTTGAAACACCGTACTGCAGTTTTAAATCCGTGTTTGAAATGCCGGTTAAATTCAGGATCTTCTGTTCGGAAAGAGCAAGTAACTGCTGTTCCGTTTCCTCGTATCCTTCGTTTGGATAAGCACCGACAGGAAAAGTATCAACAGGAATTTGGATATAATCTAAATTTGTGATATCCTGTTTGCGTGTACTGTTTGCATCGTTTTCACGCTGCCAGAAATCAGATTCTTTTTGTGTATTGACTTTGTCAATCTGTTTACGCCGATAAGCGTAATATGCTAAAAATAATATAAAAGTAATTAGAACAACAGGGACCATTGTGTGTCTCCTTTCCATAATCATAAAGTGAGGTGAAAAATATGAACTACCGTAATTCTAAAAGAAACCGCATCATCGCCAGCGTGATCGTGATCATCTTAGTGGCATCTATGCTTCTTTTTCTTTATTACTTGCAGCATTCTAGGACATAATATACTAAAACAGAGGATGGGTGTCAAATTAATTAGGCGTTCTGCATCTTGAAAAAACAGATTTTTATGATACAATAGAAAACGAACGTTTGAGAACATAGAAAACCAGCATAGAAAGCCGACTTTCGGATAAAATGATATCAGAGGCGGCTGTATTAAAGGGGTAACAGAATGAGAAATATTAAAAAAAGATGGTTTTTGTTTGCAGCAGCATTTGTGTTAGTGGCAGCAGCAGGAATCCATATGGGTGTCAAAGCGGAAGAAGATGAGAATCGTGTCATCGCAGACCGTGTTTATATCGGAGATGTTTCCGTGGCAGGAATGACAGAGGAAGAAGCAACTGCCGCAGTAGAGGATTACATTGAGAGTCTGCAGGATACGGCAATCACATTAAAAGCCGGTGAGAACAGTATAGAAGTAACAGCAAAGGATTTAGGTGTTACCTGGGGAAACCCGGAGTTGGCTGAAAAAGCAGTAAACCTTGGAAGAACCGGAAATCCGATCGCAAGATATAAAGAAAAGAAAGATTTAGAAAAAGGCGACAAAGTCTTTGTACTTTCCTATGCCATTGACGAAAGCAAGACAGCAGCTTTGTTAAAAGAGCATGCAAAAGAGTTAGATCAGGAAGCACAGGATAACGGACTGACCCGTGAGAACGGACAGTTTACCTTTGTAAAAGGACATGAAGGAATTAAAGTAAACGCAGAGAAATCCATTGAGCAGATCGCATCACATATGCAGAATCAGTGGGATGGAAAAGCAGCCTCTATTGAACTGAGTGCAAAACTCGTAGAGCCGCGCGGTTCCGAAGAAGAGTTAGCAGAAGTCAAAGATTTACTTGGCGGTTACAGCACAAACTTCAGTTCCTCATCAGCAGGACGTGCAAAAAATGTGCGTAATGGAGCAAGCAAGATCAATGGAAGCATCATCTATCCGGGCGAAGAATTTTCCGTACATGATGCAGTCGTTCCGTTTAATGCAGAGAACGGATATGAGTTAGCAGGCTCCTATGAGAATGGAACAACCGTTGAGACCTATGGTGGAGGAATCTGCCAGGTGTCTACAACTTTATATAATGCAGTGATCCGTGCAGAACTTGAGATTACCGAAAGATCTGCGCATTCCATGATCGTAAGTTATGTAGAGCCATCTATGGATGCAGCAATTTCAGGTGAATACAAGGATCTGAAATTTAAGAATTCCACAAAATATCCGGTATATATCGAGGGTTATACCGACGGCGGTATCATCCACTTTAATGTCTATGGAAAAGAGACAAGAGATGCAAACCGTGAGGTTGAATTTGTCAGCGAGACCACCGGTGAAACAGATCCGGGTGTAAAATATGTTGCCTGACGGAACCTTACAAATCGGTACCATTTCCACACAGCAGTCTGCACATATCGGTAAAAAGCCAAACTGTGGAAAGTTGTAAAAGTAAATGGAAAAGAAGAGAGCAGGGAAGTATTTAACACTTCTAATTATCAGGCATCACCGAAGATCGTCAGAGTAGGTACTGCTTCTGACAGTCAGGATGCGATCAATGCTGTTATGGCAGCGATCGGAACACAGGATGAGGGCAACCATTCAGGCAGCAGCGGCAGCAAACTGTACGGCAGCCCGTGATGCGGCAGCGGCACAGCAGGCAGCAGAAGCAGCGGCAGCGGCAGCAGCACAGCCTGCAGAACCGGCACAGCCGGAGCAGCCAAGCCAGCCGGAAGAAAATAACAAGGATGACAAGAAGGATTCCGATAAAAAAGACGAAAGCAAAGATGACAATCAGAAGGATACCAAGGAAGAAGAGAATAATCAGGGAAATGATTAAAACAGCTCTATAGAATCCAAGAGGCTGCCTCAGCAATGAGACAGCCTTGAACTATAAATAAGAACAGGCGGAAAATCAGGATGAAAGTTGGAAAAGTTCCGGAAAACGTATTAAAGCGTTCCGTTTTTAAACAACTGCATACAACACGGAAAGAAGTGCTTTTAGGGGCAGGTGTGGGCGAAGACTGCGCAGCGATGAAATTAGCAGAGGACGAAGTCTTTGTCATTTCTACGGATCCGATTACCGGAGCAGCGAAAGACATTGGGGCATTGGCAGTACAGATTACCGTCAATGATTTAGCAAGTGCAGGAGCGGAACCAATAGGAATTATGTTAACTGTCCTGCTTCCAGAGAACGCCGAAGAAAAAGATTTAAAGACAGTGATGGCGCAGGTAGAAGAAGCCTGTGAAAAAAATCACATTCAGGTCATGGGTGGACACACAGAAGTTACCAAAGTGGTCAACCAGATCGTAATCTCCGTAACCGGTGTCGGAAAAGCAAAAAAAGAAGGCAGAGTCATTTCTACTGCGCGGGTGTGAAACCGGGCATGGATATCATTGTCACAAAATGGATCGGTATTGAAGGAACTGCCATTTTAGCAAAAGGGAAAAAGAGGCGGCGTTACGGGAGCACTATTCCCAGCCGTTTATCGATAAAGCAAAAGAACTTGACCGTTACATATCAGTTCTGTCGGAGGCCGCGACCGCCGTTAAGTCTGGCGTTGCTGCTATGCATGACGTTACAGAGGGCGGCATTTTTGGCGCACTTTGGGAGATTGCAGAGGCATCCGGCGTCGGACTGGAAATTGATCTAAAGAAGATTCCGTTAAAGCAGGAAACAGTAGAAATCTGTGAGTTTTTCGGCATAAATCCTTATGAACTGATCTCAAGCGGTTCTATGCTGATGGCAGCCGAGGATGGAAATGGTCTGGTCATGGAATTAGAAAAAGCAGGCATTCCGGCAGTTGTCATTGGAAAAGCAACCGACAGTAATGACCGTGTGCTTTTGAATGAAGAAGAACGCAGATTTTTAGAGCCGCCGAAAACGGATGAATTATATAAAGCATTGAGTAAATAGAGAGGTTGGAGGACCATCATGCGTGAAAAGATTTTAACGTTTATTGAAAAGAACAGCCGTGTGGATTTGAAAGAACTGGCAATCATGCTCGGCGTAAATGAAGTAGATGTAGTGAACGAGTTAGAGGCAATGGAAGCAGAGCACATTATCTGCGGTTACCATACGCTGATCAACTGGGAAAAGACAGGAATTGAAAAAGTAACAGCCATGATTGAGGTGCGTGTAACACCGCAAAGAGACATGGGATTTGATAAAGTAGCAGAGAGAATCTATAATTATCCGGAAGTAAATGCAGTATATCTGATCTCCGGCGGTTTTGACTTTATGGTCATTTTAGAGGGAAAGACACTGCGTGAGATCGCACAGTTCGTATCCGATAAACTTTCTACTTTAGATTCCGTATTAAGCACAAAGACAAACTTTATTTTGAAAAAATATAAAGACCACGGAACCATTATGGCTGAGCCGAAAAAAGATGAAAGGATTTTGATGATACCATGAGAAATCCATTATCCAAAAGAATTGTTGAAATAGAACCATCCGGTATCCGTAAATTTTTTGACATCGTAAATGAAATGGAAGATGCTATTTCTCTCGGTGTAGGAGAACCGGATTTTGATACACCGTGGCATATCCGTGATGAGGGGAAATTTTTTCCTTAGAAAAAGGAAGAACTTTCTACACATCCAATGCAGGTTTAAAAGAGTTAAAGCAGGAAATTGCAAAATACATATATCGCAAATGCAATATTACCTATGACTACAAAAAAGAGATCATGGTCACGGTAGGAGGCAGTGAGGCAATTGATATTGCCATGCGTGCCATGTTAGATCCGGGAGATGAAGTACTGATCCCGCAGCCAAGCTATGTATCTTACGAACCATGTGCCATCTTAGCAAATGGAACACCGGTCGTTATCGAATTAAAGGAAGAAAATGAATTCCGTCTGACAAAGGAAGAGTTAGAAGCAGCAATTACACCAAAGACAAAGCTGTTGGTGCTGCCATTCCCGAACAATCCGACCGGAGCAGTCATGGAGAGAAAAGATTTAGAAGAGATTGCAGAGGTTATCAAAGAGCATGACATCTTTGTTTTAAGTGATGAGATTTATGCAGAGCTTACTTACTGTGGAGAGCATGTGTCGATCGCTTCTCTTCCGGGAATGAAAGAGAGAACCGTACTGATCAACGGTTTTTCTAAGGCATATGCAATGACAGGCTGGCGTTTGGGTTATGCCTGTGCTCCGGCAGAGATTTTAGAGCAGATGTTAAAAATCCATCAGTTTGCCATTATGTGCGCACCGACGACAAGCCAGTATGCAGCCATTTCCGCACTGCGTAACGGTGACGATGATGTGATGAAGATGCGTGAAGAATACAACGAAAGAAGACGCTATTTAGTGCATCGTTTTAAGGAGATGGGCTTACAGTGCTTTGAACCGTTTGGAGCATTTTACATTTTCCCAAGTATTCAGGAGTTCGGTATGACATCGGAAGAGTTTGCAAACCGATTCTTACGGGAAGAGAAGGTTGCGGTTGTTCCGGGAACGGCATTCGGTGCCTGCGGCGAGGGATTCCTTCGGATCTCCTATGCGTATTCACTGGACAATCTGAAGATGGCATTAGAGCGTTTGGAGCATTTTATTGCACATTTGCGAGAGGAAAAAGAAGAATGGCTAAGCTCAATATCGTATTATATGAGCCGGAGATTCCGGCAAATACAGGAAATATTGGAAGAACCTGTGTGGCAACAGGGACAAAGCTGCACCTGATTGAACCGCTTGGATTTTCACTAAGTGAAAAGGCGTTAAAACGTGCCGGTATGGATTACTGGTCGCAGCTGGATGTGGAACGTTATGTAAACTACGAGGATTTTTTGCAGAGAAATCCGGGAGCTAAGATATATATGGCAACGACGAAGGCCAAGAAGATTTATTCGGAAGCATCTTACGAACGGGCCTGCTATATTATGTTCGGCAAGGAGAGTGCAGGAATCCCGGAGGAGATATTGGTAGAACATCCGGAGGAGTGCGTGCGTATTCCGATGATCGGAGAGACACGTTCTTTGAATCTCTCTAATTCCGTAGCAATTGTGTTGTACGAAGCCCCTCAGGCAGAATCAGTTTGACCACATGAAATTAGAAGGAGATTTACACAGACTTCATTGGGAGAATGTATAAATCAGCAGGAAAGGCATAATCTGGTGCATAGGATGAAGATTATTAAAGCAGAAAAATTAGTACATGAATATATACACCGGGATGAGGACAATCAGGTGGAGTCTATTCAGACTGCATTGAACGGCGTGGATATCGAAATCGAAAAGGGACAGTTTGTGGCAATTTTAGGTCACAACGGTTCCGGAAAGTCCACGTTGGCAAAGCATATGAATGCGATCTTAGAACCTTCCGGCGGCGAAATGTGGGTAGATGGAATTGGACACCTCCGATGAAAAACATCTTTGGGATATCCGTCAGTCTGCCGGCATGGTATTTCAGAATCCGGACAACCAGATCATTGCCAGTGTGGTAGAAGAGGATGTCGGATTCGGACCGGAAAATATCGGTGTTCCGACTGATGAGATCTGGCAGCGTGTCGAGGAGAGTTTAAAGGCAGTAGGAATGTTGAAATTCCGCAGTCATTCTCCGAACAAGCTGTCGGGAGGACAGAAACAGCGTGTGGCGATTGCGGGAGTCATGGCAATGCAGCCGGAATGTATTATCTTTGATGAGCCTACGGCAATGCTTGACCCGAACGGACGAAAAGAAGTATTGCAGGCGGCACATCTGCTCAACCGGAAAAAAGGTGTGACCGTGATCCTGATCACACACTATATGGAAGAAGTTGTGGATGCTGATCGGGTTTTTGTCATGGATAAGGGCAAGGTCGTGATGCAGGGAACTCCGCGTAAGATTTTTTCACAGGTGGATGAATTAAAACGTCACAGACTGGATGTTCCGCAGATTACGCTGTTAGCAGACGAACTCAGACAATCCGGTCTGCCGATTCCGGCGGGAATCCTGACAAGAGCAGAACTGGTGCAGGAATTGTGCAAATTAGGACACAGGTGAGTGAAATGTCAATTATTGTAGATAAAGTGAATTATGTATACAGTCAGGGGACTGCATATGAGATTCAGGCTTTAAAAAATATTAATCTAAAAAATTGAAGACGGAGAATTTATCGGTATTATCGGTCATACCGGTTCCGGAAAATCGACACTGATCCAGCATTTAAACGGTCTGACAAAGGCAACTTCCGGTGCAATATACTACAACGGAGCCGACATTTATGATGAAGGTTACAATCTGAAGGAACTTCGCAGTAAAGTAGGACTGGTTTTCCAGTACCCGGAGCACCAGTTGTTTGAGACTACGATTTTTGAAGATGTCTGTTTTGGGCCGAAAAATCAGGGACTTACCAAAGAAGAGGCAAGAGCTTCGTGCTTTTGCGGCATTAAAAAGTGTAGGGTTGCCGGAAGAGGTGTATTATTATTCCCCGTTTGATTTGTCAGGCGGTCAGAAACGCCGTGTGGCAATCGCCGGAGTCTTAGCGATGCAGCCTGAGGTTTTGATTCTTGATGAACCGACAGCGGGACTTGACCCGAAGGGCAGGGATGAGATTTTAGATCAGGTGGCAAAACTCCATAAGGAGCGGGGCATTACGGTTATTCTGGTATCACACAGTATGGAGGATGTGGCAAAATATGTAGACCGCATTATTGTGATGAATCAGGGAAGTGTCATGTTTGATGATATTCCAAAGAGCGTATTTGCACACTATAAGGAATTAGAGGCGGTCGGGCTGGCTGCTCCACAGGTTACTTATCTGATGCATGAACTGGCAGCGGCAGGCATTCCCGTTTCTATGGATGCCACAACAGTAGCAGAAGCAAAAGAAGAGATTTTAGCAAAGTTGGGACGATAACATGCTGTTACGAGATATTACGATTGGACAATATTATCCGGCGGATTCCGTCATTCATAAATTAGATCCGAGAGTCAAGCTGTTTGCAACGCTGATTTTCATTATTTCCCTGTTTTCGTTTAAAAACGTATGGGGATTCTTAGTTGCGACCATTTTTATGTTTGGCTTTATCGAACTTTCCAAAGTGCCGATCGGCTACATGGTCAAAGGCTTAAAAGCGATTGTGATCCTGATGATCATTACAGCACTTTTCAACCTCTTTTTGACAAGTGGAAAAGAACTGGTATCTTTTTGGATCTTTACGATCACTTACGAGGGACTGCGAAATGCGATCCTGATGGCGATCCGTCTGACCTATCTGATCCTTGGTACATCGGTCATGACCCTGACGACAACGCCAAATGAATTGACGGACGGTTTAGAAAAAGCATTGGCACCCATGAATAAGATCCATGTACCGGTACATGAGATTTCGATGATGATGTCGATCGCACTGCGTTTTATTCCGATTCTTCTGGAAGAAACGGACAAGATCATGAAGGCGCAGATGGCAAGAGGTGCAGATTTTGAAAATGGAGGCATTATCCAGCGTGCAAAAAATATGATTCCGTTATTAGTGCCGCTTTTTGTATCTGCTTTTCGTCGTGCCAATGATTTAGCAATGGCGATGGAAGCCCGCTGCTATCGCGGTGGAGCCGGAAGAACGAAAATGAAACCACTGAAGTATGCCAATATTGATTATCGTGCATATGCGATTGTTATTTTATATTTTGTCATTATGATGGTGCTTCGTTTTGCACTTTAGGATGTAGAAGAGGGGAAATATGCAAGAGGGTAAAAAACGGGTAATGCTCATTGTGGCATATGATGGAACAAATTACTGCGGGTGGCAGATCCAGCCCAATGGCAACACGATCGAGGGGGAACTGAACCGTGCATTAAGTGAGCTGCTTGGAGAAAAAATTGTAGTCAGTGGTGCAAGCAGGACAGATGCAGGCGTACATTCCTGCGGGAATGTGGCAGTGTTTGATACCACAGCAAGAATGCCGGCGGAGAAGATTTCTTATGCTCTGAATCAGAGACTTCCGGAGGATATTGTTGTGCAGTGTTCCCAAACAGTACCACTGGATTTTCACCCGAGACATGTAAAAAGCAAAAAGACCTATGAATATCGGATCTTAAACCGGGAATTCCGTGATCCGAACCGGAGGCTGGACACTTATTTTTATTACCGTCATTTAGATGTACATGCCATGCGTGAGGCGGCGAGTTATCTGGTCGGAGAACATGATTTTAAGAGTTTTTGTTCGATTCATGCCCAGGTGGAAACGACGGTGCGGAGGATTTATGCGCTGACGGTAGATAAAAAAGAGGATATTATTACGATACGGATCACCGGCAACGGTTTTCTATATAATATGGTTCGCATTATTGCAGGAACACTGATCCGCGTTGGAACCGGTGAATACAAACCGGAACAGATACCGGAGATTTTAGCGCGGCAAAAGACCGTGAAATGGCGGGACCGACTGCTCCGGCACACGGACTGACCATGATTGGGATTGAGTATGAGGATTTAGAAGAAAAGAGTTGACACGCGTGGATGTGTGTACTATAATATTTAAGTCTGACATAGTGAAGAAATGTAACTCCATAGCCCCGGAGGGACATTTTACTATATAAAAATGTGTATACCGGATGTGGTATTTTCGGACATTGATACCGCAAAGGTAAAGTTCAAGGAGGTCAACCAATGAAAACTTTTATGGCAAGCCCTGCTACAATCGAAAGAAAATGGTATGTAGTAGATGCTACTGATAAGACATTAGGACGTTTAGCATCCGAAATTGCAAGCGTATTAAGAGGAAAAAACAAACCGATTTTCACACCACACATCGATACAGGTGATTATGTGATCGTTGTAAACGCTGAAAAGGTAAAAGTAACAGGTAAGAAATTAGATCAGAAAATTTATTACCACCATTCCGATTATGTTGGTGGTATGAAAGAGACAACTTTAAAAGAAATGTTAAACAAACATCCGGAGAGAGTTGTAGAATATGCAGTCAAAGGTATGCTTCCAAAAGGACCTTTAGGAAGACAGATGTACAAGAAATTATTTGTATACGTTGGTCCGGACCACAAGCATGCAGCTCAGAAACCTGAGACATTAACATTTTAATCGGTGATAAGGAGGTAAAGGACATTGGCTAACGCAAAATATTACGGAACAGGAAGAAGAAAATCATCTGTTGCCAGAGTATACTTAGTACCGGGTACAGGTAAGGTTACAATCAATAAAAGAGACATTGACGAGTATTTAGGATTAGAGACTTTAAAGGTTATCGTTCGTCAGCCATTAGTTGCTACAGAGACAGTTGACAAGTTCGACGTTTTAGTTAACGTAAAAGGCGGCGGTTACACAGGTCAGGCAGGAGCAATCCGCCACGGTATCGCAAGAGCATTACTTCAGGTAGATGCAGATTACAGACCCAACCTTAAAAGCAGCAGGTTACTTAACTCGTGACCCTCGTATGAAAGAGCGTAAGAAATACGGTCTCAAAGCAGCTCGTAGAGCTCCGCAGTTCTCGAAACGTTAAGCATTTGTTAACGAAGATTATGATGTGTATAGGACATTTTCCGGTAGGAATACCGGAGAATGTCCTTTTTTTCGCGTTTCTACAAGTGTAAATCAACGAACTTAATATCCGTTATTTCACAAAACTTATTTGCACAACTTGAACAAACAAGTTCTCGGAGGTATACTATAACTATAAAAGGAGTGGATGTGAATGATTAAAGTTGCATGTGATTATAATATCAAAGAGGACATAGGTTTTATATTAGAATCAGAAAAGATAAATAATATAGAGTTTGCTGAAAGGGCAAAAGTTTCACGGACTACATTGGAAGGAATAGTGAAAAAAGGCATAGCCAGAGATGATGTCTGCGAAAAAATATATGCTTACGCATATAATAATAAATATAGGGATTAATTCGGTTAAGGAAGAATTAATAAAAAGAAAAATACCGAGATGTATTATTTCATGGCTCTAAGAAGGGTTTGTCAGAAATATCAATTTCTGATTCGAGGGAGAACTGTGACTTTGGAAAAGGATTTTATCTGGGGGAGACATATAATCAAGCATTGTCGTTTGTATGTGAAAAAGAAAAATCTTGTGTGTATTCGTTTAGATATTCGCTTTTTGGATTTGAAAATAAAGAAATTTGAATGTGATTTGGAATGGATGCTTGCTATTTGCTATTATAGAGGAACATTGGGAGAATATGTCTCGAATTCGATGGTTAGGGAAATAGTGAATGAGATTGAAAAGGCAGATATAGTTATAGCACCGATTGCGGATAACAAGATGTTTTATATTATGGCTCAATTTACGGAGGGTGAAATCAATGCTGATGTTGCACTTCATTCATTGTCGGCATCTAAATTGGGACGTCAATTTATTTTTAAAACAGAAAAAGCTTTTGCAGAATTTAGTGCCAATCGAAAAGTATTATTTATCGGTTCCGAACGTAAAGATTGTAGGAAGGTCTTAAATGAGCGAAGTTATGAAATAGATACAAAATTAAAACTGGCAAAAAGAGAATTTAAAACAGGTTTGTATATTGAGGAAATATTAAAATGAGACAATTTGATCATAACGGATTAATGCTTGCTGAGTATCAAGGAAAATTATTTGAACAATCAAATGAATTGGATTGTTCAACAGCGGTATTTATTAGAAGATTTTTACATTCAGATTTATTATCAAAATTAGATTCCAATAATTCATCGTCTTTATCACTCGATGTGTGCGAGGGAATCAATAGTATTTTAGAACAATTTGGTGACACAGATTATGGGAAAGTGAAATACTCTAAAAGTGCACTGTTTTGGATAGGGGTATATGTATAGATATATTTCATATACAAGGGAACAATCTACAAAAATTCATTATGCAGCTTTTCAATTACAGACAAATGAATGATGTTTATTATTCGTTTCATACGCAGGATCCGGAGTGGTGTATCAAAAGTTTGTTAGAAATTAATAAGCTGTCGGAAAATATATTTGATAATAATGCCAGATTAAAGCAGATTATTAGGGAACACGGGAATTATTAACTTGTATGCATAAAGTCGTCCAATCCCCCTCTTGACATCACCATTCCTATGTTATAATAAGTCTGCAAACAGTTAGTATACAAACAATTGGCATGCCAATACAAAAACAAAGGAGCCACTATGGAAAATTCCCTACACTACAAACTGCGGATCTGCCATACGAACTGTCAGAAAAGCATTGTCACAGATATCAAGCATAAAACAGATTTAAGACCCGGTGAACCAAAAATCTTAGAATTTTTAGCGGAGCATGAGCCATGTGAACAGAAAGTTATTGCGGCAGGCTGTAATCTGGATTCAGCATCGGTAACAGGAATTTTAGGAAGAATGGAAAAACGTGAACTGATAAAACGGGAAACAAAAAACGGAAATCGCAGGTCGTTGTATGTTTCAAGGACAGAACATGGAGAACAAATGACAGAAGTGGTGGAAGAGACATTTACATTCGTGGACAAGCGGGCAGTGGAAGGGCTTACAAAAGCGGAGGTCAAAGAACTGGAACGTTTGTTAGAGCGGGTAAGTCAGAATCTTGTGGCTCTATCGGAGGAACAAAAAAGAATGAAGAGCGAACTACATAAAAAAATCAGAGAAGAAAACTATGCGATAAGATTCCTTGTCTATATCGTGGGATTGTTTATTATGACATTGGGAATTTCATTATCGGTCAAATCGAATCTGGGCGTGTCGCCGGTCAGCTCTATCCCATACACCATCACCTGTATCACAGGGCTTGAAATGGGAAAGGCAACGATACTTTTTCATATCGTGCTGGTCGTGATGCAGATACTCATTTTAAGAAAAGCTTTTCAGATGAAAAACCTGTTGCAGGTTGTCGTCGGAGTCATCTTTGGTTACTTTACCACCTTTTCAAATTATCTGTTTTCCTTTTTGCCAACACCGGAGCATATCGTCATAAGGCTGCTCATGATGTTAGGAAGTACAGTGCTGATCGCAGTGGGTATCTTTTTACCTTCCGGCAGACATCGTGCCGTTAGCGGGGGGAAGGAGCGATGAAAGCAGTATCGGATACAATGCATATCGCATTTAATAAAGTAAAAGTCGGATTTGATATTTCGATGGTCGTGATCTCACTGATTTCCTGTCTGGTGGCATTGGGAACGCTTGGCTCAGTCGGGGTCGGAACCATCATAGCAGCAGTGCTGGTCGGTTCGGTACTTGGAGTCATTACCGGATGGTTTGGAGAAAAACGAGATAAGATTTTAAAAGGAACGCCTTCTGAATAGTTTCATATACTGAAACTATGGGAGGCGTTTCTATATGGAAAAAAATGTATTATGTGTCAAAAACCGGGATGCAAGGCAGCAGTACCTTGCACAGATGTTACTTGAAGATGGTTGTCAGGTTACGCTTTGCGAAGAAAAATGCCGGGAACTTGGCGAATATGAACTGGTACTGCTTCCGGTAGTGACGGCAAAGTTAGATTTAAAGCAGATGATATGCCAGCTTCAGAAAGGACAGCGTGTTTTTGGCGGTAATCTCCCGGAGTTTTTTCAGGATGCCTGCATGGAAAAAGGCGTAAGCTGTTATGATTATATGGAAGAAGAGACGATTGCAGTAAAAAAAAATGCAGTTGCAACGGCAGAAGGAGCAATTGCCGAGGCAATCTGTTTTTCGGAGGAGACCTTGTATGGTGCAAAAGTGTTAGTAACAGGATATGGAAGATGCGGAAGAGTCCTTGCAGACCGGCTCTGCGGGATGCGGTGTGAAGTCACCGTATTAGAACAGGAACCGGAAAAAAGGGCGATTGCAGAAATCAGCGGCTGCCATAGTGTTCAAAATATAGAAGAGATCCTGACAGAACACACGGCAGGAGAGTATCGCTTCTTATTCCCATACAATTCCGGTAATGATATGGAAGGAAGCTGCGTTAAAAGAACTTCCGGCAGGAATGACGATCATAGATATCGCATCCGGCGGGGGCGGCGTGGATCATGACTACTGTCAGTGCCACGGTATCCGGGCGAAGCTCTGTCCGGGGCTTCCGGGGAAAATATGCACCAAAGACATCGGCAAAAAATTTTGCATGAATATATTGTAGAGCAATGCAGATAGGAGGAGCATATGGAGACGGAAAAAGCTGTAAAATAGGTTTTTGCAATAACCGGTTCCTTTTGTACCCATGAAAAAAATAAAAGAAATCATACAAGACATGGTGGATGATGGTATGGACATCATCCCGATTTTTTCGGAAAACGTACAGACCATAGACAGTCGTTTCGGAAAAGCAGAAGTATTTACCGAACAAATAGAAGAAATGACAGGGCATACGGGCATACGTTCCATACAGGCGGCAGAGCCGATCGGACCGAACGGAAATCTGGATGCAAGTGGTCATTGCACCCTGTACCGGAAATACAATGGCAAAGTTATGCGGCGGTATCACCGATACGCCTGTTTTTGATGGCAGCCAAGGCACATCTTAGAAATGAAAGACCGCTGATTCTTGCAGTTTCTACGAATGATGCACTGGGTATTAATTTTCGGAATCTTGGAATGTTAGCCAATATGAAAAACATCTATTTGGTGCCGTTTGGACAGGATAATTATGAAAAAAACCCAAGTCCATGATTGCACATGTAGAGCTGATACCGGACACAATCAAAGAAGCGTTGCATGGCAGACAGCTTCAACCGATGGTACGCTCGCCTTTTTGACGTAAAAACATTGGAAATATAGATAGAATAGACAAAAAAGAAGGAAAAAATATGACATAATGACATAAAGAAGAAAAAGCAGAAAATATTTTTTGAAATTCTTACGATATCGTAGTATAATAGAATCAATAGAAAGTTATGGAACGGAGGATGAAGCATGGGCATGAATATCTCAGATTTTTTTGACATGGATGTATTGATTCAGATTTTGACAGACTGGTCCACTGCAACGGGAATTGGAATTATCGCTGTTGATGAAAAGGGCGAATATATGATGGACCCGATTGGCTGGAAAGATTTCTGTATGAAATACACAAGAGGAACAAAGGAAGGATTGCGCCGGTGTGTAAAATGTGATCAGGAAGGTCAGGGAGTATATTTCTGTCATGCAGGACTGATAGATTTTACGGCAGACATCAAGATTGGTGATCATTTTATCGGAAAATTAGTCGGAGGACAGGTATTACCACAGCCACCTGATGAAGAGCATTTCCGTAATCTTGCTGTAGAGCTTGGAATCGACCCGGATGAGTATATCGAAGCATTGCAGGATATTACCGTTAGAACCGAGGAAGAGATCCGTGCTTCAGCAAAACTGTTAGACGAGGTAGTCAATATCGTTGTGAACTCCCAGTATGTACGGAAAAAGAGGAAGACTTAATCTTAATCTTTGATCAGGAGATTGATAAGGCATCCGACCTGATCCGTGCGATCAACGGCAAGTCCTGTGAACTGGATAAGATTGAAGGTCGTCAGAGAATCCTCGGATTGAATGCATCCATTGAAGCTGCAAGAGCCGGAGAATTCGGAAAAGGATTCAGTGTAGTAGCAAAAAGAAGTTGGAGACTTAGCAACAAGTTCAGGAACGATCAATAAGTCTATCAAAGAATCATTAAAGAATCTGACTACAGTTATTGATAAGATGGAAGAGTCCAAGAGCAAATCTGAGAAAGAAGACTAGAAATCAGAACAGAAAATACCCCCACCATTTGAGAATGGTGGGGATTTTTTTGCTCTATAGGAAGCTTTATAAAAGGATTGTAACCTGATACTTTTTTAACCAGTAGTTGATCTGCAACAGATAAGCAGTCATCTGCGGTCCTGCCATAAGCTGACCGTACCATGGAGTACCGTAGTCCTTTGGATGATCTAAGAAAAGCAGCACTTTTTTCCTTTGTCCACAAGCTGTAAGAGCGGTTCGTTTGCGGAGGACAGGACATCCTTTAAGCGTTCACAAAGCAGTGCTTCATAGGCAGGGTGGTAAGTCTTCGGATAAGGACTTTTTTGCGGAAAAGGATCTCATCCGGCAGCAGTCCCTTAGAAGCCTGTCGGAGCACGTTTTTCACGGTTCCGTCTTTTGCTTTCATTTCCCACGGAACATTAAAAATATATTCTACAAGAGCACGGTCCGCAAATGGAACACGGGCTTCTAAACCGGAATGCATGCTGGTGCGGTCCATGCGGTTTAAAAGAGTCTGCATAAAATAACGGATATTTAAGTAACCGATCCTGCGGCGGTTCGATTCGATTTCATCTTCGGTCGGTAAAACCGCAATTTCAGATACCGAAGTATCATAGATTTTTTGCACATATTTTTCCATCTGTAAGGCATCAAGAAGTGAACCGGATAACAGGGACTGTCTTGGGGTAAGCGACGGAGTCCACGGAAACGTATTGCTCTTTAAGAATTCTTCACGGTGGAACCATGGATAGCCGCCAAAGACTTCATCCGCACATTCGCCGGTCAACACGACCTTGTGGCTTTTGCTGACCTCCTGCAAAAATAGAGAAGGGAAGAGTCAATATCTGCCATGCATGGGAGGTCATGGGCATCGACCGATTCATAGAGCAGATCCGCCTGCGTCCGGTTGTCACAGGTCAGATAGTGATGGTTGCTCTTTAGGAAATCCACCATTTTTTTCACAAAAGGAGCATCCTGGGACGGCTGGAAGCTGTTGGACTTAAAATATTTGTCATTGTCTTTAAAATCAAAAGAAAATGTAGTCAGCTGTACCCCTTTTTTTCTAAGTTCTGCGGCACATACCGCCGAAACAACACTCGAATCCACGCCGCCGGAAAGGAACGTGCAGACCGGAACATCCGAGACAAGCTGACGGCGGATGGCATCGGTCAGAAGAAAACGCGTCTTTTCGATCGTATCTTCATAGGGAATCGCGATGCGGCATCGAAGAGAGCCGCCAGTAATTTGTAAACTGCGTGCCATAGCGGTTATGCGACAGATAAAAGCCCGGTTTTAATTCGTGAATATTGCGAAAGACTGCATTGCCGGGACTTCTTGCAGGCCCCAGGGAAAACATCTCGTTTAAACCATCAGAATCGACGGCAGCCTCGACACCCGGATAGCAGAACAATCCCTTGATTTCCGAAGAAAAGATCAAGGTGTCATTTAAAAAGGTATAAAACAGCGGTTTGACACCAAAATAGTCACGAAAGAGATAAATCGTTTCGTGACGTTCATCATATACGGCAAATGAAAAGATACCGTCTACCTGTTTTACAAAGTCAGGACCGTATTCTAAAAAAAGACAACAGCAGAACTTCCGTATCCGAGGTAGTATGGAAAGTATAGCCCAAAGAAGCAAGCTGCTGTTTTAGGTCCGGCAGATTATAAATCTCACCATTGAAGATCATCTGATACGAAAATCCGCCTGTTTCATATACCATCGGCTGGGAGCCGGTCTTTAAGTCGATAATGGACAATCTGGTGTGGGCAAGACCACAGCGTTTCGAGAGGGTAAAGCCACATTCATCAGGACCTCTGTGAAAGAGAACGGTTGTCATCTGTTTAAGGATCTGCTGATATTCTGCCTGATTCGCAGAGTAGTCAGCATAAGGGTTAAAAACCTGAAATACTGCACATAGTCACTCCTGAAAAAAAGAATTTTCTATTAGTTTATGAAAAAATGGTGGGGAGTATGCAGTGGATTGTGGTATAATAGAAATACAAAAGGACACTATAAAAAAGGGATGATTGTATGATCAAATTAATCGCAACTGATGTAGATGGAACGCTTTGCAGGATCAGTACACCGAAGATCCATGAGGGATATTATGCAGCAGCACGGACACTTTTGGATAAGGGAGTAAAGTTTGTGGCAGCAAGCGGCCGCCAGTACCCGGCACTGGCACGTCTTTTTGATCCGGTACATGAGGAACTGCTTTATATAGCTGATAACGGGGCACATGTGCGGGTGGAAAATAAAGACTTATATGTTTCAAAAATGGATTTAGAGACTTCCCACGAGTTAGTCCGGGATGTGCGTGCACTTGGAAACGGATGTGAATGTGCATACTGCGTTGCAGGAATCGCATATTTTTCACCACAGGACAAAACAGTCTATCAGATTATGAAAGACAACATGCTCTATGAGTGTCGTATGGTGGATTCGTTAGAAGAACTTAAAGAGCCCTGTATCAAACTGACGGTTTTTCATCCGACAGATGCAGAAGGAGTGACTGCAAAGACCTTTGTTCCCAAATGGGAGGACCGCCTGCAGCTTGCATGCTCCGGTTTTACTTATGTCGATGTGATGAATAAGGGAACGAATAAGGGAAATTCCTTAAAAATGATACAGGACTACTATGGTATTTCACCGGAAGAAACGATGACATTCGGAGATAATATCAATGACTTACAGATGTTTGAAAACGCTTATTACAGCTATGCGGTGGGAGATGCCAGACAGGAAGTCATCGACAGTGCACGTTTTACGGCACCGCCAATGAAAGAGGACGGAGTCCTTCAGGTCCTTGAAAAACTGATCGATACATTATAGGGCGATCGGTTTGCAGATTATTAATAATAAATCGTATATTTGCCATCGATGGACTCGTTCAGAGAGGATGAGATCCATTCGGTGGCTTTATCTACGTCTCTTGCTTCACAATAATTGCATAACGTATCGCTGTTAGAGTAGAGCTGTTCAATGCCATACATCCGGCAGAAACGCTCCCACAGTGAAATAACCGGTACTTTAAATGAAGTAAAGATCAAAGGGATCAGGGTATTTCCTGATAAAAATGCCAGTTCATGCTGAAAACGGAAAGCAAATTCTGCTGCTTCAGAAGTGGTTTTTGCGGTTTTCAGTGCCTCTACATAACTTCTTAGCAGATGGATTTCTTCATCTTTAGCTTCCGGCAGCCAGAGCCGGATCGCAAGGGAGTCTAAAGCAATACGAAGCTCTAAGATGGAGCGGACTTCCGCTTCACGGAGAATCCCGCCATTATAATTCATGATCGACATCAGGGTATCCATCGTACCGTCTCTGCGGTAATCAGCAACAAAGGTGCCGACACGCGGTTTGATGATCAAAAAGCCTTTTCTGGCAAGTTCCGTAATGCCGGAATTAACGACAGCACGGCTGACCTGCATGGATTCTGCCAGTTCGCGTTCCGGTGGAAGTTTTTCTCCAACCATCAGTCTTCCGGACAGGATCATCGTCTCTAATTCCTGTATAAATAATTCCTTTAATGAAGGTGCATTCAGTTTTGAAAATTCCATTTGTAAAAATCACTTCCTTTTCTGATTGTGGTATGACCACATTCCAGATACCATTATATTGTAAATTATGACGGAAATCAAGAAAAAAATCAAGCAAAAATATGAAAAAAATACCGGAAATGTGCCATGTTAACCTTGACGAACTTCAAGCATTCGTGTTAAACTTTTGGCAAAGAGCAAACTGTCATTCTGGTATGACCAGAGAAAAACAGGAAGATGGTACCATAGATGAAGGAGGAATAGAGAATGGATAAGTTCCGCGTTCTCGAGATTAAGAAGAGTATCTTTGAAGATAATGATCATGAAGCGGACCTTTTAAGAGAAGATCTGAAAAAGGAAAAGACATTCCTTTTTAAACCTGATGTCCTCACCGGGGTCAGGTAAGACAACAACTCTTGGACGGACAATTGAGGCGTTGAAAGATGAAATGCGTATCGGTGTTATGGAAGCAGACATTGATTCCGATGTGGATGCAGATACGATTTCTAAGACCGGGGCAAAGGTAATCCAGCTTCATACCGGAGGAATGTGTCATTTAGATGCAGGTATGACAAAGCAGGGGATCGAAGGTCTTGGATGTGAAGATGTAGACTTGGCAATCCTTGAAAATGTCGGCAATCTGGTTTGCCCGGCAGAATTTGACACAGGTGCTTCTAAGAACGCCATGATACTGAGTGTTCCGGAAGGTGATGATAAGCCTTTGAAATACCCGCTGATGTTCAGTATTGTGGATGTGCTTTTAATCAATAAGATAGATGCAATGGATTACTTCGATTTTGACATGAAGGCTTGTGAAGAACGGGTAAAGAAGTTAAATCCGAATATTACAATTATCCCGATCTCTGCTAAGACCGGAGAGGGAATCGATAAGTGGGCTGACTGGCTTCGTACAGAAGTTAAAAATTGGAATGCATAGAGAAAGGAAAAGAGATGGCAGAACAAAGAGAATTGATTTTAAAATTAGGTCAGAAGATTACAGACCGAATCGGACATACCGTTACGGTAGATGATCCGGAGTACTGGGGACTTGCAGGAGTTGTTACAGATGAGATGGCAGAGGTTGCTCTTTCTATGAAAGTGCGTGTTCCGGCAACTTTAGAAGAGATTGCAAAGAAATGCGGCAAAAGTGTAGAAAGAACAGAAGAACTGTTGAAAGAAATGGGAATTATCGGATTAATTGAGTTTGACTGGGAAAATCCGAAACATGAAAAAACAGTACATCCTGCCAATGTTTGTACCGGGCTGTGCAGAGTTCATGGTTATGAACACAAAACAGGTAGAGGAGCATCCGGAGATCGCAGATTTCTTTTTGAGCAGATGGCACGTCTTCCACTTGAGAAAGTAACACCGATGGTACCTCCGGGGGGCGCAGGAATTGGTATGCATGTTATCCCGGTTGAAAAAGCGATCCCAACAGAGCAGAAATCAGCCAGCGTAGAGCACATCTCCCACTGGTTAAAGAAATATCAGGATAAATATGCTGTAGGTCAGTGTTCCTGTCGTACACAGCAGCGTGTCAGAGGCGAGGGAACAGGTGATATCGAAGGAGAGCTTTGTATCGGTGTCGGCGATATGGCAGATTACTTGGTAGAGACCAATAAAGGACGTTACATTACATATGATGAAGTAATGGAGATCTTACAGCGTGCTGAGGACAACGGTTTCGTACATCAGATCACAAATATCGATGGAGAGAACAAGATCTTTGCTATCTGTAACTGTGCAGTTGGCGTATGTAACGCACTTCGTACTTCTCAGTTATTTAACACACCGAATATGTCACGTTCCGCTTACCGCGCAAGCGTAAATCCGCAGGATTGTGTAGCATGTGGACGTTGTGTGGAAGTCTGTCCTGCAGGTGCAGCAAAACTTGGACAGAAGCTTTGCACAAAAAGACGGTGGAAAGATCGAATACCCGAAACACGAACTTCCGGACAACACCAAATGGGGACCGGAAAAATGGGATAAGAACTATAGAGATAATATCCGTATCAACTGCTATGATACAGGTACAGCACCATGTAAGACAGCATGTCCGGCACACGTTCCGGTTCAGGGATATGTGAAGATGGCAGCACAGGGAAGATACATGGATGCATTAAAACTCATCAAACATGAGAATCCATTCCCGGCAGTCTGCGGAGCAATCTGTAACAGACGCTGTGAGGACGCATGTACCAGAGGAACCATTGACCAGTCCGTTGCAATTGACGAGATCAAGAAGTTCATTGCAGAGCAGGAGATCAACAGTGCAAACAGATTTGTACCAAAGGTTGAGAACCATGAAGGAAAAGAGTTTACAGAGAAGATGGCGATTATCGGAGCAGGTCCTTCCGGTATGTCCGCAGCTTACTACTTAAGAGAAAAAGGATATCCGGTAACCATTTTTGAAAAAGAGCAGAGAGCCGGCGGTATGCTGATGAACGGAATCCCATCCTTCCGTCTGGAAAAGAGCGTGATCGAAGCAGAGATCGACGTATTACGTCAGATGGGTATAGAGTTCAAGTTCGGCGTGGAAGTTGGAAAAGACGTTACGATCCAGCAGTTACGCGAGCAGGGATATAAAGCATTCTATGTTGCGATCGGAGCACAGGGCGGACGTAAGACAGGAGTTCCGGGTGAAGATGCAGAAGGTGTTGTAACCGGAGTAGAGTTCTTAAGAAAAGCAAACATCAGCGAAGATGCACATGCACTTTCCGGTGACACTGTAGTAATCGGTGGTGGAAACGTAGCAATTGACGTATCCAGAATGGCACTTCGTTCCGGATCCGCAAAAGTATCCCAGTACTGCTTAGAGTCCCGCGATATCATGCCGGCAGCAGCAGATGAGGTAGAAGAGGCAGAAGAAGAAGGAATCACGATCGGATGCGGCTGGGGTCCAAAAGAGATCTTAACCGAGAACGGAAAAGTAAAAGCAGTTGTATTCAAGAAATGTCTCTCCGTATTTGATGAAGAACACCGTTTCAACCCACAGTACGATGAGAACGATACAATCACTGTAGAGTGTGAGAACGTAATCCTTTCCATCGGACAGTCTATCGAGTGGGGCGGATTATTAGAAGGCAGCAAGGTAGAGTTAAACAGAAACAATACAGCCGTTGCAGATGCCGTAACTTTACAGACTGGCGAAGAAGATATCTTCGTAGGTGGAGACGTATACACAGGACCTCGTTTTGCTATTGATGCAATCGCAGCAGGAAAAGAAGCAAGTGTGTCCATGCATCGTTTCGTACATAAGGGACACAGCCTGACACTTTCCCGTGACAGACGTCAGTTTATCGAACTTGACAAAGATAACATCAAAGTTGAGACATTCGACAATGCAAAAACGTCAGGTACCGGGCAAGAAATCAGGAGTATCTAAAAGACACCTTCCGTGACCTCAGAAGCACCTTTACTGAGGAGCAGATCAAGACAGAGGCAGCACGTTGTTTAGGCTGTGGAGCATCTGTAGTAGATCCGAATAAGTGTATCGGATGTGGTCTGTGTACCGTACAGTGTGAGTTTGATGCAATCCACTTAAATCGTGAATTACCGGAGTGCAGCAACATGTGGAAATCCGAAGATAAGATGAAAGCGGTTCTTCCATATGCTCTGAAACGTAAGATCAAGATTACTTTCAAAGTGGTAACAAGAATAAATAGAGGTACAGTATGCACGAACTTGGAATTTTAGTTCATATGGCAAAGACCTTGAAATCTCTTGCAGAAGAGAATCAGCTTACCGAAATCGGGGGGATCACCCTCGAAGTCGGTGAGGTCAGTGGTATCGTGCCGGAATATATGACCGACTGTTGGGCATATTACCGGAAAAAAGAAGATATCATGAAGAATTCGGAACTGAAGATAGAGATTACACCGGCGGTAACCATTTGTGAGAATTGTGGAAAAACCTATCAAACCGTAAAATACGGAAAACAGTGCCCGCATTGTGAAAGCTATGACACATATCTCCTAGAGGGGAACGGGTGCAATATAAAAGAAATAGAGGCTTGCTAAAAACGTAAAAATGTCTTAGAATAGACATCGGAATAAACTTGTCTCAAAAAAAGAGGACTATAGATTTTGCTGTTTCTGATATTAAACAGTAGATTTATAGTCCTTTTTATGTAACGGGAGATTTTTTGATATTATTTCCTATTACGTTCCGGCTGCCAAAATTGTATTTTCGAGATAGATTGGTCGAACAAGCTGCACAAGTGAAATATTTCAGGTTTCCTTGTGCAGAACATTCCAATGAACCTCCGAAAGCAGAAATCATGTTCGCCAGAGGGCTCCATGATTTCTTGAGTTTCATTTCCATTGCACAAAAAGAAACCTTCCATACTTCACTTGTGCAGCTTGACACTACCATTTTCTAAATATAGTTTTGACACCCGGATCACATGAGAAAAAAGATCAGGAGGAAACATGAACCAGGAATACATGAAAGAGAAACCGGTGCTGCCATTGATCCTCTCCATGTCAACACCGATGATGCTGTCTATGCTCGTACAGTCACTTTATAATATTATTGACAGTATTTTTGTGGCAAAGATCGGAGAAGATGCCTTAGCGGCAGTATCGTTAGTTTATCCGCTTCAAAATTTGATCACGGCACTGACGGTAGGATTTGGCGTAGGAATGAATGCAAGGATCGCATTTTATTTAGGAGCGGGAGAAAAAGAAAAAGCAGATACGGCAACTTCGCAGGGAATTTTCTTAGGAACCGTGCATGGAATATTAGTCACGATCGCGGGACTTTTCTTTGCACCGGTATATTTAAGAATGTATACACAGGATGAGCGTGTACTTTCATGGAGTATTGCGTATGCTAATATCATCTTTGGAATGTCGGCACTTCTAGTTGTCGGTGTAACATTTGAAAAAGTGTATCAGGCAGAAGGAAAAATGGTTACGACCATGACCGGCATGATGGCGGGCTGCATTGCCAACATTATCTTAGATCCGTTGATGATCTTTGGGATCGGATTCTTCCCGAAGATGGGTGTGCAGGGAGCAGCCGTCGCAACCGGACTCGGCTGGGTCGTGACACTGGGTTATTATCTGTGGTATTACTTCAGCGGCAGGGTAACGTTAAAGATACGCATGAAAGAGATGCTGCCGACAAAAAGAGATCAGCGTCAGAATGTATCAGGTGGGAATCCCGGCAACCTTAAATATGGCACTGCCATCCCTGCTGATTTCTGCATTGAACGGAATGTTAGCCGTATATTCCCAGATGTATGTAGTCATCCTTGGTATCTATTTTAAACTACAAAGTTTTATCTATCTTCCGGCAAACGGAATTGTACAGGGCATGCGTCCGCTGTTAAGCTATAACTATGGAGCAGGGGAAAAAGAGCGTGTACGGAAAATTTTCAGGATCTGTCTGGAGCTGATCGCAGGAATCATGTGCATCGGAATGTTGTTATGCCTGTGCCTGCCGCAGGGATTGATGGGAATGTTTACAAACAACAGCCAGACCATTGCAGAAGGTGCAAAAGCACTACGCATCATCAGCCTTGGATTTGTGATCTCAGCAGTATCGGTAGTCTGCGCGGGAGCATTAGAGGCACTTGGAAAAGGAATGTCCTCGTTAGTCATTACACTTCTGAGATATGTAGTGATCATATTACCGGCAGCTTATATCGGAAGTCATTTCTTAGAGTAACGGGAGTCTGGAGTGCATTCGTGATCGCCGAAACGCTGACGGCAATCGTCGCCATATTAATATGGAAAAGACAGAGAATGTAGAAAAATGTAAAAAAAGTGTGAACGTAAGCATTGACAACCTTCAAATTAATGATATACTAGACAATGTGTTATAAACGAAACTTAGCCGGAAGTACCGGTGATGCAAAGAGGCATAGAGCAAAGCTATGACTTTTGCTTCCTCAAAAACATGGCGGGACCGAAATGAAGAACCTTGCAGCATTACTGCTTGCAGGGGCTATGGCATTTTCCATGATGGCATGCGGAAGTAGCAGTGACAAGAAAGCAGACGACAAATCATCTGACAGCAAAAAAGACAGAGTCTGCAAAGAGCACGTCAGCGTCAGACATCAAAGTCGGAGTAATTTACATCGGCGATGAGAACGAAGGTTACACAGAGGCACACATGAAGGGTATCCAAGAGATGAAAAAAAAGAGTTAGGATTATCTGATGATCAGATCATCGAGAAGACTCTGATCCCTGAAGATGAGACATGCTATGATGCAGCAGTGGATTTAGCTGAGCAGGGATGCAACATTATCTTTGGAACAAGTTTTGGACATGAGTCCTATCTGCTTCAGGCAGCAGCAGAATATCCGGATGTACAGTTCTGCCATGCAACAGGATATCAGGCAGCAAGCAGCGGACTTGACAATATGCACAACTACTTTACAGCAGTTTATGAATCCCGTTATGTATCCGGTGTTGTAGCTGGTTTAAAATTAAACGAGATGATCGAAAACGGTGATATCAAAGAAGACCAGACAAAGATCGGTTATGTTGGAGCTTACCCATACGCAGAGGTAAAATCCGGTTATACAGCATTCTTCTTAGGAGTAAGAAGTGTATGCCCATCCGCAACCATGAAAGTTATCTACACAAACAGCTGGGCAAGCATTGACCTTGAGAAAGAAGCAGCAGAGTCCTTAATCGCAGACGGATGCGTATTAATTTCTCAGCATGCAGATACAACAGGAGCTTCTACCGCTTGTGAAAAAGCAGGTGTTCCAATCGTAGGATATAACGTATCCATGATCGCAACAGCTCCTACACAGGCATTAACATCTGCATCCATCGACTGGGGCCCATACTACACATATGCAGTAAAGAGCGTTATTGATGGAACAAAGATCGATACAGACTGGTGCAAAGGCTATGACGATGGCGCTGATAAGATCACAGAGCTGAACGACAAAGCAATTGCAAAGGGAACAAAAAAAGAAAAAGTAAAAAGAAGTAGAGGACGCGATCAAAGATGGTTCTTTACATGTATTTGATACTTCTACATTTACAGTAGATGGAAAAGAGCTTGATTCATGGAAAGATGACAACGGAAACGAGTACATCAAAGATGGTTACTTCCACGAGTCAGAGTTACACTCTGCACCTGCATTTGCTATCAACATTGATGGTATTGAGAGCGTAGAGAAATAAATAGAGTGCAATCTATTTGAAAGCATCAAAGGGGTTGCTGCGAAATGATATTTTGCAGCAATCCCTTTCAAGGTTAAGGAGGTTTGGTTTTGGAACAGGCGAATGCGATCGAGTTAAAAAATATTACGAAACGCTTCGGGGAGGTTGTTGCAAACGACAGTGTGGACTTATCCGTAAAGCATGGAGAGATTTTATCCGTCCTTGGCGAAAACGGAAGTGGTAAGACAACACTGATGAATATGATATCAGGCATTTATTTCCCGGATGAGGGACAGATTTTTGTGGACGGCGAAGAGGTGTCTATCTGTTCACCAAAGGATTCTTTTGCATTGGGGATCGGAATGATCCATCAGCATTTTAAGCTGGTAGATGTTCTGACGGCAGCAGAGAATATCATCCTTGGTTTAGAAGGAAAAAGTGTTCTGGATATGAAAAAGGTAGTTCAGGACATTCAGGAAGTGACCGAACGTTACGGTTTTGAACTGGATCCGAATCAGAAGATTTATGATATGTCAGTTTCCCAGAAGCAGACCGTAGAGATTGTAAAAAAATGCTTTACCGTGGTGCAAATATTCTGATACTGGACGAGCCTACGGCAGTTTTAACACCGCAGGAGACAGAAAAAAATTATTTACCGTACTGCGTAACATGAGAGATCAGGGGAAATCCATTATCATCATTACGCATAAGCTGAATGAGGTACTTGCACTGTCTGACCGTGTATCGGTTTTAAGAAAAGGAAAATATATCGGTACGGTGGAAACGAAAAATGCAACGGCAGAATCTTTAACAGAGATGATGGTCGGTGAAAAAATAGATCTGAATATAGAGCGCCCGGATCCGGTGAACCCTGTAAAACGTCTGGTGATCGAGAATCTTTCCTGTGTGAACAAGGAGGGCGTAAAGACATTAAAGAATGCGTCTATGGAAGCTTATGGAGGAGAGATTCTCGGTATTGCGGGAATTGCCGGAAGCGGACAGAAAGAATTGCTTGAGGCAGTTGCGGGACTTCAGATGACGGAATCGGGAAGTGTACGTTATATTACAGAAGATGGTGAAGAAAAAAGAACTGCTGAGCATGAAACCGGCAGATATTAAAAAAACTGGGAGTTGCATTATCCTTCGTGCCGGAGGACCGTCTGGGAATGGGACTGGTTGGTTCCATGGGAATGACAGGCAATATGATGCTCCGTGGTTATAATGAAGGACGTGGAATTTTTTGCAAACCGCAAAGAGCCAAAGGAATTAGCAGAAAAGATCGTAGACCAGCTTCAGGTATCCACACCGAGCGTCAACACTCCGGTCAGTCGTCTTTCCGGTGGAAACGTGCAGAAAGTACTGGTAGGACGTGAGATTTCCGCAGATCCTACGGTACTGATGGTGGCATATCCGGTGCGTGGACTGGATATCAACTCTTCACTGACGATTTACGATCTGTTAAATGAGCAAAAAAACGCGGTGTTGCCGTAATCTGTGTTGGTGATGATCTGGATGTATTATTAGAACTTTGTGATAAAAAATATTAGTGCTTTGTGGTGGAAAGATTACAGGTGTTGTAGATGCAAGAAAGACCACGAAAGAGGAAATTGGTCTGTTGATGACGAAGGAAGAGGAGGAATCCGAGGCATGACAAGTGAACATTCAGTTTCAAAAAAAGAACCGTTGGTTCATATCTCGAAAAGAGACAGGATCTCTTTTGGAAAAGCATGGGGAATCCGAATTATTGCAGTATTAATTTCTTTAGTAGTATGTGCATTGGTCATCGTTGCACTGACAAAGTTAAATCCTTTAGAAGTATATCGTTCGATCGCGGATGGAGCAGTCGGAACGGAAAGACGTTTGTGGGTGACGATCCGTGATACGATGATCCTACTGTGTATCGCAGTCGGACTGACACCGGCATTTAAAATGCGGTTTTGGAATATCGGAGCCGAAGGTCAGATCTTAGCGGGAGCAGCCGCAGCTGCAGCCGTTATGATCTATGGCGGAGATTCGATGAGCAATGGTGTGTTACTGGTTGTGATGTTTTTTAGCAGGACTTGCCGCAGGTTTAGTCTGGGGTCTGATCCCGGCAGTATTTAAAGCATTTTTAAATACGAATGAGACACTGTTTACCCTGATGATGAACTATGTAGCGATGCAGATCGTAACTTTCTGTATCGTATTCTGGGAGAACCCGGAAGGTTCTAATACGGTCGGCATTATCAATGCACCGACACAGGCAGGATGGCTTCCGGCACTGGGCGAATGGACTTACGGCTGGAATGTGATCATCATTATGGCGATCACGCTTTTGATGTATTTCTATTTGAAATACAGTAAGCAGGGATATGAGATCGCAGTCGTTGGAGAAAGCGAAAACACCGCACTCTACGCAGGAATCAGCGTAAAGAAAGTTATCATGCGTACAATGGCAATTTCCGGAGCAATCTGCGGAATTGCAGGTTTCGTATTGGTCAGCGGTGCAAGCCATACGATTTCTACCAGTACGGCAGGCGGAAGAGGATTTACGGCGATCATCGTTGCATGGATGTCAAAATTCAATACCTTTGCAATGATCTTAGTATCCTTCTTCTTGGTATTTATGGAAAAAGGAGCGATCCAGATCGCATCCCAGTTCAATCTGAATGAGAATGCATCGGAAGTTATCACCGGAATTATTTTATTCTTCCTGATCGGATGTGAATTTTTTATCAATTATAAAGTAGAGTTCCGTAAAAACAGAAAGGAGGCAAAATAAATGACAGTGCTGATTACCTTTATTCAAAAAGCGATCGGACAGGCAGTGGGAATGCTCTTTGGAGCAACCGGAGAGATTATCACTGAGAAGTCCGGAAACCTGAATCTTGGAATTCCGGGTATGATGTATATGGGCGGAATTGCAGGTCTGATGGGAGCCTTCTTCTATGAAAAAACGGCACAGAACCCGAATGGTGTGGTAGGACTTCTGATTTCCTTTCTCTGCGCAGTGCTTTGTGCAGCTTTCGGCGGACTGATCTACAGTGTACTGACCATTACCCTGCGGGCCAACCAGAACGTAGCAGGTCTGGCACTGACAACCTTTGGTGTAGGTTTTGGTAACTTCTTCGGAGGTTCTATTTCAAAACTGGCAGGCGGTGTTGGTCAGATATCCGTAGCAACAACTGCAGATGCTTATCGCAAGAGCATCCCGGTGTTAAGTGAGATTCCGGTAGTTGGAAAGATATTATTCTCCTATGGATTTTTAACCTATCTTTCTGTTATCCTTGCGATCTTAGCTTCCTGGTATCTGAATAAGACCAGACAGGGTCTGAACTTAAGAGCGGTCGGTGAAAGTCCGGCAACCGCAGATGCAGCAGGAATCAATGTTACAAGATACAAATACCTTGCTACATGTATCGGTGGAGGTATTGCAGGTTTAGGCGGTCTTTACTTTGTTATGGAATACCTTGGAGGAACATGGACAAACAATGGATTTGGTGACAGAGGATGGTTAGCGATCGCACTGGTTATCTTCGCATTGTGGAAACCGGTCAATGCCATCTGGGGTTCCTTCTTATTTGGAGCACTCTATATTTTATATCTCTACATTCCGGGATTGACGAGAAGCTCCCAGGAGATTTTCAAGATGCTTCCATATGTTGTAACGATCGTCGTACTGATCATTACAAGTTTCAGAAAGAAACGTGAGAACCAGCCGCCGGCAAGCCTTGGAGAATCCTACTTCCGTGAGGAAAGATAAGGGTATTCTGGAACTTAAAATACTAATTGAACGAGAAGTATATAGCAGATCGTGCCGCCGGCGATAGATAAAAGCATCTGGCGTTTCCACGGGTGCAGAAGAACAACTACCGCAATGGCGATCGCTTCAGGGATTCCGTGGCTGCCAGAAAAGATACTTGCATTTTTTAAGCAGTAAGCGATCGGCAGTCCAAACACTGCAGCAGGGAGAACTTTTCCAAGATACCGGATATACTTTTGGGGTCGGTTTTTCCCGATGGAAAAACTAAAAATGGAAGAAAACGTGTTACCATCGTGGCAAGAACAACCGCTGCGATGGTAATTATTTGTTTGTGTCAACGTCATCATGCGGTCTCACCGCCTTTCTCTAAAGGTTTTCGTAAGAGTGTCAGCACTCCTGCGATTGCGATCATGGAAGGGATCATAAAGTCATCTGCGCCAAAGGCGATCAGGCAGAGCAGCGAAAGCACAATGCCAAGAATAGAACTGGTATGATCCTTATCTTTCAGCCATTGTTCTAAAAAGATCACAACGAACAGGGCAGTCAGAACAAAATCCAGACCTTCTGTATTAAAATGAATAAACGAGCCTAAGACACCACCAAGGTAGAACCGAAGAACCAGTAGAACTGATTCAAAAGCGTTACAAAGAACATAAACCAACCTCCATGGATCCGGCAAAAAAATGGTGATGCTCATAAGCATCGGATACCAGAAACTGAAACCGGAAACATTCATATAAATCCCATAAGTCAATCCTAAAAACCAGAAACCCGCAAAGATGGGAACCGTCAGCGGAAAGGCAGACAAGGGAAGAAATTGTGAAAAAGTATCAATAGAGCAAATATTCTAAAAATAAGTGAAAAAAAATAGCACAACTCAGGCGATTCTGACGCTGTTATTCGTGATATTTACGAATAAAAACGAAAAAAAACTTGAAACGATAATATACAATGCGATGAAAAATAGTAACAAAATGCAAAAAAATTATACAAATGCAACAAAGTGTTTAAAAAATGCTATTGACGAAATAGTTGCAGGATGATAAATTATAGTTGTAAAGAAAAACAATCTACAAGCCGTAAGGATGCAGGAAAGAGATTTAAGGAGGAGAAGCAAAAATGAAAAGAATTTTGAAATGGGTTGCTAGCTTAGCACTGACGGTAGCAGTTGCTGGAACAACATTTTTACCGGCAATGACAGCTAACGCAGCAGAGGCAGAGGGAACAGAAAAGGTATACACAACATCTTGTGATATGGCAAAGTTCATCTATCAGGGATATTACCACTGTGATACAGGTGTAAATCCTAATTCAAACGGACCGATTGCTATTTCCAAAGCGAAACTGGAAAACAAAAATGTTTTCGGAAAAAAAGTTACAAAAAGATGTTTACATCGTAGGTCTTGCAGGAACTGAGTTCATGTTTAACGAGCCACGCGGAGTCATCACAGACTTACAGGTAGGTTTCGAGCAGGATAACTTCTATATCAGAGAGATCAGAAAAGTTGTTTGCAAAGTAGTTCCAAAAGGAGCAAACGTAATCTTCACAGGACACAGCTTAGGTGGAATGGTTGCACAGCAGGCAGCAGGCGATAGAACATTAAAACATCGCTATAACATCATCAACACAATTTCCTTTGGTTCACCACTGATTAACCCGATTGGAAGAGAAGGAAAAGTACAGCGTCTTGGTGATACATCCGATATCGTACCATACATGAGTGCACAGTCATTCGTTCGTCCGGTACATCAGATCGCAGGACTGAACAGAGAAGACGGTGGATATGCAAAGAAAGATTTCGCAGAAGCACACATGAGAAGCTACCTTCGTACAGATGTATGGGGTGACTACGATGTACTTGGATTCAAAGGCGGAAGTGCTAAGATCATCATTGATGAGAATGACATTGAGTCCTATGGCGCATACATCATTCCATTATTAAAAGATCTTCCAAGAATCGACATGAGCCCATGGAGCTAAGATTTTAGGAAAGAACAAGAACATAACACTTCATCTGCACAATAGGGTAAAATAACTTGTAGAATGTTTTAGAACGAAAAAAGTGCAGAGAAGCAAGAGGGTACAAATAAAGAAGGAAGCCGTTGACAGGGGTAAGTCAGCGGCTTCCTTTTTTCGCTTATTCTCAGACTTAAAAAATGAGATGTTTTTAGCACCAGCCGCCATCCATGGTTAGGATCTGTCCGGTCAGATATGCCGGGGCAGTTGCAAGGCGGTAAATACATTCGGCAGCTTCTTCGGTTGTGCCGTAACGTCCGATCGGGATTTCTTCTTCTAAAGCAGTCCGTTCTTCCGCAGAAAAACAGGAATTCATACGGGTGTCGATCGTACCAAATGCAGCGGCATTTACCCGGATATTGCTTGGGGCAAGCTCTTTTGCCAGTGCTTTTGTGAAAGAATTCACAGCCCCTTTGGAAGCGGAATAGGCAACTTCCATTGAAGCACCGATGTTCCCCAGACAGAAGAGACATTGACGATGCTGCCGGATTTTTTGATAACATATAAGGAATTGCCTCCCGGCAGCAGTAAAAGACAGAGTCCAAATTGATACCCATCACACGGTGCCACTCTTCGTTGCTCATATCGCCAAGCAATCCGATGTGCGAAATGCCGGCATTGTTGATCAAAATGTCGATGCCACCGAAACGCTCCATTGTTTTTTCAAACATTTCTTTTACAAAGTCCGGCGAGCTGACATCGCCGATCAATGAATGCAGTCAACGGAATAATTTTTTTTCAAATAAAATTCTAATGCAGACAATTCTTCTACGGACTGTCGGCAATTGAGTATTAAAGTGCAGCCTTCTTTTTGCGAACCGTTCGGCAGCGGCTTTTCCAATCCCGTGGGATGCACCGGTAATAAGAACACGCTGATTCATAGGAAATCCTCCGTTTTTCTTCTATATGTATCATGTCGCCGAAAAAATGTCAACTTGAACGTAAAAATTTAAAAATAATTCTGAATATTACTTGAGATAAAGGTGAAATGTGGTATAATAAATTTAGATATCAAAGAACGATATCAAATAACTAGCAAAGGGGTTGGGCAATATGCGTATAACAATTACGGGCAGAAATATTGACATTACAGATGGATTAAGATCAGCAGTAGAGGACAAGTTATCAAAACTCGAAAAGTATTTTACTCCCGACACCGATGTTTTTGTAACCTTAAGTGTAGAAAAAGAAAGACAGAAAATTGAGGTTACCATTCCGGTAAAAGGAAACATCATCCGTTCCGAGCAGGTAAGCAACGATATGTACGTATCCATCGATCTGGTAGAGGAAGTCATCGAGCGTCAGCTTAAAAAGTACAAAAAAATAAATTGGTTTCCAAACAGCAGAATGCTGCAAACTTCCGTAAAGAATTTATAGAGAAAGAAGTCAGCACAGACGATGAGATCCAGATTATCCGTACCAAACGCTTTGGCATGAAACCGATGTATCCGGAAGATGCCTGTGTACAGATGGAATTGTTAGGACATAATTTCTTCGTATTCCGTAATGCGGAGACGGAAGAGGTCAATGTGGTATATAAGAGAAAGGGTAATACTTACGGATTGATTGAGCCGGAGTTCTAAAAAGCAGGAAATCATGATTTGGTGAGAAAGGAGTTGGCGAGGGTGTGAGGCACAAATGAGATATTCCAAGTTTCCTTGTGCAGACCATTCCAATGAACCTCTGAAAGCAGAAATCGTGTTCGCCAGAGGGCTTCACGATTCCTTGAGTTTCATTTCCATTGCACAAAAGGAAACTTTACATGTCTCATTTGTGCAATCGCCGACATACTTCTCAAATCAGAATATCAGAAACTTTCTTTATAGAACTAGCTCGAATAAGGAGTATATTGTTACAGTATAAAGAATATATGGGACAGGCATTGTACCAAGAAAGGGGTGCAATGCCTGTCCGTTCTTTTTGCCTATCAGGTGGATATAACCCTAAACTTTTAGTTTTAGAAACACTTTTATCAGGCTATATCCATCAAATATAACCAGAACAACATATTCAAGGAGTATAGGCCACCTGCCACTCCATTATGGAAGGCTTCCTTTTTGTGCAATGGAGATGAGACTCTGGCGATTGTGGAACCCACTGGTGACACAATTGCCGTCTTAGAGGCTCATCGGAATGTTCTGCACAAGGAAACTGGAATAATGGAGGGGCAGGTGGTCAACACCCCTACCTTGAAAATACTGCTCATTCATGGAAAAAAAAGTGTTTCTTCTCCACAGACCGCTTGTCATAGACATGAAAATGTTTTACTATTAATAAGTATTTGTATGATAAAAAAAAAACAATAGGTTATAAGATAGGAAAAGGAGACAGGAACATGGACATTGTAGTATTAGCAGGTGGACTCAGTACAGAGCGTGATGTATCTTTTGTGACAGGAAATATGGTAAGCAAGGCATTGAGAAAGAATGGTCATCGTGTCATTCTTTTAGATGTGTTTATGGGATATAGTGATAAGAAAGAAGATATCAGTGATATTTTTGAACATACCGAAGAGGTCAGCGTTCAGGTAGAAGAAATACCGACCGTAGCACCGGATCTAGCGGCAGTAAAGGCATCCAGAGCAGACCAGTCCGATAATTTTTTCGGGCCGAATGTTATTGAAATCTGTCAGAAGGCAGATGTGGTATTTATGGCACTTCATGGAGAGAATGGAGAAAACGGTAAGATACAGGCAGCTTTTGATCTGTTTGGCATCCGTTATACGGGAACCGGCTATTTAGGAAGTGCATTAGCTATGGATAAAAACATTGCAAAACAGTTCTTTGTGGCAAACGGTATTCCGACACCGGGTGGAATCAGGATGAAACGTGACGAGCAGATCCGTGATTTTGCAAAGACCGGACTGAATCTTCCGTGTGTGGTAAAACCATGCTGTGGCGGTTCCAGTATCGGCGTGTCCATTGTACGGACCATTGAGGAATATGAAGCAGCTTTTAGAAGAAGCCTTCCGTTGGGAGGAAGAAATCCTGATCGAAGATTATATCGAGGGCAGAGAGTTTTCTGTTGGAGTGTTAGAAGGTAAGGCACTTCCGATCATTGAGATTGCTCCGGTCGAAGGATTTTATGACTACAAAAATAAATATAAAGCAGGCAGCGCGGTAGAGACCTGTCCGGCACAGTTGTCAGAAGCTGTTACAAAACAGATGCAGCAGTATGCCGTAGAGGTTACAAAAGCATTGGGACTGGGGCGCGTATTCCAGAATGGATTTCCTGTTAGACAGCGATGAAAAAATGTATTGTTTAGAGGCAAATACCCTTCCCGGTATGACACCGACCAGTCTGCTGCCACAGGAGGCACAGGCAGTAGGAGTCAGCTTTGAGCAGCTTTGTGAGAAACTGATCGAGTTATCATTAAAAAAATATGCATAACATTTATTGGCAGGAAAAGCAGGCACAAAAATCAGAAAAATGTTAGGAAACGAGGACAGAGATCAAAATGAAGAATCTGACATTAGAACATATCGCGGACTGTTGCCATGGAACTTATATCGGGATAGAGGAACAGCAAGGTTTTGAAGTGACGGGAGTTGTCATAGACAGCCGTAAAGTGGAAGCAGGCAACCTGTTTGTAGCGATCAAAGGCGAGAGAGTGGATGGTCATACTTTTTATTGATGCAGTATATGAGCAGGGAGCAGCAGCCGTAGTATCGCAGCAGCGGTTAGAAAACCCGAAAGGCCCTTATATCTTAGTAGATTCCACGACGCAGGCATTGAAAGATATCGCAGCGATTTACAGAAACAGTCTGGATATCAAAGTGGTCGGGATTACCGGAAGCGTAGGAAAGACGAGTACCAAAGAAATGATCGCGTCCGTGCTTTCGGAAAAATACCGTGTATTAAAGACGGCGGGAAATTTTAACAATGAGATCGGTCTGCCGCTGACCATTTTCCGTCTGAGCGAAGAAGACGAGGTGGCAGTTCTTGAGATGGGAATTTCGGATTTTAACGAGATGCACCGCTTAGGTGCGATCGCAAGACCGGACATCTGTGTGATCACGAACATTGGACTCTGTCATCTGGAGAACTTAGGAAGCCGCGATGGGATTTTAAAGGCAAAGACAGAGATCTTTGAACATTTAAACGGAACGGGAACCGTGATCTTAAATGGGGAGGACGATAGGCTCTCCACGGTAGAAAACGTAAACGGAAAAGCCCCTGTTTTTTATGGAAAAAGCAAGAAAAACCAGTGCGGCAAAGAAAATCATATCTATGCCACCGAGATCCGGAATCTTGGCTTAGACGGCATGAAAGCGGTCTTTCATTTTCCGGAGTGTACCAAAGAGGTGGAGATACCGATACCGGGTGAACACAATGTCTTAAATGCTTTAGCCGGAGCCTGCGTTGGCATGGAGCTAGGACTGGATGTAGAACAGATCTGTGCAGGCATTAAAAAAGCACAGACCATCGGAGGTCGCACGAACCTGATCCATGCAAATGATATGCTGATCATTGATGACTGTTACAATGCCAACCCGGTGTCCATGCGGGCATCCATCGACGTACTGACACAGGCAAAAGGCAGAATGATCGCAGTGCTTGGTGATATGGGAGAATTAGGAGCGGATGAAAAAAGGCTCCACTATGAAGTGGGAGCCTATGCAGCAAGCCGTGGTCTGGATGCTCTGTTCTGCTGCGGCGAACTCTCTAAGGAATTAGCCAAAGGTGCAGAAGAACATAGCGAAACCATGGAAATATTCTATTTTGCTACGAAAGAAGAACTGCTGTTACATTTGAAATCTTATCTGAAAAAAAGGGGATACCATTTTAGTAAAAGCATCTCACTTTATGGAGTTTCCAGATATTGTTCGTTCTCTTCAAGCATCTGTTCAATAACGCATTTTGTATAGACACCGATGTGCTTTTTCGTATCGGCATCCAGTTCGTTTGGAAGGATTGGTTTGCCGTAATGAAGCACAACGTGTGTCTTTTTTAATAAAGGAGCCTGTGCTTCATAAATCTTAGGTGTATTCGTCATGGCGATCGGAATGATCGGACATCCGGTCTTTAATGCCAGTTTAAAACTTCCCTCTTTAAACGGAAGCAGTTCTTTCGGGTTATCATTTCTGGTACCTTCCGGGAAAATACACATCGAAATCCCATGTTTGATCTGGTCAATTCCCTTTAAGATCGTCTTCATTCCCTCTTTGATATCCTGACGGTTCAAAAACAGACAGTAGAGCCGTTTCATCCAGATGGAAAGGATCGGAACTTTTTCTAAGCCGTCTTTTTGCAATGTAACCGGTCAGTCCCGGACAGCGGGAATAGGAAACCACAATGTCAAAATAGCTCTGGTGGTTTGCAATATAGAGTACCGGCTGGTCTTTTGGTACATTTTCTTCCCCGATCACGGTTAATTTTGTTCCGCAGAGAAAGAGGATCACTTTGAATGCCCATTGGACGATCCGCAGGCTTGCGATGTCTGCTGCGGGCTTATTCCGCTTCCCGATCAGCCAGAGGACTCCGAGAACGGCAGTCCTAAGATAAAGTATAAAAGTAAAAAAATAACTACAAAAATTAATCGAATCATATGAATGCTACCTCTTTAAAATTCATTACATAAAATTTATTATACAAATATGGTGGAACAATTACAACACAAAATGCATATTATTTATACAGAATAGAAGAATAGGAAGAGGGAATCTATGAGGCGGCTAAAAACAATGATGTGCTTAGGAATTCTGCTGACAATGTTGATGATGACGGCAGGCGGATGCAAGGTGGAGGAAAAGGATGACGCCAAAGTCAGTGATATGAAATTTACCGTGATCTCTGAAAAAGAGCTTCCCGATGAGCTGAAAAAGATTATTGAGGAGAAAAAGCAAAAGGAGATGAAACTTACATATATGTCCGGTGACAAACTGTACATTGTCCGCGGATATGGAGTGCAGAAAACAGGCGGTTACAGCATACAGGTGAAGGATTTATATCAGGCTAAAAATGCAGTTTATTTCAAATCGGAGCTGATCGGACCGGGAGAAAATGACGTGTCGGAAAAAGTCGAAAGTTACCCATATATAGTTGTCTCGACAGAAAAAACGGAAGATATTGTGGTTTTTGAGTAAAAAAATCGTGTTTAGACCTTGCAAATATTTTATTACTGTGATAAACTAAAGCAGATACAGTGAGTCAATTGTGGGTTAGGAGGAATAAAGAATGCAGCAGAAGGATTTAAACAGAGTCAGAGCATCGGTTCTTCAACAGTGTGGAAGCAAGGTAAAGATACAGTTAGACCGTGGCAGAAATAAAGTTGATATCCAGGAAGGCGTGATTCAGAATGCATACCCAAGTGTATTTACCATCCTGATAGATGATGAGAGGGATGAGAATCCACCGCAGTTACTGTCTTTTTAGTTACACCGACATTATTACGAGAGATATTCGCATGAAATTATGCTAAAAAAGTATAAAACTTCTTTGCTTGGAATAGAATGTAAAAAGTCCCAAGCAAAGGAGTTTTTTATGGAATTAAAGAAGAAGTATATACATATGAGCCATGAAAAGGGACGGGCGATGAGCCAGGTCACCCTTGACGATGACTATAACGTTCCGGAGAGCAAGCCGGATATTGTAAGAATTTTTACAACAAAAGGAGCAATTCACTTAGAAGAAGCCAAAGCAGAGACCGGGCATGTGCTGTTAAGAGGAAATCTCGGATTTCAGGTGTTATACCGCAGCGATGGCGAGGAAAACGACATTGCGTATTTAGAGGGCGAAATTCCGTTTTCAGAGACGGTAAATTTAGACGGTGCGGAGGAATTTGACCCGGTTAAGGCGACATGGGATATTGAGGATTTAAATATCGGGATCATCAATTCGAGAAAATTGAGCATCCGTTCTCTGATCGTTTTTCATGTGCAGATGGATGAGGTGCGTGATGAAGAGATCAGCTATGCGATGGAAAATGAAGAAGACTATGAGATACGCAAGGAAAACATAGAGGCATTGCAGCTTGTGACGGCAAAAAAAGATACCTGCCGTTTTAAAAATGAGATTATTCTGCCATCGAATAAGCCGAATATCCGTGAGCTGCTCTGGAAAAATGTGCAGCTTCGCGGATTGGAGTCCCGCATTGGCGAGGATGTCATTCAATTTAACGGAGAACTTCTTATTTATATACTCTATCAGGGAAATGAAGAGGATGAGCGGCTGCAATGGTTAGAGACAACAGTTCCGCTTCAGGGCGAAGTGGATTGCAGCGGCTGCAGAGATCAACTGGTATCCTATGTGGGTGTGGACGATGTTTCTTTTGACGTGGAGGTAAAGCCGGACTACGATGGAGAAGAGCGGATGCTCGTGGTGGATGCCGTGGCAGATTTAGACATCAAGCTGTGGGAAGAGGAACAGTTTGAAATGCTACAGGATGTGTATTCCCTAAAGGAAGATGTCCGTCCGGTTTTTGAAGATATTACATTTGAAAAATTACTGATGAAAAACAATGCAAAATGCCGTGCTTCCGAGCAGCTTCAATTAGAGGCAACGCAGGAAAATATGCTGCAGATCTGCTGTGCCGAGGGAAGTGTGCAGATCGATACGCATGAAATTTCCGGAAACGGGGTCTATGTAGAGGGAACGGTTGCCGTGGAGCTTCTCTATATCACAACGGATGATGAAATGCCGATCGGTTCCTTAAAAGGATTCCTGCCATTCCATCAGACCATTGAAGTACCGGGCATTGAAAAGAACAGCCGATATGAGATTGAAAGTGGTTTAGAGCAGCTTACGACCATTCTGATCGACAATACACAGGTGGAGATCAAGGCAGTCATCAACCTGAATCTGATCGCATTTTCCATCGGAAACAGAAAACGGGTACAGGAAGTAAACTGTCAGGAAGCGGACTATGAGAGCCTGCAAAAAATTCCGGGACTGGTAGGTTATATTGTAAAAGATGGGGATGACATCTGGAATATTGCAAAAAGAAAATCACACCACGGTACGCGAGATCATGGAGACCAATGAATTGTCCTCTGACCGTGTGGGCAAGGGGGATAAACTGCTTATCGTAAAAAATATGGGTGCATAATCTTACCAAATCTCTTATGAAAAAACTGGAATCGGTTGAAAAGGATTTTTTAACGATGCTATACTTAGGGTGTTAGTCAAAAAACAACAATCATAAGGGAGAAAAAACAGATGAGAAAAACTACAGAGACGGGCAAAAGCAGTTCTGGCATTGGTACTCGTAGTGTCACTCACAATTGGAAGTTCGCAGGTAGTGTATGCGACATCGGCACAGAATAAGAAGTCAGAAGCAGAAAAGAATCTGAATGATGTAAATAAAAAGATTGATAATCTTGAGAATAAGAAAGAAGAGATTGAAGGCGAGTTAGACACAAAGAACGAAGAACTTGTCAACCTCATGGTAGATGTCGGAATCTTAGAAAAAGAGATCGATCAGAATGAAAAGCAGTTAAAACAGGTCAAAAAAGACTTAAAGACGGCACAGAAGAATGAGAAGAAGCAGTATCAGGCAATGAAAAAGCGTATTAAGTTCATGTATGAGCGTGGTGACAGTGCCGTAATCTCTTCTCTGTTAGAATCCAAAAGTATGGCGGATATGCTCAACCGTGTGGAGTATTTTAATGAGGTCTATGATTATGACAGGAATCTGTTAGATAATTATGAAAAGACCAGAAAGCAGGTTGAGGATTTAAAAGCACAGGTAGAGGATGAAAAGAAAGAATTAGAAACAGCCAAGGATGATCTAAAGCAGCAGCAAAAAGCAGCTTGAGACAGCCATGGCAAACTTAAGAAGCCAGCAGGCAAATGCGGATACGCAGATTGCCAATGCAAAGAGCCTTTGCGAGCGAATATCAGAAGACGATCACAGAGCAGAATAAGATCATCCAACAGCAGCAGGCAGCAGCGGCGGCATCCGGCCGGTCATCCGGTGGAAGCTCCGGGGGCAGCGGAGGAACTTCTAAGCCAAATTCCAATGCAAGCGTACCGGGAGGAAACTTAAATCCACCAAAGACTACGAATGTCAGCGGTTCGGATGTCGTGAACTATGCCATGCAGTTTGTCGGAAAACCATATGTCTGGGGTGGAAAAGACCCGAATACCGGTGCAGACTGTAGTGGATTTACCAGTTATGTCTATGCACACTTCGGAATCAGCATCCCAAGTTTTTCCGGTGCCCAGAGAAGCTGCGGTCAGGAAGTCAGCTATGCGAATGCACAGGCAGGTGACCTGATCTGTTATGCAGGTCACGTGGCAATCTACATGGGCGGTGGCAAGATCGTCCATGCCAAGGGAACAGCCTATGGAATCGTCGGAAACGATAACGCAACTTATAAGACCATTATTACGGTAAGACGACTGTTGTAGCAGTATCTGCAAAATCATAGAAAAATAATCAATACAAGAAACCTAAGGAATAACAGAGTTTATTTCTTAGGTTTTTTGCTGTGAGATAGGAATTGTCAGTAAAAAGGGAGAGTGTTATAATGGTAGCAGTGTGAGTTGTATAAGGAGGAAACAGATATGCAGATGGAACAGTTACAAAAAGATATGATAGCAGCAATGAAAGCAAAGGATAAACCGAGAAAAGAGGCAATCTCATCCTTAGTGTCAGCCGTAAAAAAGGCAGCGATCGATGCAGGATGCCGTGATGATATCAAAGAAGATATGGTAGATCAGGTGATCTTAAAGGAATTAAAAACCGTAAAAAGAACAGATTGATACCTGCCCGGCAGAGCGTGAAGATTTAAAAAAGCAGAGTATCAGTTCCGTTATGATGTGATTCAGGAATATGCGCCATCACTGATGAGCGAAGAAGAGATCAGGAATTTTATCATGGAAAAATTTGCAGATATTGTAGCACAGAAGAACAAAGGAATGATCATGAAAAATGTGATGCCGGAGTTAAAAGGCAAAGCAGATGGAAAACTGATCAATCAGGTTGTTGCAAAGCTCTGCGAGTCATAAGAGAAGCGTTATCATAAGAGGAGCATTATATGAAAAAACAGGTTGTTGCGATCGTAGGGATTCTCGCAGCTACAGCCATCATGATCTATCTTGCGGCACTGTACGGAAACCGGAACCGGTTTGACTATTTAAAGGATCTGGATAAGACCATATTTACCTTAGACGGAACCGATTATCAACTGCGTGACATGACTTATTACATTGCAAGGCAGGACATGGGAGATCGAAAAGCAGGCAATGGTCTATGATCCGGATGATACAAATGCCTATTGGGGACTGCATACCAATGGAAAATTTATACGGCTAGAGGCAAAAAGAGCCGTGTTAGACAGAGTCGTCCATGATATGATGTTTTATGAAGCGGCAAAGAAAGAGGGTATGGAACTGGATGAAAAAAGAGCAGCAGTATGCTAGGGATTCCGCATCCGATCTCTGCTATGACTTATCGGATGAGCAGAAAGAGCGGGCGGGACTGACCGATGAAGAGATCTATGAAATGACAGATAAGGCAGCGCTTGCTGAGAAGTACCAGAAGATTTTAGCAGACAAAGAAGGCGAGAATTTTGGCGCCTATGACTACAATGGGAAAGCCTATGAAAAAATGTTAGAAGAGCATAAGCTGAAAGTCAAAAAAGAAATTCTGGGACAAGGTACCGTTTGGAAATGTGACATTGAACCATAAATTTGAGGATCAGGAGGATGAAAGTTGAAAATAGGAAGAAATGATCCCTGCTGGTGTGGCAGTGGAAGAAAAAATATAAAGCCTGCCATCAGGCATTTGATGAAAAAAATAGAACTGTTTCGCAGTGAGGGACACCGGGTTCCACCGCACAAGATCATTAAAAATAAAGATCAGATCGCCGGCATGAAAGCCAGTGCAGCAATTAACATTGCGGTCTTAGACTATGTGGGCGAGCATATCCATGCGGGAATGAGCACGGAAGAGATCGATAAGATGGTCTATGAGAGAACCACGGCAATGGGCGGAATCCCGGCACCACTGCACTATCAGGGTTTTCCAAAGAGCGTATGTACGTCCATTAATGAACAGGTCTGCCACGGCATTCCGTCCGAAGAGGATATTTTAAAAGAGGGCGACATTGTCAATGTGGACTGCTCTACGATCCTGAACGGATATTTTTCAGACTCTTCGAGAATGTTTTGTATCGGCGAAGTTTCAGAGGAGAAAAAACGTCTGGTGGATGTCACAAAGGAATGTATACAAAAAGGTTTAGAGCAGGTAAAACCATGGGGCTTCCTTGGAGATATGGGTCAGGCAGTCCATGACCATGCCTATGCAAACGGTTACACCGTTGTACGGGAAATCGGCGGCCATGGCATAGGTTTGGAGTTCCATGAGGAGCCATGGGTTGGTTACAATTCCAAAGCCGGTACAGAAATGCTGATGGTTCCGGGAATGGTATTTACGATTGAACCGATGGTCAATATGGGTCAGGCAGATATTTTTGTCGATGAAGAAAATGACTGGACGGTCTATACGGCAGACGGACAGCCGAGTGCGCAGTGGGAAGTCATGGTTTTAGTAACGGAAGACGGCTATGAGATTATTTCCTATTAAATATGAGTGAGCAGAATACATTTGAAAAAATTTATGAAGTAGTGAAACAGATTCCGAAAGGAAAGGTTGCTACCTATGGTCAGGTGGCAGCTCTGGCAGGAAACCGCCGCTGGGCAAGAGTAGTCGGTTATGCACTGCATGCAAATCCCAATGAGCAGGAAATTCCCTGCTATCGTGTCGTTACCAAGGACGGACGTGTGTCGAAGGCGTTTGCATTTGGAGGTGAGAACCGCCAGATGGAGCTGTTGGTAGCCGATGGTGTGGAATTTGAGGACGGTCATGTAGTGATGGAAAAATATCAGTGGGATACGCCGTTTGCAGATTTTGGAATACGTTAGCTGTCCGGTTCAAAAGAATTTTTTTCCGAAAAAAGGGAATACTGGAAAAAAAGGACAGGTGAGCGTATGAGGATACCAAGACATATCGGAGTGATTCCGGACGGAAATCGCCGCTGGGCAACTTTACGGCAGATGGAGAAAAAAGACGGTTATCAGTATGGTTTAGAGCCGGGGATGAAGCTGTTGAAAAAAGCGAAAGAATATGGCGTGGAGGAATTGACCTACTATGGGTTTACAACGGATAACTGTAAAAGACCCAAGGAGCAGTTTGAGGCTTTCCAAAGTGCCTGTGTAGAGGCAGTTCAGATGCTGACACGGGAAGGTGCGGATTTATTGGTAATTGGCAATGAAAAGTCGAAATGTTTTCCAAAAGAACTGGAACACTTTCGGGTGAGAACGCCGGTCCATGGCGGTGGAATGAGAGTGAATTTTTTGGTCAACTATGGATGGGAATGGGATTTGTCACATATTGCAGAAGGCTGACAGCCCTATTCCTGTGATATTTCAAGAATCGATATGATTATCCGCTGGGGAGGTATGCGCAGGCTGTCAGGTTTTCTTCCGATGCAGTCGGTCTATGCGGATTTTTATGTGGAGGAACATCTCTGGCCGGACTATTCGGATGCGGATTTTGAACAGGCACTGGAGTGGTACAACCGACAGGATGTTACTTTAGGAGGCTAGGCAGTTATTTGCGGTGATAACAGGATAGAATAGGAACAATGGAATATGAGGAGTAAACATAAGACACTTAAGAAATGGATGTCCGGTCTGGTAGTGGTCTCGCCTTGCCGGATTTCTTGGTGCATGCCAGGGGATTTCCGTCGGACAGTTTCAGACTATGAAAGCCCACGGAGAAGAGGAAACACAGGCGGCAGACAAGGAAAAAAAAGAAATCATAGAAGAAAAGCCTGTAAAGGAAGAAAAAGCAAAACCGGAGGATGCCGTATTTTCCTATCTTCAGGGAACGAAATCCTATGAAAAAGGAAAAAGAGTGGTCCGGTGCCTGGTGCTATGAAGAGGCAGGCGGGCAGCAGTTCAGCCAGTTTGGCTGTGGCCTGTGCAGTATGGCTAATATATATAGTACCGTCAGCGGCAACAAGTGCACACCGCTGCAGATGTATGAATATGCACAGGAGGTATCGAATTACAATCCACACAGCGGTCTCGGAGCGATTGGCTGGGATGCGATGCGGGAAACCCTGCAAACGATGGGAATAGAGTGTGAGATGGGAAGAAAAACCATCTTCTTATGAAGAATTTCAGCAGCTTGCAAAAAGACAGCAAGGGTCTGCTGGTATTGATCAGCAGCAATAGTGATGATACTTTCTGGAAGGATATGCCGGGACATTATGTCACCCTGTGGCTGTACGATGAGGCTAAAGATGAGGTCTTTTTGGCGGATTCCAGCGGACCGTCGAGGAACCGTGAATGGATCCCATTGCAGACAGCATATGATGCCTTAAAGAGAAACAGTCCGCAGCAGTACTTAAGTGTAACGGGCTATAACAAAAATGAAGATGCATGGACCGTGGAAATGAGATAGAATAATTGTGTAAAAAACTCTGCATAGATTGTAAAAAACAAATATCGCAGAGGAAGACACTTGAAAAGTTATATCGAGGAAAGAGCGATCGAGATCGCAAAATATAGCATTGAACATAATGCCACGGTAAGGCAGACGGCAAAGGAGTTTGGAATTAGTAAATCTACGGTACATAAAGATGTAACAGAGCGTTTACAGCAAATCAATCCGTCTTTAGCAAAAGAAGCAAGACAGGTTTTGGATATCAACAAGCAGGAGCGTCATATCCGCGGTGGACTTGCCACAAGAGAGAAATATTTACATATGGGACACCGCTGAATGGTGGACTATACTTAAAAAAATAATATTATGAGAAAACATCAGCAGATGTGAGAACACAGGAGGTAGAAACATGCCATTTATTGATTCAAAAGTAACATTACCAATGACAGAGGACAAAAAGGAAACGATTAAGGCAAAGCTTGGACAGGCGATTACCACATTAAACAAATCAGAAGGGTTTTTAATGGTAGGATTTGATGACGACTACACACTCTACATGGGTGGAAAGAAGTTAGAAAAAAAGGTGCATTTGTGGCAGTCAGCCTGTTTGGAAACGCTTCACCGGATGCCTATAGCCAGATGACAGCAAAAATCTGCGACATCTATGAAACGGAGCTTGGCATTCCGCAGGATGCAGTGTATGTGACCTACAGCGGTATCAGCGACTGGGGCTGGAACGGAAGAAATTTTTTAGCGAAAGGACTTTAACGATACAGCGTCAAAAAAGGAGATAACATGGCGAAAGCAGACAGCGTGACGCATACATTTGAGCCAATTTTTAATAATGAATCAAAAGTTTTGATCTTAGGAACATTTCCGTCGGTAAAATCCAGAGAACAGCAGTTTTATTACGGGCATCCGCAGAACCGTTTCTGGAAACTGTTAGCATTGCTGATGGAGGATGAAATACCGGATACGATCCCAGAGAAAAAAGATTTTTTACTGAGGCATCGGATTGCCGTCTGGGATGTCATCCACAGTTGTACGATCGAAGGATCGAGCGACAGTTCAATCCGGGATGTGGTGCCGAATGATATTTCCATGATTTTGGAAAAAACACAGATTACAACAATTTTTACCAATGGAGGAAAAGCACACAGCCTGTATGAAAAATATATGTATCCGGTCTGTGGCATTCATGCGGTAAAACTGCCTTCGACCAGCCCGGCAAATGCTGCTTTTTCGTTAGAACGTCTGGAGGCGGCATGGCAGGCAGTGCGTGAGAGGCTGTAAAAAAATAATTTTGACAAGCCTTTTGCAAGAACGTATAATAAAACTTATTGTAGGATTACTTAAGAAGGAGGACGTGTGTTTTGAAGCGAGAAACCGTCATCGTGATAGATTTCGGAGGGCAGTACAACCAGCTTGTGGCGCGCCGGGTGCGTGAGTGCAGCGTTTACTGTGAAATCTATTCTTATAAAACAGATATTGAGCAGATCAAAGCAATGAACCCGAAGGGGATTATTCTGACCGGAGGACCAAACAGTTGTTATGAGGAAAATTCTCCAACCTATACGAAGGAACTGTTTGAGCTTGGCATTCCGGTGTTAGGCCTTTGCTATGGCGCTCAGCTTATGATGCATATTTTAGGAGGAAAGGTAGAAAAGGCACCGGTTCGTGAGTACGGTAAGACGGATGTTTTCGTAAAGACGGATTCTCCTTTATTTACAGATGTTTCGGAAAAAACGGTTTGCTGGATGAGTCACTTTGACTATATTTCCAAAACAGCACCGGAATTTGAAATCTGTGCGCATACGGCAGACTGTCCGGTTGCAGCAGCAGAAAACCGTGAGAAAAAATCTGTATGCGATCCAGTTCCATCCGGAGGTTCTTCACACACAGGAAGGAACGAAAATGTTATCGAACTTCGTTTACACTGTGTGCGGTTGCAGCGGCGACTGGAAGATGGATTCCTTTGTGGAACATTCCATTCAGGAGATCCGCAAAAAAGTCGGAAACGGCAAGGTGCTCTGTGCTCTTTCCGGTGGCGTGGATTCTTCCGTTGCAGCAGTGTTACTTTCTAAGGCTGTCGGCGACCAGCTGACCTGTGTCTTTGTGGATCACGGTTTACTCCGTAAAAATGAAGGTGACGAGGTCGAGGAAGTGTTTGGACCAAACGGCAATTATGATTTGAACTTTATCCGTGTCAATGCGCAGGAGCGTTTTTACGGAAAGTTAGCGGGTGTGACAGAGCCGGAGCAAAAACGTAAGATTATCGGCGAGGCATTTATCCGTGTCTTTGAGGAAGAGGCAAAGAAGATCGGCGCGGTGGATTTCTTAGTTCAGGGTACGATTTATCCGGACGTAGTGGAAAGTGGTCTTGGCGGTGAATCTGCTGTCATCAAGTCTCACCACAACGTCGGTGGACTTCCTGACCATGTAGATTTTAAGGATATCATTGAGCCACTTCGTGATCTGTTCAAGGACGAGGTACGAAAGGTCGGCTTAGAGCTTGGTATTCCGGATTACTTAGTCTTCCGTCAGCCATTCCCGGGACCGGGTCTTGGAATCCGTATTATCGGTGATGTTACGGCGGACAAGGTACGCATCGTACAGGAAGCCGATGCTATTTACCGCGAAGAGGTTGACGGTGCAGCGCAGGAGTACAAGAACGAGCATGGCAAGGACGCGCCGTGGATGCCGAACCAGTATTTTGCGGCATTGACCAATATGCGTTCTGTCGGTGTCATGGGTGACGAGAGAACCTACGACTATGCAGTGGCACTTCGTGCCGTGACAACGATTGACTTTATGACAGCCGAATCTGCGGAGATTCCGTATGAGGTGCTGAATAAGGTAATGAACCGCATTATTAATGAGGTTCGGGGTGTGAACAGGGTTATGTATGATCTGACGAGTAAACCGCCGGGAACGATAGAGTTTGAATAGTTGACGCTGGGCTACAAAGCCCCGTAACCACGGGGCTTTGCGGCTTTGGGTGTTTGAAATTGCATTATCATTGCATTTTTATATTTCTTTGTGATACATTGCAGTATGCTGATTACTGGTATAATTAGCAATACTTTGAGAAGCTGACTGGTAGCTGAGAACCCCGGTCAGCTTCTTTGCAATCTCAATATTGGTGTTTGGATACAGATGACCATAAGTTCCTAGTGTCGTCTGTATTTTTTCATGTCCAAGACGCTCTTTAATCAGCAGTGGATTTTCGCCCATGCTGATAAGCAGGGAAGCATGCGAATGTCTCAGGGCATGAATTTTGATTCTGTGGACACCAGCTAAATTTGCCAATTTCTCTAATGCTCTTGGAAGCGTTGTTTTGCTGGTGGGTGTACTGTTATAACTCAGTACGAATCCACAATTTGGTAAAACCTTTGCCTGGACCGCCTTCCATTCTTGTAATTCCTTGATGGTATCAGCATCAATATAAATGGTACGGTTGCTTGCCTGCGTCTTAGGTTCAACGAATTTGTAGTCATTCATTGTTTTATAGTACAGTGTTTTACTAATAATCAGCATACCTGTTTCAAAATCAATATCATCCCACTGTAAGGCGGCAGCCTCTCCAATACGCATTCCAGTCATAAATAAAAGCCAGAACGAGATGAAGAGATAGTGCTCGTAGTAGTCACCTTTGTACAGCAGGGATATTACCTTCTGAAACTCCTCCAAAGTCCAGAAGTCGATCTTTACTTTTTTAGATTTGATATTGCCGATCATGCGGGCAGGATTCTTCTTTGCAAGTCCGAGGATAATCGCCCGGTCAAAAGCTAAACATAACATTCCCTGAACAATGCGTACATAGTTTGGACTGAATTGTTTTGCCAACTTGAGCTGCCAGGTCTGTACATTTATCGCTTCTATTTCGGACACTTTCTTCTTGTAGAAATAGGCAAAGTGTTTTTGAATGGTCGAGTAACGATTCTTGTAGGTACTTTCTTTCACCTGAGTTTTGTACCACGGAAGATAGATTTCTTCAATAAACTTTTTGAAGGTAATGTCTTCCTTCTTATCAGCTAATTCTTCCGTTGATGCAAGAATCAATTTGGAATACTCGGCACGGGCTTCTTTTTTTGTTGAGAATCCGCTGCGGTATTTTTGAATCTGTTTTCCGGTTACAGGATGATATCCGAGGTTGGCTCGAAAATAATAAGTGCCGTTTTCTGCTTTTTTAATTGGATCTTTTGCCATGATTTCACTCCTTACTAAAATGCAAAAAGCACGATCATTCTTGCTTATCGGGCAAAGTAATCCCTAATAATTCTTCAACGGCTTCTTTTGGAACCCTGTCTAATTTCCTGGATTGATAATAGGTATGCCCCTTTTCTACCATAAGTTCCTTTGCTTTTTTGATAATATCAGCAGCAAAGGAAGGACCGTAGCCTAATTCAATCAAATCCCTTTTTGTTACAGTTATCATGAATCTCCTTTCCACAGACAGGGAATCAACTTGATACCTGTCTATTATTATATCAAATTTTGAGTAAAAGTTCTCTAATAAAAGCGCTATAAGCTAAAATCCCAAAAGTCTATGTTATTCTTTCAGAAGCCAGTTCCTATGCCCGCTCCGGCCACGTAAAACGGTGTTACTTTGTAACTATTAAGCTGCAGGCGTGCGAAGATGCAAACTATCTGCAGTCACCTATATCAATCTCCCGAAAGATTTCTTTTGTTTTCAAGGTACGGCGAATGGATATATTACCCATTCAATTGAGGAATAGGGGCTTTTTCTTTAAGATTGAAAAATTTTAAGAAAAAATGATAAAAATAAAAGCTGCCTTGATTTGGCAGCCACGGAAATCTATTTGCGTTTTAGAGCCAGACGATTCAGCATGGAAATGAGCGCAAGCATATCCTCGTCATCGAGTTGTTTCATCAGATCAGTTGCTTTGTCAATCAGAGGAAGATTGTGCAGCTCTGAATCGAAGAACTGTTGAGGAGTGACTTCCAGATAGTCACAGATATCCAGAAAGCTCTGCATGGTAGGCAGAGAACGTCCGGAAGTGAGGGACTGGATGTAGCTTTTATTTTTGCCAAGATCCAGACTCATCTGATATTCAGATACATTTTTCTTTAAACGCAGTTCGCTGATGCGTTCTCCAATAAAGTTTTTATCCATACATTTACACCTCTCTTCCACATTTTAAACTATTTACTTACAGCAAATTACGGAATAAAATAGAGATATATTTGAAATATAGTGATTATTCCGTAATATAACCGTAATTTACTAAAATGATACAAAAAAAGAAATTATGGATGATAGAAAATGGATTTTGGGGTATGATGATAGCAAAGGAAGTGGATGTCTGTGCGGATTATAGGAAATGAGCAGGAAATTGAATGGGCGAAGGAAGCACTGCGGAATCAATGTAACGATTGTCCCTACTTGGACTGCTGTAATGAAAAGGCGAAAGAGGAGTCAAAGCAGTGTGGAACGGTTCGGTTTGGCTGCCGGGAGTATCTGAAAGAGAAGATTGAATTCGTAGTAGAAAAATAGATGTAGTATTTTGAACAAATATAAACACCATATATAGTATAAGCCTGAATTGACATGAGGAATATCTTGTGCTAGTATACTGATATAGTTTATTTTATGCACACCCTTTTTGGGGAGTTTCGGGATTCATAAGAATCTCCAAACTTACAGGAAACAGCAGGAGCTGATTCCTGGCATAAGTTGTTTATGTTTGTAGTGAGTGTCACGGTATGCCTTTTTTGGCTGCGTGGCACTTTTGTTTTTTCAGGAAGAAACCAGACTTTTAAGAATGAACAGAGAAAAGAATCTCTTTTCATTCTTTTTTTGTGCTTACATTTAGGTTTCGGCATAGTTGCATGCCACAACCAGCTTCGGCTGTTGATGGATAAATATTATTTTAAGAAAGGTGGAATAAGAACATGAATGAAGCAAGAGTGTATGCAGATGGATTTGAGAGATCCTTTGCAGAAGTAAAAGATCTGCTGGAGTTTCTGGCAGAGAGAGGAAGAAATGCCAAATGGATCAGAAAGCCAACGAATACGTTACGGCTGGCACCACTGGAAAAGGAGGCTCAAAATCTGGATGCGGCAGATGCATCCATGGAAGAAATTTTGGAGGATACAGAGAAGAATACGCAGCTTGTACTGAAAATGAGAGGAGAATCCTATCCGGTACGTGACTGTGCCATCCGCACCATTTTAAGCCGCGCAGGTGTCAATGGAGACGGGCTTCGCAAGCTGGATAAGGCAACATATGCGAAGGTAGTCAATTACTGCCTGCGGGTTGCAAAAGGGGATGCCCTGATTAAGATTGCGGACGGAAAGGTTTCCGCAGTACATGGCGGGGATAAACATGATTATTGCATCCTTGATATGAAAGCCATGTTTGAGACAACCTGCGAATATCTGAATCTGAATTTCAAAGGCAGTGTTTACATGGAGGGCTCTGGTATCTATGACCATTCCATTGTATCTGCCATGTGGAAGCTCGGAGGAAGTCAGGAACTTCTGGATACTTACCGAAAAGCACTGGATGCACACGGAATGGATGAGAAGATCCTGTCACCGGCACTTCGTTTTACCACATCTGACGTGGCAGCGAGCGGTGCAAATCTGTATCCGATGCTTTTGACAGACGGACCAAACGGCGTTATCAGTCTGGGAAGTCCAATCAAGCTGGCTCACGATAAAGGGGCAACGATTCTGGACTTCCGGAAAAATCTGGAGCAGGTATGCGCCCGCTATGTGGATGCGATGAAGAATCTTACTCAGCTTATGGACATTGAGATCCGTAATCCGGTGAACTGCCTGAAGCTGCTGATGAAGGAACTTGGCATTAAACAGAAGATCCGGAATGAGGTGGTGGAGCTATTTGTATCCCAGAACGGGGAAGGTGCCTGTACGGCACATGATCTTTATTATGCCATGAATGAAGCCTCCTTTTTTGCAGCCTGTGAAGGAATGTCCGGACAGGGCATCCTGAAGCTGGAGGAGGATATTACGAAGGCGCTTATAAAAGACTGGAAAAAATATGACGTTTATGGAGCAGTCAAATGTTAGGAGGAATTGGAATGAATAACAAAGCAGAGTATACACCGGAAAAGGTTGTGGATATCAGTAACCTGTCAAGAGAAGACTGGTTGGAATACCGCAAAAAAGGAATCGGCGGCAGTGATGTAGCGGCAATCATGGGGATCTCTCCATTTGCCACTATCCGGGATCTGTTTTACAACAAAACAGGTGTGCAGCCGGTCATTCAGGAGGAAGAGGAAAGCAACTGGGTTGCCAAGGAAGTCGGACACCGGCTGGAAGATCTGGTGGCAGAAATCTTTTCCAAAAAGACCGGACTGGAAGTATTTCCGGTACGTGTCATGTTCCGGCATCCATTATATCCGTTCATGCTTGCAGATGTGGATTTTTTTGTTCGTATGCCGGATGGGACATTTGCGATTCTGGAATGTAAAACCTGCAATTATAATGCGAAAGATAAGTGGGCTGATGAGGGTATTCCAGCTCATTATGTGCTGCAGGTAAGGCATTATCTGTCTGTGATGAATATGCAGAAAGCCTTTATCGCATGCCTGTATGGAAATAACGAGAATGAGTTTGTGTATCGCACCATTGAGCGTGATCTGATTGAGGAAGAAGACATCATTGATCAGGAAACGTATTTCTGGCAGGAACATGTATTGAAAAATGTAGTACCGCCGCATAACGGGAATTCCGATCTGGTTCTGGCAAATATCCGTAATTATGGTGGTTTTGCAGACAAATCTATTCCGGAAATTGTGCTTTCCGGTCTGGAATCAAAAAATCTTGAGAAGTATCTTACCCTTTCGGAGGAAAAGTCACAGTTGGAAAAACGGAAAAAGGAAATCGAAGCAGAACAGCGGGCAATCAGTGTTCCTTTTGTGGAACAGCTGGGGCAGGGCTGCAAGGCAGTGCTGGAGGACGGTACGAACCGTTACCGTATTACCTATAATCCGACCAGACGTACTTCGGTTGGGAAAGACCAGATGGAGAAGCTGAAAAACCAGCATCCGGATATCTATGAGGAATATACAAAAACAACGGAGAGCCGTACTTTCCGAATTAAGAAGGAGGCGGCGTAATGAGAAAACCAAATGAACGGATGCGGATAAAAAGCTGGAGGGATATAAACAATGAGGTGCAGATTTAAACATAAGATTTTCCAGAATGAGGAGAATGGGTATACGATTGCCATATTCACCACACAGGATACGTCTGTCCCCCTGTCAGCCAGAGACAAATATCTGGCATCCCGGAATATCATCGGCTTCTCAGCGATTGGATTCGGTCTTCCGCTTACAGACGAGATTGAGCTTGAGATGGAAGGCAGATGGGAGAGCGGAGAGCATGGAACTCAGTATCAGGTGGAAAATTTCATGGAGGTTGTACCACGGACAAAGGAGGGTATCTTAGGATACCTTTCTTCCGGTGCAGTCAAAGGTATCGGTCCCAAGATGGCAGATACTATTTTCCGGAAGTTTGGGCTTCAGACACTGGAAATCATGGGAAACAACCCGCAGGAACTCTTGAAGATCCGTGGAATTTCCGAGAAGAAGCTGGCTGCTATTGTGGAGTCCTATGGAAAAAACCAGGTGTTCCGGGAACTGATGACGTTTCTGGCGCCTTTTAAGGTAACACCCAAAAAAGTGAATATGATTCTGAAGAAATTCGGAAATGAATCGGTGGATATTATCCGGCACCGCCCTTACATGCTGAGTGCAGTCAAAGGCTTCGGGTTTCTGACTGTGGATGCGATCGGAAGACAGTGCTGCTGTGCACTCAATGATCCCATGCGGATATCCGGGTGCATCGGACATATCATGAATCAGGCAATGAAAGAAGGACATCTGTTTAAGCAGCGTCAGGAGGTTATGAAGGAAGCTCTGGAAATGCTGAACCGGGATCTGCAGGTCATGGCAGTATCGGAGCAGGATGTCAGTCAGGTGCTTTACCGGCTGGTGCTGCAAAAAAGCATTGTTGTGGAGGAAGAACGGATCTATTCTATCCGGCAGTATGAAGAAGAAACACAGACCGCTTCCATGATAGCCAGACGGCTTTTGGAGAAGCCGGTTTTGCTGTCCATTGAACCGGAGCTGGAAAAGGCACAGAAGACACTGGGGATCACGCTGTCAGAAACACAGAAACAGGCAGTGCGGATGGTGTTTGCACATCCCATCAGTATTATTACCGGAGGTCCCGGAACCGGAAAGACAACGGTTCTCAAGGTGATTCTCTATATCCATCAGGCGTTATGCAGGTCAGAGGTACAGCTTATGGCTCCGACCGGACGTGCGGCAAGACGTATGGTGGAGAGTACCGGCTGTGAAAATGCATCCACGATGCATCTGGCCCTGGGGCTTTTGGGAGATGATACGGATTTTGAACCGGATTTTGAGTACCTGTCTGCCGGATTTCTAAATGTAGATGAGGTGTCCATGGTGGACATGCATCTTGCCTATGAATTTTTCCGGCGGGTTAGCAGACATGCCAGAGTCCTTTTAGTCGGGGATAAGAACCAGCTTCCATCCGTAGGAGCCGGGGATGTGTTCCGGCAACTGATTGCCTGCGGGCTGATTCCGGTCACGGTACTGGATCTGGTTTACCGGCAGGGCGCTTTGAGCAGCATACCTTATAACGCAAAACTGATGCAGGAGAATAAGACTAATCTGAGCTTTGGGGAGGATTTTCAGTTCATTGCCTGTAAAGGAGCAGATGAAGCGGCAGAAATTGTCCGGAGGATTTATCTGGACGAGATTGCAAAAAACGGCATGGATCAGGTACAGATCCTGACTCCGTATCGGAAACGCAGTGCTGCCGGAGTGGATGAATTGAACAAATCTCTGGAGGATTTTGTAAATCCGCCAATCGCAGGGAAGAAGGAACTGCATATCGGCAGTCAGGTGTTCCGGGTTGGCGATAAGATTTTACAGAATAAAAATACCGAGATGGCGAGTAACGGCGATCTGGGCAGGATACTGGACTGTATCACGGATGAGGATGGAAATGCCAGGGCAGTGATCGGATTCCCGGATGGGCGGCAGGTGCAATATGAAGCTGACCAGATGGAAATGATCGAACATGCTAACGCAACAACCATCCATAAGGCACAGGGTTCCGAATGTCCGGTTGTCATCATCCCTTGGGTAAAAGCCTTTTATATGATGCTGAAGCGCAATATTCTCTATACCGGAGTGACCAGAGCGAAAAGCAAGGTTTATCTGGTAGGGGAATGGGCTGCAGTCTGTCAGGCAATCCATACGGATGACAGCGGGACAAGGAACACCATTCTGAGTGAGCGGATCGTACAGTATTACGATCAGTATCAGAGTGAACAGAAACCGGAAATGGAGCAGTTAAAACTTGTTGTTTAAAAATATTTTTCAATTTTTGAAATAAGCGGACTATTACTCTTATATAGGGGAACGTCTGCTTTTCTAAATGAAAGGAGCAGAGAATGAAAGAATTATTGTATAAGAAATCAGAGGCAGTTGCCGCTTTGAACCGTGTGGATGGCTTCCATCCGATGGAACTGGCAAGAAAGATTGGAGAAGAAGGGCAGGAGGAGCAGCTTTATCTGGATGTGAAATACCGGAAGCTATGGTTTCGTCTGGTCAATCCGGCAGGAAAGATCATCAGCCGGATTATCACTTTCACAGAGAACATGGCAGTTGTGGAAGCACGTATCTATTTGGATAAATGTGATCAGGAAGACAATTATGTAGCCAATTCCTTTTCGCAGAAATTCCGGAGCGATGATCCGAAGTTTGGAGACAAATTTTTGGAAATGGCGGAAACAGCAGCCGTAGGAAGGGCATTATCGGATGCCGGATATGGTGTGCAGTTTGCGGATGTGGGAGAGGAAAATGATCCTGCACAGGTAGATGCCGGAATTCCATATCAGAACCCACAGATGCCAGATACAGGTGTTATGGAAAATGCTGCCATGCCGGATTCGGGTGTCATGCCAAATGCCCCTATGCCAACTTATGGAGAGATGCCAGGCCAGTCGGAATATGCAGGCCAGCAGATGATGAATCAGTTCTATCAGCAGGCACAGGCGGCTGGAAGCACCATTTACCATGGCAGTGGACAAATGCCTGGCTACGGTTCCGCTCCGGCTGCCTCTACGCCGCCAAAGACCGGACAGATGCTGCAGGGAGCATTACAGAATCTGGATACGTCCCTTCCGGTAGAAGAACTGATGAAACACATGAACTATGAAATGGCAGTCGGGACTGTGATTCCGGGAAAGGGAAAATACGGCGGAAAGACCATGGGACAGGTGGCAGTTGAAAGCCCGTCAACGATCCAGTGGTTTGCCGAGCAATATTCCGGACCGAACAATCTGGTTCCGGCGGCAGCAAAGGTAATTTTACAAAAAGCAATGCCGATGGCTGGTTAAGGAAGAACCCCGCAGAGAGCTTTTTTCTGCGGGGAGAAAGGAGGAAGAGACCGGGATGTATTATGATATGTCTGGGTTTGATTATGGAATACTGGATGTGGTGCAGGTGCTGCATCTCAGAAAGCGGCGGGGAAACTATTATGACTGCCCGTTTTGTGGAGAGACGCATGGAAAACTGAATATCAATGTGGAAAAGAATGTATTCCGGTGCAACCGCTGTGATGCGTCCGGGGGGGGATGCTGAAGCTTTATGCGGATTTGCACAATGTTACACTCTCCCGGAAGCAAATCAGCAGATCCGGGAAGCATTAGGAAAAGGAGAATACCGGACGGATTATATCAAAGCAACGCCGGTACAGGAAGAAAAGGCAACGGCAGAGCTTGCACCCATAGAGGAAATCCACCGGACGTATCAGAGAATGCTGTCCATGCTCACGCTTAACAGGAAGCATCAGGAGGATCTGCAAAGACGAGGATTAAAACCGGAACAGATCGAAGCACAGCGTTACCGGAGTGTCCCGCTGTTTGGAATGAAGAAGCTGGTCAAAAGGCTGGCAGAAGAAGGATATATGGTGAAAGGCGTGCCGGGATTCTACCGGGATACAGACGGAAACTGGACGATTAACTTCAAAGCAGAAAACTCAGGAATCCTGATTCCCATAGTTTCTTTGGACGGGTTCATCCAGGGTTTTCAGATCCGGGTAGATCATGTGACTGACACGAAAAAATATATCTGGCTGTCCAGTGTCAATTATGACCAGGGAGTTTCCTCCGGAAGTCCGGTACATGTGATCGGTGATCTTGCCGCAGAACGTGTCTATCTGACCGAAGGAGCCTTAAAAGGGACCATAGCCCATTATCTGTCCGGCGCTACCTTTGTGTGCGTTGCCGGAGTGAACCAGTACCGGAATCTGAAACCGGTGCTGGAGCGGATGAAAGGATATGGGATGAAACAGCTTTTGGAGGCGTATGACATGGATAAGAAGATGAAAGTAACCTGTAATCACCATGACAGTAAGTGTGCGGTCTGTTTTGAGCGTTCCCCTGTTATCTGCCAGCATAAGGCGGAGAAACGGAGGATTATCCAGAACGGCTGCAATAAGGTCTATGAAATCTGCCGGGAGCTTTCCCTGCCGATGAACCGGATGGTCTGGGATATGGACGAGAACGGGGAGTGGAACGGGAAACACAAGGGGATTGATGACTATTTAGCCGCCATCAAACAGAAGGAAGGAACCGGGGCACAGACTTCGGCTCTTCCGAAAGGAGAACAATCATGAGAAAAAAAGGAAATACGGTTCTTGCAGGACTCATTATCTGCCTGTTGCTTGTTTTTCTCGCAGCGGCAGGAAAACTCTTTGGTGCTTATCTGAAGTATCAGAAAGGGGACGTAAGTTACGAGAAACTGCAGGAATATGTTCAGGAACCAGAGGAAGAAGAATCACCGGAGTCTGAGAAAGAAAAGGAGGAACCTAAGAATAGGTATCTAGAAATTGATTTTGCAGGTTTAAAAGCGGTTAATCCGGATGTCATAGCGTGGATTCAGATTCCGGCACTGGATATTAGTTATCCGGTGGTACAGGGGAAAGATAATGCATATTATCTTCATCACCTTTTTTCGGGAGAATCCAATATCAACGGGAGCATCTTTGTGGACTGCCATAATCAGCCGGACTTTACGGATCAGAATACGATCGTGTACGGGCATAATATGAAAAACGGGAGCATGTTCGGAACTCTGGATAAGTACCAAGACAAAGAGCTATTTGAACAACATCCGGAGTTTTATCTCTATTTGCCGGACAAGATCCTCAAGTATCGTATCTTTTCCTGCTATGCGGGAAGAACCGGAAGTGAGGGATATAGGTATCATTTCCCGGAAGCGGAAGATTTTCAGACGTTTCTGGATACGGTGTCTTCTTATAGGGATTATGATACCGGCACCGAGCTGTCGGCAACGGATCGGATAGTTACGCTGTCTACCTGTGTCAATTCCAGACGGAATTATCGCTATCTGGTACATGGAAAATTAAGCAGTGAGATCATCACAGAGGAATAAAAGAATCGTGCTGGTGTGAGAAGAAATTTCTTATGCCAGCTTTTATTATGGGAGGAAATGTAATGGGAACAGCATTGGTTATGGAACATGCAAACGCACTGGCACAGATGATAGTCAGTGAAAAGGACAAGTTATTTGATGAAAGAGTGGAGGCTCTTGTAAAACTTTATAGAAGGGCGGAATTTTATCTGAAGCAGGGATTTCTGGAGAGCATCGTCTGCGAGTTCCATCGGAAGAAAGTGGAAATGATTATGCAGGCGGAAACAAAAGGAGAGATTACGGAAATACTGAAGTTATCAAAACCGCATTTTGACGGGAAAAAATTTGTCTATACCTCTCCGTATGCTGTGGAAGAGGAAGAGCTTCTCCTTTGGTCTCTGACATCACTGCAAGGTCCACTCCGGGATGAAGGGTATCGAAGATATCGGGAATTATTTGAGAAGTGCCTGCCGGAGATGGCAGAAAAGATTCCGGCGTAGAACAATGGCATAACAAAGGAACGAAAAAACTATCTTTTATTTTACTGTAATTTCACTCTTTATTGAATCTGCAATACTTTACAAAGTTTTTTACGGAAAAATGCTTCGGATTAATATACTTAACACCAGTATCTATCAGCTTAAATTTTGAATAACCAAACACCAGTGTTTCATTATTCACAAAAATCGTCATCTATCCAGAAAGCAGGTAAAATATGTTCACAATAATCAGAGTATTTTCTGCATTCAATACATTCTTCATCTAAAGAATCTACGCCGACATAATGAATATGATAATCTACAGTATCGTTTACAAATCTTTCAAGGAAGATGTTCAAAACAAAGGCTACTCTATCATCACAATAAACATAACCAATTAAATTCTTATGAATGATACAGTAAACGAGATAAACACAGCGTGTATCAACGATGCAGTTGAAATTGTATCCAGATTAAAGCCTATTTATACTTTAAAGCATGCACGGAGACAGCAAGAAGACCTATTCCTGTACGGAAGAGGTCTTCCTGTCCTTATACTAAAAAGTTAATTGGTATGCTGAAGTCCCGCAAAAAGCAACATTTAATTTACCTCCAGATTACCGCTTTTTAAGAGATAGATAATCGGAACTTCCGCTAAGCAGATAGAAAAAATATTCCCCTTTTTCATCTGGTGAGAAACTATATTTTCCACTCAGTTCATCGAACACTTCTCCTTCATACATTATCCCGTCTTTTACATAACCGATAATCAAATCTTGGGATACTGTAATGTCTGATTTATATTTATCAAACGAAATGACTATATTATCTTTATCAGTTAGTTCCCATCCCTTTCCATTGTCTTGTGTAAGTACACAAAGTGAATTGTTGATTAGAATTATTTCTGGAATGATATACATTTCATCTGATTTATCAGTAGGAATCTCTACTATTGATGATGGTATGAAATTAGGCATCAGACTGCTTTTAACAATTCTGCTTTCAGGAAATTCTGATGAAGATTTGGCTAATTCCTCAATATCAACAACTTTCCCCTTTTCATTGGTATATACACCGTCTTTTAATATGATGTAGCTTCTATCATTGGTTTCTGTCCCGATTAAATGTCGATTGCTGTCATCAATTAAAGCCGATGTTAACAGATGACTGATTGCAGCATATACAGGCATACACAAAAACACTGAAACCACAGTTACAATAATTGCAGTTCTATAAGTGAACTTTAAAGGCTTATGTTTTGAAGCTGTTTTACAAAATACATTTTGACGTATCTTTTGTTTGGAATATTTTTTTCAGTATTTTATTGCAATCATGAAAATACACTTCCTCAATAAAAGATTCATCAATTTCACTCATTAACTCATTCAAAGAAAAAATTTTACAGTCTTCATATCTAAATCCCTTCTTTTCCATTTTTAGTTTTAATTTTTTACGTCCGCGTAACAGTTTGGATTTTACTGTAGATTCTTTTAATCCGGTTTCTTCTGCTATTACAGCGATTGTCTTAGTGTAATAGTAGTACGAGATAAAACATTTTCTTTCGTCAACTGATAGTTCATATATGCTTTCTTTTAAGCATTTGATTACTTCTTCTTTTAACGGCCCGTATTCAATATGTTCGTTCGTTCCAACCTGAAACGCATCTTCGTAATTTTCAAAATGCATCTTAGAGGTTTTTCGTAATGCGTTTTTTGCCATGTTTCTTGCGATTGTTCCTAAATAGGGTTTGAATGTGCTGTAGTTATCTGTATCTAAATCTGCACTGTAATTCCATAGAGCTACAAAAACATTAGACACGACCGCCTCCTTGTCTTCATATGGCAAAGCACTTCCAATAATATTCTCGACTATGTATACAACATATCTGTAGTATTTGTTCATACATATTTTTAAAGCGCGCTCATCTTTATTTTTTAGTTCGAGCATCAGTTGTTTCTCATCTATGTTAAATAACATGCTTCTACCTCATAAATTCAGTGAATACTATAGCAGTGGTTTAATAATGGGAATGTGTATTTTCAAAAAAGGGAACCGAGAAACCAAGTTAAAAAGCTTCAATTAAAATCAGGATAAGTACTCACCAGCACTTGAAATATTTTCCACTATTAAAATGTAATAGAAAATGATTTGATTGTAAAGGCATCAGAGGACAGATTAGTTACCATGCCGTAATAGTAATCTGTTGCCTGTGTCGTAAATCCTGAACGCAAACCACTTGCTGTAATCTCACGCACAAATTCTGATGAAGGTCCAGCTACGTATGCGCGTACTCTTGAACGATGAAAAGCAGAACGGCTCAAAGTGTAATTTATAGTTATGTATCTGCCGCTATTACAATAAAGTCCCATACTGTTATTTGATGGTGTTAATATGGCGACTTCGCCATTTTTCAATGTGATTCCGCGCCAAGTATATCGGGCATATGCATTTGGAATAACACCTTCTTCAACAACTTTCTGCAGGCTTTCGTTAGCAAACACAGTGTACTTCCATTCAATCATATTAGGGTCATCTGTAAGCGGCTCTGCTGCAAAAACATTAACACTTAGCGACAGCATCATAACGAGTGTTAGGATAAAACTGATTATTTTTTTATAAGCCTTCATATATGTACACGACTCCTTTCCAAGGTTCCCTTTGTAATAAGATACACAGTAAATATTGTAACGGTTGCATTTATTTAAAAAATTAAAAAAGATAATTTTTAATTTTTGTTTTTTGAATTTTTTGATTGGTAAAATAAGAAAATGGATTATAAAGAGTTGCACTCTAGGTACCTCCTACGTACAGAATAAGTATCAAATACAAAGGAGTGAAATCATTATGATTAAAAAATTAAGAGTAGCCGTGGATCACGGGAACCGGAACATGAAAACCTGTCATTTTATCTTTACCACAGGACTGACGGAACAGGATAAAAAAGCCTGCCAGGGGAGAGAAGTATCTGAAATATCAGGGAAAGTATTATACCCTTAGTGAGAAACGGATTCCTTACCAGAGGGATAAGACGCAGGACAGCCGGAACCGGTTCTGGATTCTGACGTTATTTGCCATTGCGATGGAGCTGGAACAGAAAGCGCAGATCCAGCCGGAGGATGTCATTCAGGTGGAACTTCCGATTGGGCTTCCGCCGAAGCATTTTGCAGAGCTTTGTGAGAGATATGAACGCTATTTCAAAGGGGACGGGAAGGTGCAGGAACTGTGCTTCAACGATAAAGTCTATCACCTCTGTATACAGAATGTAATGGCGTTTCCGCAGGATTATGCAGCCATGATGACGAGGATGATGGAAATCCGTGAGATTCCGAAAGTCGTAGGGATTGATATTGGCGGATTTACTTCTGATTATCTTCTGATGAGAAGTGGCAGACCGGATATGGATTATTGTGATTCTCTGGAAAAAGGTGTGATTACCATGTATAACGATATCATTTCCAGTATTAACAGTGAATATGACATGCTTCTGGAGGAGGCAGATATCGACAGTATCATCAAGGGAAAAACGCAGTATTATGAGGAAGCTGTTGTACAGGCAGTAGAAACCATGGTTCAGAATTTTGTTACCGATCTTCTGAACAGCATCCGAGAGCGGGGCATTGATACAAAATCTACTTATACGGTGTTTATCGGCGGCGGAGCAGTGCTTCTGGAACGATTTCTGGAGCAGGCAGACCGGTTGGGAAAACATACCTTTATCCGGGATATGAAAGCAAATGCCGATGGATATGATCTTTTGTATCGCATGACACAGGCTGGAGTGTGATTTTATGGGAAAGAAAAATCCGTTTGTATTCACTATTGGTTTTGATAAGTCGGATCCAGATCACGTGTATGTGACAGAACTTCTGAATACGACAGAGAAAAAAGCAAAACTGATCGTTGCGGCAATTCTGGCATATACGGGAAGAACGGATGAGACAGGTAATGGCAGTATAAGCATGGAACCGGATATGCTCCGGCCAATGATGCAGCAAATCATCCGGGAAGAAGTAAGAAAGGTATTGGAAGGGCAGGACGTTTCTAAGATAAATAGAGAAATGCCCACAGAAGTTGATTTGATGGAAGAAGAACCGCTGCGGATGGATCAGACTATGAGACAGAATGTAGTGGATGCTATCAGTGCATTTCGCAGGGCATAAAAAAGCAGGAGAGATACACATGCTTATGGCAGTGTACTCTCCTGTTCTTTGTATCAGAATGGGAATAGACAGAAAACTCACAGACTATTCACAGATTACTCACAGATTGTCTTTGTATAATGTGTAGATGATGAAGGATACGGGAGAGCCTTAACTTAGGTTCTTGAATCCATCCAGAAGTCCACGCAGTGTAGAAAGGGCAAGCTGTTTCTGCTCCTCCGGGCAGGAATTTAGTTCTGCCATGATTTGCTGCATGGTAGAATCCGGGTTCGTTTTCTGGTTAGAAAATATAGCATCTATGGAAATATGTAAGTAAGTTGCCAAGGCATAAAGTGTTTCCAACTGTGGATTGCCAATATAGTTTTCAATATCAGAGACAGTCCGTAAAGAAATCTTTGCCTGTTCCGCAAGGCTGTTTTGCGAAAGATTGCGGCGGAGACGTTCTTCCCTGACTGCATCTCCCAATAATTTTTTCACCATCTATATCACCTCACTTAATGCATATATTTTATCGTAGATTAACACTATACGAAATGCGTTAAAGTGCGTTATGATAAGCAGGATAACACATGCACAAATAGAGAAACATGGAAGTAAGTACGACAGACATGAATGGACAGCATAAGATAAAAGCCAAAGAGGAACTGAATCTGTTAAAAAAATCTTATCCATACAATGTGTCGGAGAGAAGTTAGAATATGCAGTATATGAGATACTATCATCGCATATCCTACACAATTACATAGAAAGAGAAGTATCGGCTGGACTACGAATAGAGTGGTCCAGCTTTCTTTTTTTCGAAAAAATGAAGGCAGTGTCACGTTTTGTTGCCGCTCACCGCCATCCTCGGAATTTTTTGGAACGTGATAAAAAATTTCGGAGGATAAAACAAATGAACAAAAAAACATATACAGGATCAAAGATACAAAATCACTTTACAGCATATCTGATACAGTTTGTCCGTGGAAAACGACATGATTATCTGGAGAAGAAAATCCAGATGGCTGATGCAGAAGAACTGTTGGAGGATATTGGACAGATGGAGGCAAGAATTGTAATCGAAGAATTGCTGGAGAACCAAACGAGGGAGCAGCTTTTATTGCAGGAGGCACAGGGGAAATATCCAGAATGGAATAAGATGTCAGATGAAAGACTGATGAAAGCGCTTCATACGCTGCGGGATGAAGAACGGAAGCTGATTTACCAGCATGTGTTTGAAGAACGTACTTTTGAGGAAATGAGCAGGCTAAACGGGTTATCAGAGGAGCGATGCAAGGGTATTTATTATTATGCAATCCGGAAGATCCGCAAGGTGATGGGAGGTGAAAACTAATGAATTTTGAACGATTACTTTTAAAGGCAAAAGAAGGAAATGCAGATGCGGTACTGAAGATTTTAGAGATATATAAGCCGCTTTTAATTAAGAATGCGATTGTGAATGGCAGATTTGATGAAGATCTGTATCAGGAACTGGTAAGTACATTGCTTCAGTGTATCCAGAGATTCCAGATAATTGAGTAAGTTATCTTAAACAAAGGCTGCAATCACTCTCAGGGGAGTAACATCCTCTGGGAGTGATTGTTTTTTGAAGGGTGATATTGCCTCAGTTCGAAGCGGCAGACGGTGTTGATCTATTATGTTGCCTGATGCTTTAATGCTCTTTTGTTGTTGCCAGTTCTTTATGAAGATGTAGAGCCATAAACACAGTAACAATAGCAGAAATTACATCGGCAATCGGTTGTGCATATAGTATTCCATTTATGCCCCAGAATGATGGGAGCAACAGAATGATCGGAACAAAGCAAATACCTTGTCGGCAAGCCCCAAGAACGAATCCGGCGGTGCCTTTTCCAAGTGCAAGAAACAGAGAAGAATACACTGTGTAAAATCCAAATACGAAGAAGGAAAATCCATTTGCCATTAGCGATTTTTGACCTACAGAAATCATCTCTGTATTGCCTTCTGTAAATTGCGAAATAATCTGTGTGGAAAATAGGGCTATTGTCAATCCCACAACTACACAAAATATTGTTGACCATAAGATAGAAGTTTTAATTGCTTCCCTGAGCCGATCAAACTTTTTGGCACCATAGCTAAAGCCGGCAATTGGTTGGAAACCTTTTAAGAAGCCGAACACAACCAGAGTTCCCATTGAAGTGATTCTTGTAACAGCGCCCATTCCGGCGATAACAGCATCTCCATAGATATTAGCTTCCCGGTTTATGAATGCGATAGAAAGGCTTGTAAGAAGCTGGAAAGTCAATGTGGGTATACCGATTTTCAGAATTTCAGTTATGATCTGCTTAGAAGGACAAAATTCCTTAATGGAAAATGTAAAAGCGCTTTTTTTCTGTAATGCATAAATTAAATATACAAGAGTAGAAGCCATTTGAGAAATTGCTGTAGCGATTGCCGCACCAGCAACCCCCATGTCGAGAGTATAGATGAAAATAGGATCTAAACCAATATTCAATACAGCTCCTAATAATAATGCACACATAGTTGTTTTTGCGGCGCCTTCACTTGCAACGATATTGTTCATCGTTACATTAAATACATTGAAAATACATGAAATAACATAGATTCTTCCATAAGAAAGGGCGTATGGCATAATCGTGTCTGTTGCACCTAACATGGTTAAAATAGGTTTCAAAAAAATTGCAGTTCCGATAATAATAACTGCGCCAATACAAACACTGCTGTATAATGCAGTACTGGCGACTTTACTTGCAGCTTCCCTATCTCCTCGCCCTAAAAGTCTTGATAAGTAGGAGGCGGCACCATTGCCAAACATCAGACCTAAACCAACAACTACTTGTCCTAAAGGAAACGCAATGGAAATTGCACCCATTTGACTCTCGCCAAGTCCTCCTATGAAATAAGCATCCACCAAATTGTAGAGAGCGTTAATAAGCATACCAATCATTATCGGTATACCAAGAGCCATTAGTGCTTGGGGAACAGGTGCATTTCCTAATAAATCCATTTTGTTGTTATTCTTGTTCATTTCAAATACTCCTTTCAATTAAGAATATAAATTATAGTAGTATAAATTATAGTATACTACGTGAGAGAATACTACTATAATTTATAGTAGTTGTCAAGCGTGTATCCTGCAATTTCCTTGACAAGAGGTATAAAATCAAATACTATAAATTACAGTATATATAACCGTAAGTATTTTATAGCTTTCGTGGATATAGAAAGTGGGTGAACTATGGCTACAATAGATTTAATTGTGTTAGGAATATTGAAAAAGGAACCGATGGGAGCCTATGATATTCAAAAATTAGTGGAATATCGTAATATATCAAAATGGGTAAAAATCAGTACACCATCCATTTACAAAAAAGCAATTCAGTTGGAGGAAAAAGGCTTCATTAAAGGAGAAATTGTGAAAGAAGGTAAGATGCCTGAAAAAGCAGTTTATTCATTAACAGATGAAGGCGAAAAAGAATTTGTAAAGCTTATGATGGAAACAGCCTCTAAACCCATTCACTTTTTTTTAGATTTTAATGCAGTAATTGTAAATTTGGATAAGTTACCGCCTGAAAGTCAACAATCATGTATTGCCAGTATTGAGGAAAATATTGAAATATTAAAAACTTATCTGGAGGAAAATCTTCGAGAGAAAGAGAATGATCCGGAAATCCCTAAGACTGGTATGGCAGTATTGCAACAGCAGATAGTTTTGGCGGATGCTATTGAAAAATGGATTATTTCTCTAAAAAAAGACTTTTGATGAAGAAGTCACTAGCTGATTTCTTATTAGGTCTGCAGGATTGGGAAGAAACAGGGATGGATGCCGACCTATGTTCCGGCTTTGTAGCCAGAACATAGAAATTTTCTTAGTGGGGAATCTCCCTCAAACCCGGTGCTCCTTATATCCTGCAGATTAAACTTCAAATTTATACCCATATCCAACTACTGTTTTTATGTAATTCTTGTCGCTGGAATACTTTTTTATCTTCTTGCGTATTTGAAAAATAGTGTTTTCCACGGCGTGGAAATAACCATTTGCTTTTTTCATGCCAAACTGCTTCATAAATCTGTTGTTTAGTAAAAGCCATCCCTGGATTAGAATATAGCATATAAAGTACATCAAATTCTTTTACAGAAAAGTTAATGTCTTTTCGTACTATTAAGCCGTAGGTCGTAAAGGTCTGCGACTTTAACTTTACCCGGAAAGGAGCTGCCACATATATAGGCAGTGCTGTAATTTTAACAGTAACGGTCACCAATCTATGGGGATGGCTTGTATATCCGGCTGAAATGCTAAAAAATCAGTGGTTCTTATTTATCACTTCACTCTGCCCCGGTAATTATGTGTTTGCCGTTTCTGGCTCTTGCAGCTATTGCGATTCTACTGGTCTATTACCAGACTATTTGCAGGTAAAGCATTGCTCTGGTTTTGAATTTGAGTTTTGGCAGTCTAATAATAGCATTTTAGATTAGCTGTGATAAGGTGAAACAGATTAGGAGGAAAGTAAATTGCATTACAAAGACAAAAACCTACAGATAGATATTCGCTGTCATACTGTTTTATGAATGATCAAAAGATTGAATTGAGTCTGAAAGAATTTACGGTACTAAAATATCTAACAGAACATCCTGGCTGGGTATTCTCTCACGAGGAGATTTATCGTAATGTCTGGAAGGAAGAACCGATTGACTGTGCTAATGCGGTTATGTGCTGCATTAGCCAGCTTCGTAAAAAGTTAAAAGTAGATTCACGGAACTGGAATTACATCCGCACCGTCCGAGGTGTGGGCTATAAGTTTCAACCACTCTCAGGGGAGTAACATCCTCTGGGAGTTTTTTGTCATATTTGTTGCACTTTTCGGCTCTGGTACGTACAGAAATAGAAAAGAAACATATCCCAAAAAATGTATACATTTTAGAAGTACGTACCGGAAAGAGGGATTATATTTCAAAAAAGGTTACACACACAGTTTTGAAATATACCAATAAAAGTGTGGATATTTTGGGACATGGAAAGGAGAAATGTGGATGCAGATATATGGATATCACCGTACCAGTACAAAGGAGCAGCATCTTGACCGTGGCATACAGGAAATTGAGCGGTACTGTAACGAGCATGAGATGGCACTTACGAATATTTTTACGGATCAGGAGACAGGGAAGAATTTTAATCGTCCGAGATATACCGTTTTAGTGGAGGATGTCCTGCGGCCGGGAGATATTTTGATTGTTACAGAATTGGACAGACTGGGAAGAAACAAGTATGACACCATGCAGCAGATCCAGCGGATCAAGGACATGGGAGTGCGGCTTATGGTTTTGGAACTGCCGACTACGCTTATGGATTTATCTGTGATGGATAATGCGATGGCAAGGATGATGCTGGAAACAATCAATAACATGATGCTGGAGCTTTATGCTTCTATGGCGCAGGCAGAGCTGGAGAAAAAGGAGAAGCGACAGCGGGAAGGGATAGAAGCGAAGAAATTGCGGGGCGAATGGGATGATTATGGAAGACCAAGCGTGATGAAGCAGGAAACCTTTGACGAGAACTTCCAAAGCGTTATTTCCGGAAAAATGACACCGACACAGCTTCGTAAGAGTCTGGGAATGACACACTCTACTTTTTACCGGTATCGTAAAACTTTTTATGAAAAATATCCGGAACTTTCCAATACCTAGAATGAAAGCCCTATTACTTATATAGAACAAAGAATTTCAGGAGGAAAGCAATATGAGTGAAAAAAGAATAGGTACTTTAATTTATGATCCATCAATGGGAAGATTTGATATCCGGTTTGGGATTGAATCTTATTATGGGGGACTGCATTGTGGAGAATGCTTTGATGCGAAGGTAAGGGATGTATGGATTCCGGTTCGGATTGAAATGGATGAAGACTGGTATCTGGTAGGGCTTCCTAAGACGAGTCTCAGTGGACTGACGGTTCGAATGTAGGAGGAGCATATGATGGAAGCTAAAAAGAAATATGAAAAGCCGGCATTCCGATTGGTGACAGATTTGGGGAGTATTTTGGAATGTCTGTATGAGGTATATGGAACGGATGGAACGATGTTGATTGCTGGGAACAAGTTATCGGATACGGTAATCTATCCGTTTATCCGCATGATTAAAAAGAAATGCAAAGCAGTGGATGCGGAAAAGCTGAATCTGATGCTCTGGAAGATATATATGGTAAGTGCGAGGAAAGAAGCATTTGTAGCGGATGCTAAGAAAGAGCTACACCCTTATTTGACCAAGAAAGATGAAAAACAGATTGACACCACATATGACACCACATATACTATAGATAGGAGGCATTAAAGATGTCGAAATGGGATAAACTATTGACAAGAATTTGCTCATTATCGAAAGACCTTCGTTTTGATGAATTAAGAAAAGTATTAGAAAGTTATGGATATGAGATAAATGCTCCGAGAAGTGGGAGCAGCCATTATACATTCCGTAAAGCGGGATGCCAGCCGATAACAATACCGAAACACGAACCAATCAAGAAAATTTATGTTGAAATGGTAAAGCAGATTGTAGAAAGTGAGGCGAAAAACGATGAAGACACTGAATGATTATTTGGCAATGTCCTATCGCATGGAAATTGTGGAAGATAAGGATGAAGGTGGATTTGTGGTTTCTTATCCGGAACTGCCGGGATGCATCACCTGTGGAGAGACGATAGAAAGGGCAGTTGAAAATGCAGCGGATGCAAAAAAAGCATGGTTAGAAGCTGCACTGGAAGAAGGGATTGAGATTCACGAACCGGGAAGCCTGGAAGAGTATTCGGGACAGTTTAAAATAAGGATGCCACGCAGCTTACACCGGGATCTGGCGGAACACTCAAAAAAAGAAGGCATCAGTATGAATCAATACTGTATATATCTTCTTTCAAAGAATGATGCGCTGTTAGTAAAATAAATATACAAGAATATAGATGAAAAGAGCCGTCCGGATGGGCGGCTCGAAGTATTCTTTCTTTGATTAAAAATGATATTGTTCTAGCAGATAGATAGGAAGTGTTTGTACATTCCCAGCGGTTCCGCCTTTGGTATCACCTTTCAGATATAGTAGTTTATTGGCCTTCCCCTGTTCCAATGCCTTCAAGGCAGTAGATGCAGTTCCCTTACCGGCTTTAACTTCAATCAGATAGCGGATGTGAGTTTTCAATGTCTGAGCTACAAAATCAATTTCACCACCTTTATAAGTAGCAAAAGCCGGTGTCTCAAAGATAATTTCTTCCGGGAATTCCTGGCGTTTGGACAAGTTAATGTAAACATAGTTTTCGTTCAATGAGCCATCCATAGTTGATACAGTAGCACCAGTTCTGGAGAGATAATAATATGCAACTCCAAGATCCATGAAGAAGCAGCGGCTTCCCGGTTTGAAATTCAAGATGTCCAGTTCTGTGATTTTGCCACAGAAACCGATGATTCCAGAATGGTAAAGCCAGTTGATAGCACGATAGCAGGTTGCTTTAGAAAGATTACTGGAGTAATTCTTTGTAACGAGCTTTTGCAGTTCTTCACTTATACTGTCCTCATCTAATCCTTTCTTTTCACGAAGCAGAATACGGCAGATGCTTAAAAAGATGTTGGTAAAAACACTAATATCTGTGATGTCATCAAAGTACCGCATAGATTCGTTTAAGAAAATGCGGATGATTCTAACAAGCTCTTTTTGAGCTGCTTCCACGTCTTTTGTGTTAAGGTATGTTTCCACAACCTTTGGATAGCCGCCAATCTGTCTATAGATGTCGTAAACATTCTTTAATTCGTCATATAGTTCCGGTACGGTGTCATCTGCATGATCCAGTGGAAGTGATAGATATTTCTGAAAAAGCTGGTCATCCAATGCTTCCAAAAACTCTTTAAAGGAAAGGGTATAAATACGGATACTGGTAATATCTCCACTGGAGAATTTGAATTCCGGTTCCAGTACACGTCCCAGATAACTTCCAGTTACAATGAAATGCGCTTGAAAATAGCGGGTAAATTCTCGGATACGGTTGAATATCTCTGAGGATTCCTGAATTTCATCAATAATGATGACTGTATCGTTGGTATCTTCAAAATCCGGATCGAAGAGTTTAAAAGCATCGTGAAGCGGCTGCTCCGGTCGTTTTGTACCGGGAGTCCAGTCTGTGGCTTTTTTGTAACATTCCATAAATTGTTTGCCGGACAAATCAAACAGGTTAATGTAGATCTTGTGCCTGAAGTTCTCATCCGCAAATTTATTGATAATATATGTTTTTCCGACCTGTCTGGCACCATTCACTTCCAAGGTGCTGTGGACGGTATCGTTTTTCCAATCCAGAAGCTGATCGTAAACTTTTCTTTTCAGATACATGGGAAATGCTCCTTTCTTTCAACTGTTCCTATTATATCAAAATATGAATGGATAATATAGAGGGTAATTTCTGATAAATGATGAATTGTCTAGTCTGAGCAGTTCTTCACGGGTATTCCGGTTTCTGTCATTACTTTTTCGTACTGAAGAAGCTGTTCCCAGGTCAGCCATTCCGGTTTCTGATCTGTGGGAAAACCATTCCATAATTCTTTCATACGGGCAATATGGTTTTGAACGCTATGATTGCATAGGATAGACGGACTGCGATTTCCGTAGCCCAGATAGTATTCACAGTCAGACTGTAATTTACTTAACATCCGGTACTCGAATTCATAGGAACTTCTTTGATACGGAGCCGGATGAAATGTGTACTCCTGCTGTATGGGATGGGAAGGTTCTCCATCAATATGGTTAAAAGATAAAGAATAAAGATTCGGTTCAGGCTCTTTGCCAAGGTCAATATCCTTCCACAACTTTCCGAATTGGTCCTTATATACCGGACAGGAAAAATCATCCATGCCAGTATACTCAAGCACTAATTTTGTTTTTGCATTTTCATTCATTCTATTAGACCATCCTTTCCTTTATTGCAGACATTGAGGTATATTATTGGGCGCTGTTTCTGCATTCCACTGCAGCTTCGCACGTACATCCATCAGGATGATTCCTAACTGGTTTTCTCCGCAGTTATTGACTTTGCCCCAGAAATAGTCACCCCAGTTGTTTCCTTCAATAAGTGTGGACTCTCCGGTTGCAAGAAGTTTATCCCGGAGTTCCGGGTTCTGCATGAATTTGCACATGCAGATTTCATACATGAGCCGGACTTTCACTTTTTCCCAGTCCGGGCGTAATGTAAGATCTCTGCCGAGTTTCTTTGCATCAGAAGGATTATGCATCCGAAAAATACAGAATTTGCGTTGCTCTCTCGCAGAGAGTGTTTTCTGCGCTTGAAAAGCAGCTTCATTATTTGCATAGGTTTGTCCCATGTAAGAGACCGGTGCCGGATAGAAATTGCTTAGAAAAGCATAATCTCCCCGAAATTCATTGATCTGTGTAGGTATGCGCTTGCTTGTATTTGTTTGATTCATTATAAATTCCTCCTTTGTAAAAAGAGGTGCGGCCTTTCAGCCACACCTCAAAATAATTCTCATCTATTGCAGAGATGGTTATGCAATCATCTCCAAAAATTCAGCTTCTGTAAGAATTGGAATACCAAGGCTCTGGGCTTTTGCCAGTTTGCTGCCGGCTTTTTCCCCGCAGATCAGGTAATCGGTTTTCTTTGTTACAGAGCTGCCAGGTTTGGCACCAAGCTCCAGAATCTTATCGTTGATACCGTCTCTGGTAAAATGCTCCAGTTTCCCTGTTGCTACGATGGTACATCCTGTAAATTTGTTTTCTTTTGTCATAATGGTCTCTTCCTTTCTTTGTTCAAATGTGAATTCGTTCTGTAAGTTTTTCCATAAATCAAGATTTGCTTCATCTGCAAACCAGGAATGGATGTTGTGATTTAAGATTTCGCCAAAATCCTCTAACTGAGTGAAGTCGTAATCTCCGACAGCCGCCTGTTCAAATGCAGTTAAATTTCCGGAAAATACGGTGTCCAGAATCCGGCTTTTGGTTCTGCCGATCATAGGAATATCCATGGAAACCAGATAGCGGACAAAGCTGGTCCTCCGGCTGGCGTTGATGGATTCCCACAAGCGGTCGAAAGATTTCTCACCATATCCGTCCAGTGCCACAATATCTTCCCGGTGTTCCTCCAGATGATAGATGTCCTGAAAAGAGTGCAGATAGCCCAGATTCAGGAATTTTTCTAAAGTGGCTTCTGACAGTCCTTCGATGTTCATTGCCTTCTTGCTGGCAAAATGGACAAACCTTCTTGTGATCTGGCTGTCGCACTGCGGATTATCACAATGCAGAGTTTCTACGGTGCGACCGTCGCTGGTCTTACGGCTGTAGGTTCTGGTTTTGGAACCACAGCAAGGGCAGACCGGAGGCGTGATGTCGGTATACCTTCCACGATCCAGATTATCCTCTATATGTGGGATGATCATGTTTCGTTTGGAAACAAGAATCCGGCATCCGGGTACAAGCTCCAGATTTTTGATAAAGGTCAGATTATGAAGGGAAGCTCTGGAAACATCACAGCCGTCAATCTCCACGGTATCGAAGATGCCGACCGGAGCAATCTCTCCGAATCTGGTCGGTGTCCATTCAATTTCACGCAAGAAAGTTTCGTAGGTATCATCCTCAAACTTATAGGCGAGGCCGTCCTTATAGTGGTGTCCGGTTTTTCCGCAGCTTTTGGAGTAGCTGAGACTGTCAAAAATCATGACAATGCCATCGATAGGAAGATGTAAATTTGCTGCTGTGGATACCAATTCCTGAATGAATTTCTCCGCATATTCTTTTGAAAGTCCGGTTCCTGAAATTGAGAAAAACGGGCAGTAACCAAAGCCCAGGTGTGTTAAACCTTCTAATTTGCAGGCTCTGCTGTCCGGGAAGGGAACATCCTCCATTCCTTCTAATACATTGAACGGAAGAAAGCGAACACAACGTCCGATACAGTTCTTCGGATCAAGACTTCGTACTGATCCGGAAGCAAAATTACGTCCGTTTTTATAAGGTTTTCCATTTCCATCACGCAGAGTATCTTTCAGACGTTCAAAATCATTGGTTGGTATAAAAGACTCACCGGTAATGACCAGACGTTCTTTGTGTGGAATGGTAAGCGGTACATTTAAAAATGCCGGGATATTGTGTGTAATATCTTCCCCCACTTCACCATCTCCACGGGTAGAAGCCTGAATCAGTCTGCCATCTTCGTAAATGAGTTTGGTAGTCAAACCGTCCAGTTTCAGCATAAAGAGAACTTCCTGTCCTTTCATGAAATCTAAAAGCTCTGAAATCAGTTTTGTTTTCTCAAGCGAGAGCAGTGGAATCGGATGGGTGACTTTGGCAAGTTCACTGACCGGATAATATCCAACCGTCTGTGTCGGAGAATTTGACAGGATGAAACCAGTCTGTTCCTCCAGTTCCTTCAGTTCGTCAAAGAGTCGGTCATACTCGGCATCAGATACCAGAGGGGCATCCTGATTGTAGTAGGCATGACGGTATTCATTGAGTTGTTTTACAAGATTCTTAATTCTTTTGACTGACATAGAGTCTCCTTTCTTTTGTGGCGTGCCAGTTCCGGAATCATTTGTTTCCGTAATTCTCCTTTCCCTGCGTTCAGGCATAAAAAAAAGAGAATGACGCTTATGTTCATTCTCAAAATAGATGCAGTTTCCTGCAAAATAAAAAAAGCCAGAAGTCCCTGCTGCTTGTTGGGCATAGGAAAACTCCTGACTACGTTTCAAACCTAAACTGCGTGTGATAAATCCTTTCCGGATTGACACAAATAATTGATATAAGAACAGTATAACACTAGATGTAGTATATGTCAAATGAAATAGATTCCTCAATGAAGCTTTTGCCTTATGTTGATGACAAATTTGTCGGCTACAGGAATAAAAGCGTTCAGGATTTCAGATTTGCCCTAAGCGAAGGAATTCGTAGCCAGGTATTTTTTGCCACTTTCGTGGAGAAAGTCGAAAACCAGATAAAATCAATCTCTGTCATAAATGCCTCTAAACTGTTTTTACATCGTAGTGGTTATGCAAGTTCTAAATTTAAAAATAATTTTCACGAATAACTAACTTTTCTATATGCTGAATTGTCATAAAATATAGATTATTAAATTTGAAAGCAGATTGAAGGTGATAAACATGAGAAGTTATAAACGGTATACCAGGCGAAAGAGACTTTTGAAGCAAATCGCTGTGGTTGCTTTATCTCCTAATCGGGTATTCACGAAAGAACAGATCTATCAGCATATCTATGAGGAAGCGGAGTCAGAAGTGAATAACCGAATTTACGGTCTGATTAAGAACTTGAGAAAGAAAATAGAAGAAAATCCGGAAACACCGCACTACATAGAAACGATACGTGGTGTTGGTTATCGCTTTCGGGCATAAAAGGAGCCGTCCGGCAATGGGCGGCTCGAAGTGTTTCTCTTGTTGTTTATTTATTGTTTTTTCGTTGTATACTGATAAAACGAGGTGATAAAAGTGGCATATAGAATTTTGATCGTGGATGATGACATCGAATTATTAAAGATGTTAAAGAACTATTTTGAAATCAAACGATATGATGTAATGATGGCAGAAGATGGCACAGATGCTTTGGGAAAAAATCCATAAGAAACCGGATATTATCTTGCTGGACATCAATATGCCTAAAATAGACGGATTAGAAGTATGCAGACGTATCCGGGGCAAAGTAACTTGTCCCATTATCTTCCTGACGGCAAAAGTGGAGGAGCAGGACAGGGTAAACGGGCTTTTATCCGGTGGGGATGACTATATACTGAAGCCGTTTAGTCTGAAAGAACTGGATGCTCGTATTATTGCACATTTGAAGCGTGAGGAGCGTCATAAAGGGAAGTCTGAATACAGATTCCACGGAGACCTCAGTATTGATTATGGAGCAAAGAGGGTTCAGATCGGTGAAAATGATTTGGAGCTTACGAAGCTGGAATATGCAATCATTGAGTTTTTGTCCATGAATCCAGGACAGGTTTTTGACAGGGAGCGGATATACGAAAAGGTGTGTGGTTATGATGCGGAAGGTGACAGCCGTGTTGTTACGGAACTGATCCGGAGAGTGAGAAAGAAACTGGCGGAATATACGCAGACAGAATACATTGAGACAGTATGGGGGATGGGGTATCGATGGAAAAGATAAGAAATTTATCCTTGAAAAAGACAATGGTTTTATATACGATACTCAGCTTGATTGTCACTTTTTTTCTTTCTGTGTCAATTATTGAGATTGCCGGGCAGATACAGGAGGAGGTCTGGTGGAAGTACGTGGATCAGGACGAGTATTATCAGGCAATGAATGACCGCAATGAAAATTTTGAGGTAGTGGTACCGAGACCGAATCAGAGTAAAATGAGCAGAATGGACTGGCATATTTCAGAAACCTGTGATTTCCTTCAGACGTACGGAGTATTGCTTTTTTCTTTTGCCGGATGTGGAATTGCGGTCAGCCTGTTTTACAAAAATAAATTAAAGAGACCGATTCAGGAACTGAAGATGGCATCACAGATGATTGCGGAGGAAGATCTGGATTTTCATATGGCTTATGAGAACGAGGACGAGATGGGGATGCTGTGCAGGGAATTTGAAAGGATGCGTGGGCAGTTGGAAGAAAATAACCGTAGACTTTGGCAGATGATCGAAGATGAGCGGGTACTGCGTGCAGCGATTGCCCATGATATCCGCTCGCCGCTTGCAATCATGCGGGGATATCAGGAAATGCTTTTGGAATTTGTTCCGGAAGATATGCTTGATCAAGAGAAAATGATGGAGATGTTAAGGGGCGGTATGCTTCAGATTGAACGGATGAACCATTTTATTGATAGTATGAGGAAGATGACGAAATTGGAAGAACGGGAATTAAACTGTTCCGTGGTAGATATCCGGCAGTTGATAAACCAGATAGAAGCTCTGGCAGAAGTCGTAGTGGAAAAATCAGAAAAGAATTTTACAGTGACGACAGTGAGAGAATCTGAAATACTGACTGCGGATGAGGAAATCATCATGGAAGTAGCGGATAATCTGTTGGCTAACGCATTCCGCTATGCCAATCAGGAAGTTAGGCTGAAGCTGACAGTGACACCCCAATATCTGAAAATGAGTATCAGGGATGACGGAATTGGATTTCAGGAAAATATCGACAGGGTGACACAGGCGTTTTATCATGAGAATCCACAGGATGACTTAAAGCATTTTGGAATGGGTATGTATATCAGCCGTATCTACTGCGAACGGCATGGCGGGAAACTGCTGATAAAAAATGTAGCAGATGGCGGTGCGGAAGTTGAGGCAGTGTTTAAAAATTATGTATTAGAAGAACAACAGCAGAAATAAATGGCTGTTGTTTTTTTGTTGTGATTTGTAGGCTATGCTGTTTGTAGAAAAAAGAAAGGCGGGATGACTTATGAAAGCAATCATAAAAAGGAATCTGAAAAATTATCTTAAAAATCCGATATTCTGGATCGGTTTGATTGTTGTTTTAATCAGTATGTACCAGACACTTGCACCCTATCTGTCCATTCATTACGTGAAGTCGGATGAAACCTTCAGGAAGGTAAAAATGGCCTCCGATGGGGATGTTATGGAGGGATGTATTCCGGCAACACCGGATAAGGAGAGAGAACTGTGGGAGAAAGAGATTGTAAAGATACTTCAGGACACAGAGAATGGGTTTGGCATGTCGGAAGTAGAGGCGGAGGCAGTGATATCTGAGATGAAACAGATGAAGATTACGGAGGCGTGTCAGTATCTGAAAACGGAATACCACTTTAATGGTGCCAATTATGTGTATGAGGACGTTTCATGGTATCAGGGAAGCCCGGAGGAAGTCAACCGGTATATCAGAGAAAATCTTGAGAAACATCCATTCTCCTATTATTTCGGAAGAAAATTTACAGATTTTGCAAGCCTGCATATGGCATTCTTTGCAACGGTTCTGCTGGCGTTTTTATTTTTCCAGGATATGAGGAAAAATACTTATGAATTGCTGCACACCAAACCGATGACGGCTTTTCAATATATTGCCGGGAAAATAAGCAGTGGATTTCTCATTATGACGGCGGCACTGGTCATTATGAATATCGTATTTATCATTTTGTGTTACGCCACGGCAGTAAAATCAGGATTTGCTATGAACATACTGGATTTTGTTCAGAATTCGATCCTGTATGTCCTGCCGAACATCCTGATGATCTGCTGTGTGTATGCGGTTACAGCGCTGCTGTTTAAGAATCCGCTTCCAGCGGTTCCGGCGCTGGTTCTTTATATCATTTATTCTAATATGCTGACATGGGATAGCAAAGGACAGTGTCATGCAAGACCATTCTCTATTATGGTTCGATTTCCGGGGAATTTTTTTGAAACGGAATTGCCACATCAGGTATATCTCAATCAACTGCTTCTTGTGGCAGCATCCATACTGCTCATGTTTATAGCGGTGTGGATGTGGAAAAGGAGGAGAGTATATTGAAGAAAGAAGTAAAAATATGTATGCCATATTATAAAATTGCATATTCAATCGCTTTTGTTGTGATATTGAGTGCAATCCAGCCTGTTGTATATGCGAATGAAATCGGGCAGGCAGTAGAAAGAGCTGTTTCGCTTCTGGCAGTCGTTTTCTGTGCAGATACTTATCTGGTGGAAGTGCAGAGCAAACGCTCGGAAGTATTCTGCCTTTATAATCTAAAAAAGCAGGCAGGGGTAGTTTATAAAAGACTATTTGTGCAGGTAGCTTATCTGATTGGAATCAGTTTGTTGGCATATGGACTCTTTTATTGGCAGAAACCGGTGAATCTGACAGAAGAATTAGATGGCGGTGCCTTGTTTGGAATTTATTGTATTGCGATTCCCGGAACTGTTTTGTTTTGGAGTGTGCTTTCCGTAACTGTCAGCAATCTGGTTCGAAACAGATGGATTGGTATGGGTGTCGTGCTGCTTTTCTGGTTTTTCTCTATTTCCGGAAAGGCAACTCGGTTTTTGAAAAACTGGGGACCATTTCTCCTACGGAACTTGTGATTTCGGTAAGCTGACAGAGTGGAGATGGCTTGGCGGGAAGGTGCTGTGCGTGGTATTTGCGGGGATGATGCTTGCATTTGTTCCTAAGATATTAAAGAAGAGAGGGTAAGATTATGAGTATAAGAATAGACGATTTAACAGTAACATTTAAAAATGGAGTGACAGCGGTAGATCATGTGGATCTGGAAATCCCACATGGGATATTTGGTCTGTTAGGTGAAAATGGTGCAGGAAAAACAACGTTGATGCGGGTGCTTACAACGGTGCTTGCACCCACAAGTGGAAAAGTTCTGTTAGATGGTACGCTATATTGCGAAGCAAATTACGAAAAGATACAGAAAAAGATTGGGTATCTGCCACAGGAAATTGATCTGTATCCGTCTTTGACTGTTCGAGAATGTCTGGAGTATATGGGAGATCTGGCTGGAATTGAGAAAAGAGAAAGCAAGAAAAGGATTGATTACTATCTGGAGAAGACCAGTCTTGCAGACCATCAGAAAAAGAAAATGCGGCAGCTTTCAGGTGGAATGAAGCGAAGAGTTGGATTAGTGCAGGCATTACTCCATGAGCCGGATTTTTTAATTGTGGATGAACCAACAACAGGGCTCGATCCGGAGGAACGCATCCGTATCCGTAATTTACTGGTAGATTTTGCAGAAGAACGCACCGTATTATTTTCAACGCATGTGGTGGAGGATCTGATGGCAACCTGTAATCAGCTTGCGGTTATGAAAAAAGGTAGATTCCTTTATACAGGAACAATGAGGGAATTATTGAATAAGGCAAGAGGGCATGTATGGGAATGCTGTACAGAGGACGAAAGCCTTGCAAGAGAATTAGAAAGAAAATATCATATTTCCAGTAAGCAGTATACGGAGGAAGGAATTAGATTAAGACTGTTAGGGGAGAATATGCCGTCAGAAAGTGGATGTATAGCTTGTGACGTAACTTTGGAAGATGCATATATCTATGTAACCAATCGATAAACATTGTTAATGAGGAGTGAAAGCTAAATGCTAAGAAAAGCAGGTGATGTTATGGGAAAGTGATGATTCTTACCATTTCTGATTCCGAAGAGGGAATCCTGAATAAAATTAAATCAGTTCTAGCCTGCGAAAGTACGTTAGAAGTTATGGAGATTACAAATTCTGAAAAGTTGACATTCCAAGGTTTGGAAATAGACCAGCTTCAGCGGAGCGTAATCAAAGATGGTAAGGTTGTGGAACTTACCAGACATGAATATGACCTGCTTTTTTATCTGGCCTTATCCCCCAATCGGGTATTTACAAAAGAACAGATTTACCAGCATATTTATGAGGATGTGGAGTCAGAAGTGGATAACCGTGTCTATGGGTTAGTCAAGAATCTGAGAAAGAAAATAGAAGAAAATCCGGAAGAACCGCACTACATAGAAACGATACGTGGTGTAGGCTACCGTTTTCGGGCATAAAAAAAGAGCCGTCCGATTGGGCGGCTCGAAGTATTTAAACAGCAGTTTTCTTCACTGCCTGTTTATAGTTACCGGTAGCATCGTAATCTCCAGAGAGGAGCAGATTCTGGCGAAATTGCTCCAGTTTGATCTTGAAGCGTTTCCCATCCTCAACAGTCGTAAGCATGGTAAGAGCTTCTAGCATTCCCTGAATATATCCGGTTAGCAGGTAATATCTGCAGGGTTCTTCCGATGGTGAGATATTGGACAGGGTTTCTTCCAGATGTTCCTGACGTTCCCTGAGCCATGCATCCCAGACATCCAGTTCCAAATCAGTCATGGTGTTCATCCTTTAAATCTGATGATAATCGTCTTTGGTGTGGAGGGGAGAAGTTTCATGCACAAGCATTTTTCTGCTCCAGATCCAAATATGGATTTGTAAATTCAAAAATAATAAGTTCATCCGCATCGAACATGAGCTCCAACTCTTTTAGTGTAGCTGCTGGATATCCGCAATCTCTGAATCGTTCTAATACGTCTGTTTCCGTTTCAAATGGTTCACCGTCTTCCAGCTTTTCTCCGATTATTAAGCCACATGGAGTCAATAGGCTTTCTTCATATAAGCGGACACAATATCGGTCAGGGAAAAATAGGTGTGCTTCATCCGTGTTATAATAAATTCGTTCTCCAGGTTCTATGCTTTGCATCACAAAGGGAACATGATATGCAGCGGCTATCGCCTGATATGCTTCATAAAGTGGAGTCCATGCTGTCTCTAAAGAAAGTAGAATATACGTATCATTCCATTCCATGTAGCTGACATTTCCACGAAGAGATATTCCGGTGGAATCTATTTTCTTGTGGGAAAATAAATTGCCAATCCAGCATAAATCAGGATTCTGGTTCAGAATGATGTAGGTTTCCAGGTCCTCCCACAAGTCATATAGTCCTTCCGGATTTCCTTCTGTATAAAAGATCACATCATCACAGCAGATATTTGCCATTACACATCCACCTCCGTTCCAAAAGTTTCACCCATATTCTGGTTGGAAACCGTAAGGTTTACAGGGGATAAGGTGCCAGAGGCAAGCCATTGTTCGATTGCATCAATTACCTGCTCCAGCGTGTCGTTATAAGCCACATTGCAGTCTTCCAGTCGGAGAAACTGCAGGTATGCTTCATGAAGAAGGCTTGGATCATCACGCAGCGTTTCATATGGAAGGTTGCAGAGTCCGATTCTTTCCTCCAGACGTTCCATGGAGCGGCGGATGAAGTCGCAGGAAATAAATTGTTCCCGGTAGATGTTATAAGCAGCTTCAAGCTGGTCATAGGTCAAAATAAATGAGACTTTCTCGCAAGGATTAGATGGTTGTTCTTTCATGGTAAATTCCTCCATTCATACTATGATTGGCTGGTGGTACGGATTCTCTTTGTTCGGGAGTAAGATGTACCAGTAGTTTCCAGCGCAGGTCGATTTCTCGGTGAATCCAGGTATCATTTTCATAAACTTCATGTGTCAAAAAATTGTAAATTGTCGGTTCTTTTTCTATATCATCCAGATCTGCGACCAGACAAGTTGCCTGATTCACATAGGGCCAGAGTGCCTGTTCGACCATATGGCGTAGTTCCAGTATCAGAGGATATATCTGTCCTACATCATAGGTTTTGGACATGCAGGAGCTGATTTTCTTCAGCATCCCGGAAGTTTGTATCATCTGGTTGATGACGGTACATTGTTCCTCCACATCTGCATCCGGATTCAGGACCAGCCGGTGGAGCAGCACAGATTTTGCATAGGCAGAAGCGGTCAGGTTGATGTTTCTGACCAGTTCTTCATACGGCTGCTTATACTGTGTCTTCAGCACTTCCAGAGGCACATGTTCCCGGTTCTTCTTTAAGGTGGAGAGGAGCCCCGAAAGGCAGCTCTCCAGTTCTTCCATTCTTGTCAAGCACACATCGCCTCCAGCTCCATCGGAACACGGGTGTAGCTGAGACGGTAAATACTGTTGCAGGTCTCAAATACCACACCGTTTTCGGATACTTCCAGAATACTCTGCACCGGACTGGTAGCAAAGGTCTGGTTATAACTATAGATCCACGCCCGTTCTCCCAGATGGAGGGGCAGGGACAGGATTCCGGTGAGGACATATTCTTTCTTTTGGGTGGTGTGTAAGGTTATATTTGTATTCTTCATTGATTTCACGCTCCTTTCCTTACTTAATTTTGTTTGCAATTACGGCAGCGACCAGTTTAGCGCATCCCAATTCCATCTCGGATAAATGCTGTCCGGTTCTGGAACAGAGAAGAAGTGCCAGCGGCTCTCTGTCTTCCCTTAAAATCGGGAAAAAAGCACAAACCGGTTGACGGGTGTTGGATACCGGGTAGACAGGGCAGTTCTCAGCAGAGATCAGTTCCTGGCCGTCCGCAACCAATTCGGCGAGTTCTTCTGTAACGGGAGTGCCTTCCGGAAGATAGATGCCCGCAGATACGAGTATGTGAGCCTCACTGCAAATTGCGATACCACAGTGGATGACACTGTAGAGGACGGAAAGATAGGAAGCCATTTCCTCTTTTCCGTTTAAGTGGGTAGGGCATTTGCGTAAAAGCAGCTCCATTCCCACATTTTCCAGTTCCAGTGCATCTCCGTCTGAGAGCTTCATTTGTTTCCGGATTTCTGCAGGGATGACGATACGCCCCTGAGAGTCCATGGTCCGGATGAGTGCAATATTCATAACTAAAGTCTCCTTTCTTAAAAAGAGGAGAAGCAGTAAAGTACCGCTTCTCTTCTGAAAATTTAGGCAGCGTAAGGCGGAGCCTGTGCTGTCTGTTGCATTTGACTGTTCTGCTGGTCTGCCAGCATCCGTTTTCCGTTATTGATCAGTGATGCAGCAATCACCGTTTCCCAGTTGGAAATATAGGAATCCGTCCGCTTCAGAAGCGTGAACAGATCCATGTCGGTAAGCTGGATGGCTCGTCTTTTCGGACTGGAAGCTGCGTGGCTGCATGTAGGAACCACCGTTCTTATTCTGTGCTTTGATGCCTTTCCCATTTACAATCTGGATTTTCCATGGGCTTTTCATAGGCTGCCCTTTGGAATCATAGGGATGTCTGGAGATATAAAACATCTGGGCTGTGGAATAACCGTTCTGATCGGGATTGCCGTAGATCTTGCTCTGGCTCCATTCAAATTCCTGAAAACCGGAAGTGATCCGGGTTAAGAGGAACTGGATCTGTTCCGGTGCCAGGTTGAAACGGGTGATGATATTCCGGTCTCCGGTACCGTTGGAATAATCCTGAATGGTGATGCAGATTAAAGAATGTACTTTATGCCCGTTTTCCTGATATTCCCCTTTGGCATGTAGCTGTGCATAGTTGCCGAGTGGTGCGTAGCGGAGCCGGTCATAAAAGGCAATGAGTGCCCGGTCATTCTGGATCTTGCAGATCTGGTCGGTAATCCGGTTTTGATAAGTTTCATTCATGAGTATTCACCTTCCTTTATTTGAGATGCTGTTTGACAAGCTGTGCCATATTCTTTGGAAGCTCTTCCAGTTTCGTGATATCCAGGAATCCGTCCTTGTAAATCCTGCGGATATTTTCCTTATCGTCACCAATGGCAGCCGCAAACAGGATGACATCCCGTTTTTCGTATTCTTTCTTGATGCCCCGCAGATCTGCCTCTGCTTCCGTTCCGCTGTAGCCGTAATCGGCTGGCTGACCGTCAGAAATCAGGATCAGCAGCTTCTGAAGCTCCGGGCGTGTGCACAAATGCTCTGCTACGAAGCGGAGAGCTGCGCCGTCCCGGTTCCCGTTGCGGTCGCACATATCCATCAGCCGGTAACAGTCCTCATTGTCCACAGAATCAAATTCTGCATAGGAGTAAAGAGCAACGCCGCCTGCATCCGTGGAATGCCCGTAAATGGTGATAGGGATACCGAGGCTTTTACAGAAATCATAAAGGACAATGGCAGTCTTTCTTGCATGTGTCATCCGGTCACCCCAACCCATCGAACCACTCTCGTCAATCAGGAGGGCAACAGCCAGACGTTTTTCCTCTCCTGGAAGTCTGGTTCTGGTAAAGATGGTTCCGTCTGTCTTATAGAGAGCATGGGAGTCCAGACGTTTTCCAAACAGGAGATTCTTCTGCTTTCCGCCTTGCTGTTCTTCTTTCAAAAGCGGCAGGATGGTGCTTTGCAGCTTTTTGGAAGCCCGCAGGAGCGGGGGAGCAACTGTCTGGTATTCATTCTTCAGGTAATCGGAAACACTGGTCAGGCGATGGATGGTAACATGGATGCCTGCATGGGCATTGCCGTAATGAATATCATTGGCTGTTTTCTGCAGTTCCTCGGTCAGTTCCGTCTGACAGTCTTCCTGCACCTTTTCTGCAGCCACATCGTTCAAGATCCGGAACAGATCCTCTGCAGCATGCTCATAGCCGCTGCCCTGATACTGACTGACATAAGTGACGCCGGGGTTGTTTTCATCCAGAATGGTATTGGTCTTTGTAAGAGCGATGCGCCCGCCTTCTTCCGAAAGCACCTGTTTGGCTTCCTCTATAGCATCCTCTTTGGTACGTGGACCGGAAGGAGCATTGCCCTCATCATTCCCGCTTCCTTTTGGGGAAGCTGGTTTGATATTCTTTGGAATGGCACCGCTTTTTCCGGTCGGAAGAGGAGCGCCGCTGCTGACTTCATCCCCTAGAAGATCTTCCAGAGCATCGGCAGCGGAATCCTCGCCATGCATTTCCAATTCCTCCCGTGTTTTTTCGATGAGCGGCTGGATATAGTTCCAGGTCAGGGCTAAGAGCGCATTGGAAACCAGCATCCGGTCAGTGCCTTTTTCCGATTCCATTGCCGTATCCAGAAGATCGGTACAATCGGAAATGGTATCCAGATAATCCCCCTGATAGCCGGTGGGATTGTTGATGTTTCCGGTCCGGCAATAGGAAAGGATCAGGTTGGCAATGATGGAAAATGGCTGGTATTCTTTGTCAATTTGTTCCTGTATGGAAGGAATCTGTTCGGACATACGCAGGTTATTGAGTTCAATCCCCTGTCGGAAGGTGCCGTGGAATTCCTCACACATACGGTCTTCAATATGGATGTCTTCCAGAATGTTTTGAAAAGTTGCGGCGCATCGTGCCAGTGTCAGGCATCCGGCTTTGTCCTTTTCTTCTAACACTTCTTTGATCTCCTCCAGTGCTGTCTGATAAGCTGGAAGGGATAGCTCCGGCTCCTTCGGATAGAAGGAACCGTTTTCCAGACTCCTCAGATGAACAGCGTGGGCTGTGAAATCAGAATAGAGTAAGTGCCCCACTTCATGCCCGGTGAGCCCTGTCAGGCTCTGGGAACGTAAGAAACGGGTGGGGAAAGACTGGGTGATCGGGTTCGCTGCGTTGAGATGTACCTTATAATTGTCGGTATATGCAACGCCTGCCTGTTCGGAAATGTCCCAGTCCAGCAGTACCTGCAGTCCATACCGGTAACGTCCGGTAACGGCTCTGGCAAGGGAGGTCTGGTACTTCTGATAGGCAGCGGAGAGGAATAACTCCTCATCCGCAATGGAATCCTCTTTTGCCCGGATTAGTTTCTTTAAATTTCTTTGGCTGTGATTCACGTGATATTCTTCCTTTCTTTTCTTAGATTTTTTGTCAGCAGTTCCTCCATCGTGCAGCCGTAATACACAGCAAGGCGAAGGACGGCATAAGCCATCGGGGAGGAGTTTGCATTTTCATAATTCATAATGGTTTTCGGGGGAAGATTTAAGATTCTGGCAACTGCCTTTTGTGATAACTTCGGTGTTTTGGCTTGCCGGAGATAAGACAGATTATCTGCCAGATGCTTTCGGATCTGGGCTTCTGTGAGTGCTGCTTTTCTCATAGGCGTGTCCTACGCAGCAAGCACAGTATCCAGACAGCTTTCTTCCACTTCCGTACGGTTCTCAGCATCGGCAGAGGCAGAGGCAAGCACCGTGTAACGGGCCGCTTCCCGGATATCCCCGCAGACCATGTAGGAGGACTGCACCCAGGAAATCAGCTCCCTCATGCCACAGCAGCCATCTGTAATGAGATTTTCCCGGCAGTAGACAGCCATGGATTTGACAATGCGTGTCATCAGACGTACCGTTTTTGCATCCTTGCATCCGGTAACAGCCATGGCACGTTCTACCTGTGTATCCTCATCCGGTTCATCCAGATCAATCACAAGGTTCATTCGGGAAATGACAGACTGGTTCATCTGTTTACAGCCTGCATAGTCATTGTTTGTGGTGATTACGATGGTCGTATCCGGATGACGGTGGATGGTTTCTCCGTTTGGAAGATATACGCTGTTACAGCGGTCTAAAAGGGAGTTAAGTCCAACCAGTACACCGGGATTAGCAATGACCGTAGGCTCCTGTATCTCAAGAATATACCCATAGCGGATGGCTTCGACTAGAGGCGTATCCACATACTGGAAGTTCTGTCCGGAGGTGTGTTCCTTATAATAGCTGTGCATTTCATCAAAAATCGTATCGATCAGCTTCTGGTAGGTGTCCTCGGCAGAAATTTCTTCATCATAGTTTCCGGTCAGCTTCTGATAGGCACCGGAGGGATCTAACTGGATTTCCTGAAAAGACGGGTACTGCCGCTGAAGCCGGGTGCGTTTTCCGTCCACATCCGGAAGAATCTGACCTAAAAGGTCGAATACCTCTGTATTTGCGGAACAGGTAATGCAGCGGTAAGGAAGGTGAAGTGCGGAAGCAATGGCTTTGGCTCCTTCGGTCTTTCCGGTACCTGCCGGTCCCCGTAAAAGAAAATTCCGCATCGGCTGTGTGGTATCCGTTGTCAGTTTTGCGTGTTCGCAGATCCGTTTGATTTCCGGAGGGATGATGTACCACTCTGCCAATGTCGGAACAGATACCTCCTCTTCCGGAGACAGCCTTCGGGATGCGGTCAGGATAAATTTCCCAACAAAATCATCTCTGGAAATGGCTGCCTGTGCTTTCTTAAATCCACTTCCTGGACGTAACACCTGAAAGTCTCCATGGAGCACTTCGGTTGGTGCATAGACCCCCTTCTGGATATTTAACGGTTTGATCAGCGACAATACGCCGTTTGCCGGAAGGTCAATCTTAACACCACCGGTCGGGAGACCTGATGCATAGCGGGTTCTCCGGTAAATGTTGTCGCAGAGAACGGCTGCTGTTTCCGCAGCGGCGTCCAGATCGGGATAACCGTTGTCCCGGTGCGCTTTTAATTCCTGATACTTTTCATTACACTCTTCATCTGCCAGAAAAACCGGCATCAGTGCGAACAGCAGAGCCGCACCGGACTGTTTGGAGTCTTTAAATTCGTATTTTTCCGGTGTGCTTTCCACATCCGGCGGAGGAGTATAGCAGCCTCCGTAAAACTTTCCGTTTAGCTGGTTGTAGACAACCACCTGAAGATCACCGGTTTTGCTCGGATATTCCGCCACAACAAAATTGTTGGATTGGGTACCGACCGCCCCAAGCTTTTCCGGCGGGGTACTGCCAACCGGGTTTTCCAGCTCCAGATAAGCAAGGACTGCCCGCAGGGTAGCTGCATGAAGCGTGGATTTTTTCCGTGGCTGAGTACAGTATTTGGATGCAATGTCATCAAAGATTGCATGGTCCGTATAATCCTCAAATGGTTCCGGGAGTTTGCGTTTGAACCCCCAGGTTGCTACGATGTTATTTGCCATGATTCGTTCCTCCTTCTTATGAGATCCAGGACAGTTCCAGTGCCTGCTCGGTCTCTTCTGTGGTCAATTCATCTTCAGTAAAAATCTCCGTCAATTCGCCCCAGTAATCTTTGGGCGGGAAATGTTCCAGCTTTCCCCGGACTTCCGGTTCAGTGCCGTTCAGAATATAGACATCTCCCTGCTCGTTGATAAACAGCTTTTCATAGCCCCTTGCCTGTAAGTCACCGACCAATTCCATCAGTAGCGGTTTCCCAATCAGGGAATACCATGATTTGGGATTAACGGCTGGTCTGGAATCCGGATTTCCTTCTGACGGTTCCTTTTTATGTAAGGATTCAATGGTCATCATCTGAAGCGTCAGACTGCCACGGGCATCCATGAGAATTTCCGCAAAATTATAACTTCCGGTATTCCGTGTGCGAATCCGTAATGGTTCCCCATCCAGTATCTGGGAGAGCGGTGGTTCTTTCACAAAATCCCATGTGGCATCCGGGAAGGCTTCCTTGAGCTTTCCGGTAATCTGGAATTTGATCTGTCTCCAGAGAATGGTTTCCAGATCAGGTGTTCCTTCCAGATGACGAGTTCTTTCTGGGCGTTTTCGTAGCTTATGCTCCCTGTTTTTCAGGCGTTCCGTGAAAAGCGGGAGAAGATAACTGAACAGCGTGACTCCGATACCGATCAGGGCAATGCCTGCAATCAGAAGCCGGTTGGCATCCTGTGGTACGAAAAGTGCTGCAAGAAACAGTACAAGCACGACAAACTGTAAGAATTTTTTTCGATTTGATTTTTTCATGAGCTGATTCCTTTCTGATTCATGATTCTTAGACAAGCCCGGAAGCTGGATGGGAAATCGCCGCTTCCGGACATGAAAAAGAGGAACTGCATCATCACAAAGATGATAAATGCAATTCCTCAACATAGGGTTCCTTGAGAGTTAATAGGGCAACTGGGATGCCATCTGTTCCGGCACATTTTGAAAGCCGTCAGTTGGCTGACTGCCCGGCATACCTCCGTAATTTGGCATTCCGGTATAACTGCCCTGCGGCGGGTAGCTGCTCTGTGGCTGACCGGTTCCGTTTGGCGGAGCCTGATACTGTCCGCCATTTGCAGGAGGCGTGTAGGCACCGTTAGCAGGAGCCATTCCCTGCTGTGGATAGCCGCCAGGCATTGCCTGATTCTGGTAGCTGCCATTGGGATTTCCCTGCATTGGGTAGCTGCCATTGCCGGCTGCACCGGGCGTTGCCGCACCACCATTCGGCTGGCTGTTCTGGTTTGCACCCGGATGTCCGGTATTGCTGTCAGAACGGTTGGATGGTACAAAGTGCCAGTCCTTGACATTGATCCTCGGACCGGCATTTGCCTGCCCCGCATTCTTTCCTTTCTGATAAATGAACGGATGAAGCTCCAGATCACCATAGATCATCAGCCCGGTTCCTTTCTTTACGCCTGCTTTTGCTAAGCGTTCTGCAAGGAACTTGTTAAAATAGCACTGATAGTAAATGGTTTCTTCCTTTCCATCCTGGCCTCGCTGTGAAACTGCAATGTCCAGAGAAACATATTCCGTACCGGAATTTTTTCCTTGCTGCATCTCAGGATCTCTTGTGGCCCTCCCTAAAATTGTTAAAATTGCTGACATAAAAATTCTCCTTTCTGCCTCTTTGGGCGTTAAAATAGATTAAAATAAAAAAAGTGCCATTATAGCACCGTATAAAACGGCAGTATAATGACACGATTTTCCAAACTTAAACTGCATATGCTTCTGGATGAATGGTCCAGACTCCCATGACGGGACAGCACAAAAACTTAAATACAAGATTATATTAACACAAGATATAGCATATGTCAAAAGAATTAGAACTATATATAGCATATGTAGACGAGGTGGAAGGATAATATCAAAAGAATTTTGGACATAGTTATAAAAGTGCAATATAATATTGTTTAAATCGGAAAATGGAAGGATGAGAAAAATGGAGCAGAAAAACAGAATTCTGATTGTAGAAGACGATACGGATATCAATAATCTTTTATATACGGCATTACAGAAAGCAGGGTATGAGACGGTACAGGCTTTTTCCGGGACGGAAGCGAGGATGCTGTTCCAGATGGATAAGGCGGGCTTTTCTTTGATTCTATTGGATCTGATGCTTCCGGGAATTTCAGGAGAAGAGGTGCTTGCCCAGATTCGGAAACAGGGCAATACGCCGGTTATTGTCCTGACAGCCAAAGACGGATTGGATGAAAAAATCGGGCTTCTTACCAGTGGGGCAGATGATTACATTACAAAACCGTTTGAGATACAGGAGGTGCTTGCCCGGATTCAGGTTCAGCTCCGCCATATGCAGCAGGAGCCGGAACATAAAAGCGTGTCATATAAAAACCTGGAACTGGACCGTGAGCGCTTTGAAGTCCGGATTGCCGGAGTGCTGCTTCCCAAAATTACAAAGCAGGAATTTGCAATTCTGGAGCTTTTACTGGAGCATCCGAAACAGGTCTTCAGCAAAGAAGAGATTTTTGAATATGCGTGGGATGAACACTATATGGGAGAGACAAAGACACTGGATGTACATATCAGCAATATCCGGAAAAAGATAAAAGCAGTAACGCAGGAGGAATATATTGATACCGTATGGGGAATCGGCTACCGTCTGCATTCTTAATCTTTACTCTTTTTTTACTATTTATTTGCGTTTGATTAGGATTTATCCGATATGATAACAGCAGATAAGAAAAGGAGATGAAAGCATTGAGTGAATTGTTATTAAGTACAAATGGATTGACGAAGCAGTATGGTCATCATAAGGCAGTGGATAAAGTAAACCTTCACATAAAAAAGGGTGCTATCTATGGATTTATCGGACGGAACGGTGCGGGAAAGACGACTTGCCTGAAGATGATCAGTGGACTTGCAAGACCGACAGCCGGAGAGATTGAGATGTTCGGGTGTAAAGGAAAAGAACTGGAGAGGATTCGTTCTCGTGTGGGGTGTCTGATTGAAGCACCGGGGCTGTATGGCAACATGAATGCATATACAAACCTGAAAATAAAATGTGAATTGTTTGGTATTCGGAAAAAGGGATACATCGAAGATATCTTAGAGACGGTCGGACTGGAAGGTGTCGGAAAGAAAAAAACGAAACATTTTTCCCTTGGAATGAAGCAGCGTCTCGGAATCGGGCTGGCACTGGTCGGGGAGCCGGATCTCCTGGTCCTTGATGAACCGATCAATGGGCTTGATCCCCAGGGAATTGCAGAGGTGCGTGATACCATACAGAGACTGCGAGATGAACGGAATATGACGATTTTGATATCCAGTCATATTTTAGAGGAATTATCTAAGATTGCAACGGATTATGGAATTATCCATAATGGAAGTCTTCTGCAGGAGCTGACAAGCGAAGAACTGATGAAACGCTGCAGTGAACGGATTGAAATAGAGTTAATCCATCCGGAGCAGGCAGTCCCGATTCTGGACAGAATGGGATTTACCAACTATCAGGTTACAGATAAGAGCCATATCCATATATTTGAACGATTGAATGAAAGCGCCAATGTCAATATGGAACTGGCAAAAGCAGGAATTTTGGTCAATGGAATTTCCATTACCAGTGAAGAACTGGAAACCTATTTCTTGAATCTGACAGGAGGGAATCAAAATGCTTAATATGATAAAAATGGATCTGTACCGGATGGTCCGGACAAAAAGTATGTATGTGGTATGGATTGTGATGGCGGCAGCTATATTCTTCTCCACATCCATGTCGAAACTGGATATTGATACGATGAACAAGGAAGCGGAACAACAGCAGACAGAAAACATTGCAGAAACAGTGAAACCAGAAACCATCAATATGGGAATGTCCGTATTCCTGCCGACACAGCCGGGAGAAAAAGTAACGGTCTTTGATCAGGTATATGCAAACCTGCAGGCGAAGTTTGTGGCGTTGTTTCTGGTGATTTTTACAGTGCTGTTTTCCAGTGCAGATATAGGAAGCGGTTATATTAAAAAAATATCGGCGGGCAGGTAAGGAGCCGGAGAAACCTGATCTTTTCCAAAGCTTCCGTGTTGTTTGTGTATACGACTGTTACCATGCTGCTTTATTTCATCATTCAGATTATTGCACAGCAGATGTACTTCGGATATCTGGAGTGGGGGAATGGAAGCGAGTTGCTGAGATACTTTGGTATTCAGATTTTGCTTCATTATGCACTGGTACTAATCAGTATGGCGATTGCGGTGGTTTTGAACAGCAACGTGTTCAGCATGACGATTGTTATCTGCCTGTGCATGAATACCATGATTGTCTTATACGGAGTGATCAATCATTTGATCCAGAAGGCAGGTGTGGAGAATTTCCAGATTTTGAAATATACAGTGACAGGAAAGATTGCACTTTTATCCATGTCACCGACCAATAAGGAATGCCTGACGGCAGTTGTGATTGCGGCGGCGTTCGGAATCGTGGTTACATTACTGACAGCATGGGTATTCAGAAAGAGAGATATCTAAATGATAAAACTAGGGTTCGTGCTATTGATAGCAGTGATACTGGTACAAGGAATGTTATTTTGGAAATACCAGCGGCAGGTGAAAGACATCTGCCGCCAGTTGTCGTTTCTGATGAAGCACGACAGCAACATGCTGATTACCAGAGAAATGGATTTTGGAGGCATTGGTGAGTTGGCAGATGTTTTAAACGAATGGCTGGAACTGAAGCGAAGGGAAAAGAAGGAATACTTGAAGAAAGAGGAGATGATTTCGGATACATATACAAATCTCTCACATGATATCCGTACTCCTTTGACATCCCTTGACGGATATTTTCAGTTAATGGAAACCTGTGAAGACCAGGAAGAGCAGAGACGGTATATGAAGATCATACAGGAGAGAATCGGCAGCCTGAAAGAAATGCTGGAAGAATTATTTACTTTTACAAAACTTAAAAACGATTCTTTTCATCTGGAAATGTCATCCTGCTGTATCAACAAGATTTTGAAAGATACCATATTTTCCTACTACGATGAATGGACGGGCAGAGGAATTGAACCGGAGATACAGATTACAGATAAACTGCTGTTTATGAACGGAAATGAACAGGGAATCCAGAGAATTTTTCAGAATATCATAAAAAACGGACTGGATCACGGGGAGAAGAAAATCAGTATTTCACTGGAAGAAGTTGAAAACAACATCCGGATACAGATAAAAAATCAAGTATGTCATGTGGAAAAAATAAATGTAGATCAGGTGTTTGAACGGTTTTATAAAGCGGATGAAGCACGCAGTAAGACTTCCAGCGGTCTCGGCTTATCAATTGCGAAAGAGCTGGTACTTCGTATGGATGGGAAAATCAGCGCCCGGATAGAAGGGAATGAGTTCTGTGTGGAGATTGTGTTTCCAAAATAAAAGGAAAAATTTATATTAAAGCAAGTGAAAATGGGGAATGACTTTATATAGGTTTCATGGTAGAATTACAGTAGAAAGAGAAGAGTCACTCAGTCATTTGTTGTATGAAAGGATGAGTATAATGTATAAAGTAGAACTTAAATTTGATACAAGCAAGCTCGCTCCGGAAACGGTAAATCAGATGTGTGAACAGGCAGATCAGATTTTTGAGCAGGAGGATTTAAGCTGTGCAGTCAAAGCCCTTGGAAGCAGGATTTATCTTGACCGGGGACGCAAGCAGGACTATGGAAGATTCTGGGCAGCAATCTTTCAGTTGAAAAACTCCGTAGGAATTGCAGAGAATTTGTTAGAGTGTTTCTGGTATAACGGAACAGAAAAGGAGAACCTGATTACAGACTTTATAAGGAACTAACAGATGGACAGCTTACAGAGGAAAGGCATCAATTTTGACCTGAATACACAAGCACTAAAGGAATATTATCCGAAAGGTGACTGGCATAATGCATATGCGGATGTAAGGGACTTTTTTGAAGCAAACGGATTTGAGCATATTCAGGGATCGGGATATCATTCGGTGGAAGCAATGTCAGAAGCAAAAGCCATGGCAGTTATTTATCAGATGACAAAAGAATTTCCATGGCTCAATTATTGTGTGAATGTGTGTACCATATCAGATGTACCGGAACTGTTTGATATCTCGCATGTATTTGCCAGAGAAGCGGAACGGTTGGAAAAGAAAAATGCATGATTTGACAAATTATTTCCAATATGTTATATTCATCTCAAGCAAAAAAGGGAGTAGCTGAACGCCTTGAAAGAGGTGGTTTTGTAACCGACAACCGGTATCGAGAGATACCCGTAGCAAATGAGATAGCAAGACTTTTATTGTGGCAGAGGTCATGATAGGAGTCTTTTTTTATTATGAAATATAGAAAATCTGCCGCAATAGTCTGCTAAAAAGAAAGAGAGGATAAACGATGAGTAACGAAATGATGAAACGGGAAATGCAGGAAGCAGTACAGGCAGGGGAGCGGGCGCTTCAGAGCCTTTACGCAGCAAGGGATAAGTTGGGAAGTGCGAGAAACTGGGGCATTTTTGATATGCTTGGAGGAGGCTTTATCAGTGACTTTGTGAAGCATTCTAAAATGAATGACGCAGCTGCGTTGATGGAACAGGCGAAAAGCGATATTCAGCGTTTTCAGAGAGAATTAAGAGATGTGCAGGTTTCCTTGGATCTGCGCATGGAAATCGGCAGCTTCCTTTCCTTTGCGGATTTCTTTCTGGACGGGCTGGTGGCAGATTATATGGTGCAGAGCAAGATTGCAGATGCAAGAGAACAGGTGGATGATGCCATCAACCGGATAGAAAAGATACTTGCTGATGTGAAAAATCGGATGAATGGGGAGGTGTAGCATATGGGATGCCTGGGAAATGTGTTGTGGTTTGTGTTTGGCGGCGCAGTCAGTGGGCTGAGCTGGTGTCTGGCAGGTTGTCTCTGGTGTATTACCGTTGTGGGGATTCCGGTGGGGATGCAGTGTTTTAAATTTGCGGCGCTTAGTTTTTTCCCCTTTGGAAAAGAGGTGCAGTATGGTGGCGGAGCTGGTTCGTTCCTTTTGAATATCATCTGGCTGATTGTATCCGGTCTGCCTCTTGCACTGGAGCATCTGGCGTTGGGTACAGCTTTATGTGTGACGATTATCGGAATCCCGTTTGGTTTACAGCAGTTTAAACTGGCGAAACTGGCATTGATGCCGTTTGGTGCGGAGGTGTATTAAGATGCGATTATTTGATAAAAGGACACCGCTTCAGAAGGAGTGGGAAAAGCTGGAAGTACAGGAGCAGAGATTCCTTCAGAAGCGTTCAGAGAAAAGGGAGAGAATTCTGAATCAGAAACTGGAGGAAAAGATACCGCCGAAACTTCAGAAAACATTGGATACCGCTTTTGCGAAGGCATTTGCTCTGATTTTCGAGAAAGGAACCGGGGTTATTGAAAAGACGTATCAGCGGACAAAACTGGAGCAGGATTATCAGGTGCGGCAGTATATGGCGGATGTAAAGCAGAATTCCAAATCCCTCCGCTCTTTTTCTAAAAAGGCAAGAGATACGGGAACAAAGAATTTACTGCTATCCGGTGTGTCTGGAATCGGGATGGGCGTATTGGGAATCGGTCTGCCGGATATTCCGGTATTTACAGGGATGATTTTAAAGAATATTTATGAGACTGCTCTGCAGTATGGATACAGCTATGAAAGCAGGGAAGAAAAATATTTTATCTTATTATTGATCCGGGGAGCAGTATCCTATGGGGATACACTTTGTGAGATTGACGGGAAAGTAAATGAATTTATCAGAAACGACGGAATACTGCCGGAAGAGTATCAGGATAAGGAGCAGATCGAACAAACGGCGGGAGCTTTGTCAAAAGAGCTTCTGTATATGAAGTTCTTACAGGGAATTCCGGTGGTTGGTGCTGTAGGCGGAGCTTATGATGCAGTCTACATGAAACGGATCACAGAGTATGCAGAGCTGAAATACCGGCACAGGTATCTGGCGGGGCGGAAAAAGGCAGAGAATGGACAATTATGTAAAAGGTGTAAAAGTTATAGAGATATATGATGCCGCAAATAAGGAATTGCTGGTAAAGTATGATGATAAGCATAATATAGACAAGGTTATTTCTGCTTTAAATATAAAATCATGGAAAGAGACAGAAAAAAGCATAGGTATGAACCCTAAATATACCATAAAATTTTATTGCGATACTACGAACCAAGATGAAGAAAAAGATATAAAAGAAATTACCCTTTATGAAAATGGGGAATATGCTACGATTTTTATTACTTCTCCTGGCGGAGTAAAACAAAACTATAAAACGAGCATTGATATTTCTGAATTGGTTATCTAATAATATTTGTGTAATGAGAATGAAAATCTAATTCTTTCAAGTTTAACTAAGACATTCCCGGAGCAAATGCTCATGGCATTGAAGCGGATACAAACACTATTGTTTGATAGAAATAAGAGAGGTTATTTATAATAAAATGAGCCGCAAGAACTGTAGGGGTGATGCAGTACGGGCGGCTCATTTTCTATCTAAACGGATGTATCCGGAAGTTCCGGCAGTTGATCGGTGAGTTCTTCATATCCGAGAATATCTCCGGCACATGGCATCGATTGCCCTGTTCCCTGCTGTGGTTTCCGGAAGTACAGCCGATACCGATGTCCCTCTAGGAGTTTGATATTCTTTTCCAGTGAGAAGGCGTATTCCTTTCCGTTATCACTGGCAAACCAATATTGCTGGTTTTTCCCGAAGAGTGTCTGTTCCCGTTTCGTGCAGCTTACGTCCAGTGACAGATAAGCATGTGTATGGATCAGGTGGTAGAAACTGAGTGCACGCAAGATGCTGCAGATTCCGATGAGGAGGCTCATGAGGATAAAGAGCCGGTCATGGGTGGCGATCCCGAAGATGCACCCAAAAAGTACACAGAAAAAGCCGATTGCACTGATGGCAACCAGCTTTGTGAAAAATGGTTTTGGCATAAGGTTCCTTCCTTTAACATGTATGAAATGTGATTTGTTTATTCAGGTACAAATTAGCAATAGCCTGCAGCACTGGATACTGGGTATGGTGAATCTGGACATCATCCACAAGTGTTTGGTAAGTTGTCTCCGGTTCTGTGTATAACTCATCCATAATATCCGATTCGTTGTGGATTACTTTTTCCTGCTCCATACTTGTGACAAGCTCAGCGGTCGTGAGGGATACCTTATCAGCCAGCTTCAGAATGGTATCTTCCATCGGTGAAGAGGGTTTCTTCTTTAAATATCTGCCAAACTCTTTTGCACCAATAGTTCCTTCCAGATAAAGCTGAACGCAGCCAAAGAGCCGGATGGGAAAGGTATCCTTCAAGGGAATAATGGTCAGACTGCCGAGAAGGCGATATAAGGCATCCACCCCTGTCAGTCCAATTCCGCTTACAACCAGACCGCGTAAGGAAAGTCGGTTCAGATAGTGTTGGAAGGATAAGCCTTTCGGACCTTCTTTCTGTATCTGGCGCAGGGTATAGGCATCCTGGAGTTCATGGAGCGTCAGAATCTGGAAGGCAAGACAGCTCCAGAGCAGCAGCTCGTCATCCGATAGTCCATATTCTTGTCCATCGTTGATTACAAGAGGAATGGATTTTCCGCCTGTCGTTTTTTGAAATTTTAAGGTTCCGACAGCAGTATAAAGTGTCAGCATAAAAGTTCCCTCCTTCAAGGTTAAGTCAGAAGTGCATAGAGTGCATCATCCTGCTGTAATAGTTTCCGTGCTTTGCTCTGCCATGCCCGTACACGATTGGCTGGTACTTGGTAGTGTTTTGCCAAGTCAAAGCTGGTATATCCCTGCTGTTGCAGATAGAGGGCTACAATTCCCTTCTGAATAGTTGAGGACTGTCCGGTGCCAAGCTGGGTTAAATGCTCAAGAAGCAAGGTCTGGTTTGTGTCCTTTTCCGGGTGAGTTGTTTGTGTATCCTCGTAGGAAAACAAATCACGATAATGGAGATGTTCATCTTCAGATGATGCTTCGTCCAGAGAACAGAGCATGGAGCGGTCACGGGCAATTTTCCGCCAGTAGTCAAAGATGGCATGACGGATGATAGTTTTGGCATAAGGCTGGAATGATCTTCCTTCCTCAAATCCGACAGCCGACCGGCACAAAGCCAGATATCCAATCTGACATAATTCCTGTTGTTCTTCCTCAGTTACATAGGCAGCGGTGCGGGTCATGGAACGAATCATGATCGGAACCAGATCCATGGATTTTTCCACCAGTTGTTTTTGCTTTTTATTTAGTGGTAAGGTCATCATCAATCACCGCCTTTCAGCTGGCTGCCCGGAGGCGGAAGGGAATATGGTTGTTCTTTAAAAAACATCTGCGGATTCCCGAATGAGCTGGTCGCACATATAGTTGCTGAACTGTCCGATGTGAGCCTGCTTATCTGTCAGACAGAACTTATCTGCCACCCAGCGATATGCTTCCGGTTTGGAAAGGATGCCCTGTTGCCAGATCTGATCGAAAATTCGATGTGCCTGAATCCGCTTTTGACGAAGCTCCCGGTTGGCGAGCGTTCCTTTTGGTATCTTGGTTCCCGGATGTACCCCGACATAGGAATTGCAGGATGGATAGTGGGAGCAGACATAAACCTGTCCGCCATGAGAATGCGTTCCATATACAAAGGATGCATCTCTTAATATTGCTGTTCCGCCGCAGTAAGGGCAGCGGATGATTTTTGGTTTCTTCATCTGTTTTCACCTCGCTTGTACATACACGATACGTAACGTGTACGTGAATAACCAGTACGTACTGTATACTTATATTGTAAGTAAGCAGGTGATGAATTCCCATAGGACGCAAGCGGATACTGATCCCAGATTCGGACTAAATGGCACGAATCCCCATTTTTCAGATGCCGGGATAGAAAATTGCTCGGATGAGCGGGAATAAGCCGCTGTCTGTGAAACGTGGATAATTAACCGGTGTAAAGATGAACTTCTCACAGAAAATCCGTAGCAGGAATAAGCTGATCAGTACCAGACAGAGCAGGTAAGTGTTCCTGCGCCTTCTGGTCCATGGCTTTTTCGGACGGAATTTCACATACAGGACAAAAATCATGGGAATAAATATCAGGTTCGTAAAGACCTGATCGATACATTGGATGATTGAAATTACGTTTAACATAGGCAGTGCCTCCTTTCTTTACATATCCTGTACGTATAAGAGCCTGAAAGTGCAACTTTTTGTTACCAGTCATATTGCTGGTTCTCCTGAAGCCGGAGCAGTGCCGGAATGGGACATGGCTTTAAAGGCAGCTTCTGAGCGGCCAGATAGGGCAGATAAAGCTCTGTAAAAGCAGCAATGCTCATGCTTCCGGTACATTCGGTTGGCTCCGGTATCCGGGGAAACAAAAGCGCTGCATCTGAAAGAGGGAGGATGCAGGGGCTTCCCGTTTCATCCGGATGGAATAAAAAGCCAGAGTTCTCACAGCTTTCCTGTGCGTTACAAGTGCGGCACCAGACGTAGATACAGGAGTGCCAGTTCCCTTCACAGAGGTTCAGAAAATGACGGATGTGCTTGGCATCTGTCTTGCAGTGGGGGTGTTTCATATTCATCACCTACTAAAGAAGCAGGCAGTTCCATGTGGGAGCTGCCTGCAGGAGTCTTCGTTATGAGTTACTGATGTTTCTTTTTGCGTTTGAAGTAAACGATGCCCAGGACACTTGCACCTGCAAGTGCAGCTATGGCGATTCCGGCATACAGGAGAAGCGGCGTCTCATCGCCGGTCTTTACAGGCGGAGCTACCGGAGGCGTCTCCGGTTCTTTCGGAAGCTCCGTCATGTGTACGGTCTGACCTTCATCCTTCAGATCCTCATGGGAAGCAATCTCATGCTCGGTTTTTCCGTCTGTATAGTAGAGCTTTTCAAAGACAACCACATCCTGTCCGGCAAGAGCAGAAGCGTCGAAGGTAAAGGTAACTTCCACAGAGCCGCCAGCTTTTTCTGCTTTAAATTCTGCCTGAGCGGTAACTGGTTTTCCGTCTTTTAACAAAGCCTCTCCGGTTTCCTTATTCATCAGGGTTCCGATGACTTTGTACTCAGATCCAGGCATCAGACCATGATAAGTGACCGTATCTACGATAGTCGCTTCCTTGGAAGCAGAGACATCCTGATCCCCGTCACTGCCGTCTTTGGCTGTGGTTTTGATTTCCGGGAAGTAGATGGTCTGGTTGGCATCTTTGATGTCCGCATGTACCGCTACTTCGTGATCTTCAAAAGTCATTGTTTCAAATGCCACGAGCGTTTTTCCGGAAAGTGCAGAGGCATCAAAGGTAAAGGAAAGCTCTACGCTGCCGTTAGCTTCTTCCGGAGTGAAACTTGTTTCTGCAGTCACAGCTTTGCCATCCACATCGAAAGGTTTTTCGGTTTCCGCATCCATGAGTGTTCCTGTCAGCTTGTACTCTTTGCCTGGGATCAGGTTTTTGTATTCCACAAGGTCTGTAAGCGTCAGTTCTTTTTCCGGTTTTGCATAGTGTGTGCCGGAAGCAGCATCTGTTGCAGTGGTTTTGATTTCCGGGAAGTAAATAGTCTGTCCTTCATCCGCAATGTCTGTGTGTACGGCAACTTCCTTGTCTTTGTAAGCCAGGGATTCAAAGACAACTACTGTTTTCCCTTTTAAGGAGCTGGCATCAAAGGTAAAGGTAACATCTACCGTACCAGCGGATTCTTTTGGCTTGAAGGATGCTTTTGCTGTCACCGGTTTTCCGTCTGCTTCGACTGGTTTCTTTGTTTCTTTATCTATCAGAGTTCCAGTCACTTCATATTTCTGGTTAGGAACCAGCCCCTTAAAAGGAAACCGTATCCACCAGCGTGATTTCTTCCTTTGCACAGGAAATATTGGAGTTCGTGTCCGCATCTTTCGCAGTAGTCTTGATTTCCGGGAAATAGATGGTCTGGTCTTCATCGTTGATGTCGGTATGGACTGCAAGCTGCATCTCATCCTGATATAATTCCTCGAAGACAACGGTTGTTTTTCCCTTTAAGGAAGTTGCATCAAAGGTAAAGGTTACTTTGACGGAGCCGGAGGATTTCTTTGCAGTAAATTCAGTTTCAGAAATCACCGGTTTTTCATCCACAAGGATTGGTTCCCCGGTTTTTTTATCCATTAAGGTTCCAGTCAGTTTGTATTTCTGGCCCTTTTTCAGTCCTTCGTATTCCACAACGTCTTCAATGGTCACTTCTTTTGCCGGCTGGCTCATGTGTGTACCGGTCTCGGCATCCAGAGCAGTCGTGCCGATCTCAATGGCATCATCGGTCAGAGTTCCAACCTGTATCAGAACAGAATCCTTATAAACCTTGACTTCAAAGGTTAAAAGATCCATGCCTTTGTTGGAATCACAACGCTGTTCCGCCAGAGTGTAAGTATCGTAAATGAGAGCGCCTTTGGAATCATCCGGTTTGGAGGTGCCGAACCAGATGCCGTCTTCCGAAGACTCACCCCGGTTGGTATTTGCGGTATGTTTGTTCCATTTGGAGGAAGTGCTGGCATAACCGTTGGCATCTGTCACAATCACATGGCTTTCGCCTGTTGTTTTGGAAGTGATCTTAAATGGCACATTTGCCAGACGGTTCTGGCTGCCGTCAGCAATCTTGACAAATTCCAGATCCCCGCGGATGACCTGATTGGAGATGGAATTGTCTTTTGCAGTCAGTTCCACGATTTTTCCCTGTTCTGTGATGTCAAATTCTACAGAGATCTTTCCGCTGTTCAGATAACCGGAAGGTGCAGTTGTTTCATCCACACGGTAATGTCCGAATGGGAGAGCATCTTTTGCAGTTGCAGCAGAACCGGATTTATCGGCAGTAAGTGTAAGGACAACCTGATCTTTCGTGTAGGATGTTCCGTCTACTAATACCGGATTTTCATTTAACGTAGTGATCGCAAAGACAGTACCTTCCAAAGTGGCAGAACCCTGCGGTTTTGCTTCTCCGGTCTCGCTGTCACGTTTCTGGATCTTCACTCCGCCACGGATGACAGATTCTTCTATGGTAGAAGACTGATATACCGAAACCATTTCCTGCTTACCGTCACCTGTAATTTTCTGTACGAAGACAGTTGGATTGAGCTGGTATCCGGCAGGGGCTTTGCTTTCCTGTACCGTTATGGTACCGAGCGGAAGACAGACGGTCTTGCCATCACTGGTATAGTAAAAGGCATCGCCGCTTACAAAGGAATCTTTGGTAAAATGCATCTTTCCGGAAACATCTGTTTTTAATACCCAGGTACGTGCCGGTTTCTTTCCAGCTTCCGCAGGATCACTGTCAGACTGCTCGGTATAGAACTTGACTGTAAATTCTGCGTTTGCAAGGGAAGCTGCTCCCTGTGGGGAGGCTTTCTTTGTTTCGGCATCCAGCTTTTCAAGCACCAGATTCATGGGATTATTCTGCGGAATATCTGTTACGTTTGCAGCAGAAGTCTGTTCTGCTTTTACGGTGACTTTGTGAGCTTTGGTGTCTACAATGTAGCCTTTGGAAGCAGAGAGCTCTTTTATGGTATAATCGCCTTCCTCCAGTTCGCCGGATCTGGCATACCCGTTTTCATCAGTGGTCAGTTTCTGGATGAGCTTCTCACCCTGATAGATCCCATACACAGCACCCTTTAAGCTGTAATTCGGATTCCCGTCCGATACGCTTCCGTTGGCAGAAGATTTTTTCAGTTCGATCCAGCCGTTTGGAACCTGATACCAGCTTCCGGCAATGGTCTGGCTGCCCTGTCCCGGAACGATGAATGCCCGGAAGCCTTCCGGCGGGTTCGGAAGTCCCTGAATGGCACTGGCTACTTCCAGTGCTTTATCAATATAGGACTGCGGGGCGCCATGGAAAGCTCCGGTGTCAGCGGAATTACCGGCATAGATGTAAGCGACAACCAGATGTCCGATGACATAGCTGTTATCATCACTCCAGCCACTGAAATATTTATCCTTGACGACTTTATCGTAGCCGTAACCGCCGTTTAAGTAGTAGAGCGCTTTTCTGAGCGGGGAGTTCTGGCTTAAAAGGTCATAGGAATAGGAACCAGAGGAAGGTGTTTTCTTCAGTGGTTCCACGCAGTAGGCAGTATTGCTCCCGTCAAAGCTCATGCGGGAGGTAAAATAGCTGCCGTAAGGGATATTGGCACCTGCCTTATAGCTGATGGTGCCGTCGGCTGCATGAACCGGAAAACTGCCGGAAAACAATGCGCCGACTGCGACAAGGACTGCCAGCAGCATAGCCAGCGTCCGTCTGGTATAGGATTTGTATGTCTGTAACATAAGTCTCCTCCTTCTTGAAGTTCAAATGAAAAGGGCAGCGTCAGTGCTGCCAAAAGTTACACAGCCTGTTTCTTCTGTTTCGCAAGGATTTCCAGAAGCTCCTGCCGATCTGTGGTAATCAGCTCCTTTTCCAGATTGGAAGCCTTAAATTCCACAGTGATGTTATTGTTGTTGGTTGAGATCAGACCGTTGCCCCGCTGGAAATGGGTGATGTTCATTACTTCTGTTTCCGATAGATGCAGGATAGTCTTCACCCGCTGTGCCTCTTCATCCTCCATGTTCAGGATAATCTTGGTCTTGCAGTTATTGATGATACCCTTGCCGTACTTCCCGTCATCCAGAGCAAAGAAGTCGTTTAAATCCTGTGTGGCAAAGATGCCGGCTCCGGAGTAAGCACGGATGATCTTGGCAATCTCCAGTACGAATTCCGCTGCAAGCCGGTTGCTGGATGCACCGATGAGCTGCCAGACCTCATCGACAAAGATGGCTTTCTCTTCGGTACGGTTTTCCTTCGCTTTATCCCAGACATAATCCAGGGCAACGAACATGCCGACCGTTAAAAGATCGCTGGAACCGGTCAGTTCGGAGATATCCAGTACCGTATATTTATTGGTCAGGTCCACATTGGTCTGCTGGTTAAAGGAAGAAGCAGAACCGTGAACCAGGCGGTTCAGGATATGAGCCAGACGTTTGGTATCCTCGCTTTCCAGCAGGACATTGTAGACATCCTCCAGAATGGGCATCTTTTTGTACTGCTCCGGATGCTGCGGATCTGTCAGGGATTCATTTTTATGTGTAATCCCTTTTCTGGCATAGGTTTTGATTAGGGCTTCATCCAGAAGCTGCTTCTCCTCATGGGACATATCCGGGATCAGCAGACTGAAGAAGATGTGAAGCCTTTGGATCTTGCCTGCCAGTGCGGAGGCATCCAGTGTCGGTCCGTCCAGCAGTTCATTTACAGAATTGTCTACCTTCCGGATTTCCATGATGTTGATACAGTTCTTACTGGCAGGAGAGATCTGGATAAATTCTCCGCCGACATTCCTTGCAGCCCGGTAAAATTCGTGTCCCTTTAGCGGAGCGATGATGAACACCTGGATGCCTTTTCTTCGCATCCTTAGTGCCATGGTCTGCATGGTGAAGGTCTTTCCTGCTCCCGAACAGCCTAAGATACAGATGTTGCTGTTCTTGTACTGCCTGGAATCAAAGATATCCGCAATGACCAGGGAATTGTTATGCTTGTTTACCCCAAAGAGGATTCCGTTATCATCGCAGATACTGTAGCTGACGAAGGGATAGCAGCTTGCCGCCCCGGAAGTCAGTACGTTCCGCTTGGACAGCTTAAAAAGCTTCTTGTCCAGATTTGCCAGCGGCAGAGAGGATAAAAATCCCTGCTCCTGTAAAAAGTAGCAGGAGTGTAAGTTCATATCCTGCGAGATCAGGAGCTTTTTCATTTCCTGAATCCGCCACTGCAGTTCTTCCAACGTGGAAGCAGTAATGGTGATGAGAAGATTCATGTAATAGAAATCTTCGTTGTTGGCAAGTCCCTGCTTCAGAAAATATCCGGAGCGGATGGCAGAATCCAGATCGTCATAATCAGTGTTGGTATCGGACGCATCCTTTAATTTGGAACGGTTGATACGGATCTGCTGACCGAGACGCTGCTGAATCTTGTCCTTTGGCTGTTTCTGGAGAAAGAAATCAATATCAATCCCTTCCCCGGCATTGACAAGGAGTGACAGCCATCCGGGAGTTACCCGGTTTTTGTAGCCGTCAGACGGCACAAGCAGGTAGGAATGGTAAAGCCCATTGATCTGCACATAATGGGAGTGCTTGAAATCCACACTTTCCGGTGCGAGAAACTCGTTGATCCGGATGTGATCCAGTTCCTCCATGCGATTTTCCTTTGTATAGGCGGACAGTACAGTGCTGATCCGGTTCGAAAGCGGAACCTCCGTACAAAGGGTACGGTTTAAAAGGGTGTAGAGAACATCCGTAGTAAATTCATCCTCATTGTCATGGGAGACCACTTCATTCCCGCACTGGTATAGAAAGGTTTTGGCGGTCTGGGAGGCTGTCTCAAGAGCAGCAAGGATTTCCCGTTCCTCTTCCTTTCGGTTTGCGTTGAATGGTTCATATTCAAAGATCAGAAAGAACCGTCTGGATACTGCTTCTCTGGAACTTAAGTTCTGGACAAACTGGATGTAGTCACGCTGCAGTTCCTGACAGTGGGGATCGGTTTCCCGCTCCAGCTCCAGCTGGGACTGCTCCAGATGCTTATTGATGTCTGCTTTTTTGGAGATCATCTTGATCTGGAGTTTGACAGGGCTGATCTTTAAGTAACTGATAAAGCTGTAGATAATGCCCTGCTGTTCCCTGGCACTTCGAAGCAGAAAGTTGATTGGTTCAATCTCCAGGATCTTCACGTACCGTCCGTCTGTGGTATAGACGATTCCGTTTGCGATTTTTTCCACCGGAAGATAATCCTCCAAGGTCTGGTCTTTCTTTCGCTTTTTCCGGGAAACGGGTTTTGACGTGGCAGATGAGGTGTCCTCCTTGGAAACCACCTTTTTTTTCTGCTCTTTTTTTGCAGCCCGCTTTTCGGAAACTGCCCGTTTTTCTTCCTCCTTTCGTCTCCGGGCTTCCGTTTTTTTCTGTATTTTTATCTGTTTCGCCGCCTCTTTTTTCTGTCGGCTGGCTTCTTTCTGCTCCCACTTCAGATAACGGATATCTTCCTTTGCCTGTTTTTTGATGCCCCGCTTGGTGGAGGTATCAAACTGCCGGTGTTCTTTTTTTTTACTTTTTGGCGGAGCTGGTGCGTCCGGTTCAGACTGTGGGGGAGCCGATGCCATTACTTTGGAAGGCTCTGCCATTTTTTCTGCTTTCCGGTGTTTCTTTGTCTTTGGCTCTTTGAAACGTGGTTTCCTGCGTGGCTTTCCTTCCGGAAGACTGTCGGACCTCCAGATTACCCTGCGGTTCACTACAAAACGCAGGGCATTCATCAAAAAGGCAGTGATGCTCTCCCCGCCGATTCCAATCAGGGCTACCATTGCCGCTGGAAGTGCGGTCATGCAGAGAATGATGATGCGGGCAGTCAGGGACAGCGGCAGGTGGAAAACAGGGATACCGATTGCCAGGGAAAGAACAATGCTTTCTATGGCATTGCGGATGTCAAAAGTTCCGTTTAGGATCTTGCCTTTCTCAATGAAGTTGGAAGGGATAAAGGAAACCGGTGTTTCTTCTGGCTGTGTCATGGCTGCACCTCCTTTTTCGTATCTTTCGCATCTTCGGAAGGCACAGAGGCACTGCCGGATTCTGTGTCCGGAGCTTCCGGGCTGTCAGAAGTATCCGGATACCCGCCTTCCTGCAGGTGTTCAATGTCCTGCGAAGTCAGGGACGGCAGGGAATCATCGGTTTGCTTTTCGTAAACAGTCGTATCTGCAGAGACCTGTACCCCGTCTTCTCCAAATAAAAACACACCCGTCGGGGTGTGGTAGGTAACCGGAAGCGTATCCTGATCGGAAAGTGAAAACATCAGGCAGACGGTTGTTTCGGTAGGGTAGCTGGTTTTTTCCGGCAGGAAGGTGATGCTTGTCTGTTCTTTTTTGACATACTCTTTTAGGTAGACAGGAAACTGCCCTTTGAGAGAAGCAATCTGGCTGTCGGAGAAAAATGCTTTTAAAGCATCAAAATCCAGATATTCCGGCATGGGGGTATCAGAATTTGTTTCTGTTGTTTCCTTTGCCGGTTCCCTGCCTTTGTTTCCGGAAGCTTCTTTTTTCTGGCTTTTCCAGAAACTGGGGAGAACCAGTCCGGCAAGCAGCAGAAACAGCATCAGAAAAATGGAAAGAATCACTTTTGTTCTGTTCATAATGGCTCCTTTATTTTTTGTCGAAGATCCAGTAGGCATTTGCCGTAGCATGGATTTCCGACATCATATCAAATTCACGGTTAATATAGTTCTTTGCGTCACTGTCATTGGGATCATTGACCAGTACCTTGCCGTTTGCCGTAACACCTCGGAGTACGATGAAGTGTCCGCCGCTGGTGAAAAGTCCTGCCCGCTGAGAGGAGATGACCGGACAGCCTTCGGAGAGTGCCTGAAGTACCGTATTGGCATTGCTGGTCTGTGTGACGCTGCCACAGCCGAAATGACTGGCTGCAGCCTGAAAGTAGCTCCAGTAGGTTCCAACTCCCGGCTTGTAATAGGAATTCCCGCACCATGCCACCGCATCCGGAGGGGTAATGGTATTCCCGGTCAGGTAGCTGGCGATCATGGCAAAGCTGGTAGGCCCGCAGCCGGAAGATGCGATGGAGCCGCCGCCATAAGGAATGTTCCCGTAATCGGTCTGGAGATAGTGCGGAATCTGCATTCCGTTTGCCGGATAGCTTCCGCCGGTATTGGTAATCTGATAATACCGGAGAACATGCTCCACATATTCCTTGTCCCCATACCGGTCATAATGCCAGTTCGGACGGGCACACATCATATCCGAATAAGCAATGGCGTTTTCTTTGGTATAACCGCCGTCACGTTCCATTGCCCAGTCGATATAGCCGGAGCCGTAATTGTAACCCTGAAGCGCCAGCTTGATGCGGTCCAGGTCGGTAGGTCCGGTACATCCTGCTTTATCCAGTGCATACTTTAATTCCTGAATCCCACATTCGATGGAATAAGCAGGATCGGTGATGCCGTTGGGGACATGGGGGTATTTCTTATTAAAGCCGCCTTCTGCCGCCTGCATGGGATCGCTTCCACGCCCGCCGCTTTCCTGCATCATGACTGCCATGAGGAGTTCCACATAAGCTTCCATGCCGTATTTCTGTGCGACCTGCTGGATGGTAGCCCGGTAAGCCAGCACCTCATCGCTGACACCTACCGCCATGGCAAGACCGGAAGCGGAGCCGCCAAAGAACATGGTCAGGTTTTCCACATAACTGTCTGCCGTTTTTTTCTGCTTATCGGTCAGATGAAAGACGTGATCTGCAAAGTAGGCATCTCCGGCATAGCTGACCGTGTAGGTATGGCGGGTAAAAGTAACCTTTCTGGGTGGTGCATTTTCCTCTTCCGCCGGAACTTCCACCGTGGCCGTTTCTGAAGTAACGTCATAAGAAAAAAGCCCGTCCTCGTTTTCCCGGATCAGGCTTTTGAGTTTGCTGATATTTATATTTTTATAGTCATCCTGGCTGGCACAAAACTGTGCGATGAGCTGGTTCGCATTTACGATGATACTGGAAGCGTAAGGATCGCTGATAGAGGCAGTATCTCCTTCCGGGAGTCTGGCAATTTCCGCATTGATCTTAGCAAGCAGTGCATCATGGCTTTCCTGAAGCACCTCCACGATTGCCTGATTGGAAGCCCGGATATTTTCACTGATTACCGTGTTGCTGGTCAGTGCTCCGGTATTTTCAGAGAGGTCTCCGAAGACGAGTCCCGGAAGCATGACAAGGAACAGAATGGGAAGCATCAGTACACCGCCGACGGCTGCTCCAGTTTTCGCAAGGGTGCGCCTGTGCCGGAATACTGTACCGATGACAGCAAGAGGACTGCCCATCAAGGCTGTTTTTGGCATGTTACATACGCTCCTTTCGCTGTGGGGCTGGCGGCAGTTTCTGGACAATGGATTCATTGTAGGCTACTTTGCCGCTGCCGGAAGTATATGGTGTTTTTTCGACCGTATCCTGTGCATACTGCTTGTACCAGGTGGAACCATCCACGGACTGTACCGTAGAGTAGGAGCCCTGAGTAGGAGCTGCATACTGGTCGGCATGGTACAGGGCAAAATCCCGGTTTCCGGAGCTTCCGGTTTCGGTACCGGTGATCCTTCCGCCACCGATTTCTACATTATCATAGGAAGAACCGCCGCCCGGATTGATGCCCATATAGGAAGTAAAGGCTTTCTGTGCGTCTGCTCCCTTGATGGAACCTACCTGACCGTAATTTCCCTGTGCAATGTTGCTGATGACCTGATTGGCAAAGTCTCCGCCTTTGTTCAGGGATGACTGGTAGAGCATGTTTCCGATACTGCTGTGTTCGGTATAACCGGTTGCGGAATTGACCGCTTCTCTTTGTACCTGTCTTCCCACTGCCCCGGCAAGCCCGCCGGATAGGAAGCTTCCTGCGACAGCCGCACTTCCGGGAGAAGAGGCTTTGTGGTAGCCGCCACCACCATGGGAACGCATGGAACCGGTCAGGCTCCGTCCTGCAATCAGAAGTTCAGCCATCATGTTTCCTCCGGTATTGCCGACATTGATGCCAAGCGATGCCAGAAAAGAATCAATTTTCTGGGATACCTTTAAAAAGGCAATGGCACACAGGAACCAGACGAAGACATTTCCGGTTACCGCTTCCTTTCCCTGACTGGCAACTGCCGCTTCCACGTCTGCTTCCGTAAGCTCCGCTGCAAAGACCGGCATGGAGCAAAACAGTACCAGACAGGCAGTTAGTACCAGGAATGGTATGAGTTTCTTTCTAAGTTTCATTTTGGTCCTCCTTTCTTATAGGGATAACGGATTGGCAAGGAAGGTGCCGACCATAGAAGTAAACAGCCGCAGGCACCACGCATTCATCAGAAGCAAAAAGAACTGGCCGCCAAGCATCCGGCACCAGCTTTTGAAGATATTTCCGGTTGACTGGCTGGCACCCATGGAAAAAGCTGCCGGGGCTGTGTAGACCAGTACCCCCAGAAGAATATAGCGTTCTGCCGCTTCAAAGAGCAGTTTGATGTAGTTCCACGCCAGAATCAGTACCAGAATCAGTGCAATGATGGCTACCGCCCCATTTGCACAGACTCCCAGGATGACTGTGACTACGGAGTTAAAATCCGCAAATTTTAAAGGCGGCAGGTCTTCCGTCAGAATCCAGTTGTACGGTGTTCCTGAAATCTTCAGGAGCAGATCCACAATATCTTTCGCATAGAAGGTGAGAAAGATAAAGAGGAAGGGAACGGATGGACAGCTTAATGGGATCTTCCGCTTCGATACCGGCTCCCATAAAGTAATTTTTAAAGAGCTGCCATACCCAGTTTAAGAGGATCAGCCCGATGCCCAGTGCCAGAAAGACCTGATACATGGTCTCGGCAGCAGGAAAGTAGCGAAGAAACGTATCCATGGAACAGCCCAGAGCACCGAGGACTGAAGTGGTGATCAGATCCAGAATGTTCATGACCTGTTCGGCAATCCATTCCACGATTCCGTCAAGTATTCCCATAGTGGCATCTCCTTTCGTCCATCCGTTCCATTTTCCGCCTGCAAAGAACGGGGTGATGTAAGCCATGATAAAGCCAAGCCCGTTTAAGATCGCCCAGGTAATGACGATACGCTTGAGCCATGCACGTGATTCGTCCACGGTTTTTCCGCTTTTGGAAAAATTCATCATCAGAAGGGCAACCGATGCCGTTACGACTGCAGCAATGGTGGAAATGAGGATAATCTGGTTATAGACATCCTTCATGATCTCATTGGCTTTGGTCCAGATGGTAGCGGCAAAAACCGGCTGTGTGTATCCGCAGAGGACTGTGACAGCCAGAAATGCAGCATACAGGCATCTGCCATAATTGACATGCCGTTTTGTGTCCGGCGGAGCGTTTTTCAGTTTGTGTTTCACGTAAAAGTACCTCCTTTTTATAAGAGCGGCAGGAGAATTACCTCCCCTGCCTTTGCTTATGGTTTTCCTGCCTCAAGAAAGGACGCAGCCCGGTCAATGCAGGCTGCGTCCTAAATCAAAGTATGAAATTGTAAAGATCCTCCTATCTTACAGAAAAAACGCAGCTTATTTGCCGCAGGAGAGGCTTCCCATACGGCAGTGCTGCGTTTCGTTCTGCATATAATTTTGACAATATCAATTTTAACATGGGTAAATTACCGCTACAATCGCAGGACTGTGCCAGTTACAGACGATGGAGTGCCAAAAATGTGACCAACGCTAAAAGCGTTATAAATGCAATCCTTATGGATACTGTAAGCGTGATTTGCAACCAATTATACTGGATTTACATGACTAATGCTTTAAGCGTTAGTGAATACTGGAAGGAGGAGGTGTGCGTGTGAAAGGAATGGGAAAGGCAATCCGCAGGTACAGGGAAGAGGCAGGAATTACGCAGGAGAGACTGGCTGAACTGGTGGATATCAGTACCAACCATCTGGGTGCGATTGAGCGGGAAGTGAAAACACCTACGATGGAAACATTTGTAAAGCTGTTGAATGTATTAGGTGCGGAACCGAATGAAGTGCTGAAGGAAGTGATTCCTCTTACCAGAATGGAACATACTTCTGTAGTGGAAGGAAAGCTGGAAAGGCTCACACCGAAGAAGCAGGAAAGCGTGCTTCGGATGCTGGATGTGATAATTGAAGAGATGATGAAATAGAAGCTGTCTGCGAAATTGCCGCAGGCAGTTTTTTTGAAAGCTGTATATGCAATAAAACACATAAAAATATGCGATTTATGATGAAAGTGATTGCAAGATTTGATATAGTAATCCTAAAAAGCATTATAAAACTAATTCTTAAAGGATGACTATAATATGAAAAAGGGATATGTGGGATTATTGGCATGTGCGTCAGGAATTCTGATCGGACTGGGAATCAGCCGGCTGGATCTGACAGGTTATCTTGAAAAAACACAGGAGCAGGAATATCACCCGGTAGAAAGAAAGGTGCCTGAATCAGTAGAAAGCAAGCTGAAAGATCCAAAACAGTGCTGGCTGTGTGGAAGCGATGAACGGAGTATGATGGATTATTTCCGGAAGTTTGACGATCTGGGAGTGATCTGTACCAATCACTGGTATGTGATGGATATGCATATCCGGAATCATGATGAGGACGGGAATCTTACCGGCCCGCAGGGAAACGGGCATATGGGTTATACCGGGACAGGAGAAGGCGGCTGCTTTTTCCATACGGAGCAGATGTCGGATTACGGGATTTCCGAAGTATCGGTGGATTACGGGGAAGATAGTATCTTCGATGTGAAAAAAAAAGTACAGAACCATCTGTGTCAGGAATGCCTGGATAAGCTGGTGGAAAGCATGGAGGTATTCTGTGAGGAAACGCAAAAACCCAAGCCCCGTGATCTGGTACTGGTGGATTTTCAGACATTGGAGCTGTACGCCATTCAGGAGCATAATGCGGGATACTTTATCCGGGATTATTATGTGGAAATTGAGTCGGAGGAAGATGGGGTGGAAGTAAAGGCATTTTACTGCCCGAAGCTTAATAACGGGAAAAAGGATGGAGAATAAATTGAGGTTTGCATTGGTGAGGAGTATAATGTAAGTACGTGTTATGTATTGGAAAAACTTGAATTTAGCAGAAAGAAGGATTGTTATGAAATTTATCAATACTAGAAAATTCACATGGATAATTTGTATAATAGGATTTTTGCTTGCTCTTGTAAGTATATTTTTCTTACCGAGTATTATTCCAGTACATTTTGCAAATGGGATTGCGGATGATTATGGAAGAAAAATACAAATATTTTTATTTCCTATATTACAAGTGCTTATCACTTTTTTGACTGGACGAGAAAAAGTAAAATATTGCCTGACACATTCAAAAACTTTCTTAACGGACATTCAGTTTAATTGGATGATAGATGGTGTACTTTTATTGGTAATGTTTGCAGAAATATGGGTTATCTATGCTTCATTTGCATAGAAATACTTGCATAACAATTTACATTTGATTGAGCAGATAAAAATGATTTGAGGTGGTAGCAATGAAAAAGCGATTGGGAATCATAGCCGGAATTTTAGGAATTGTATTGGCAGTCATTGGCATTGTACTGAAGCAGAAAGAAAACACAGCCGTTTCTGTTATTGGTGGTGCGGATGGCCCGACTTCTATTTTCATAGCAGGGAAGTTAAATGGTGATAATTTTATTTTTATGATTGTAGTTGGAATTATTTTATTGATTTTGGCAGGAGTTATTTTTTACAAACGTAAGCATTAAGTTACAGTTTTTTAGACTGTGTATGGCGGAAGAACCGGGAAAGTGTAGATATATCATGGGGATTTTGGAAAAAAATAAAAAAAGTAAGGGTACAGCGTTTGTCTATGATGAGAATAATGATTACTATAAGATGGAAATAAACGGGATTGAATTTGTCTGTGACAGTATACATTCCGATTATGAGAAGCATGCAGTTGAACTGGCACAGGCGTATGAGAAAAGGCTGCCGGATATCGTGGATTATCTTATGCCGGATATAAAGGAGATGTTTGGAATTACAAATCCAGATGTAATAGCAAACTCACTAGGAAAGCCGAGTATAGATTTGGATAGAGGAACACTGACTTATCTGGAGCACACAATGGACAGCCTACATATTATTGAAATGGAATTTGACGGTATCTTCACGGCATTCTATAACTCCTGTATTGATGGATAGGACTTTAGTAACATAGAGCTGCAGTTGTCTACAGCTTTTATCCAGAGACTTCGGATGTTACAGAGAAGCAATCAGAAATGGATTGATCGATTTCTGAAGCAGTATCCGGTGAAATCCTTGAACATATGAAGGAAAAGTATGTATGTTAATTTTATTTTTATTGTAGACAAAAGATAGGACTGATATGATAAAAGAACAGGTTATTACAAATAGAGGTGGAGTATTTGATGCAGAAAATATTATTACTGGAGGATGACTTGAATCTAAATCGGGGAATTGCCCTGTTACTTTCACGGGAAGGGTATGAGGTTCGTCAGGTTTATACAATAAAGGAAGCAAAAGAAGCATTTCAAAAAGGAGATTATGCTCTTGTTATCAGCGATATTACATTGCCGGATGGTACAGGACTGGATTTTGGAAGGATGGTGCGTGCAGGTGGAGATACATATCTTATCTATCTTACGGCTTTGGATCAGGAAATAGATATTGTAAATGGTTATGATACAGGGGCAGATGATTATATTACCAAACCATTTTCACTGATGGCTTTGGTGTCGAAGGTGAACGCATTGATGAGACGGCTTTCTAAGGTACAGGCACAGATTATGTCTTCCGGAGAGATTACGGTGCATATGAAAACGATGCAGGTGTATAAAGGGGATGAACCAGTTACTTTAAGTAAGAAAGAATTCTCTCTGTTGCTGTATCTCTGGGAGAATGCAGGACAGATTGTTTCAAAAAAGAAAGTATCCTGGAGCATGTATGGGATATAGACGGTCAATTTGTCGATGATAATACGGTTACTGTCAATATAAGCAGACTGAAGAATAAACTTGGAACAGAAGAGATAGCGAATGTGAGAGGACTGGGATATATATGGACCGGAAAGGTAAACAAAAATTAAAACGGTATTTTATCGTATATGTAATCTTTGCAGTATTTTTTACAGTAGGAATGTATCTGATAACAAAGTATGAGGAAAATGCGAAAGCAACGCAGATAGCACTGCTCCTTGCAGAACATCCTGAACTGGAAGGGGAAATAGTTGCAATCTGGGAAAAGTCAGGAACAGTAGATTTTATAAGAGACCGGGACGATCAGAAGATAGAAAGAGTCGTACAGATGCTGGAAGAAACTTATGGTTATCACTCAGGGAGTGGATCTTCAGATGTGGTTATAAGGATTATCTGGGGAATTGGATTACTAGTGGGAGTCATAGTATGTAGCCTGTTCTTGTACCTGGACCGAAGAAAAAACTGGAGCAGATACGGTGATGAGGAACAATTACAGCAATTATATGAATGTCTGCAGGAATTCAGAAAAGGAAAATTCCAAACATATCCTGAAGAAACATCAGAATCGGAACAATGGTTAAAGGTGTGGGAATCTGTAAAGGAGCTGGGGCAATATTTCGAAGATTTGAAGGAACGTCTGGAGCAGGAAGAAAATGGTACGAAGAGTCTGATTACAGATATTTCCCATCAGTTGAAGACTCCGCTTGCATCACTCCGGATGAGTCATGAGCTGGTGGCAGAAAATCGGGTTACAGGAGAAGAACAGAGGGAGTTTCTGGAGCAGGAATCACAGGAACTTACCAAACTGGAACAGCTCTTGAATGAACTGGTAAATCTTTCAAGGCTGGAAACACATATGATCCAGATACATTCGCTTCATGAAAGCCTGAAGAAAACGCTAACAGAGGCTGTCAGTCAGATTTATATGAAGGCAAGAGGAAAAGATATTTCCATTCAGGTGGAGATGGATGATGATATAGTTGTGAACCATGATTCAAAATGGACGGTAGAAGCATTAACGAATATCCTTGAGAATGCAGTCAAATATTCACCGGAACATACAACGATTACAGTGAGGACGCAGGAGCTAGCAAGCAATGTGCTTATTGAAGTAGAAGATGAAGGAATGGGCATTCCTGCGGAGGAACTGCATAAGATCTATCAGAGATTTTACCGGGGAAGGAAAGCAAAGGAACAGGTAAAAGACGGAGCGGGTGTCGGTCTGTATCTTGCCAGAAAGATCATAGAAGAACAGGGGGGGACAATAGCAGCCAAAAGAAAGGCTGAGAAAGGTATGATATTTAAAGTGACACTGCCGCTCATAATAGGAGAATAGTCGGAACCCTTACAAAACTGTTATGGTTGTTGTAAGGGGTTTTGTAATGCAGGAATGTTATAGTAGGGGTATGAAATGGAAAGGGGACTTGAAGATATGAGTAGTATTTTAAAAGTAGAAGATCTAGTAAAGTATTATGGAGAAGGCGAGAATCAGGTGAGAGCCGTGGATCATACAAGTTTACAGATAGAGAGAGGCAAGTTTACAGCTATCGTAGGACGTTCCGGCTCCGGAAAATCTACACTTCTGCATCTGATTGAGGGCTTGACAGACCGGATTCCGGCAAAGTATGGATTGATGGAACCGATATCTATTCTCGAAAAGATGATAAACTGGCACAGTTTCGAAGAAAGAAGATAGGATTTATCTTTCAGGATTTTAATCTGATTCCATCGCTGAATGTGTGGGAGAATATCGTTCTTCCGCTGGGACTTGATAATCGCAAGGTAAAGCCGCGGGAAGTGGAAGATATTCTCAAAAAAATCGGACTGCAGGATAAGAAAGATGCGATGCCGTCTGCTTTGTCTGGTGGACAGAAACAGAGAACTGCGATAGCCAGGGCATTGGTGACAAGACCGGCGATAATTTTGGCGGATGAGCCGACGGGAAACCTTGATTCCCAGACTGAGCTAGAGGTTATGAGCCTATTGAAAAGCTGCGTGTCGGATTTCGGGCAGACGCTTATCATGATTACCCATGATGAAACGATTGCCCAGATGGCGGATGAAATGATTATCATTGAAGATGGCAAGGCGGTGAGAAGATAATGAAGATGACGACCAGAGTTGCATATTGCAATATGCGGCATTATAAGAGCAAAAACATACTGATTGGAATTGCCATTATCCTGACAACATTACTGCTGTTCGTAATCCCATCAATCGGAAAAGATATGGTGGAAGTGAACTTTGCGGTAATCAATAAGATTTATCCAACATGGCATGCCCTTTATCGGAACGTGGACGAGAGTACAGTTATGAAACTGGCGGCACATCATGATGTGAAAACTTACGGACTCCGCAGCGATGCGGGGTACATGAATCTGGAAGATGCGACGGTTTCCATGATGTATATGGACAGAACAGGGATGGAACTTTATAAAGTGAAGCTGAAAGAGGGGCAACTTCCGCAGAAAGAAAATGATATTGTGGTTTCAAAAGGAATACTGGAAGCATTAGGACAGAATGGGAAAATCGGTGACACTATCACAGTACCTTATCAGATTCTGAAAGATGACGGACTGGATTATACGAAGGAGAAAGACTTTCGAATCTGTGGTTTTTTAGCAGATAATGAGAGCAGCAAAGAACAAAAACAATATACATCATTGGTTTCAGAGGCCTTTCTGAAAGCGGAGATACCGGTAGAACAGGTGAAATATCGGTTTTTACTTCAGGTGAATGGACAGAAAGGAAATACGACTGCAGATTATACAGAGACGATACAGAATATTGCCAGACAGTTCGGGATTTCCGAGGATGACATGAATATTAATAAAGAGTATCTTGCAGCAAATTATGTGGATCCGGCTACAATTCCGGTGATTGTAGGAATCATGCTTATTGTTGTATTGGCGGGCATTATCACAATTTATAGTGTTTATTATGTATCTATGAACCAGAGGGTTCGGGAATTTGGAAAGTTAAAGGCAATCGGGGCTACGAAACGGCAGCTTAGACAAATCGTACTAAGAGAGGGAATGGGAGTGGCGTTGTTTGCCATTCCGATAGGACTTTTGATCGGAACAGTTGCTGTGAAAGTTGTACTTCTCCAGTTTGTAGAACATGCAAAGGATTCAAACGTACTTATAACAGAGGCATACAAGGTTGTAGCTAAAGGAGAAGTCCAACTTTATTATTGGTGGATTTATCTGTTGGCAATTGCAGTGACTCTGTGTACCAGTGTATCTGTCACTGATGAAGCCTATGCGTATGGCGGCGAAGGTATCAGAAATAGAAGCTATGCGTTACCAGGGAGGCAGTAAGCGACAGAAAAGCAGCAGGAAGGGATATCAATTTCTGAATATCGGACGACTGACCAAGAGAAATCTTGCAGAGAATAAAAAGAAGAGTACTATCACGATTGTATCTATGGCCGTTACCGGAATATTTGTCATGATGGTAGCAACGGTGCTGTCTTGTGCAAATCCGATGGAAAGTGCAAAGAGTTCGATTGTGGGGCAATATGAGATTTCTCCAATTGTGGAATCCGGGAATAAAGAGCATCCTGAATATGAATGGGCGGAGGTTCAAAAGAATAATCCATTAAATGAAGGACTAAAGCAGCAGATAGAGGAGCTTGACGGTGTTGAGCGGGTAGATGTGTTTACCGCGTTGAAGGTATCAGGAGGACCTTTTGAAGAAAAAATTGGAACCGAATTTATCAATGGAGTGCCGGAAGAATACGCAGAAGAGCTGAAAAAAGGAATCACTGAAGGCAATGTCACATACGAGGAATTGAAATCCGGGGATAAAGTGATTCTGGACCGCGCGCTACTTCACTGGTATCCAGATATTAAAGTGGGAGATAAGCTGAAACTCAATATTCATGATGGAGATAATACCTTTCAAAAAGAGATTGAAGTGGCAGCAATTGGTGAATATGGAACAGGTCTGACAAACTATAACTGTCTTATCATGGCAAAAGAAGGGGCAGAGAAACTTACCATAAATAATTCTTCCAGCTATTTTCAGGTGATTGCAGATAAGGATTATGATGAGGCACTGGAAGCATCTCTACAGGCTATTGTGGATGGATCAGGCAGACTGCAGATGCGTACCTGGAAGAATGAGTACGATACATGGGAAAATGCCATACAGATGACTAGAGGTGCATGTTATGCATTTATCATCATTCTGGCAGCAATCAGCATTATGAACTTGATTAACACAATGATCAATAGTGTCCATGTGCGAAAAAAGGAGCTTGGCATGATGCAGGCAATCGGAATGTCGGACCGTCAGTTGATGAAGATGCTCCAGTTGGAAGGTATATTCTATACAGTAGGCACTCTTATTATCAGTATCGGAGTGGGAAGTCTTGCAGGATATCCGTTGTTTTTATATGCAAAGCGTACAGGAATGTTTGATATCAGCACATACCATTATCCGGTAACAGCAGCTATTATTATAATTTTAACATTGTTTGTGATACAGATGTTATTGGCAATATTCATTGCAAAGTCAGTAAGGAAAGATTCATTGATAGAGAGAATTCGTTTCAGTGAGTAAGAATATAAATTTCTGATGTTTAATGCAGATACTAATCAATGTCATAATAAAAAGGGGGACTTGATTTCTCAAATCCCCCCAGTGTATAATGAACTCAAGAAAGGTATTCAGATGCAAAATCTGATGCCCTCAGTTAAATTTTATATTCTATGTATAAGTCATAGCATCCAAAACTTTCCTAGGGTCGTGGATGCTATTTCTTATTATGTCGATCTATATAAGTCAAAGCCGCAAAAATTACCAATAGTAAAGTCAATACTTCCATTGTATTCATGGGCATCACCCTCCTTGGATACTAGAGGGCAAAATCGAAATGCATCCGTCTTTCCGGTTCAGTAATACCGAATCAGTATAACACGTTACCGTTTTCAGTACAATAAGGTAATGGTCTGAAAAATACTTTATTCTGTCACCTTATGTAGCTGTATCGTGAGTATTTGCTGGACTAATTGGTGCTGTATATGAAAAAAAGCTATTTAAAAATAAGGTGGAAGCCTTATATGGTCTGCTTGATGATGCGGGTGATGATGCCGAGGGCAACATTACGCTCTTCATCAATATGCGTCACCACAAAGGATACCTGATCCTTTTTTCCCGACTGTCCGGCTGTCATAGCAGGAGTGGGCAATGGCATTGACACCGATGGAGAGCCGGACAAAAGACGGTGCCTTTATGGATGTCTTCCACAGTTCCGGCGTATTTTCCCTGAATCTTACATTTTTTCATGTTTTCCTTGCTGGTGTTGCCTTCCACACTTTTGACATCTGCGTGGACAATGACCTGCTCCGGTGAGTCTGCCCGCACATCCAGGATGCGTACCAGGATGTGATCGCCTACCTGGAAGCGTTCTCTGGCATCACCCATCCAGTCGAAGGACAGGTCTCTGGCAAGAATGGAGGTTTCCACACCGAAAATTTCTGCCCGGACTACCTTTTCCGCAACAGCAATGACTCTTGCCTGCACGATACGGTCTTCATAAACTTTCGGCATTCCGGAAGCATCTTTATCCAGATAGAAGATCTGGCGTTTCTTCAGCATCGCTTCTTTCCGGCTGGCGACAATGCTGCGTGTCTTCGGATCTAATCCCTTAATCAGAAAATCAATCTCACATCCAAGCATATTGTTGAGGATTTTGTTCTGCCGCAGAGCAAGCTCCCCCCCATAATCGTGTGCTTCATCCTGCATGAGATGGATCATCATCTCAGTTACTGGGATGACAGTACGGAAATCCTTGTAGTAAACCACGGCAATGAGGCTGCCGTTTTCTGTTTTCTCGATACCGCCAAGCATTCCGGTTAAGATCCGGCGGGTACGGTAGGCATTCTGGATCTCATGCCAGGTAAGGTCTGAAATGGACTGGGCTGTTTCCAGCTTCGCATCGGAATCCAGAGTTAAAATAGGTGTGTTGGTTGTTTCGTTTGGCATCATAGTGTCTCCTTTCAAATTATGACATGATAGAATCTTTATCTAAAGGAACCATGTCTGTGTGATCCGAATAGTTATCTGCTGAGAAGTCATCCGGGAAATCGTGATAGCCAGGTTCCTGATAAACGCTTTGCTGGTCAAAGTGCGGTTCAGCTTTTTTCTTTTTCTGCTTTCCATAAGAAGCGGTTTTTTTCGGGTGGGAAGCAGGAATAGTTGGAGTGTACGTATATTCTTCACTACATGCTCCTTTTCTCCATTCCGGAATATGTTCGGAAGCCTTCCGGGGAATGAGTTTTTGGGCATCCGGGTGCAGGGTGTAATCGTATTTTTCTACCTGCAGTACCTTCTGACCACGCAGGATAATCAGTGCAGTATCCAGCGGGAGCCGCAGGATCTCATCCGGAGTTAAGAGCTTTCGTTTCCCGATGGATCTGGTCTGGCGGTATTCCGGTGTATAATCGGATACCCTCCAGCTATTTAATTGTTTGGCTTCGCTGCTGACACCAACGGTCACATCACCGGAGCGGTTAGAGATAAATGTAGCAGTTACCTCATCCGTACAGCCTAAAAATAGCTGAGTGTCGCAGTTCCCGATGATTTCCTGCCATTGGTTTAAGGGATACCGGTTCTGCATCTGAGGCAGGTTTTGGAAAATGCAGGAAATACTGAGGTTTCGACTTCGGATCACGGAAATCTTTTTGTTGAGCGATAGGATTGCTCCCGTATTCGCCAGCTCATCAGCCAGGATATGTACCGGAACCGGCAGTTTTCCATCTTCCCCATAGGTGTCTGCATAACGGACCAGTTTGATAAATACGAAGGTCATAAACAGGGAAGAAAGAAAATCAAAAGTGCTGTCTTGATCCGAAGTGATGCAGAAGTATGCACATTTTTCTTTTCCCGGCAGCGTCAGGTTGATCTCATCATAGGAAGTGATCTGGCGGATCAGCTTGTTCTGGAATACCTGAAGTCTGGAACCGAGTCCGATGATGACGCCGGAACGTACCGTGTCACTTGCCTGCTTATAGATGCAGTAGGGGACTTTTGCCGGATGGGAGACCGGAAGCAGGTCAAAGAGGCTGTTCAGTTCTTTTTCCGAACTCATGGTCAGGAGTTTGTATACCTGTCCGATATTCTTTGCCTCCGGTGGGAATCCCTGATCCACATAGAGAATCAGAGCTTTTAATAAGTTCATCTCGGCATTGTCCCAGAAGTGATCGCCTTTGGCAGAACCGGTATTCTGGATGATGACATCAGCAAATACCTGTGCCATGGTTTCCTGTCCGCCAATTTCACCCAGACAATTCCAACTATCCGAGTTTTCCGGGTTTACAAGATTAAAGGATTTCACGATATATCCGGCATTCTCAAGGTAAGTGGCTGTACTTTCGTACAATTCCGATTTTGGATCGGTGATGATGAGGCTTTCCCCGCGGGCAACACACTGGAAGATCATGTTGCGTGCAAAGGCCCGGCTTTTCATGGAACCGCTGGCACCGTAAACGGCAATATTCCGGTTCATGCGGGTATCCTTCGGGAGACAAACGGCTTTTCCGTTCAGTTTTCCAAGAATGGTTCCCTTGTGTTTCTTGACATCATTCGTAAGCTCCAGTACCTGATGCATTTCCTCCAAAGTCATAAAACCGGAAGTCCCATAGGTTCCCTTTGTGGAATAATTCAGGTTCCGGCCCCGGTCTGTTATTTCCCCGTTTCGGTCAAATCCCATACGCATGAGAAGGAAGGTCAGGAGTCCAAAAGCTGCCAGACATAGAAAAATCCCATACAGATTGTACGGGAAAGCAGTCAGGGCATCCAGACAGGCGAGCGGGTGCGGGGAGGGGATCTGCGGGGCAGTTCCGTTTCCGGCAAAATTGCCGGCAGATTCCCAGGTCTGATAGTTGCGGATAAATTGAGCAACATAGCCTCCTGCATAGAGGGTGCAGAAGGTGATCGGAAGCATATAAATGAGCTTCCACCATTTACGGTTCATGTAAAAACCCCCTTTTGAATTTGCAAAGGTCAATACTGGAGAAATGGATTGTGGCAGTTAAGTATTTTTTCAGGACCGGAATCTGAAAATCGAAACAGATCAGGTTCCCGGATCTGCCGTATACATTTAAGCCGGTATTGAACCGGTTGATTCGCTGCATGTCAAAATCATAAGCAAGAAGGATGGGGTTCCCGGAAGCATCCGTGGCATCATGTTCCAGTGGAATTGAATCGCTGCGGCAGCCCAGATCGGACAGCAGGAGGTTGTCCAGCTTTTCCATGATCTCAGGGTGAACCAGCAGTTTTAAAAGCACTTCCCCTTCCGGAGTATTGGGAAGGTAATGGAAATGCTCGAAGGAGGTGTCCAGCATAAACAGGCTCTTTTTGTAGCCTCCGGTACTGGTAAACAGCCGGAAAGCCATTTCCATGTCGGTTCCGGTCATGATTGCCCGGATCTGTGGATGTCCGTTGTAAGGGTAGCCTTGCAGGTAATGCTGCAGGAAGGCGTTTAAGCGGACTTCCGTTCGATATTCCCATTTCAGGACTCCGTTTCCCGTGTTATAAAGGACATAGACACATTGCGGTGCCATCAGGATGCCCATGCTGCGGGAGTTCCTAATCTTCGTGGTCTCCGGGCCCAATTCCTTAATTTCTCTGGAAGCGTAAAAAAGAGGAAGGCTTCGCATACCGATGGAACCAGCTTCGCGGTGATTACAGAAGATGTCAGGTTTTACATCCGGATAAAAGGGAATCCCGGCATGAAGGAGTGTCAGATACGTTTCGGCTTTCTGATGTAAGCGGATACGTCGGGATACTTCACTTCGGATGAGGTTCGTCTCGGTATTGCCGGTCAGATAGCACTGGAAGCGTAGCGGCGAGACAGATAACAGCATCTCTTTCGCAGCTTTTGTAAGACGGTAGCCTCTGAGAGCATCCCGGTAGTGGGTACGGATGAGGTGTTCCGCCTTCAAATCCGTAATGAGTTTTTTTCCGCATAGGAGGCACTTGGGATGAGTCTGTTTAGCTGGTCTGCGGGAAATTCCCCGCACATCCCTATCATTTCCAGTAAGCGGTATTTCGTAGTGTCAGGTCTTATCAAATAAGCATCACCTCAATTCAGTTCTTACCCATGCAAGCCTATACTTGGGTAAATCTCCGGTGGTTTGGAGATAAAAAAAGCAAGAAAACAAAGTTCCCTGCGGTGGTTCTTACCGATGTCGGATTTCTGCCTGAGAAGTCAGGAGATTTTCCGACATGCTTTCGTGATGATTTTTCTGGTTCTGCAGCCATTTCGGAAAGTCAGCTTTTTCCATAACCGATACCAGTGTACAGTCCTTTAAGCCAAGCTGTGTCGTGTAGTAGGAATCACAGAAAAAGCCGCTGTCATCTGTCAGAACATAAGTACAAAGTGTATCCAGAATCTGTTTAAACTCCAGATTGTCATAATCCCGGATACGTCTTTGAGGAAGTTCCCTGTCATATATTTGACTGAAACATATCACGCAGTCACGATAGAGGGGCAGGGCATTTTGTTTTACATACTCCCGAAGCATATAATTAAGCGGTTCATGGAGAAATGCAGTGTTTGTGTGGACTCTTCGTTTCGGAAGCAGTCCGGGAAGCGTAATGGTGAGAATCCCCTGCTGTTCTGCAATCCGCATTCCCTGTGCATCTGCCGCTTTGGGAAGATAAGCTGCTTGATTTGGGGAGAGAGCCGGACAGACAAGGTTACGCATCTGGCAGGCAATCCGCTCCGCCCGAAGAGCAGCACTGACGCTCAGTTCCTCAAAATTTTTATCATAATTCTGGATATCAGTGACCTTCAGAGCGTAAACGGTATTCGTCAGTTTTTGCAGCTCCCCTTCCAGTTTTTCAAGCCGCTGGTAAATGGTTGGTGTATTTTGCGTCATAATAACCTACTTTCTCATGTAGTAACTGACAGCACCGGATTCATTTACAAGGCAGTAAGCGGCTACATCATCAATGGTGATTTTGGCAGCCTGGCTTTCGGATTCTAAGACAATCAGGCGTTTGGAACCATGTGATGGGATACTTTCCATCACATGATTGATCAGAGCCTCCTGTTCTTCACCGATATAGATGATTTCGTATTGTTCATCTTGCGAAAAGAAATTGAGCTTGATTGGAAATTCGCCACTGGTGTGGTATACAACACCTTTCTTAAAATCCAGCAGTACCCAGAAGCATGTAATTATAGCATAGTCAGGATTCTCAGCAGACTGCTGGCTGTCACAAAGAAGGTCATGCTCTTTATCGTAAATGATGCGCCCTTGTTTGATGAGGCTGGTAATCAATGACTTGATAGACTGCTCATGTCGGGAGAAAAGTTGTAAAACCTGGTCATACCTCAGAGTATGGTAAGTGGTAATGAACCGTAAGAGCTTGGCTCCCTCTCCTTGATAGATTTCGTTCCTTGTTTTCATGATTGACTCCCTTCTATATATAATAGGAAACTTTATACATATGGCTGTACGTACAGGATACGTTTGGTATTGTAAGTATAGTGTACGTACAAAGTACATAGAACCTGCTGTCAGCGATTGAATTTACAGGTACAAAAAAAGCACCATCTATGGGTGCTGGAAATAAGGAAAACTATAAGCAATACCTATTGTAGCATGGGTAATTTTACGCTTCAATCGCAGAAGCAGGTCATTTCTGTGCCATTTTCACTGGTTGGCATAAAAAAAGCAGGAAACCATTTTGATTCCCTGCATGGTGTATTGTTGTGCTTTTGTGTAGTTCTAATGATTACTTGTCTTTATAAAATGCTTCGAAAGCTTGTGCGAAGAATTCGGCTGTACCATTGCCGTATTTTTCATCTATCATAGGTTTGATTTTTTCATTACGGTAATATTGAGCCTGTGCAACCATCAGACCGTGTTCTTTCTTTATCTGTGAAAGTTGTTTCATAAGAAAACCGTATTCGGAAACAAGTTCTCTTACTTCAGAAGAATCTGGTGAACATACTTTTTTAGCTGCTAATTTGTATAAAAGATTGTCAAATTGTTGGTTGTAACTTTCTGCAGCCTCTTTGCTAATAGGATTGTTGGCAACAGACAGGAATTGCTCTTTTCCTCCATACCACTCAACAACTTTAGCATAGCCTTTCTGCATTTCTTCTGATGAAACTGTCTTAATATAATGCTTTTTCCATTCTTCAATGCTTCCAAACTCTTTTACAGCAAGTTCTTTCATATTGTCAGGCATATGTTCAAACATAGTTTGGAACATTTCTTCAACTTCCGTTTTACTAAAAATCGCAAAATCCATTTTATTCTCTCCTTTCAGGATATCATCAATGCTGGCAATCAGATGTTCCATACGTTCTTTCTTTGCTACCAACATTTTTCTCTGCATTTGCAAGATCTGGTTCCTTTCAAGAGCAGGATTCTCCAGAACAGCTTTGATTTCTTTCAAAGGAATGTCAAACTCACGGAAAAACAGAATCTGCTGTAATATTTCCAATGCCCTATCGTCATAAAGCCGGTATCCCGCATCACTTTTTTGTGTTGGTTTTAAAACCCGATTTCATCATAATAGTGAAGCGTGCGAACGCTGATACCTGTAAGTTCTGATATTTCTTTGACTGTCCTCATAGTTGCTGACCTCCTGTTCCTGATAAGATAACTGTACGCTATGACGTTCCGTGAGAGTCAATATATATTTTGCATTTTTTAGTATAACATTTTTATGATATTACGAAAAGCCGAGGAGATAGGCGATATGTATTACTCTGGAAAGAACTTGTTGAGCGTATCCAATGTCTCTTTTGCAGTAAATCCCCAAAGGATGGTACTGAGTGCTTCAATCGCAGCCCTGCGTTTCCGGTAATAGGTGCGGTAGGAAATATTGGTGATGTGGTGAGCCAGCTTATCCAATATCTCATCTGTATTTTTCATTTCCTGTGGAGAGAGAAAAGCGTAGTAGAGAATCCAGTAATACTGTTCCCCATGCTTGTGATTGTTCCGGAGGAGATCGATGGATGATTCCAAAAGCTTCAGCATCTGGTTGCTTCTGGCAATACTTTTTGCCCGTTGTTCGATGTCGCTTCCGGTAAGATCAGCCCCGGCAGCATAGATGGAGTCCAGAAATTTGTCGATGTCATTGTCGTATTGGAGCTTAAACTGGTGCTCCATCTGGTGTACGACTACCTTCAGGCTGTAGGTTGCATCCCGGTATCTGCGTAAAAACTGATAGGTGTCGTGAAAACGTGGATCTTCTTCGGGTGAAGGAAATCCCTGTGTATTGCGGTTTGCCATGTCTATTCCCCCCCTTTCAGTGCAGAAGGCTCTGCCACGGCAGGCATCTTTTGGGCAGACTCATCCCCTGGACTTACGGACAACTCAAACCGATAAGCGGCATTTCCGTAGGGACAGATAATATTTAGAGTAAATGTATTAAATATATCTTTGCAGGCTGATAATGGAGATAATATATAGCGGGTTTTGGAGCAGTGGCAACATGGAATCCCCTTGTGAATCCAATAGTTCTGCGACTTTTTGCACGATAAATTTCATGTGTGAATCTGGAACGCAGGAATCATTTTTTGTAACGGTGATTTGTGAGTCTGTGACAGTTTCTGAAACGCTAACAGAAGCAGAATCCTCAATAGTGATTTCTTCAGGTACATGGATTGGTAATTGCATCTTCATAGCGATCTCCTCCTTGTCAATCATAACGTCGCTGATATTAAACATCACGGACAGGTAATTGTTGAGATAAATTACGCTTCCGTGTTTTCCTGTAAATGAGATAAGTGTAATGTATTCTTTTTCCTCCAGTTTCTTCAAGAGTCGTGATACCGATGCCTTTGACAGACTCCACCTTTCACCCAGTTCATTAAAGCTGGTAAGGGGATTTCCGGTATTATCCCGGTAATAGACAATGGGACCGGAATCAGATCCCAGGACAGAGGAATCGTTGTAAACTGCATGAATCCACAGATCCAGAATAACATCCATTTCCGAGCATTTTCCAATGCCAATTAGTTCGTGAACTTTGGCAATCGGGAAAAAGAAAAACCCTGTATCTTTTTTACAGGGATAGTTGTATTCAATACGGTATTGTCTTTGGGCCAGTCTGATATTTTGAATTTGACCAGGCGGTTTTTGCCGAGAAGAGAGTAGGTAATGTAATTCTGCTCTTCAAAAAATCGAAGGATGGACAACACTTGATGTTGGAAACGGCAGCGAAACCATTCCTGAAGATCTGTGACTGTGCAGATCCACTCTCCTGGACCAATGGTATAGGTAATGTGTTCCATCCTGCGGTAGGATGTGCGGTAATTTGCATAGGAGCATAATACCAGATAATAAAAAAGAAAAAGAGCCCCCGGTAGTTCGGATGCTCTTGGTAGTGATTAAAGTTTGTATGAAGTCACGGTAAATGCGACAGCGTGGAAATTCCACGATTTGTTTGAGTTCTAATTTGTAATTCATGGTGATCTTCCTTTCAAAGTATATTTAATTGTAATCGGACTTTTCATAGTGTTGGTATCAAGAAGAAGCCGATGGAAGTATAGCAAGTAGTCGTGTCACTCATTGCATTTTTTTATTGCATTTTTAAAATTTAGATTATGTGGCTATGTTGCTCTTAACTGGTTAAAAAGCCTTTAAAATCGTCTATATGCGTTAATACTCCGCACTGTCTGTCTGGAGTTTGAATAACGGACAGAAAACCTCGGAATGCCCATTTTACAAGGGTTTCCGAGGTTTCCTTTATGCCTGTTGGTTTCTACTTTGGCTCTAATATAATAAATCCTATTAGAGTAGTTTTTTTTAATTGAGTGACATAGGCTTCGGATATGCCTAATTCGAAGGCTATGTCTTTTTTTGTTTCATACCTTCTGAAAGCATTTGCCTAATATCATCGAGATAGTCGGCTTTTTTTTTTCCTTGAGTAGGAACTGAAGATAAGCGTGCAGTTTTTTCTGCCTGTAGGATAAGAACCTATTTCAAGTGTAGTGGTTATCTCATCAGTACAGTTCCGAATGGATAGTTTTCCTTTTTTGTAATGGATTTCTGAGTTTTCGGACTGCATCAAATCAGATACAGTCATATTTCCAATCTTATCGGGAAGATTGATGGAAATTGGGAAGGTACATTCTTTTTCAATAAGATCATCGCTTTCTGTAAATTTACTAAATTTATAATATAGTAAATTTAGTAAATTGTCAATGATTATTGTGGAAATAATTTCACAGTAATTCCGTCAGTTCCTTTTTTAACTACCATCTTATCGTCTCACAAGATGATTTTTTAATATCTTCTATGTTCTGTTCGATCTCATTGATAGTTTCTGTATAATCATCTTCAGCACTCAACTTCTCTTTAGAGTTTTCCAGATTTTCTTTTTATTTTTGGCTTTCAGATAGGTGCAAAGTTTTTTGATTGATTGCAGCATTCTGAAAAGATAATTTTTACAGTAGAAGGGATAAACTCGCCGTTCTCATCCTTTTCCGCTTCAAATTTCATATCTATCTGCTCATCCAGTTTAAACAGTAAAAAAAAGCACATCTGATACAGTTTCTATATCAAAGTCCATGAACAGGTTAATGCTAATGCCAAGGGCATTTGTGATTTTCAGTAATTGATCCGGCTTTGGATTACGAATGCCATATTCATATTTCTTAATAGTAGCCGGATTTATACCGGAAAAAGATTTCCCAACATTTTTTGCGATATTCCGCGGATATTTCGATAATATTTGATTTTTCTCCTGACAGTCATAGCGTTCTCCTTTTTTGTGTTTTGTGTGTATAGAGACAGTTTAGCACATAGGGACACATTTTGTACTTATGAAAAAATGCTTGACGAAACAAATGTGTATCATATAATACAAATCACATGAACACAAAAGTGTACTAAAATTAAAGTGGAAAGGAGAAATGAATATGGAGAATACGATGAAAAATGTATATTACTGCAGATGAAGTTACTGAATTACTTTGAGTATCCAGAGGGTATGCATAAAAGTTGTTCGAGGACTGAATGATGAATTGAAAGCAAAGGGATTTTCGAGTAATTTCAGGGGAAAAGTGCCAAGAAAGTATTTTCAGGAAAAAAATTTTATGGAATGGTTGTTTAGAAGAAAAAGAGGGATGAAGATATGCCGGCAACAAAGAAAATTGTGGCGCAGTCAGTTTTATTATAAAGACCGGCAGGAGTACGCCACAAAAAAAAGAATAAACGTGAGGTTTTGCAATATCAAAGGAGAAGCAGATGAATGGGAAAGAAACTTTCTTCTTCAGCAACAGCAGAAGAATCTGGACATCACTTTGAAAACTTCTGCAGAAATTTATTTTTGCAGATATGGAGGAACCGCTTGCGGAAAGCACGATTATCAAGCGATATGTGTTTCGACCAATCTGCATTTGAAATCAAACTTGTATTAAGCATGGCAAAATCGAGTTGATTGTGGAAGGGACATGCGCCAACTTATTTTTGGTGCCATCATCAACGTTGGCAGCGCTTTTTAATTATGCCAAGTACGCTATTATGATCTGCGATAACTTCAGCAGAAAAGTGAAGTATCGGAAAAAGAGCAAAGTGCCGTCGATGAAATGATTTCGAATAAACAGGAAAGTTCAAAGAGTTTTTACCTTCTATGGACCAGCAAGCCGGAAGCAAGAACAGCAAGCTTTTAGCTTTATATTGACCGGTAGTTGCAGAATTGAGAAATTACCTTTCGCTTGACCCCTATGACTTGTAGCTGGTAACGCATTTCAACAAGTCATACCGCAGTTTAATGGTGCGATATGATTCTTTTGA
>VOFK01004047.1_pt1 | contig 160729 bp, 206 predicted proteins | sample 5384121 | NCBI WGS metagenome assembly VOFK01 (sample SAMN12384730, study PRJNA508395) | human gut metagenome | isolation source: healthy gut J | host: Homo sapiens
CTCAGTGTGCTTCGTTCGGTTACGTATTGCTGGTTTATTAGTTGTCATCTCTAACTCCAATCCATATATTTTTCCACCTACTTCAATATAACTAATATTAAAAGTTGCTTCAAAATAAAAATCTAAATAATCATAAGTCAAATATCTAAAGCTATGATAACCTTTTCTATTTAACCATCTTCCCAATTCTCTTTGTTCATCAACAGTAATCTCCATATCTTCATTATTACAAGTATTTTTACAAATTTGAAATGTATCTTCAAGTATATTCCCATATTTAGAATTAACTAAATAATTTTTAGTTCCATAAGAATTTGAAACAGTACTAAGATTAATGGTTGCACCTTTTACTATATTAACACCATTACCATTAGTGCCAAATTCACAAACCATATAACCTAAATCACTTAATTGTTTTCCATCGTATTCAAAATCTTCAAATCTCAAACGAAACACCTCCTATGGATAAAAGTAATTAGTTCTTTTTAAATATTTTTCTTTTAGGTTTACTAAATAAAGCTTTTTTAAAACCTCTTATCTCATTCAAGAGAATATTATAATTATTTTTTTGTTCTTCTAATTCTTTGAGTTCATTAGTCCATATTTCTTTGATATTTTCTAATTCACTCTTTAAAATATCTATCTTTTCTTGTTCCTCAGAATAAATTTCAATTCTTTTTCTTAACTTATCATTTTCTTCAATAAGTCTTTTATTATTTTTAGTTAATATCTCTATTCGTTTATTATCGTCCATAAAACCTCCAAATAAAACAATAAAGGCAGAATAAAAACCAAATTTTATTCTGCCAATATTATATTATTTAATCGTAAATTTGTTTAAGCTTGATTTACCAATCACCCTGCTTGTTGTCATAGATTGTACAATTTTTTCAAATCTTTTATCTCTTTGCATAGTATAAATAAATTGTTCGTAATTTGTTACATTTGGTAAATTAATCTCAAAAGACATATCATTATTAAAAGTATTACCGTTTGAAGTAGATGGAATTGAAGGAATATTAAGTTTAAAATTATCCTTAATAAACTTAGTAGGGTCATTAGTTAGGCTATACAAATTTTTTGTAGCATCAGCATTAAGCACACCATCTCCTCTAAATAAAGGTGTAAGTATTGCACCATCAGAAGGTCTAATAATAACCTCTTGCCCTTTTTCCTGAGTCCAAGCTAATTGATTAGAATTAATATAAGCACTTCCGCTTGCATAACCGTTGACTTTCATCCATTCAAGTAATGCCTTGCTTTGCTTTACATTAGCATAACCTTTCCAATCCTCACCATACTTCTTTTTTAGTCCAGAAGCTTGCCAATAATAAGCACCGTATTTTGTATCAATTCCAAAATACCTCATTCGTGAAACAAGGTTATTATTTATATCTTTGGAGTTATCTCCTCTACCCGACATATTTCCACCTTGTTGAAAGAAGCCATAATCAGGTAGTATGCCCATATTACGGTTGGCATTATCATTAGCTACTTTAATAGCGTTAAGTATATTGGTATTGATAGTCGCAAGCGAACTTTTAATTCCAGTTAAAGAATTTGTAACACCGTTTTTATAAGTGCTTAAAGGGATACCATTGTTCCAAACATCAGTTATAGACTTAGAAACAGTATATCCTACATCTTTAGATTGACTTTGAATAGTATTAATAATTGACTCTGCATTTTTATTTGAATTATCAATCATATCTTGGACTAAGGCATCTACATCATCAAGTCTTTCATTCAAAATCTTCTCATAATCATCATATAAATTATCTAACATTTTTTGCTGGTCTGAAACATATTTATCATATTCAGAATCTTTTAAGTCTGATTGAGCATTTTCTAAATCAGTTTTAAGCTTTTGAATTTTAGCCTTTGATTCCTCAGATGTATCACCTTCATAAGCTGATAATTGTTTTTGAATATCTGTAATATTTTTTGTCTGTTCTGCTATTTTCTTTTGATAATCATATAAATCCTTGGCAGATTCAAGGGCTTCATTTCGTTTATCTATTAATTTTTGTAAGGCATCTAATTCTTTATTAATACCTTCTTCAACCATGTCTTTAATAGCATCTTTTTCGCTTTCAGCTGCCGAAATAGATTCTCTTTGTTTAGAAAGCAAATCTTCTCTACGCTCTAATAAATCTTGATTATAAGGGTCTTTCGCAAGTTCTTTATCAATCTTTTTAATCTCTTTTGCATACTTAGAGGATTGTTCCATATAAACATTATAATTCATACCATGCAAACCCATAGTAGCATTACCTTCGTCAGTTAATTGACCTTTATCGTCATATAACTTATCGCTATCCATAAGATTGATTAAAAAATCTGATTCGTCAGCTATTGCAGAAATCTTTTCTTGTATTGTATCAAAAATACTCCAGTTGGCTTCACGAATAGATTTATTGTATTCTAAAATTGCAGTCTGTGATTCCTTAATTGCAGATTTGGTTTCTTCAATTTGGCTTTTCATCTCATTATAAGCCTGTGAACCTACCTTAATTCTACCTAAATTAACAGCATCATTTAAAGCAACATTCTGTTGTTGTTCCTTTTTTCGCAAATCAATAATATTAGCTCTTTCATTAGAAGTTAATACTGAATAATATTTTGTACTTGTAATATATCCCTTAGTTTCGCTTTGAGATATATTTTGCTCAATATCATTCTTTTTACGTTCAAACCTGCTTAATATAGAATCCCATTGAGTACTTACATTGTCAAAGTTAGTCTTTGCTAACTCTGATAACTTACTATTTAACTCGGATACGGCATCTCTACATTCATTAGCCTTTTCAATCCACTGTTGATATGTTTGAATTTTTTCTACTAAATCATCATTATCTTTTATAGTAGAAATATCAATAGTTCCATTGTTTACTCTATTTTTCCAATAATCTGAAAGACCTACTGAATTAGCTTCTTTTGTATATCTTGACTGTGCTAATTTTTGAACATCAATTTCGCTACGAATGTTTGCTTGTTCTTTAAATAGTGCTTTTGTGCGTTCATTCCATGTTTTGAATGTATTATTTACTGTATCATCTAATTTAGATATTGCATTTTCAAGTCTTTTAAAGAGAATTTCTATCCAATCAAAGACTTGCTTGCTTTCAGATTTACTGTCTTTATCTTTGTCTGATGAACCGCTGGCTTTAGTTTTTACATTACCTTTATAAGTAATTAAACCATTTCCAGTTGAATTACCATTTGCAAATGCTTTCCCACGCTTTTTACCACTGGTTATTTTACCATTTTCAAGTAGTTGTCTTGACTGTTCGGCAGAAAAAATTATGTCACCTTTTTTGTATTTAAAAAATTCTGCTGAATCTTTACCGATGGTAAAGTAATTACCATTCCTGACGATTATTTCTTCGCCAAGTTCTGCACCCAAATGAGTACCACTTGGTGCATTACCATCACTACCATTAGCATGAGATTTTCCAAATAAACCACCAGCGAAAAACTTTACAACATTAGATAAAGGATTGTTACTGCTTTTTAATTCACTTTCAACTTCAAGTTTTGCTTTTAAAGTAGGGGGGAGGCTATCAAGAACTTGACTATAATCCGCATGATAATAAACTGTACCCTCTGTATCTTTATCTGATTTTTCAAAATCTTTAACTGCCTTATCATCAACTTCTGTGTCAATAACAGCAACAGTACCTAAACCTAATTTTGAAATTTTATCTTGAAAATCTTTACTACCAATTAAATTATTAATAGATTTTAAAAAGGCATCTTTTGAAGAAGTATCAATTCCTAAACTAACCAATATTTGTTTGCCAGTTTTATTTTCATTTTGCCCTTTTAAATTTTCATACAATTTATTTATGGCATTATCAGCTTTTGTAGTATCAGCACCTATTTCAAGATTTATTTTTTTATCATTGATATTTTTATTGAGAGATTCGATTAAACCATATATAGTAGTAGCTTTAGCTAAATAATCTTTAGAAACAACTTTATTATTAGAATCTTTATAATAAGATATATTTCCATATCTATCATAGCCACCAATATAATTGTTTATATCTGTATCTACATTATATATACCACTTTCTTGGTCTACAATAGCCTGTTTAGTCTTTAATAAAGTTTCTAATTCTTTTTTGAGCTTCTTTAGCACCTTCAAGCTTAATATTAATCTTTCCATTAGAATCTTTACAACTATCTAAGTTTTGTTTAGCATCAGAAATTTTGTTATTTATATTTTCTAATGTCAATTCAGTATTTTCTAATGGTTTAAGGTCGCTATACTCACCTTTAAGATTTACAACCCATTCATAATCAGTAAGCTTTTTAAGCATACTTTCTACAAATTCAACATCAATACCTAATTTTTTAGCCGCATCATCATTGTCAATATTAAGTTCCCAAGTACCATCATCTTTGAGTTTAGCCCATTCAGGATTAACTTCTTGTAATGCGTGTAAGAAATTTAATACACCATCTGAACCTTCTGCTAAAAAATCTGTTGCTTTATAAGAAGTACCACTAATACTTTCCTTTAATCTTTCAAATTCTTTTCTGACTTCTGTCGGAGAAGCGGCAGACAAATCTTTATTAGAAAGCAAGTCAACATATTCTCTAAATACATTTGTGCCTACAAGTCCTTCATCATAAAGCTTTTGAGCATCTTCCATATAATTATGAATGGTATCATACATATCTCCTTCTTCACCAGAAGATTGAGCTTTTATCCATTTATTATAAGAAGATGTTAAACCTTCATACTGAGAAGCAAGCTGTGATACATTATCTATTTCAGTAACTATCTTACTTCTTTCATAATATAAATCAGCTAATTTAGCAGCATCTGTACAATTATAAATTTCATCAGTAACATCTTGATAATCATCTTTTAAATCTTTTAATTGTTTATCAATAGATTTTTTTTTGAGATTTTTCATATTCGGACTCTAATTCTTGCAAGGCTTTTTTATTTAAATGAATACCATTTGCAGTTTTTTCAAATAATTCTTCTGCGTTATAACTATCAAGATTTTTGAATCTATTTTTAATAAAATCAATAGAATCATTAGTTAATCCCGTTCCAGAACTTGATTCCCTTATTACACTATAAAGACTATCTAAATTTTCAGTTTCGGCAGAAAGATTAACACTGACATCAGTATTACCAACTATCTCTCCGACTTTAAGAACTGTATCAAGATATTTTTTCATTTGATTTACAGATTCTTTAGTATCGAGATTATCTATTTGTTTATTGAATTTTTCAATAATATCACTATTTTCAGATTTAATCAATCTGGTAATAGCTTCAGATAAATTATCTGTTTCGCTTGCAAGCTGTGGATACTTGTTGATAAGGTCTACTAAATCTTTACTCTCTAACTTACCATTTTTTTTAATAGTGGTAAGAGTATTTTGAAGATTATTTACTTTTTCAACATAATCATCAACATTTTTGGCAAATTCACTTGTAACAGTTTTACCATCTTTGTCAACAGTTTCTCCAACAAGTTCGGCAAAACTAATTTTAGGTGTAGACTCTACTTGATTTTTTAACTTATTTTGTTGTGTTTTATATTCAAAAGAATATTCAGAATAAATAGTTGAAAGGTAGGCATCTACTTTAGATTCAACAGAATTTGTATCATTAGCATTATCACTAAGAAACCCTTCCGATATTAAATCGTCATAGTAACTATTATTTTTTATCTCTTTAATGAGTTTTTCACGATATTTTTTATAAGTTTCAAGAGTATTAATAGTATCATCAGGGCTAATTTTTCCAATCATACTATCAATAAAACTTTGAGCAGAATTATTAAAACTTTCAGATTTTTCTTTATAATGTGCAGAAGCTGAATTAAGTTTATTAAAAAGTTCTGTATCTTGAAGATTAGCTTTTTCAAGTACATCTATTGCCGATTGAAACCATTTACGCTTATCGGCAGCGTTACCACCAGTTAATTTTAAACCATAATCTGTACCAGTACTAAAGAAATCCTTGCTTGGCTCATTATAAAAATACGCACCTATTTTTTTACCAAGCTCGTTTAAACTCTCATCAGATTCATAAGAAAAAGATTTAAACGCATAAGGAGAAGCATCATCATATTTATTCGTTGCCTTACCAATCAATCCCGCTTTGTTTAAGGCTTCAATAATTTTTTTGTTCTCTGAAACAATATCACTTTTACTTTTTTCTGAACTACTTATATATTCTGCAATATCATATCCATAATTTTTCTCGCCCACAGCTTTAGAAGCATCATTTTTCGCTGTAATATAACTTTCTCTTGCATTTTTATAATTTTCTTCGGCTTTTTCATTTCTTATATTTTTTAAAACTTCAAGTTGTTCCTGATATTTACCATTAACCAAATCAAGATTATTATACTGTTTACCGATTATCTCATTAATCTGATTTTGAATATCTAATAACTCTTTATTAGTACTATTATCCCTTATACTCTTTTTGCCTAATTCTTCATATTTGGAAATAAGTTCATCAAGAGTTTCAGTTTCTTCTTGAGATTTTTTTAACCGTTCTTTTGCTTCTTCGGCTTCTTTATGTGCTGCTTCTGCTGCTTTTTCTGAAGCGTGAATATAATCGTCAATAGATTTAACAAGTAAAGTGATACCACCAATAACTAATGCACTAATTATGCCGTCAAGAGCAGTAGTAGCAAGATTAAGTGCAACAGTTTTAGCAGTAGCTTTCACTAAACTACCAGCATAGCCTGTAAAAGAAGCATTTCCTTGTTCTACCTTGGATAAATATCCACCTAATGCACCATTAGATTGATTTATCGCACTTACAAATTGTTCTTTATTAAGATGTACTGTGTCCTCAAGATTTCCATTATAAAGTTCAATTAAATTTTTAACATCTTTCCATGTAGTACTTTGTGCTTTGAGTGTTACTTGTGATTCTCTTGACTTTATTTTTAATTCTTCAGTTGCATTACTTAAATCAAATTCTTCTATTTTAGTAAGATTCAAGGTCTTTGCGTATTCCTGTGCCGTAATACTGGCAGTATTCATATAAGCAGACCAGGAACTTAATTGCTGTTCGCCTCTTTGAAGTGATTGAATGTAACTTGTAAGAGAAGCTATATCATTATTGAGCTGTTTTGTAAAATTTTCTGAATAAAATTTTTGGTTTACTTTATAATCTGGTTTTCCTATTGTTTTCTTTCCAAATAAAGATATTCCAACACCATTGCCAGACTCATCTTTATTGACAGTAAAAAGACCAACGCCCTTTTTAATATCTAAATACTTTAAAAGAGCTGTTGTAGCAGCGGTAAGAAGCACAGGTAAAGTTGTTATGTTTTTTATTAAGTCATCAGTACCAGATATTATAGCTGTAAGATTGTCAATGACAAATTTAACAACTTTGTCATTCATTATAGTTGTAGATAATGATTCTAATGATGACTTTACTTGATTTGTTTTTGCTTCAATAGAATCTAACCATTTATTTTGTTCTTCTTGTGCAGAACCAGCAGAATTTTGTGCAGCTTGATAAGCTTTTTGAATTTGTCCACTCTGAAAAGCTTGAATAATAGCAACACCCTGATTAGCTCTATTTTTACCAAACATAATCTCTGTAAGGTCGGCTTTGTTAGTATCACTTAACTTATCATAAACTTCTGATATAGATTCAAGAATATCATATGTATCTTTAAAAGAACCATCATCATTAAAAATATTTGTATGTCCTTCGGTTAGATTATAAATCTGAGTTTGAATTTTAGAAACAGATTCAATATCTTCATATTCCTCGCCAATGTCCTGAAGTTCGCCCTTCATTCCTCGCAAACGCAAAGAAATAGTCTTTAAACCGTTACCAAGTTCTCCAATATCTTGGGTAATTTCACCGCCACCAGTAAGCATAGCTAAAGACTTATTTATATCATTGCCTGCAACCGCTAACGATGAAGCCGAAACTTTCAACCCTTCGCCTAAACTACTTGAGGATACTGCAAATTCATTACCAAGTTTATTAAATTTATCAACTATTGATATAGCATCATCAACATTTATGTTATATGCTTTTTTAAAGCTGTTACAATATCTTTAACAGCAGTTTCCGAATCAACCTCACCAACATTTTGATAAATTGATGAAACTTTTGCTAACTGCGAAGAAGCATTAATATCATAACCCAATTTACTCCATTCAGAAGTTGCAGTTATATAATCAGTTAAAGTTACACCTAAATCTTTTGCATTTTGTTTTGCATTTTGAAAGAAATCAGAATACTCTGCGTCAGTATTATCAGTAACCTTATAAAGATTAGTCATTGCACTATCTACATTTGCAACATTTTGATATGCTTGTTTTGCTGTATCAACTATTTTATAAAAACTACCAGAAATAGTATAGTATGATGCTAATTCTTTTCCTTTTTGTTTTAGAGTGTCGATAAAATTTAAACCAGTTTTACCAGCTATAGTTGCTTCTTGTGTAATATCTCTGAACTCATCTTTAAGTCTATCTAAACTTGTTTCATTACAACTTTCTAACTGACTTTGAATAGTTTTAATTCTCAATCCAAATTTTTTAGTAGCACTTGAATTTTGTGATAACCATACATTAATTTCATTGCTAAATTGTTTTTTGCTGTTTTCAAGGTTATATACCGATTCATTTATCTTTTGTAATTGAGCTGCTTGCTTTAATTCATTATTAACTTTTTTTAGAGCGTCTTCAAACTGATTATAAGTTTTGATGATTTCTTTTGTATTATTAGTGTCAATAGCGTTTTTTAATGCTATATAACTTTGGGATAACTTATTTAAATTTTCTTCCGTTGTTTTTGAAACAGTATTTAAACTTCTTAAACTTGATTCTATCTTACTATATTCACTATCAATATTACCCGAATCAAAATTATTTTTTATATTTAAAGCTTGTTTTGTATCTCTGTCAGCAGTAATGTCAACATTTCTTCGTCTTAAGAAAATTTCTGCATCATAAATTTCTTGTGTTTTTCTTTTTAATATCTCAAATTGTTCTGTTGGTAATTGTTTTTTAAGACTATTTCTTAGATTGTTATAAGCGGTTTCAATTTTATTTATTTGTTGTTCTAATAATTCAAGTTCGTTATCATGTTTATTTGTATCATTGTATAATTTAGTTCTTTGAGTTCTTAATTTTGCCTTTTCTTGAGCCAACGAAATTAATTCTTTTTCTTGCTTTTTAAGTTCTTGTAAAGATTGTTTATCAGATAACGCTGCTCTTATAGATTCGACCTGTCTTTGTGTTTTTTCTAAAGAATTATTTATTTTATTAAAAGAATTATCATTAAGGTCAAACCCTTCAATTTCTGAACCTAAATTATATAAATCAAGATATGCTTTTTTTAGTTTATCAATTTGCATTGATAATGTTTGAAATTGCTTACTGTTTTTATCAAGCTTAGTTAATTTAATTTCTGATGAATTTATTTCTTTTTGAATAGAAATTAATTGCTTATATACATATGATAAATCCTTTGCGGAATCTAATTTTTGTTTATCAGCTTTTTCTTGTTGCTCATTTGTGTTTTTTGCTATTTTATTTAAAGTAAGTAAATTATTAGCAAGGTCTTTGTTAGCCTTAGATAAATCTTGTATAAAGTTTAAAACTCTGTCATCAGATATAGAAATATCAATTTTTATAGATTCACATTTTATATTTTTTATTCTATTCTCAATTTTTTGTATAGCATCAGATTCTAACTCTAATCCGAGCATAACATTATAATCAGCCATTACACCATTCCTTTGTATTAAAGTGCAAGATTGCACTTGATTATAGGTGCAATCTTAATTATTATTTGACTCTTGAATTTTATTCAATTCTTCGCTAAAACTTTCTTTCTCTAACTCTGCTCTAAGTTTTGCAAGACCTTTCCATTTTCTATCTTTAGCAGTTGCATCATTGTATATATTTAACATTTCTGAACTACCCCATTGTTGCAATTCTTGTACCAATTCGGCTTCAAGCCCTGCTGCTAATAAAGTAGTACACCAATAATGTCTTGTAGAATGAGGATAAAAATGCTTACTCAAAGGTTTATCCCATTTTTCCATCCAACTTCTTATAGTACTGGTAGTAGCTGGCTCTCCATCAGATTTAACAAAAATATAATTATGCTCTATTCCGTTCTCTTTCATAATTTGTTCTCTGATAGGCAACCATTGTTTATAATAGGGGAGGAATACATCTTTTATAATATATCTTTTTATTCGTTTGCCATTCACACCTCTACCTTTTACACGCATTTCATTAGTAGTTTCTAAAAATAATCCTTCAAAAGCTAAATTATTCTCATCTATGAGGTCTGTTGTGAAACTAGCAAATTCATCAGCTCTTGCACCAGAACCCATCATAAGTGATAATAAACATTGCTCTTGAGGCTTGTTTATCTCACCTAACCAATTCATAAGTCCATAAAGTTCATCTTTGGTAAAAACCGACTTCTCTCTGATAAGTTCTTTAGCTGGCTTTTCGATCTTCTTTACTATATTTTTAAAATTCGGATAGTATTCGTCCATAACATTCTCAATCCAATCACTAAGACTACATAAAGAGGAGTGCATTTGATGAAAACGATTAGGACTCCATTTTAACTCAGTAACCCCAAAATCAAAGAAATCGAGTATTTCAAATTTCTTTAAGTCAATAAAAGATTTATTGTCACAATATAATAGAACATAGCAAAAAGAAAATATTATAGTTTGATTTATAGACCAATACTGATTTTGGTGAACGCTTGGTTGAAAAATTCTTTAAAAATCTATCAACTAATTTTTGATTTTCTGGATTTATCTGTTCTATTAATTCAGAAGAAGTAATAACCTTTCTAAATGTTAATCTTTTTTTATTCTGCATAACATCACCTCATTTCTAAAAATAAAATAGCACTGACAAATGCCAGTGCTACAATTACAAAATTTATTTTTCATTTTTATGTTTTGGAATATACTTTGGTTTTTTTAATACACATAAACTTTTTATTTTAAATATAGTTTTCTTTTTATTTGCCATAGGATTCCGATATATTATTTCGATGGTATCAACATCTTTTGTATCTATCATAATAAGTCTATTATTATCGTCCGAATAATCTGTAACTACTTCTCCAGTAGACATTTCAATTAATTGATAATGACACAAAACAATTTTAGGACTACTACAATTTTCTTCTGAATATTTATGCAAACCTAAATAACCATAATCTTTATTTTTTATATGAATATATAACCAAGTTTCATTTTCAATAATATCATCCCAAATATTTGTATTAGCAGTTCTTTTTGTTCCTAAATTTAATAATAACTTATTAAAACATTTTGAAGAAAAAAGTATACCACTAAGATAGGCAGTTATTGCTGTAAAGCCAAAAGACAATAAATAATATTCTATAGTATTTTCTACTATCCTTATTGTTATATGTGTACCCCATAAATTTAATATCCAATTAAATATAACCTTTATAATAAAACTAACTGTAATACAAGAAATGAAATAATGTTTAATTTCATACTCTTTACTTTTGAATGTAATAAAGTTGAATATACATAAAAATAAAGAACCATATACTATATATGACATAATTAAAGGCAATGAATTAATTAAATCTAAAATATCACCCAATATTTATTTACCTCCTTTATTTGTTGGGTTTGGCTTTACAGTAGGAGGATTTGATTTATCTGAACTTTGACTTGTGCCTCGTACAGAACGAGCTGACCTTCTTGAAATAGAACGAGCTGACCTTCTTGAAATAGAACGAGCTGACCTTCTTGAAATAGAACGAGCTGACCTTCTTGAAATAGAACGAGTTAATTGATTTAAAGATGCTTCACAAGCTAATTTGTTTCTTTGCTTAGTTTTATTTATCATAATATTCTCACCTCCTACTATTGAGAATATTATATTATAAAAAGTTACAAAGGTCAACCGCTATTGTTTTTAATAAATGTTATTTTATCTAAAATAAAAATCAACTGATTTTTCTGTTGTCTGTCAACCCGCTGACATACATATTCAGCACATATCTTAGATGTTGAGTGTTAGTTGCAATAAATGAAATATTTCTTTATTAAAATAAAATCCTTATTTTATATTTTGTCTAACTTCTATACCTCTATTTTTTAAAGCTTGCACAATTAAATCTATTACACCATAATCATCTAAATCTAAAATGAGCATACTTTCACCCCAGATAGAAGTCCATTTTCCTTTTGGCATATAATTACATCCAAAATGTCCATGCTGCCCATTCAAGGTATCTTTAACAATTTCAGCAGTAGAATGTTTTTCATTTTTATAATGTATTTTACTTAAATCAAAATAAACATTTGCTTTAAATCCATGACCTGTTGGTATTACTTCTGTCTTTTTACTAAAGATTTTAAAAGCTGATAAGTTCTTTTATATTTCACAGGTGTATATTCTTCATAATATTGTAAAAGTTTCTCTGCAATAATAGAATAAACTTCTTCTTTGACTTGCAACAAAGCATCTTTCATCTGATTATTTAAATGTTTTTCTAAATCTTTTAGATTTTTAAAATTCATATAATAACCTTTACTTTAAAACTTTTAAATGCTGATTTTGATAATTGTTTACTAATTCGTTAATCTTTTCTGTGAGATTACGAATCTCTTCGTTTTTAGAGTTTATCAAATCACTTTTATTGCTTTTAAATTCTTCAGATTTAACATAAGCATCTACAATTGCATTAATATCAAGATTTTCAAGATTGAGCGTATTTAATTTTTCCAAGATTGTATTAGCTTTTACTTGGTCGAAATGAATTTTCTCATTCAAAATCTTAAAGAAGTTTGAAATATTCTTACTTACACTATCTTCATGAATACCAGTTTTATATTCAATATTATAACTTGTTTCTTGCTTCAACTTTTCAATAAAGTTTTCACCAATAGCACTTTTTATACTATCAATAACATTAGTGTTTTTGATAAAATTTTCTGTATCATCAATCGACATATCACCTAAATCAATATCTGTAAGAACATTAATAAGTGCAATATCAAAAGCTATATCTTTAAGGCAAGAAAAATAATCATCATCTATAAGGCAAAGTCTTGCAGTATTTTTGATGATTTTAATTCTATCTGACATATTGACATAAGACTTTATCTTATACTTAATTTCTTCATTATTATACTTATAAATATTTTCGCTCATACTATTTCTCCTTATTAAAATCATTTGTTTCAAAAAATTCAGTTAAATTCCAATAATAATTCACTCTTTTTTTATTGCCTTTGATTTTTATTGCATGATAAGACATTAAATCTATTTCATTAAAACTTGATTTATTAAGTCCATGATACATCTTCATAAAATCACCTATATATTGCATATAAGTTCTTTCAATTCCTATATCTTCACTTCTAAAATTAAAAACAAAACAAGGGTAAACATTTTTATATATAGAATATTCTTGTAAAGATAAAATTTGATGTTTATGTATTATTTTTCTTGGTTGAGTATCGTCTAATTCTATCTTTTCAAAAGTCATATATTTATCCTTAGTTGTTTTTAATTCAAGACAATAAAAAATACCTCTTTTACCATCAAATAAAAAATAATCACAAGGATTTTTATGCGTAAAAAAAGTAAGATTACTTTGCGTAAATGCTTGCGGAGAATCTTTAAGTCTGTATAACAAATATTCATCAGAAATAGATTTTTTTAAAATTCTCCTCAAATCGTTTTCCTACATTTTTCATTTTTACCTTTCTCTTTGTATAGTAGTTTAATAATAATAAATAATAATACAGTTTTCGCCTTAAGACATAGTTATAAATAGGTTCACCGAAAACTATTCCAGCACCTCAGCACCGACTTATACAACGAAGAAGTATACTTCATAAGTGGTAAATTGTAAAAAAAAGGATATATAAAGCAGTGATTGCTCATATATCCAATAAAATATCAATCACTATTAATACTACTCTACAAACTTCTGTTTATTACGCTTTCTTTTTATTGTAACATTATTTTCTGTTTTGTTTGCATTTTCTGTATTCTGAATATCTTTCTCCTTATCATTGTTCAAAATATCCTTAATAATAGCCTTAATATTCTCTCTTAAATCTTCTAAATCAGACAAATCAACATTGGCAAGTTTTTCTTTTGCTTCTGCTTTACTGTATGCATTGGTAGATAACCCATGTATAATCTGATAAATTTTATAATGTTCTGCGGTATCCGTATGTATCTTCCAAGGTGACAATCTCATAAATTCATTACAAGAATTACATACATAATAGCCTTTTCCACATATACTACAATATGCGTTTATCTTTTCTGCCATAAAATTCACCTACTTTAAATAAGAATAGGGAAGGGGTTATATACTAAATATAACCCCAATTAATTCAATTATTCGCTTACTACAATAGTGAAAAGGTCATCGTTTGTTTCATCACAATAATCCTTTGACATATCAAATTCAAATGGATGTTTTCCTGTTGATGTAAGTGCAAGTTCGATAGATTCAGGATTAAGCTTTGTCTTAGGACAAATAACTGCACCAGAATACACAAGATTATCATTACACTTATCTCTGAAATAAGCATAAATTATCGCACTACAAGTCTTAGGGAACTCAGAAGTCTTATTAGCAACCTTAACAGCTTTTTCAGTTTCGTAAGCATATTCTACATAAATCTTACCTGTAAGTCCTGTTGGTGTTTGAATTTCCTTACTTGAATCAGAAATAACAAACTCTGATTCAGAAACTGTAGAACCAGCCTTATAGGATTTTCCAATTTCGGAATTAGAAATAGAATAAATAAATTTTACGCTATCCTTAATTGGTTGATTCTTCAATGTAACTTTGCTATCTGCAATTTCAAGAATTTCATAAGTATGACCCTTTAACTTATTAGTTAAACTTGCAACTTCCTTAGTTGAACCATATTGTGCTGCTGCAAGGTCAAGAGAAAGCAAAGAATTTGTAGCACTAAACTTAGCCTTCTTTGCACGATAAAGTGTTGTAATAACAGAACCAATAGCATCTGTAATCTCGTCACCCTCAGCAGTACAGTTAAGCGAAGAATCCTCAAGTGAAGTAAGTCTGTAAAGCATTTCCTTTGTTTCTGGGTCTGTAAAAGAAATTGAACGAACCTTATCTAAGATAAGTTCATTCTTGTTAAATGTGTCAGCCATAATTTTCCTCCTAAAATTTCATTAAAAAAAGAGCCTTTAAGTCTCTAAAATTTTATATATATCCAGTAAAATCTAATCTACTTTTATCAATACCTTTTAAATTAGCAAATCCAGAATAAGCACCTTGCAACAACATAGTAGCATCCTGAATTTTATTAATTCTTTTGATATTGTAAAGTAATTCATATATTTTCATTTCTCCAACTTCTTTTCTACTTATTCCTGAGTACATAGAAATTGTAGAAATATATGGTAATAAAACACTTTTAAAATCCTCATATTGTTTGCCCATTGCTTCATCACGAGCATCTTCTATCAAATCTTTTTTAGTTCTTTCGTTAGCAGGAGTTTCATTGTTTCTCTTTAATCCATGTATTTTACGAACTACTTCAGTAATTCTTGCATAAATGTACCTATTGATAGTTATATCATTTTCTGTATTATAAAGTATCACTTGATTATTTCGAGTATCTTTATATAATCCAAAATCAGCCAAATCAATATCTTTGAGTATTAACTTTAAAGGATTTTTACTTAAACTTTCTATATCAACATTTTTTTACTTGCTCAGTATCTTTTATATTATTAAGAAGCTTCTTCTTACTTGAAACAAGCTGAGAAATAACTTTTATGAATAAATCATAATCATCTATCTTTGTATAATCTATTCCCATATCCCATAATTGCCATTTTAAATCGGCACCAACACTTGTGAGATTATACACTGCATTAAAATAATCTTTCTCACCAAAATTTTTTTATCTGCATAACAGTAGGTTGAGTTACAGTTATTTTATCTGTAATTTTAACATCATCACCATAATACATTTCTAATTCATTATCAATCATATGTATTCCTCACTATTATTACAAAGCGAATTATTCAAATCAGTTGTAACAAATGTTAAAATGCGATATAAATAATCCGATTGATAAGAACCTTCAGTATTACTTGATAACCTTATTATACCAATGCCTAAATCAGACCTACCATTGAATTTTTTATCAATAAGCCTTGACAAATAATCATTTCGATTGTCGGTGACTTTAGGAATATTATCCACAATCATATGCCTATAATGAGATATTATTCGTATTTCTAATGTCGGAGTAACATATATTTTATTATCCATTCTATATGATTCGGGTATATGTACTTGAACTGTAAGAAAAGTGTTTACTTCCTTTATTGTATAAGGGTCTTGGTCATAATTAAATATATGAGTATTAATAAGTTTTTCAGGTGTTTTACTATCTACCGTAGAACTTCCTATTGCTTGTACTATTGTTTCATCTTTTATCAATTCTTTTATTATGGTATTCTTAATTAAACCAATACTTGAACTATTTGCCATTATAATAATGATTTAATATGAATAATCAAACTTGTTAATGGAATATTATTGTTTTCAGAAGATAATATCAATTTTATATCCTCATCGACATAATTATCATTATCTACCCCAATAGCAATTTGATTATCATATTCCTTTACATAAAGTTCTTCTTTAAAATCTGAAACAATTTTCCAAATAGGAATAACATTATTTAACTCATTTCCATTGTCATCATAAAACTTAGCAGTAAATATCTTACTATCTCCACCTGATTTTATAATATTATCCTCATATATAATTACTGCCTTCTTATTTTCTTCAGCTTTATCAGTTTTAAAATAATCGCATATTCCTAAATCTGGTCTATCCGTATCACTATCATTTTGATATTCAGCTAAAGTAACTTTAACAATACCCTTTTTGCCAAACTTATTAGTTGTAGTATCATTTTGTGTTACAATAAAAGAAGTTGGATTTTGTTTATTATAATCTAAGTAAAATCTTTGTGGTGTATCTAATACAACAGTATTCTCGTCATAAGGTAAAGACACTCTATGTTGCGTTGTTCCTAATGTAAATTGTCTACTGCTTGTTTCACCTGAGTTATACTGTGTTGTATTAATATCAACACAAGGATATTCCAAAATTTTACCTTCCTTGTTTTGCCATTTTAAAACCCAATTACATTCCAATAATTCGCCTTGATAATGAATATCATCAATATTAAATGATTTGTTGCATAACAAATATAACGAATTTTTATAGTCATAAAGTATATCACCCACTATAACAGGTGTACCCATCAGAGTCTGAAAACTCATTTTGTTACCATCAACGTTTGAGAAAGTTCTTTCATATAATCTAATTTTTATTGGTACTTCGTTATCATATGTTTTTTGCCTAAACTCCAAAAAAATAAATTATATTATTAGTAGAACTATCATCTGTAAAGGTATAATCTAATAATCGCTTACTATTATTTACATTTTCCTGCATCATTGAGCTTCCACTTAATTCCATTTTTTTCTTGAATTTTTCTAAATAATTGATAACAAAACACCACCCTTATTTAGATTTTTGATTTATAAGAATGTTCAGTAAATGAAGTTTTAATACCATTTTTTAAGTCATCTCTTGTTTGATTCCAAGAATACCTTGACAAAAGTGTTTCATTTTCTTTTAAAAATGTAGAGTGCATTTCCATCATTTTTTCTAATTGATTAGCATTACTAAAAGCATTAAAATCTTTAGAACTTAAGCTAACTTTTAAAACTGATGGCACTCTTATATATGTAGAATCTAAATATTCAAGCAAGACATAGTTACTTAATATTTCGATTTCCATATCAGATAAATCTGAGTCAAACTGCTCTAACTCATCATTTCTATTCGACAAATCTTTTTTCTACATATATGAAACCTTGAAACGGCAGGAATAATATAATCATGTAAACAATCTTTTACTTCTTCTGTCGTCATCAAAGGAATTTCATAACTTTTAAATTTGGGTAAAAGATTAGCCCAAATAACATCATAAGGCGTAGCCATAATATCTGCCCCTTATTAAATAAGTTCTACCTTGAATTTATTTTCTAAAGTCTTAATAACAGATACGCTTTCAATTTTATCGTTGGCAACCATTTCTTTAATTTTATAAATGACAGTTGTCTTTAAAGAATTATCCATTTTAGAAATTTGTGAACAGATATTTTCAATGTTTTCCTTTGTATATGAGCTTGAATCCATAAGATGCTCATAAGTATCATAAATTTTTGATAATCCAAACTTTTCGATTACTCTATTGTCCATTGGCTTGAGCCAAAGATTTCTAAAATATGTTTTATGATTTCTCCACATATTCTTTAAAGTTTCAAATGTAAGAATTTCTATGTCACCAACATTATCCCAAGCGTAATATTCGCCGTTTTTACTATCTTTATAACTTACAAACGGAATTAATGAAACTATTTCTATTTCCGTACCGTCAGTTAATGGTTCTTGCGAACTTACTCTATTTTCATTAACTTTAGAACTTTTATTAGAGAAGTCGGCTTCTACAACTGGTGCAGAAACCGATTCTTCCTTTGCAATATTTGTTGTTGTTTTTCTTGGCATAATATCACCTTTCTTATTCTCTTATTTTTATTTACTTATCAAGAAAAAGTAAACAGACCTGCATAAACTGGAAGAACAAAGCCCATACCCATAAGTGTCTGAACCTGAACATCAATAGTTGCATCACTATTTCTCTTAGAGCCATCAATAGTACCAGTGCCAATATCAGAACGAGTATCGCCAAACCATTCAAGCTTAATAGGCTTAGTATCACCGCCAAGAATAAACAACTTATTATCATCAAGTGCAAGGTCGAATGTACCAGACTTTAATGTCTGAGGGATAACCATAAGTCTATTACCTTCCCAATCAGCAATAGAACCCGTCATAGCCTTAGCTTCCTTTTGAGAATTTGCGAACATCTTATCAGGAACAATGTTAGCAAGCTTTCTTAAAGCACCCTTAGTACCTGCAATAGTGAGATTCTCATAACCACCAGCAGCCTGAACCTTGTCACAAAGTTTACCAACAGCTTCTTCACTATTACCTGTTGCTGCAAAATCAGATGGGAAGGCATTAGCTACACTCTGGAACTGTGTATAAATTCTATCCTTAATATACTTATTTACAGACTTGTAAACTACATCAAGAAGCTTATCAATAGAGGTAATACCAGTAAGAAAACGCTCAAGTTCATCATATACATGAATGTATATCCATTCCTTTGGAAGTGTGATTTCAGAACCTAAATCAATAGCCTGTCTATTAGTATCCCAGCGATTACCAGCAAAACGAGAAACAGTAAGAAGTCCACCTTCTGTATAGAATGAAGTTGTATCTCCTAAAGCACGATTCTTAACTTCTACAAAATTTTCAACAAATGGTGAATTAAAAATATTCTCACCAATAGTTGTGTTTACAACTTCCTCTACAATCTCATAAATCACAAGATTGTTTCTTCGAAAAGCCTGAAAAAGTGTAGCACCCTTTAGAATATCGCCATTAATTTTATCTCTAAGATAACTTTCAAGGTCTTTCTTAGATACCTTATCCTTGTCTATATGTAATGAAAAATCGCCTCTTGCTAAATCAAGCGTAAGGTCATAAATCTTTTTCATTTTCTGTTGTGAATTTAGTCTTAACCATTATTTATCCTCCTTACTTTTAGGCTAAAGTAGTAACCTTAGCTTCATACATAACTCTTGAATATCCATAAGTGTTAGCTACTGTAACAAGAGTTGCACCCTTTGAACTCTCTTACGCATAATAGTAGCTTCAAACTTAGCGTCCGAAGTTGCACTATCGCCTGCAACTAACTTGCCTGTAGTTGTATCAATAGTAAGGAACTTACCAGTATCAGCCTTTGACTGTGTTGCCGAAGTGATACCATCAATAGAAATTGCAAATTCATCATTAAAAGCAACTACACGCACTCTAAAAGGAGTTCCAGCCTTAATGATAAAATTATCCTTTCTCTGATTAGTTATCTTGCACTCATCTGAGTTCCAAACTGGCTGGTCAACTACAACAACCTGCTTTCCAGTTGCTGAACCCTTTACAAACTTATAAATAACATCTTCTCCATCATCAAGTCCATCAAGATAGCCGAATGTACCATTTTCAATATCTTCAGTTGCTACTGCATCAAAAATTCTTTCTGCATAATGAGTAGACTTCATATTTACAGATTCAAATACTGTATAATTAGCCATAAATTTCCTCCTAAACAAAATAAAACCTGCGAGATTAATCGCAGGTTAAAGTTTTAAAATTAATATTTTATATCTTACTTATGTAGTGGTATATTACCATATTTTGTAGATACATAATTAGTATCATCGTCATCATGAATACTTGTATCTGATACATTAACAGTTAATGAATCACTACGCTTACTAAAGTTTTTTCTTAAATTTTTCTTAGCGAAAAGAATAGCACATTCACTTTCAATATCCTTAACTGACATTTCAGACTTCTTTTCTTTTAACTGTTCAAATTCTACAACATCAGAAAGTGCTAAAGAATATTCATTAAAAACATTTTCTTTTTCTGCTTCTAACTGTTCATTAATACGCTTTTCTTCTGCAAGTACATATTCATCATACTTAGGCTTAATTTTATCATAATCAGCTTGAAGCGTTTCATACTTAGAAACAATTTCACTCTTTTCTTGATTAAGAATATCAATTTTCTTATCAAATTCAGAAATGCGATTTTCAGTAATAGAATTGTCAATAGTATTTTCGCCATCTTGATAATTTTCAAAAATAATCTTTTTTCTTACACCAGTGCTAAAATCAATAATAGGCTTATCGTTTTCTACTTTAAAAGTAAAACCATAAAAATTCCAATGGTCTTTTCTATCTTCGACAATTACTTCATTACCTTGAACATCCCTAAAATAATATCTTGGAACTCTATCGCCCCATTTGCTTATTGCAGTTTCATAATCTTCTACAATATTAGCAATATCATTTATTGTACTTTGAACAGTTTGTGTAAATTCTTCTTTATTTGTATTCTTAATATCCTCCATATTTCTTTTACCTCCTCCATCAAATTTTAATTTATTAAATTCTTCCAATCTATTCTTGATTTCAGAAAATACATTATCAACAGAAAATTGCAATGTAATATTAGAATCAATCATAGCTGGTTGAATACTTTCATCAGTTGTTGACAATATACAACAACCCGCAAATGAGAATTTAGTAAATGTAAAAATGCCATTTTCATCTTCAGTGCCATCAAAGTTATTTATTTCTAACTCCATTGACTGTCCTTTACTAATATCTCTTTCAAAAACATCAACGGCTTCATTGAATTTTGTCCAAATAAGACCATCTACTTGTAGATATTCTCTTTCTTCGCCATCACTTGAAATCTTTTTTACCCATCGGGCATTACAAGATTCAGGAATGACACCATACGCTTGTCCTAAATAAACTTCTTTTATTATATTATTTTTAACTACAATTTCATGCTCGTGTCCAGTAAAATCCTTTTCGCCGTTTTCATTTTCTTTTATATAGCCTAAAATCGGTGTATTTTTAATAGTTTCTATATTTTTGGTTTTACTACTTCTTTCGTAAAAAACACTACCATTAAAATTTTCACCTAAATGTAAAACATCAATAGTAACATTCAAAAAATCGTGTATCTTTAGTTTGATATTCACCATTAATACTAAAATTTACTGGTAATAAAAATCTTTTATTTTTATCCATTTTACACACCTCCATTCTTTAATCACTATCTATCTATATTACTATCATTATCTTCAGTTTGCTGACCTGCTATATCTAATACTTCACCCTTAGAAGCGTTTGTCGGTCTGCCAGCTTCATCACTTGAACTGTTATAAGATGAGGATAGAGGAATAAACCTATTTTGAAAATCAAAAATATCAGTATGTAAAGTATACGCATTTAATGTTCTTGCTGGTGTCATATCTAAAGAAGCCAAAAATTTATCAATTACATTAATACCTAAAGTACACGCTTCTTTATATTTCTTTATCACATTATCACGATTAAATATAGTAGTATCTAATAAATAAAAATTAAATTTAAAATTATTCTTATTATATTTTCTTATCTTTATAAAACGATTTATCCATCTTTCAAATTGTCGGTATACACCATATACAAAACCCGAATCATTCTCAACAGATAAGTTTACAGCAGTACCCGATGAACTACCATTATATAATTCCTGACTTATACCAGATGAATTATAAACTTCATCTAAAGCGTCTGAAACATTGTTTCGAGTATTATTACTATCTTTAAAAGAAATCGCCTTACCTTCTGAACCTAAAGTATGTATCAAACCAATATCATCAGGCATACTATTTCTATTTATCTCAGCAAATACACTTAACATTTCAGGTGAAACAACAGGCTTATCTACCGTATTTTCATCGACAGGAACTTTCATTATAATAGCTTTATAGTTATCCGTCTTAGCTGATTGTAATTTTAACTTCTTATATAAATCTAAATCAAAAATATCTCTAATAAGATTAATTAGAATTGGATAAGGATATATCCATTGACTATTTAACTTTATACAAATTTGTTTATCAGCAGGCGGCAAATACCAATGTTCAGATAATTTTCCATCTCTAAAATCAATCCATGCTTGTTGAACATAATCAGGATAAGAGCCTAAATTCTGAGGCTTAATTTTTGCTAAATCTATTGCGAAATTATAAAGTCCATCTTGAAGCTTATACAATTTACAAATAGAAAAATTTACTTGTTGTATAAAGAAATCAGCTTGATTTTCAATTACAAGTCCACAATAAACATCTTGATAGGGGAGTGTCTTGAAAATTTTTGAAAATTCATGCTTCAAATTCATATTTTCAAGTTTTACACTTAATGTTGAATAAGCTTTCTTCAAACTTTCAATATTAATATTTTCTTTTACATCATATAAATCAACACCCCAACAGAACAATGCCATATTACTGTAATAATTATTAAGCCTATAATAATGTGGTGATATTTTCATAAGAGATTCAGAAATACTTAACAAAATCCTCCAACAACTATAAGGATGTTGGAGAGCATACTCTATATCTTCAAATTTATATTGTCCTAAAAAACCTGATTCTATAAGAGTGTTATTTGTAAATAAATCTTGCATTATTAATCTTTGATATAAACTTCTATATAAATTATAATCAATAGGTTTACTGCCTTTAATAGAGTTGTTAAATAACTTCTCGTCTTTCTTATAATAATTATTTTGTTTACCTCTTTTTGTCAACATATCACCACCTTAATATAATTTTGCTTTTTTGTTTAACTTTTTAAAAGTTGTTGCGTAATCATTTAACTTGAAACCTTTTTTAGTTTCTTGTAAAAACTCACGCTCTAATTGACATTGAACCCAATAATTATAAGCCAATGAGCTATATCGGTCTTTTCGCATACCAGATTTTTCAAATACTCGCACATTAGTTCCTTTGACTTCATACTCAAGATTTATCAATTCGTAAATAAGTAATGTAGTTTGAATATAAGGCATCTCATAATCAAGTTGATTAGCTGTAGTCAACTTATCAAAATCTTTAATTCGTTTTTTTAATACTTCTTTCCCTTCATTTTCGGGAATAAGTAAATTAATTTTTCCACTTGAAAAACCACTTCTAAGAGCTACACAAATTTCATTGTTAAATGCAGGGTTTGCTTTAATAGACCATATAACTTTTTTAGCTTTATCAACTTTACATCTATCAGCCATAACACTATCATTACAACAACTTAAAGCAGGATAAATTTCTCCATTTTCAGGGTCATAAATATCTCTTATAAGAATATCATATACACTCAATCCTCCATTAAGAGCATCAATAACTAAATCAGTACATTTATAAAAATGAAATAACCGCCTTACTTTTAATGCTAAATCTTCAGTTACTTCTCCTTCATAATTCTGTAAATATATAATATTTGAAGTGTATGTATTGTTACTGGAAGGAATCGCACTATTAATAACAACACAACTTGCATCGTTATTATTTTTAGTAGAAGCCATAAGAGCAACATCTAATGACAATATTCTTCTTTCGTTCAATACTAAATTCGGGACTTTAACCTTTGAATTTTCAAATGGATATATTGCAGTTTTTAATTTTCTCTGTTTTGATATATTATCAAATGTAAAAAATGCACCTTCAATATCATTGTGTGGTAAGCAACCCATTTCCATATCAAAAGTAGATTGGTCGAAATCACTCTCTGACATTTCTTCTTCTATTTCACTTTTTAATTTTAGACCTTCTTTAACAGCAACTTGGTATGGTAAAGCACAAACAAAATATTTCATCTTATCGTTTAATAAATTAGCCGTAAAAGCTTTTGATTTTTCATAACTCCAATGAGATGCAAACCAACAAGATGACATATAAATTTCAATATTTGACTCTAAATATTTTTCTTGATTGGAATATTCTGGTCGATTTAAAAAATTAGGTTGTCTTGGTGTACCCAAAAACCTTTTAATAACGGTATTTATTGTATTTTTGTCAATCATTCTAAATTCATCTAACACAATAACATTAGCTCTCGCACCTCTACCAGAATCAGAAGCTGTAACAACCCTTATCCATGAGCCATTTCTAAATTTAATAAAAGCAGTGTTTAAACCAAGAGAAGATTCTTCTATTTCTCGATTAAGATTATCTGAACCCCAAGTAAAATTTTTACAAAAATCGTCTATAATTTTAGATAAAACTTCATTAGCTTGTGTTCTTGTTCCTGATGCAACACAAATTTTTGTCTTAGGAAATAGGATACACCTAACTACGCAGAACAGAGATGTTAGCCATGTTTTTCCAATACTCCTCGCAGCCCAAAACATAAAATGATTATCGTGCATCATTTCATACAATAATATTTTTTGAAATAATTTTAAGTTTACATTCAGATACTCTTTTACAAAACGCTGTGGGTTATGCTAATGTCGGTAGAAATTTCCCCAATATGCAACACCCTGTAATATGCGTTCAGATTTTTCGTTCGCTAATTGTTTTTCACTTTTTTTACAATTTTCTACCAATTAAACCACCACCTCTATTTATCATTTATACTATTTCCGAAAATAGCATCGAATAATGCTTCAGAACTTTCATCTCCGCCATATTCAGGCTTGGTGGCAGTGTATTTTTTCATAAATTTTGTATACAAATTAGAAAACGCATTTTTTATTCCCATCATTTTCGCAAGGTGTCCACGAAAAAAGGTATCAATGTATAAACCTATATTATCAACATCTTTTAACTCCTCATCAATTTCAGGAAGCGGTCTTGTATTCTCATATTTGTCAATAAGCGTTCCAAATGTTTGCGTATCAGCCATAGTTTCAGCAACATTTTGTTTAGGTTGAAGATTTAAAGTGCCAAGGTAATCCTGAAATGACCTATCTAAATCTTTGGTGTCTTTGCCTTCTCTTCTTGCTTTTAAAATATCTAATTGTTTAAAACAAAGATTTTTAAATAATTCTTCTTGTGCTTTTGTCCTACACTCATGCCTTGAAGTCCAATCATCGAATTGACTTTGTAAGAATTCATAATCTTTCTTAGAACCCAATCCATATCCAAAAAGTTCAAGAGTTTTTTTGTCAACTGAATCTTCTAAATTTTCATCTAAATCAATATCAGCATTATTAATATTCGTATCATTATCTGTATTTTTATCTTTTCGTGATTCATCTATTGTACTATCATAATCTTTTTTTAGATATTGATATTTTGTTATTCTTTTTTTTAAATATGCTGTTATAAAACAAACTTTATTACCATTACTTTTCATAACAGAATTAAAAACCTTATCAGAATAATAAAGATTGTACATCATACACAATCTTTTTGTTGCTTCTTTGTCAGGTTCTAAATACTTAAGTTTAGTATACTTGTCCACATAATCTGTATATAATCCCTCTAAGCAACTTTTGCAAATAGGAATATAACCATTGTAAGCACCATAAATTTTATTGCTTGAAATCCAAAATCCTTTATCCGCTTCAGTGCTTGTTTTTACTAAACCACAAACTCCGCAAGCCATAGACTTAGCTCTTTTGCATATCTTAGCTTCGCCTATAATTTCTTTTTTTTCTAAACTTTTTAAAAAATCAACTTCTCTTTTCGCATCTCTTGCTGCCATAATACCTTCACCACCTAATAAACTATTAAATGTATAGTTGATTTAATATGATATATCTTTTATTTATTAATTTAATTTTAAACTATACTCACAAATCTTGCCTTTGCCTTCTTCAAAAACAAGTAATTTTCCAGAAGCATTAGAAGTTTTATTTAATGAAAGGGAATAAGTATCTACACCTACAATAGAAGGAATATTAATTACTTCAGAATTAACACCAATCTCCTCACTTTTTGAATGATGTAAATGTCCTGCAATTAAATACTGTATTGAAACATTATGAATCTTAGAGAAATCCTTTAAAGCCCTTTCCATATTTTTAATTTCACCATGTATACCCATAATTGTATTTCCTGCAAGTGTATCATAAATATAACCTGTAGGATTTTCTATTAAGGTAAAATTAGGATTGTTTTCTAATCTTATCTTGATAAATTCTTTTACAATTTTACCCATATTATCTTCTGTAAAAGTTCCTTTTTCTTGATTTAACATACGCAATTCAGTGTGATTTCCATTTGTCATCTGGTATCTCACTCTAACATATTCAGTTAATTTATTAAGCCAATTTGTAATGAAATTTGAATATTGAATAGTCCCGTCAACAACACCATATTTTAATTTCATAAGTTGTGATACCCTAAGACAACCATCAGAAAAATCACCTAATGAATAAACATTAAGCGTATCAATGTTATCTCTTTGAATGATTTCTATTACTTGATTAAGTAAATCCCACATTCTATATTCAAAAATTTCAGGATTATAAGAATTAATTATGTTTCCGAGTAAATCTTTCAATTCAAAAGTAGCACCAAAATGTTCATCGCCCCAGATTAAACAATATGCCTTATCGTTATGCTTAGGTTCTATGTAATTTGGCACTCTCATTGGAGAAAGATTATTTATTGTTTCGCAAATCTTTTCGGTGATTAATTCATCTCTTGCCGTTTCACGAAGCCATTTATTATATTCTATTTTTTCTGTTTGTAATTTAATTCTTTCTTTTCGTAATTCTTGAATTTTATTTTCTAAATCATCTGCTTTAGAAAAAAACTTTATTTTTATTTTCAGACACTAATTTAGATTTCAAATATTCAGTTCTAAATTGTCCTCCAAAAATAGTAGTAGAAGATTTTCTAATTGTATCGGCAGCACACTGAATATTATATTTCTCTTTTATTTCAGACCAATCTAAATCATTGATACCTTCTATCTTATTAGAAATATCTTTACATACCTGTTCATACATATCAGGTGTTAAACCATATTTCAACAATTCTTTCTGAAAATCGTAAATTTTTGTCAACTCCTTTATAAAAATAAAAACAGTCAACTATAAATAGCTAACTGTTTAATATTTATTTGTTTTATTTTTGACTCGCAAAAGTATAGTTTTAATATTTGTTGTAAGATATGTACTTTATTGAATATATACTATTGAATCTTCATTCTACTAAATACAATCTTCAGATATATTCAGCCACAAGGGAAACAGGTATGTGCTATAAGTAGCGACCTTATAACATTCCTGCCACAAATAATTTCAAGCCTTGATAGGAATGATTACCTACACCTTTCAGCAACAATTCATTACTATTAATTCTTTAATTCTTCTCGCCTTTGCCTACTTAGAACCTATACACATCTTATACACAAGTTTCCTTGCTTCACAGCGAAATAACTTATGGTATTTCCGAGGTGTGAAATCAGTAACCAACTAATTCCCTAACTTGGATTCTTCATCATCTGATGCGTCTATTGCGTTACCGACATGATAGTTGCTTTTATCTGCGATTATAATAGTGCTACACCTTTGATTTATTGATTCTTTTTAAACATCACTGCATAAAAAACGGTAATTTCCACAAGTATCCTTGTTTCGTATACTACCGACCATTTCAGTATACCTCAGCATAATCTGCGAAATTATGTTTTCACTGAGATAATAGTATATATTCACTAAAATACATATCCTATTTTTATGGTGTCAGTAATCAGACTTGAACTGATACGATATTTCTATCAACGGATTTTAAGTCCGTTGCGTCTGCCTATTCCGCCATACTGACATATATTCGGAAGTTAAGTATATAATTCAACTTCCGAAGCAAGAGAATAAAGAAAGGTGAAAGAATTTATTATATAATCAGTTAAATTAACTGCTTATACCTTATTTGGTTTGCATATTAAGTTTTTCGTTATAATATCTTGTAACATTAACTTTTGCTTTAATACCACCTTTTGTAGTAATTACATCTTCAGAATAATTTAATTTTTTTCTCTTTAGGTTTATTATAAATACCTTCTATGGTAATGCCTTCAAAAAGTCTAATTTTTAAAGGATTCTCTTTTGTGTTATTTTCAGATGTAGTAGACAATATTTCAAAAATTTTATTTTCAAGATTATTATATGTATCTTTGACAAAGTTTTCATCAATAGGATTTGCTAATTCACTTTTTATTATAGCAATTACTATTGATTTAGCTTCACCTGTTAAAAAACGAGAATGTTTAAAAGCCTTTACTAAAATATCTTCAATAGTTTCAACTATATTACATTCTTTTGATAGTTCTTTAATTAAATTTGCTTTTGTTATATCTTTATTGTTATTCTTGTTATCTACAGTTTTATATTTCAAATAAATACCTCCGTTTGTTTGCAAAATAATCTAAAATAGGAAGAAAGCTAAAGGAGTAAACGCTCTCTTCCTATTAAAAAGACATTTTACGATTCTTCCTTTGTTTAAACAACCATATTTTATTGTTGCTTAATTTTATTAAAATAATTAAACAACCTTATTTTATGGTTATATATTGCTAATTTTAAACTATGTATTACCCTTATTATTTTGCTTTTGCCTTTTTACTATAAATTTTCTATTTATCTTTTCTAATTTACTTTGACATTCAACGCATCTACAAGTGTTTTTATTATTATAAGGGATATAAAACAATTTATCACATTCTATACACGAAACCAATTTGAAATGCAACTTAAAATTTTTAGAAAGGTTATTATAGATATTTTCACCATAGCAAGCCCATAATAAATCTTTATGTTTGCTTTTTTTGATACCATATAAATATTTTACTAAAATATCAGATACATCATCTTCGTCATACCCAAATTTAGAAAGTTCAAATTTAACCTTATCAATTATAGACTTGATTAAAAGTTCTTGCTTAATTTGTGATTTTCTTAAAAATTCAGTAGAAACTTTTCTATTAGAATCTATCTTATAATGATAATTTTTATTTAATTCTATATATTTAACAAGTAATGGTTCGGTTTTATCTGAAATTATTTTATTATTTTCATCAAAATAAGCATCAAATTTAATATCTGGATTTTTCATCAAATAAGTATAATCAATATCTTCAAGTCCAAGCTTTCTACAATTTATCCTTGGATTTGGAATAATATCAAATAACCTATTAACTATACTTTTATTTTTAGGTTCTACTTGCTTTCCCAAACTGTCTTTCGCATATATAAAAAAGTGTGGTAATTTTTTATTCGTATATTCTTTTAATATTTCGGCTATTCTTTTAGGTCTTGTCGGCATATATAGTGTTTTAGCTCTATCAATAACATAATTATTTTCCATACATAGTATTTTCACCATATCAATAGCTTCTTGCTTTTGTTCTTCATTCCCATTGATAAAAATATCACTATTCCATATTTTAGTTATATTATTGCTGTATTGTCCTATATTTGAACCTGTAAAGGCTGAAATTAAACCATTATAAATAGTTTCATTATTCAATATCGTAGCGTGTGCTTTTTTCATATCATAATAAAGAGGAACTATATTTTTCATATTTCTTTTAGCTATATCAATTATTGTTTTATCTGAAATAACTAAAAGTTTATCACCATCAACATCTAACATCAAGATTTTAGTTATTAAATCATGACTACTTGTATAAATGGCATTTGTAACAAACCATTTTCTCATATCCTTTTGAACATCATAATTATCAATATAAGCCATATTTTTTCTAACTGCGTGTTCTTTATATAAATGAGGACTTCTAAGACAATCAAGTTCTGAACTGTTTCTAAACAGCCAACAAAATACCTCACCATTTTCGAGCAATCCTTTCGGCTTATCTATTCCTAAAAACCAATGCTCACAAGCTGCATAGAAATCAGGTAACACAAATGTATACTTGCCATTAACTTCTAACTTACCAGACCTATATCTTTTAAGCAAACAATCTTTAGTTTGACGAATTTTCATTTTCAAATATTCATCGTTAATTAAATCTGGATAAAGTTCAATAGATTTTTGTAATGGTGTTTTGAATTTATTTGATATATCTATGCCTAAAAGATTTTCAACATTTTTAAGAGAAGAACAAAGGTTATTAAGCTTAGTGATTGACTTGTTGGCTATTTGTAATAATTCAGTGTCACTTACATCTGTAAGTGTCTGTAACATTTGATAATTTATTTTACTATTCTTAATCTTATCTTCTTCCATATTGGTATATCCTGTTATACAATGATTTTCTTTATATTTATCTTTATAATCTTGCCAAGAATCATAAAATTTCCAAAGCTTGAATTGAGATTTTGTAATTATAACTTGTATATCATCTTCTAAAACATTCCATTCCTTGCCATAAATATCCTTAATAATAGGAGAGCAATTATGCTCGACAATAAACATTTTAAAGTCAAATACACCTAAAAGCCCCTTTATCCAAGGTGGTCTAAACATCTTATTTCTCTGTTTTTCACCAAAGGCGTTAGGCAATATCATTCCAGCACCATCAGTATGGGGGATAGGCACTTCACCTTGTTTTCTTTCAATCGTATAATCTATGTCATTAACAAAGTCATAAGTTCCAAAAACATTGGTTTCAAAATCATCAATTACTATACACTTATCAATATCAAAATTCTTCCATTCATCTGTCGCAGAATTGCTTAAAGCAGTATAAGCTAAATGCTTATTTGAATTATTTCCACCTTTTTGATTTATTATATCTAATGTAAGACCACACATAACTTTTTTTTCAATACTTTTCCACGCTCTCTCTCTAATAAAAACACATTTCTTTTGCCTTATTTGACCTGCTGATGATGTGAAATATATATATTTTTCTCCTTTATATTCAAAGCCAAAATAAATAATATCTTTAATAATATCAAAATAATAAGTTTGAACTACCATAAAATCATCAGTAAACTCATTAGGTGTATTTTTTAAATATCTTGTTAAATTAGATTCAAAAACTGAAATAATATTTTTATCAGATAAAGTATTTTCATTAAGTGTTCTTGCATGATGTTTACCATTGGTCTTAATATTTTCAGAAACCTTATTAGAAAGTAAGCTTAAAAGTTTATTCTTTGTATTTTTAATTTTTTCTTTTTTTAAGTCAATAAGCTTAGTGATGTCATCGGATTTCTTATTTAATTCTAATCGGGTAATTTCATTAATATCATTACTATTCAAATACTTTTCGATTTTTGACAATTTATTTTGCAATTCATTTCTTTCAATTTTTAATTTATGATTGAGCCAATGCAATTTCTTTTCTCTTGCCGTATAGAAATTACCTGTATCAACACTATAAACTTGAATTTGCACATCTAAAGACATTCTTTCACCTCATTATTTAACTATCAATTATATATTTCTAAATAATCAACAAGTGTTGAAAAATTATGTAGGTATTCATAATAATCATTTTTTCTATATTCTTTGTAATGTATAATTCTATTGTCCTGTGGAGGATAAAAGTCGCACTCTTTTAAAGTTAAAAATTTTGACAAATATGCTTTAATCTTCTTTTCTTCTATAATGTTATTCATTTTTTCACCTCATTTTATCTTTGCTGATATGCTCTGCTATTTCGTTCACTTAAACTTGCCTTAAATTCTTCTGAATAAATTACACAAGGAATATTTTTCTTAACTATGTAGTTTTCAATTTCTTTCATATAATATTGCTTTCCCTTTGCATATTCTCTATTACCTTCTCGTTTAGCATAATTAGTAAAGATAATTTTTTCACATCTCCACATTCCATTGTTATCAACATTCCTTGGTAAAACTTGATGATGTATTATTTCTAATTTTTCTAAAATTGAAACGGCTTTTGAAACAGTAGTTTCATTAATCCCTAAATCTTGAGCAATATATTTATAATGACTTGCAAAAACTTCAGGCGATTCCTTTTTTCTTTTTTCCATAGAAATACCTGCGATATACTCTACACAGACAGGTCTATTAAAAATCATCATTCTAATATAAGCCAAGACAAGCATAATATAACTTATCTCAGTTGTAGGATATTCTTTCTTAAAATTAATTATTTTTCTTATTTCATCTGTATAAATAGCCGCCAACTTTTTTTCTTCTAAAACCTTTTTAAATTTTTTGGTAATTGATATTGATAGTTTTGTTGCACCTTTAATTTCAGTAATATCATTTTCAATTTCAATATAACCCAATTCTTGAAGTACTTTAATATCATTAATAACAGAGTTATTGATACCATTTTTATGTCTATCTGGTATGTAGTTAAAAAAGTTAATAATATTAGTTGCTTTCTCGATACTGTTTTTACTATTCTGCTTGCTTGCAAAATAAAAATATGCAAGTAATCTATGTATACTCATATTTAAACATTCACTGTTGATATTTATTTTTTCTCTATAAGAAAGTGTGTTGGGTACTTGATTTACAATAATTGAATACGGTACGAATACACAATAAGCATCACTGTAACTCATAGTTTTGTAAGTTGCATATTCTGAGATATAATCTGCCCAATTTTCTGTTTCCTGAATTTGATTTGTTGACATATGCTGTTCTCCTTTAAAATTATTCAAAATGGTAGAGTTCTCCTGCTGAGAGAATTTGACTTCTCATGCACGAAAAATCGTACACTATATATATCTGCTTTTTGAGGTATGAATTATAACAAAAAATAAGAACCACAAAAATAATTGTAGTTCTTGTAATCTTTATATTGTTAATTTTAGATATATAGATATTCAATGTATATATAATAAATATAATTATTCTACTCAAACTTCACCTTCTTAGCTCAAATCCAAACTCATCAACTTTTTCCCATATATATAAGTAAATGAATATACTCTCTCCACAAATTTATCCACGCTTTTAATACCTCATTTTCGTGGATAGACTATATTCCTTAAATATATAAAATAAGATTATATAAATATTATAACGGTCTGAAATGAAAAAATTGAGGTTAGAGGGTGAAAATTGAGGGTGGAATGAGAAGATTTTAAACGAATAAATAGAGCTGATTTGAATTGAAATTTAAGTATTTAATTTAGATTGAATATCTGGTATTGTTTTAAGTTGTCTTACTAAGAAGATTAACTATCTCTAAAAAGAATAAACTCCAAATAAAGATGAACTCTTTCTTGAGGATTGATATTATCTTTGGTTAGGTTCTTTTTTATTTAGTTAGATTAAATTCTTAATTAGGTCTACTATTTTTAAGAAATTATTTATGCTTATTTAGATTTCTGATTAGATAACATTTAAAATCATTTCTTTTCTAAAAAAAACCTATGCTACGCTATATATTTTTTGATTGTAGCGCTATTGTAACGCTTAGGTAGTATAACTATACTATTTAGGTTTAAAACGTTTAAAAGGCTGTTTTCTGTTACTCTACATTGAAAGAATTAGGTATGGTGTTTTAGGATTTTATTATGTTGAGCTTATTAAGTTTATCTTATTTACACTCCTTTAGATTTTTTATTTAGATAATGTTTTTAGATAATGTTTAAGTGTGTTTTATCAAAAATTATATTTTTATTAAATAATTATATTTTTATTAAATTGTATTTCCTGATGTTTTCAAAAAAATCAAAATTAACACAAAAATAATATTTTGAGTTTTAAAACAAAAGTAACATTTTAATAATTAAGTTCATTTTTTCAACGAACAAAATATTAAAAATAAAATAATGAATAAATTTAAAATGAATAATTATGATAAAAATAAAAAATTATAAAAATAAATTTTAAAAAATTATAAAAAATAAATTTAACGATTATAAGATAAATAATTTACATCATAAAAGAATAAAAATAGAATATAAAAAAGAATAAATTTGAGATTTAAGGCTATTTAAATATGCTACAAATTATGGTTATTTTGAAATCAACCTTATGTAAAAATAAATAATTCTTATTTTTTGGTTATTTATTAAAAGCATAATTTAAAAATAAAAATAAGATGATTTCATTTAAAACTATATAAAGAAAGAGTATGTTGAATCGTTTTAAGCAAATTTATAGAATTAATTTTATTTAGGTATATTTGGAAGTTATAGAACATAATCAGAATTATAGAACATAATCAAAATTTAGAAATAATATTAAAGTTATTAAATTCTTATTTTTAAAATATATTTCCTTATTTTATAGGTATTTAAGAATAAGAAATAAGTGTTCCAGTTAATTATGTTAATCAGGGGGGTGGGAATATATAAACTATTTGATATTATTAAATATAGATGAGTTATAAAAATTGTATGTCTTATTACTGAGATTAATATAAAATAAATGATTAAAGGGTTATTTTAATTCAATTTTAATTTTGGTTGTTTGCAAAAATAAACGAAAATAAAATTTAGAATATATAAAAAGTATAAAATTAAGGGTGCGATTTTTAAGAAATACAATGAAAATAGGGGAGATTTTTAAGTTTTTCAAGAAAATTGTAGAGATAAATTGTTGAAATTTAGTCAAAGATTACTTGACTTTAAAAATAAAAAAAGAGAGGAGTGTTGTGCAGGAGATGTGAAGAGTAAGTGATGTGTAGATGAAACACTTTATGGGTTTGGGCAAAAACAAAAACACTTGAAAAATGTAAAATAGGGGCATACAACATAAATTTAAAGCTATAAAATGCAGAAATAAAAAATCATAAAAAGTGATAATATGATTTTTTTTGAAAGCTGGGCAAAAATCAGAAAATACTATTTATAAAGTTACAAGCTTTAACTGATTTTCTTTTTATTTTTTTGAAAGTTTAAAAGCTTGAAAAAGTATTGTAATTTTTATAAAATTAGTCATTACTAACTGTACTATGTGATATAGTACAGTTAAAACACAATACATCGCATTACATAGTAAAAACTATTTATACAAATATCAAATTAAATTATACTCAAGTCATAATACCAACTTATAATTATACACAAAAATATAATAAATATACATACTTTATACACTCAATAACCGCTCAATGTATACATTATAATATAAATTATCTAATACGCAACACTAAATAAATTTATATAAATCAATCTAAGAACTAAGTCAACCCTATCAAATAAGCATTAACAAAAATAATACAATAATAACATTATGGTAATATTTAAGTATATCTTATAATTAATTTATCTATGTTCTTTTTCCCATTTTTCAATACATTCATCAATAGCCCTATTTATAAAAGCGTTTAAGCTCTCCCCAGTATGAAGTATAACATCTTTTATACAATCTTTCTTACCTTTTTTAACAGTAAATGTTATTTTATCGTATGTTTTAGCATTATATCTTTTATTTGCTTCTTTTTTTGCTTCTGATAATTTTCCCATAATAAAAATCATTCCTTTATTTTTATATAAATTAACTAAAATAATAATTAAATAATAGCTTATGTTTGTATATTATTTTATCGAAAAATAAGAAAAAACTATTGACATACACGCCCAGCAGTGTTATAATATAATCAAGATAAAGAGAGAGTAAAACAAAAAAAAAACAACAAAAAACAACATTAAATATTAAAGCAATAAGAGCAAATCAGGCACAACAAAAGCGATAAACTCAAATTACTTTAATATTTAATTTTAAAATCTAATTGTTAATATCTTAGCTCATACGCTACAATTAAATATCATTGGTTTAATTGTTATCTTATGTTTAATTGTTATCTTATTTAGCAAAGTTTAGTAATAGTTGATATAATAACTTAATCAACTAAAATCTAATGCACCTTGACAATTTAATAAAAGTTATAGTGTTTTGTATCGGCGAAGCCGTGCGATGATAGCAAGTAGATATTTGTTTAGCAGGTCAAGAGAGTTTACACTATAATATAATCACTTTATAAATTGTTTGTTTAGTAGTCGCAAACTAAAATAAGACTACTACCAAGCTTTATTTTTTGAAGCTAAAAACTTTAAAAGTGTTGACTTTTACTTGCATATATGATATAATATATGCAAGTTTAGGAGGGATAATAATGCAATTAAAATTATCAAAACAAGCGCAAAAGTATCTTGATAGTGTAGATAGTAATACACGAAAAAAGCTTTATAAGGCACTTGAGCAACTTTCTAAACTTGAAGGAAACATAGTCAAGCTTAAAGGTACTAATAACTGTTATCGTTATAAAATCGCTCATTATCGTATTTTTGTTTAAATGGGATAAAGGCGATATAATGATAACAGTTGTCGAAATCAACACACGAACCAATATAAAATATTAAGAGGTGATTATTTATGAAAAAAAGATTTAACACAAGAAGAAATTGAAAAGCGTTTTAAAGAAATAAACGCAAGAGAGCAGGAAGAGCCAACTCCTGAGGATTTAATAGCACTTTCTAAAGCTGATTTGGAAAGTGCTGAAGATGCAATTACACTTGAAGAATACAAAGTACAAAAAGAATATAGTGGAAGGTTGATGGTTCGTATTCTAAAGAATTGCATCGTGATTTGATTGAAGCTGCTAAAAAAAATGGAGTAAGCCTAAATCAGTATGCAATGTATAAACTTGCCAAATAATAAAAAGTAACAAGTAAAATAAAAACTCTATAATGTGTACTGTCTGGTAAACTACCACATTATAGAGCCCCAAAAAAACATAAGGAAGCTATAATTAGCGATAACCGCCTTTATTGCGACCTTATCAAAAGGTTATTATACCTTTTTACACCTAAACGACAAACTATAGTAGTAACTATATCATTCAGGCTATTTTTATTATAGCGAATGTTTAACAGTTTGTCAATAAAAATTTTATTATAAAGGAGTAATTTATTATGTTAAAACTTAAAGGACTTAAAAAAGCAGTAGGCGAATATAACTGGTGTAAAAATGCCCCTTGCTGGAGAGCTGACTTAATGTTTGATACCTCAACGGGCGAATTATGGACAGATAGTTTTTATGGCTACAATTATAGTTGGAATGAATACCATGACAAGGATATTATTAACTTGTCATTGTTGATGAGAACGGAAGGCGAATGTATCATATCAATGAAAACTATAAAAGCATTTTGTGAAAAGCATTTTAAAATAGCATAACGCTGATGGGCGGGGAAAATATCCCCGTTAAAGCTACACTGTTACATCCAAAGTAAACAGGTGCTTATATTAAAAAGGAGGTTGTCACAATGACAGTGACGGAATGGGTTTTTGACAAGAAAAATTTTACAGGTACAGCTAAAACATTTTTAACTAATGGAATTTGTCCTATAACTAAAAAGACAAAAGCAGAATTTATTGCTGAAGGTTACACGGTTGTAAGCGATGATGATTATTTTTCTTGTCTTGAAGAATGGGAAAATAAAAATCTTATTGGGAAATGGAAAGAGATAACAGAGGAAGAATATGACGATGCTTTGAATGTATTGCCACCTGTTGCGTGGTGCGAAGGCGGATTTTTTATAAGCGAAAGATACACAAGTAATATTTCTGATTTTTACCAAAAGTATAACGGCAAATATTATACATCACTGCAAAGATGGAGCACGAAAAGAGAAAATATAATAAAATCTTTATTAGAATTTATTGAAAAATTAGCAAGCTAAAAATAATTTTAGAAAGGATTAATAAAAATGTTATCTAAAAAACAAGTAAAAGCTATTCGTAAAAGTATCAAGCTATTTTCTGACGATATGCAAAACACTTTTAAAAAAGAATATTATTGTCTATATATTGAGTATACAAACGGCACAAGTCAAAAATGCTCTTTTAAAAGGCTAAAAAGTGCTTTAAAATATCTTAACACAATAATTAAATATGATTTATATAGCGCTAAAGTAAAAGAAATATACTTTACTTTGCAAAGTATGAATAATTTGTTTGAAATAGCATTGTATTTAAACGGAAAACTTGAGTTATTGTAAATATTATCAAAATCCCCTGAAGAGTCGTTGAAAATTACGACGAAACACCCTTGACGGGTGTCGGGATTATACCCAAAAAATAAATAATTTATAAAGGAGTTTTTAAAATGAAAACAATTATATCAGGAGAATATACATTTGAAATAGTCGAAAGTATACCCCGAAATTATTTTATTTGGAATATAGGGAAAAATATGATTGACGGATATTTGCCATTATGTAGTTTGGCGGGAAAACAACCTTTTAAGGGTGCTCAATGTATAGATGTGGGAAGTTTAAGAGCAATAAAAATTGATGAAGCACAAATAATTCTTGCAGCTATCGGTGGAGGACAATGTACAATCGAATCAATGGAAAAATACATTAAACGTTATAAAAAAGCCAAATATGGAACATATTCATATATTCAAGTACAACGAATGAAAAAAAAAGCGTTGCCAATAATGAAAAAAATTAAATGGAATTAATAAGGAGTAATTTAAAATGAAAAAAACATTGAATGCTTACGACTTACAAAAAGCTTTTGTTGAAACTAATAGGAATTACTAATACTCTTTTAAAAGGCTAAAAAGTGCTTTAAAATACCTTGATACATTGATGCAAGGACACAAGGCAAAAGAAATATACTTTTTACTTTGCAAAGTATGAATAATTTGTTTGAAATAGCATTGTATTTAAACGGAAAACTTGAGTTATTGTAAATATTATCAAAATCCCCTGAAGAGTCGTTGAAAATTACGACGAAACACCCTTGACGGGTGTCGGGATTATACCCAAAAAATAAATAATTTATAAAGGAGTAATTTATTATGTTGAATATTACTTTAAACACTGAGAAAAACGGCATCGAATTAAGATTTAATTCAAAGCCTTCAGCGGAAATTCTTACAAAAATAAAAGAAAACGGCTACCACTGGAGCAATAAGAAAAAAATATGGTATGCAAAGCAAAAGGAAAATACAATAACTATTGCAAATGAAATTGCGGAGGCTATTGGCACTTTTACACCTGCCGAAAAATCAAAACAAGAAAAAGTGAAATCTTATGATTTGTGGGCGCTTACTCGTACAGAAAATATTGAAAATCATTTTGAAAAATATCATATTTACGATAATAAAGAAATTACAGCACGAATCCGCAAGCATTTGAAAGAGCGTTTTCCAATGTGCAAATGGTCAGTTACTAAAAACGGATATAATAGTATTTATGTGCGTTTGCTTGCGAGTCCTTTTGTAATCGACAGTGAAGCATTAAAAGCAATAGTTCATTATGCTTATATTTTCGCTCAAAGTTTTAATTATGATAATAGCGATAGTATGGCGGATTATTTTGATGTTAATTTTTATGGAGTTTATGAAAGTGATATTGTATCAAGTTATCGTTATGAACAACTTGAATCTAATATGACAGAACATAACATAGAACAGGAATTTATTAATAAAAAAGCTGTTTTCGAGGAGGAAGAGCGTGAGCGTGAAGAAAGAGAATTTCAAAAACGTATGGCTCAGATGGAAGTTGAAAGAGAAGTTGAAAGAGCTGAAACTGCGAAGCGTAAAGCTGAACGCCAGCGCCGCCATGAAATTATTGAATCTGGTGCAATGGTACAGGATGCGAATTATTTTGTTCTTGGCTGCGATACTACAAACACAAGGAAAGAGGATACTATTAAAGGCTATACTGATAATTGCGGTGGGGAATACGAAATAAAACATCATCGTGAAAATTGCAAGGTTGCAAGAAACATTTATTTTGACTCGGCAACTTATGAAATGTTTGCGAATCAACTCTTAGATGATTATTCTTTCCTTGCAGGAATGGGTGGCTCTGCTACTGATGATAACCGTGTAAATTGTGATGAAGATTATCAAAGAATGAGCAAAGAAGAAAGAGAAACAGTTGAATGGTATAACAATAAATGTGTTGCCATTTATTGTGACAATGTTCTCAAACTGGTTATTAATCCCGAAGGATATAATTATGCAAGGTATGTTTATTTCGTAGATAAAGAAAGTAGTATTGTAAAGGAATATAACAGCAACAAAGGTATTTCAGATGACGAATCAGAGAAAAATAAATCTCTTGCAAAATCCATTGAAGAAGTAAGTACTAATATTGTTGTAACTAATAACTGGTATAGCACTTGGAATACTGAACACTTTAATGAGTATAAGCAGCTTATGAAAGGATGGATTTATGCGAATGATTTCAAGTTTTCTGTCGATGTTGTGCGTGCTATTTCTATTCCAGATTTGAAAACAGCTATGTATCGTTTGCTTACCGAGGTAGATGGTATTCAGGAACAGTTTTCAAGAGCTGGTTTAATAGAGAATCAGAAAATTACTATTGTTCGTATAAATGAATTTGGTGGTATGAGTATCACAAGAGGTTATTTTAAGAGTTATACGAATACAACCTATGCTCAGTATGATAATGCTGTAAAATTTGTTTTCCGCCCAGAGAGAAAGAGAAATGATTATTACATTCATTTGTATCGTGATATTCTTATTTTTGATGGATGGGTTGAAATTCCCGAAAATCTTCTCTGGGAAGATGTTAAAAGTAATACTCATGGATGTTCAATTCGTAGAACAAAATTCCTTTCTTGTGATAAATCACAATATGATGTAATTTTGGAATATTTCAAGAATAATGGAATTGAGCCACTTATAAATACTTATAAACCGATATTTAATTAAATTTTTGGAGGTTATTAATTATGAAAAGTGAAATTATATTAGAGATGCTAAAAAATAATAAGATAGAGGAATTAAAGCGTATACTTGAAAAAGAAGTCTATAAAAATGCTATGAAAGATAAAGATGAGAAAAGTAGATATTCGGCTATGCAAAGATTTTTCCGCTTTAGTAAAAATGAAATACGAGAGTGTGCAAAAAAGCCTTGTAAAGACATTGAATATAACGGAAAATTATATAATTCTTTTGTTGATGGTATGTGTTTTGCTTTAACTACCGAAAGTATTGGTACTATGGAAAGTTATGACAATTCTAAGAATGATTATTTTAATATAAAATACTTTATAGATTTTAGCGGTAGTATGGAAGAATTAGATTTAAATAGTGTGTTAGCTCAAGCAAAATCTAAGGGCTATAAATTCAAAAAATCAGAACTTTATGAAGATACTTTATATTTTTTACATTATAAAAATAACTACTATAAAATAGCTTTATTGGATAAAGCTTATAGTATTATAAATAACAATGAAAAAGCTGAAATATATCATTCTGGGACAAAAATATAGCACATTGTTTATTAAAAAACAATATAGGTATAACTGGAATTTGTCCTTACAAACTTGAGGATAAATCAAATTATATAATTATTGAGATTTAAGAGAATGAGGTAAAATTATGAGTAGAAAATTTGAATTATTTATGTGTTGCTTGGGAAACGGTATAACCGTATGCAATAAAGCTGTAATGGAAAATAACGACTATAAAACAATAGCTCATATTTCAGAAGGTGGAAACATTAAACTGTATGTTAAAGAGTCTTACATTCCTTTTTAGAAGATATGAAAACTATTAAGAAACAAGCTGAAAATAAAAGGAAAGATTTTCAGGGAAAATTTGAAAAAAATTATCTAAATCATTGCAATATATGATAATTTTAGATAATATACCACTTAATAAATTTTTAGAATTTACTAAGGACAAAAGAAATTTAACGGAAAAATTACCTGAAATGAAAGAATATTATTATAGCATTGCTTAATAAAATGCCAATTTTAAACAAAAATATTATAATTATCATTCATTTTTTGGAAAATTTATGATATAATGTTTATATAAAATTATATAAAGGTTAGTGCTGGAGGGTTTCCTAAACTTCCAGCCCATAGCAAAAAGTAAAAAAAAATAAAATTTAAAAGGAGGCAATAAGTTTATGAAAACAGTAAAAACAATAATTGACGGAAAATTTATTAAGGTAGAAAGTCCTTACAATCCTGTTTTTATAAGAAAAGCTCGACAAATACAGGGGAGATGGGACAAACCTTATTGGATATTTCCATTAAAAAACAAAGAATATGTAATAAATGTTTTATTAGATGCTTATGGGGATTGTGGAAGTTTATCAGAAAATATACCTTGTGTAGATGTAATTATAGATATGGATAAATATCCTTGTGGCTGTTATTTAAAAATTGATACTTTAATAGTAGCGGAAAGACCTTCCAGGGATGCAGATGTGATTTTATCGCCTAAAGCGTTAGTTATGCAGGGTGGTTTCGAAAAGAGTGGAGGTTCAGTTAAAAATCCTTATGTAGATGCACTTGATGGAACAATCATTAAAGTGGAAAATGTTCCTTTAGTAGTTGCAGAAAGAGCAAAAGATTTAGATGGAATAACTATAATAAATCAAGACAAAAGCAATAGAGAAATTCTCTTAGAAGAAAGAGAAAGACTTGTAAAAAGGCTTAAAGAAATTGATAATTTGCTTAATAAAACTTAATGAATGAGGTGTTAATTATGTTAGATTTTTTACTTGGGCTTATTATAGGAAGAAGCAATCCTAATCAATGTTTTACCGATAAAAAATATAATAAATATTTGGAAAATCAAAGACGAATTAAAGAGGAAGCTTTTAGACAGCGTGAAGAAAAAGAGCGAAAAGAAAGAGAAGAAAGACTAAAAAAAACTTGTTCGGTATCTCCTTTTTATCGTGATGAAAATATATATAATATTATTAGAGGATTGACTCTTAACCAGAGAGATTTTGATAAATTTGAAAGTCGAATCAAAAAAGGCTATGGATATATGTTTTTTATTGAGGTTGGAGAAATTAGTGAAACTGGATATATTTACCCACTGGAAAAAGTTTTCAAGAACCGCTCACTTGACAAAACCGTAGCAAAATTTATTGAATTATGTAATAGCGATGAACATCATTATCGAGTTGCAATAGAGTTTGGATTAGGCAATGAAACAATCGTTACTACACGAGTTATGTCTTGGTGTGAACGCTATAGAGAAGTAGTATATAACACTACACCACTTTTTTTCTATATCTCTTTGGAAAGATTTTAATGAAAAAAAAGAAAGTTAGAGGAAAAAACATCGAAAGAAGGAAATAAAAATGATGAATTTAATTGATAATTATAAGATAATAAATTCCGAAACAGACACTTCTATTATATTATTACATTCATACGGAAAAACAGAAAAGAGAAAGAAAGACGGTAATTTAAAAAGATACAAAGTGTAATAAAAAGGAAGATGAAAGTTCTGAAGTTTTTGCTTTTAATACTGAGGAAAAAATAAAAAGTATGATGGAGGTCTTTAATAAACACATAGCTGAATCAAGAGCTAATACAATGGAAAAAAGAGCAAGAAGAAATAAATTAGTTTTTCTTGTTGGAATAAACATTGGTATTCGTGCTGGTGATTTGATTAAGCTAAAGTGGAATTTTTTTATTGAAAGTCTTAATTCTGATGGTACTGTGGAAAAATTTAAAGAATATTATGACTTAAAACCTGAAAAACAAAAGAAACAAAATAAATTTGTTCGTTTACACTTCAATGAAACTGTACGAAGGGCAATAAACGAATATGTGGAAAATTTTCCTATAACCAATTTGGAAGACTATATTTTCTTTGCAACAGATAATTCAAACGAACACATCTCATATCACGCTTTGTATGAAATGTTAAAAAAAACCGCCAAAGAAGCTGGAATAAAAGAAAATATAGGCACTCATTCTTTAAGAAAGACTTGGGGTTTTTGGTGTTGGCATAAAGCAATGGATAAATCTAAAGCATTGACGATTCTTCAAAAATGCTTTAATCATTCCAGCGTTGAAACCACGCTAAAATATATAGGATTGCTTGATAGTGAAATAAAAGAAATGTATAACAGTATCGAACTTGGTATGGAATATATATAATTTTTTGTCTAATGAGGTGATATTTTATTGAATAATAATTTTAATTGTGATATAATTCAAACAGAGGTGAGTTTGGATTATATGAATGAAAATGTTTTAATTGGAACAGCTATGTTGAATGAAATTTGGAATAGTCAACAAAAAGATTTATTCGATTTATTGATACCTTTTCTTAAATATTCAATAGATAGAACTACTAAAGTAAATGAACAGTTGGATATTTCAAAAATTAAAAATTATTTTAGAAAAGAATTTGGATATGAAAATATACCAACAAATGTTATTAGATGCTTATTGAATAGGCTTTCACCTAAAATATTAATAAAAAAACATAATAATTATATATTGATTAAATCTTTAAGTTCTGAGGCAGAAAAGATTTATCAACAAAGACAAATATATAAAGAACATAGAGAAAAAGTTGGAAAATCTTTGTCTCAATATTTAAATGAACATTTTCAATCATCTTATAATACAGATGAATCTATAAAAGCTTTAATAGATTTTTTTGTAACAAAAGGATTTATTGTTGTCAAAAATCCTAAAATTTTAGAAATGGTAACTCAGAAGAATGGAAAATTAGATTATTATATTGCAAACTTTATAATAGATGAAAATAATAGACAAAGCATTATTTTTGATTATATAAATGATATGGTTAAAGGTTTTTTTGTGTCAGCGGCTATATCTACGGAGTCAAAAACTGGAAATATGGTTAAATCTAAATTCAAAGATACTTCTTTCTTTTTAGACACAACAATTATCATTCAGGCTCTTGGATTTAAATTGAAAGCTGAAAAAGAGAATGCACTTGAAATGATAGAAATGTTAAAGAATAAAGGTGCAAAGGTGTGCTGCTTTCAACATACAATGTTAGAAATAAAAAATATATTAAGAGCATATAAACACAATTTGGAAAATCCATATCAAAAACCAACTTCATTTAATACACTTGAAGCGTGGGATGAACAAAGATTTACACCTAATGATGTTGATAATTTTTTAGCAATATTAGAAAGAAGAATTTCTTCAATAGGGATTGAAATTATTAATCCAAATTTTAATGAAAAGGATTACAAAAAATGTGATATTAACTGTGCAGAATTACGAGACTTCATAGGAAATAATATTTTGTATAAGAATCAACAAGCGCTTGATTTAGATGTTAATAGTGTTTCAAGTATTTATGCTTTAAGAGCTGGAAATAAATCTAATGAAATTGAAAAATGTGGATATATTTTTTGTTACACCTAATACTAAATTAGAAGCAAATGTAAATAGTTTCTTTAGCCAGAGAAATAAAAATGAAATATCATGTGTAATTTCTGATATTGATTTGTCATCAATTATTTGGATAAAAAATTATTCAACAAATAAGGACTATCCAAAATCTAAGTTAATCGAAAATGCGTTAATAAGTCTTGAACCATCCAACACATTTATGGGAAATTTTTTTGATATAGTAGAAAAATATAGAAAAAATGGCGGCATATCTGACGAAGAAGCAGTTGCAATTCGTACTGATATTTATTGTAGGCGGCAGTTGATGAATATGACAAATGGTAATCCTAAAAATATAAAGGAAAGTCATGTGCCTGAATTACAGAATTATATCAAAAAAATGTATTTAGGTAATGAATATGGAAAATCTGAGCAGATGCTTCAAAAATATCAAGAAGAACAAGATAAAAATAAAAAAGCTATAGACAATGCTATATCAGAAATATCTAAAAGTGCAAATAAAATTAAAAGATATGTAATGAAAATTATATTTACTATTTTTACATTAGTAATTTTTATTATTATATTAATATCACTATGCAATATGGTTGTTAATATATCTAAATGTTTTGAAGAATATACAAGTATTTGGGGGTTAATATGTAATATAATTGTAATTCTACTTGGTATTTGGGGTGTATTTGATTTAATTTTTAGTAAAAAAGGTTTATTAAAAAAGAAGAGTGAATTTATTGCAGAATATTTTGCAAGTAAAGAAAAAGAAAAGAAGAAAAAAGAATTTGAAAAAATTCTTGGAAAAGAAGTATTTGATAAATATAAAATTTAAAAAATTTTATTAATAATTTAGTGGTGATAATATGAAGGCAGATTTTAAAATAAGTTCTAAAGATATAATCAATGAATATAAATCGGCTTCTTCTAAGTCTGCGGTTGGAAAAATTTTAGGAATATCTTACTCTAAAGTTGTTAAAACCTTATTATCTGCTGGTATTGACATAGAAGATGAACTTGCTGATAATATATTTGATTTAAAATGTCAAGGTTTTACTAATCAAGAAATTTGTAAACAATTAAATATAAGTATGAAGGTATTAAATGCTCATACACCATATGCAAAGGGTGCATATGGACTACCAGATGATGAAATATCTGAAAAAGCTTTATATTATCGCCAATGGAAAAATAAGAATAAAAATAATTAATATTTGAAAGGAAGTATAATTATGTGGACTGTAAAAGAAGTGATAGATAATTCAGGAATGACAATAGAGGAATTTGCAAATCATTATGAGATACCTGTTGAAACATTAAAAGAATGGTATAACGATAAGGAAAATAAAAGAAACTTATTGGATAGAGAAATAACTAAAAAGAGAAAAAAGGAAAGTGGAAAAACTAAAATAAGCACATCTAAAGACGGATATAGATTCGCTAAATATGGAAAATTTTCTCTTATGTTAAATAGAAATAATTCTAAAGAAGCAAGTATTGACAATTATGATGAAATATTTCAGCAAGAAGCAGAGGAAAGAGAAATTGAACCAGTAGATATTATAATCCCAAATGAAATAGGTTTTATTAAAATAAAAAAGATTATATTTATGTCCTTTTCTCAAAGAAATATAGGTACAGTAAAAATCGAAAATGGAATAGAAAGAATAGAAGATAGTGCTTTTATATATTGCTTTAATTTAAGAAGTATTTCTATTCCTGAAAGCGTAAATTATATAAGTAAATACGCTTTTAAAGGTTGTAAAAATCTTGATGAGCAATCAAGACAAAAAATTCTTTCACTTGCACCTGAAACCGAATTTGAATAAGAAAACATAATGAATGGAGATAAGTATGTTTAGAATATATGATAAGAAAAATCAAGTCTTTGTAACTTCTAACAATATAATGGTCAACCAAGATGGTTATTTATATAAAAATGAACCAACAAAAAAAAATATACTTATTTTTCTTGATAATGATAGTAGGTATATAAAAACAAGAAGGAATAGGAATTGTAGATGGTGATGGATGTTATATCTTTGTGGGAGATATAGTTAGAATTATATTGGATGATAAAAATAATACAAGAATAAATAAATTTGGCGTAGTATCTTATATTCCTCAGCTTGCTACATATATGGTCATAGACCATAAAGACAAAACTTGTTATCCTATAAGAGCAAACAAAAATGAAATAGCAGATAATATTTGTATTATTGGAACAATTTTTGATAACAAAATTGAAGATTGGTTGTTTAATAATGAATTTAAAGATTGTTCTTTTAAAAAACAAAAAAATAAAGAATCAGATTATAAAATATTTGAGGATAAGAACTGTCATCAAAAAATAATTAAGCTTTTAAATGATACTAAAACTTTAAAAGTTAAAATGGATTATTGTTTTGAATAAACTAATACTTATATAAAGTAGGTGGAAAATATATGTCTGATATTTCTTTTTCAACAAATTTTAACTAAAACTATTATAGAAGTCGATAACAAATTTATGGAAAAAATATGGGATTCTCTTGAAAAACACATCAGGAGAGAATATGTTCCACCTTTATTTAGTGATTATACAATCATATTAACAGAAAAAAGGTGCAAATAGAAAGATTATAAAAAGAGTTTTGAGGATAATATTTATTATTCTAATCTTTCTATCGAAGACAAAAAAAGGCTATAGATAAAGCATTAAAAGAAAATGGTTTGCCTGAGGATATAGTACGATATTATTATGTAAAATATCTTAGTGCTACCGAATGGAAAATAACTATATTTGAAGCTGAAACTGAGAAAGATAAAATTGAGAAAGTATGGACAATAGAATGTGTGTATAGAAATACACCAAGTGAAGATGGTGAATTTTATGGTATAAAAGTTAATTTAAACAAAGATAATAATAATCCAATAGATTTTAATAATCAAATGGTTGCAAAACATGGAATTTATAATATGTCGGATTATGCACGACAGATAGGTACTTTTTGCACTTGACCTTGTAAATGCAATATCTTATTATATGCAGCACTATAATCCAGATGTTGAATATAAATTAATCAAGGTAGAAGAACCTAAAAAAAGTAAAAAGAAAAATGGAAATGGAGGGTATAGACAAAAAATAACTTTAAAATCTAAAATATCACGATACATTTTATCTGATGAAACACATAAAAATAATATTAAAAATATAAGAACCTATCGAAAAATAAAACCTTGCTGGCAGGTAAGAGGTTATTATCAAAGGTTTGGAAAAGAAAAAATTTTAAAATATATTCCTCCACGCATAAATTACAGGAGAGATATTAGTAAAGTGGAAGATTTACAGCCAATACCCAATAGATATAATTTGATTGACAATGATGGTAAATAAACCGCTCTCGTAAGCTGATGGAACAATTCGTTCTGTCAGCTTATTTTTGTTTTTAAAAATATATATCATTATGCTTAGTTTTAAGGCTCTATAAGCGTTTTAAATAGAAGGCATGGAAAAATATACTAAGAATGAAATAAAGTGTGTTACAGGACAATTTAAAGCCAAATAGGACTATTCTACAATATAATATCCAATCTACTTGAAATAAACAAATAATACAAAGTTTATTTTTATTGGTAAATTTCTTATCAATTTTCAGAATTTTTCACCCTCTAACCCTAATTTTTTTCATTTCAGACCGTTATAATATTTATATAATCTTATTTTATATATTTAAGGAATATAGTCTATGCACGAAATAGGGCATTAAAAGCGTGCATAAATTTGTGAGGAAACTATATTCATTTACTTATATATATGCAAAAAAAATTGATGAGTTTGAATTTGAGCTAAGAAGGTGGTGAAGAAATCCCTACTCCAACTGCAATTCAGGATATTGTATTAGAAAAAATCAAGTTCCAACAGTCATAGAAGTGTTTATGCCATCGTTTCGTGATAAACTAAATAATCGTTTTGTTAAAAAACACTTTCACTTCCAACTTGGCTTGCAGATATGGCTGATAAAGATGATGTAAATTGTTCTAAAATTTTCCAAAATGCCCTTATGGACTATCTTGGAGTTAAACAATGATTTATTTTTAATGTTTAATTCAATAAAAATTAACCGCTCTCAGAGTTATTACTTTAAGAACGGTTTTCGTTTAAGTGTATTAAAAATAAGTTGTAAATTTAATAATCACTTCAGTTGAATATTTGGCACTCATAGGAATTTCAACACCATTGATAAGTGTTATTTTGTTTCTTTCTATATCTCTTATTTTTCTAAGATTAACAATGTATCCAGAGTGACAACGACAAAATACAGGAGGTAGTTCTTTTATCAAATTTTTAATTAAAATTCTTTGAGTAAAAATATCGTTGTCAGTAACAATTCTAATATTATGACCTTTACTTTCACAATAAAAAATTCGATTTAAAACTATACTGTAATATTGTCCTTTGTATTTATAGACATATCTTTGATGAAGTGTAGCAAAATCTTCAAGCATAGCTTGTATACCTTCGGTTAATGCTTTTTCATCTCCTTTTTTTATAAAACGATATACTCTATGCTTGATAGATTCACCAATAAATTCTGTATAGTTTGTTACATAAAAAATAATAATGCTTTCATTTTGAGTGTATAGCTTGTCACCTGAGTTTAATCCATTAATTTCTGGCATATCAATATCAAGAAAAACAGCATCAAAAGGACACTTTGAATGTGCTTCTAAGAGTTCTAATGGACTGGTATAGGCAAAGAAGTTAAACTCAAAATTATAATTATCATATTTAGCAACAATGTTTTTTTGTTAATTTTATTAAATTTTCAAGAGTAACTTTTTCATCATCACAAAATGCAATATTCATATTTATATTATTTGAAGATTTATCAAATATTATAAATGGGAATTTATTGTTAATTTGGAGTTTATTTGAAATTATGTCAAAACAAAATGTAATTATGCTGTTTTCTACATTTAAAGCTACTAAAATGTTATAAATTATTAGAAACAAATTCCAATGCAAAACGAAAAAAGGGTGATTAAAATGTGCTTATAATCAAAAAGAACGGCTTGTAAGCCGTTCTGAAAGGTGAGAATAGTTATATGTATGTATATTTAATCTATTTTGAGCCATTTGCCACTGTTTTTAGCTTTATAAATGCAATCATCGCTAAACCACATAAAATCGTAATCGACTTTAAAAGTACCATTATTATTATACCCATTTACATAACTTACTGTGTACATTTTACATTCTTCAAATCTACCGCACCAATCACATTCTTTTTCATGATAAGTTTTTTCACCTGTACAGCAAGTATTAAAAAAATTAATCATAAAACAAATGCCTACAATAGAAAGTATAATAAGTACAATCCATGTCTTAACTGTATTTGTTCTTTCTTCTAAAGTTTCTTCTTCTGATTCTTCTTCGTCTAAGCTTTCTTCTTCTAAAAATTCTTTGTCTAAGGTTTCTTCGTTTGTACTTTTTTCATCTAATAAAAATTTTTTCGTTTTCTTCATATTTTCCATACCTGATACCACCTTATGTATAATTTACAAATTATTCAACAATAACTTGTTATTTATATTATAATTTGATAATTTACTAAAGTCAAGGGTTTAATAAAAATATTTCTATTTTTTGTGAAATAAATTAGCTTGTAAAGTACGAACAAATGTTCTATAATTAAAAGAAAGGAGGGGTGAAAATGAAATATAAAGAGTGGATAATGATATTACTTGATAAGATAGATGATGAGGAGGTACTATGTAGAATATATTGTTATATACATAGAATTTATGCTGATTGGGTATTGTCTAAAAAATAAAATTAAAGCTCTCTACTGTATTATTGGTAGAGAGCTTTAATAATTTAAAATATTTTTTTTAGTGTTTTTATAAATTCTTCTCGCTCTGTTATAGATAATGCTAAATAATTTTTTAAAATTTCCATTTCGGTATCATTAAGGTTATATTGTACAATTAGTTCATCAAGTATTCCAATTGGTTCAGGTAAAAACATTATCGTTTTTTTTCATCGTCCATTAACCAAGGTCTATTTACATTAAATTCTCTACAAATTGCCATAATAACTTGTTCGCTGGGGATTCGGCGATTGTTTTCGTATGAACACACTGCTGATTCAGTTATTCCTAATTTTTTACCAAATTCAGATTGGCTTAAATTAAGTGTTTTTCTTAGCAACTTTATTCTTTCACCTAAAATCATATTGTCACCTCCTTTAATTAATGTTATTATAACATATTTTCTGTACTCAGTCAATGTTTTTTTAAAAAAGCACTTGACAAACTGAACAGAGTGCATTATAATATGAACATAGTTTAGAAATCGAGGTGAAAAACATGAAAGACAAGATGAATAATTTTGAAAGTGCTATTGAGTTACTCGAAACATTAAAGACAATGACAAGTGATGAACAGAAGCTTGCTCTTATGCTCATCAAAGGTTATTCAGCAGGCATTAAGGTTAAAAATGCTAATGTAGGAACAGTTTAACAATGATTTAATTTAAAGAAGGGGACAGTAATATGAATAAATACGGTAGTTATAAAGATTTAAAAGAAATTGTGTTTGGTTTGGCATATTCATATCAGCACGCAACGCAACTTCCTTATAAAGTTGAGGGAGCAGACCATGCCTATAAAGCAATAGAATGGATTTTAATAATGGCAGATTTAGAGAAAGAATTTCACGACTATGTAAAAATGCGAGGAGAAGCAGGTCATTCTGCTTATGCAAAGTACATTGAAGAAAAGAATAGTAAAGAAAATAAAAATGAAAATGAATAAGATTTTTACTGATAATTACTGATAATTAAGATTGGTTTGTGATTCAATTCGTTCTGCTATAACATTTTCAGCAATCTGAGCTAATATAGGTAAAGACAGGCTACCTACCTTTTCGGCTATTGATTTTGTTTCATTCCAAATATCATCTTCCCTTATGTTAGCAATAAAAGCATGACCTCGTGGAGATAAATCCTTTATGTTGATATAGTAAACCTCGTCTTCAATACGAATATTTACATCAACTAAAAATCCATGTTTATCACATTGTTGAATATGATAAACAATTTCATCACAAGGGTATTTGCGTAATAATTTAGGATTGTCTTCAGAGTCACTGTTGTAATTCATAATACGATTACAGGTACATATTGATTCAACAGATAAAAGAATGTCACGAACGCAATCAGGATTTAATTTCATAATTAACTACCACCTTATGTATAATTTACAAATTATATAATGATAACTTGCTATTTATAGTATAATTTAATAGTTTACATAAGTCAAGGCTTTATTTTCTTTAATTAGGTAGTTAAATAATTATTGGGTAATTTTAAAGAAAAGGAATGTATTTATGAATGATTATAGAAAAAACAATAATTTGTATGAAGATGATATGAATATTAATAAAATTCAAAGTACACAAGTTATTCTTGTTATAAAAATTACAACACCATTTTATAGTAAAGATAACTTTCTAAAAACAAATTTTAAAACGCAATATAGGTCTTTATCAGGTGTTTTATTGTGGGAAGAAGATACAACAGATAAAGAGCCTAATACAAATTTAGAATTTGTTCCTATTATTAGGAATGTGTTTCTTGTTGATATTAGTGCTGGTAGAAATACCGATGAACGCCTTTTGACTCGCAAAATGCAATATTTGTCACTTAGTGGCAAATTATTATCAGAAAAATTAGTAGGTAAAACACAAGATAACGGTAGTAATATTGTGGATGAGTTTCCACTTGAAACATTAAAAAGTATTCTTGGTAGTTTTTATACAAACAGAAAAGATTAATTTTTAGAATTGGTTGAATTTTGGCTTTTATTGTTATTTTTAGGTTTAGTCAACTTTCGTGCATCTGAGATAACAAGTTCTGTATTTATAAATGAAACCATAACATCAATAAATACAAGCATATCTTCTATGTTGTAGTCTAAATTCTTTTTAATATAGTGAGTTTCGTCATTACCAATCCATGTGGCAGCGGTGGCTAAACTTTTTATCTGAGAACTTTCAATATATTTACTTATGCATGATGAGAGATTAAGGGATTTTATATTAACTGATTCATTAGGGTTTAAAAAAATCACATAGTCTTTTACCAAAAATTCAAGAGCTTTTCTGTAACCTATACCTGATATTTTAGTTAAACCTTGTTGTTGAGCTATATACGCTTGATTATAAATTTCACAAAAATCTGGCGATAGTTCTTTAATAAGTTTTGGAAAATCTTTTGTATTGTAAGATTTTTTAGGTGAAAAGGAAATTAAATTTGTAGTTTGATAATATAACACTTCGTAATGACCAATAAAAAATTTTTCACACTTACTACAAAAGTAAAATGAAAATAATTCGGCATTTTCATCGTCTTTTTGAATAAGCCAATTATTTAAAGGTTCGATTTGTGTAACACTGTTACACATTGGACAATTAGAAGGTGATTGGATTTTAATACGCCCACGCCATATTCCATCATCGGGGAATATAGGAATGTCTGAGATTGTAATTAACATTATATTTTACCTCTTTCTACAATATATTACTTATATAGTATCACAAGGTAAAATAGTAGTCAATTAGTTTTATGGTTTGAAAGGGGTAAACTTAGATGAATTACATCGTGTTATTTTCATTGATTTCTAATATTACAATTACATTTTTATCAATACTTAATTTACTTACAAAATGCCAAAATACCTGTTATGGCAGAAATAATACCTGCGATAATACCAACTTTTGTCCAAATAATCGAAGATTGCGACCATTCCTTATTTCTTGTGTTATTAATATCTTCTGTACTGGCATTAGTTTCGGTGTATTTGTTATTAGCTTTTTTTGTTAAATAATTGATTGATACTTTTTATCACAGTATTAGGAAAAGTACAATAGAAAGGTATGATGAAATGTACGAAGTTGTTAAAACATTTACAAATAAAGATTTCGGCAAATTGAGAGTTGTGTGTATTGATAATGAGTTCTTTCTTATAAGTAAGGATTTAGGAGAGTTCTTAGGATATGTAAATACAAGAAATACTACAATAACCCATGTTGACAAAAAAGACAGAATGTATTGTTTAGTTGATACTACTGGTGGTTCTCAAAAAATGATAGTTATAAATAAGAACGGTGTTTATAGTCTTATTTATAATGTTAAGTCACAAAGAGGTAAGAACGCAAGAGATTGGATAATTCAAAATGTAATTCCAGAACTTTATGAAAATACGGGATTAAGTGCTTTGAATTATCCGCCGAGAAATGAAAGGAGTTCAGAAATGAGTAGTAATTTGAAGGTTTTTGAAAACACCGAGTTTGGCAATATTCAAACAGTAGAAGAAAATGGAAAAGTACTTTTTTGTGGGAACGATGTGGGCAAGGCTTTAGGGTATGCAAAACCAGCTAATGCTATTGTTGCACATTGTAAGGGTGTCACTGTTTTAATGACCCCTACAAATGGAGGAGTTCAACCAGTAAAGTTTATCACCGAAGGTGATGTTTACCGCCTTATTACTCACAGTAAACTTCCGACAGCAGAGAAATTTGAAAAGTGGGTATTTGATGAGGTTCTCCCCTCAATTCGCAAAACAGGAATGTATGCGACAGACGAGCTTTTGAATAATCCTGATTTAGCAATCAAGGCTTTTACAGCTCTTAAAGAAGAACGAGAGAAAAACAAGTTGCTTACAGAAGAAAATGCTAAGAAGCAAAATCTTTTGAATGAAATAAGTCCTAAAGCTGAATTTGCTGAACATCTTATTGATGATGGTAGATTGATAACAGCAACAGAAATTGCTAAAGACTACGGAATGACAAGTAGACAGCTTAATAGTTTGTTAAATGAATTTAAGATACAGTTTAAGGTTAATGGTCGTTGGGTATTACATAAGCAATATGCTGATAAAGATTACGCACAAACAGTTTCTTGCTTTGATAGATATAGTTGTGCAGAACGCCGTTCACTTAAATGGACTTATAAAGGTAAGCAATTCTTGTATGATTTTTTAAAAGAAAAAGGACTTAAGCCTTTAGCTAATAGAAGTAAGGATATAGATTATGTAGCAAAGTATAGTACAGTGGTTGGTTAATAGATTGGAGTGATAAAATGCAAATTGATGAATCAGGCGAGAAAATTGCAGAAGAAATTGTTAAGATTTTTGAAGCAAAAGATTGTACAGTTGAGCAAGCAAATGAAATATTAGATTTTGTAAAAAAATACATTTCTAATCACGCAAAAGTACAATTTGGCGGAATGTTTTTTTCTATAATAAAAGGTTAGAATGATATTATCTACAATAAATTTAATTTAGAAGGAATGAAAATAATGGATTGGATAATGAAAATTATAGGCTGTTTGTTGATTTATGTTTTAGGCGGTTTGTTGGTATATAATCTTGGGTACAAATATAAGACAAAAGAAGATAGAAGAATTTGTCTTATAAGTTACATTTTGGGTATATTTTATTTATGAATGTTCTTACCTTTTTGGAAAAGTTATTTGTAAGATAACAAATTGATTTATTAAAAGAAACATTTACAGATGAACCCAACTAAAACACCAATAATGAAACTATATAGACATTCTTTCCATTTATTGAAATTTGTTTGTTTACAAACTGACTTATAGCATAACAGAAAAGAATTACCTTGTTCAAGAATTGCCCATTTTCCAGTCCAAACAGTTTTATTATTTTTAAAATCATTTACTTTAGCAATCAAACCTTGTGTATCAAGATTATCAAGTATACTTTCTAAGGCGTTTTTGGATTTGATTTTAATTTTGGAATAAATAATATCTTCTTCCAGACCATTAGGGTGGTTTGAAAGTAGTTCAAGTATTTTTATTTCAAGTGGTGATAAATCATTCATAAAGGTTTTCCTTTCTGTAATATAGTATTCTTTAATTTTATATTAACACATATTAAGACAAATAACAAGATTTATTGACAATTTAAAGGAGTTAAATAATATGAATGAAAATAAGACAATGATGATTAACGACACAGCCGTTGTAGTTAAGGAATATAAAGGCAAAAGAGTGGTTACTCTCAAGGAAATCGACCAATGCCACGGCAGACCTGATGGAACAGCAAGAAGAAATTTCAATCAGAATAAGCAACATCTTATTGAAGGCGTTGATTACTTTATAATTAACCAGCCGAACGAAATTCGTACGCTTGGTATAACAAGACCGCAGGGCGGTGTTTCAAAGACTGTCACCCTCCTCACCGAGAGCGGATACCTAATGCTTGTTAAATCTTTTACAGATGACCTTGCGTGGGATGTACAACGACAGCTTGTAAATACATACTTTAGGAATCAAGGTTCAACAAGTACAGAGATTAAGGTTTGTGATGAAAGCACGGATAAAATTATTGATGCTTACTTGCCACAAGCTGATGAACCAACAAGAATGTTACTTAGAGCAACTTTTATGGCAATGAATAATTTAAGTAATCAGGTCGGTGTTCTTAAAACTGAAAATAAAGTACTTGAAGCCGAGAATACTAAAAAGGAAAATATTATTCAAGAAAATCAACCAAAAGTTGACTTTGCAGAAGGTATCACAGCAAGCAAAGGAACTATTTCAATGAGCCAATTTGCGAAAATGGTAAGTAAGGAAACTGGTAAAACGATTGGAAGAAATGCAATTCTTCTTTGGTTAAGACAGCAGAAGATTTTAATGAGAACTAATGAGCCATATCAAATGTATAAAAAGTATTTTGAGTATATTCCTGTTTTGAATCACTGGGGTAAAGGTGGTTTTGCAACAAGAGTTACTGGTAAAGGACAAAAGTGGTTATTTGAGAGATTAAGAAAGGCTGGTGTAATCGGAGAAAAGAAAAATACAAAATTGGTAAGTGTTAGTGTAGTTCAAGGTGACGAAGATGATTTATCTTGGGTAGATGAAATATAAATAGAAATCATATAAGTTGGATAATTGATGTAATTGTAGATTGTTTATAATGTTTTATAAAATTTTATAAATAAGTATAAAATATACCATTTTACATTATATCATCATATAAGTAAATAAGCAATAAGAATATTTAAATAAAAAGGAGATTTTAAAAATGAAAATTTTTAATGGTTTTGAATATGAGGTTGTTAAGGGTAATGTAATAATCGAAAATTTGTGTAATTCAAATAGCATTATTATTCCGAACGAAATAGATGAAAAGCCAGTTACAGGTATAAATGCTTGGGGTTTTGCTGCTAGTGAAGTATATAGTGTAAAAATTCCTGATAGTGTTATTGATTTATACGGAAGGGCTTTCAAGAATTGTACAGAATTATCTACTATAAAAGTTTCAAAAAATTTAGAGTACATAGGATTTGATTGTTTTAGCAATACGCAACTCAAATCAAAACCTGCGGTATATAAAGCATTTGATATAACGGAACAAGGCTTGGTTTGCATAGATTATCTATTTAAGGAAAATGAATGGTCGGAAGAAATAGATAAAATTACACCTTGTGAAAGTGGTTATCATTATTGTACCAATTTATTTGAAATTTTCAACTATTACTCTGGTGCTTTAGATAAAGATATAGCTATATATATTTGTGAAGTTGGAGATAAGATTGAAAAAATAGATGATAGTAGCAAATGTGTAACAAACAAAATTAAACCAATAAAAAGATTAGGCAGAGAGGACATTATAAGAATTTTGAATGGAGGTGATGTATGATGACACTTTTTAAAGGTAATAATCAAGAATCAAGTTGCAAAAAGACTATTCCAGCTTTTGAAAAAGTATTTAAAAACACAATTTTAAAGAAGGCTATTATTGAAATTTACTTAGAAAATCCTTTTATGCTTTTAACCAGAACTCTTGGTAAGAATTTAATAAGTGAATATAAACAAGACAATTTAATTATTTCTAATGGAAATCGTCATAAAACAAGGATTGTTTCTATACCTTTGTCCGAAATAAAAGAATATGGATTCAAACAATTTGCTGATAATGAGTTTGAAATAAGTTTTGAAATACAAAATGTTATATACAAAGTGTGTGCGGTTGTATAAAGGAGTAGTGTAAATGCCATCTTTAAATGAATATCAGAAAAAAATGGTAGAAAAATATCATTATTTTAATAAATAAATTTATTAATGATTATAAAACTATAACTTTATCTGAACATTATGATTTATTAGCTATTGCTCTTTTTGTGAATCAGTTATACAATATGATGAAGATAAAGGGGCTTTTTATACCCTTTGCGTGTATGAAAATGAAAACAGCAATAATAATGGATAATAGGAAGCGTAATACTCAAAAGCGTGGAAAGAAATATAAAACACTTCCTTTAGACGAACCTTTAACAAACAACAAGGAAAGTCTATCTTTAGCTGAAATTCAGGATAAATTTTTCTCTCAAGCTGTAATGAATAGAATATCTTTTGAAGATGATATTATCAATAAAATCACATTTGAAGAATATCTTAAAACCCTTGCACCAAAGGATAAAACTATCATTGATGGATTATTAGCGAATGAAAATCAGAACAATATAGCACATAAAATTGGTTGTACGCAATCATATGTATGCCAAAGAAAAAAAAGACTTAAAAAAATGTGGATAAACTTTAATAATGTTTAAATCAGGAGGAATTTAAATGCTATATAATGTAACACTTTTTACAAAAGAAGGTAATTCAATTAAATTGCCAAATGTTAAAGAGGGTGATGTGCAAAAATTCTTAATGAATTGCGATATGTATTCTAATATTGAGATTATTGGTAGTGTATTTGAAAAAGAGGATACTGAACCAGACTATGAAGAATTATTTAATCAACTTAATGTTGATAAACTTCAGAAAACAAAAGTAAAAGTTAGAAAAGTGAAATCTAAAAAGCGTAGCGTTTCACAAACATATACTTTTTCAAATTTCTTATCAAATGTTGTTGATAGCCAACGCTTTTCCTTTTTAGATAAAAACAGTTTAATTGTAGAAAAGGAGATTTTAAAATGGACTTTATAAATATAGACACAATCAAAATACCAAAAGCTTTTACAGATTCTAAACCAAAAAAAAGAATAAAATAGAAAAAATAAGAAATTATTGTCAGAAGAACGGTCATATAGATAAACCTATTGTTATTAGAGAAAATGGCAAAGGTAGTTTACTGGTCGATGGTTATATTAGGTATTTAGTTGCGAAAGAATTAGGATATAAAACCATACCTTTTATCTTTGAAGATAGTTTGTATTCACAGCATAAATACATATATGGAAAGTTTAAAAGTTGCGATAAACTTTATATTTGGAAAGTTAAAGACTCTATTGATGTTAAAGTAAATGATACAGTTGTGGTGCAGAGCAAGAAAAGTAAAGGCATAGTCACAGTAGTAGATATATTTACTTTAGACGGTATGAAAAATGTATATTATTATGCAAAGCATAGAGATGTTATTAAAGTGTGTAAGGAAGGGAGTGTTTGTAATGCAACAAAATAAATATGAAAAGAGGTGTAAATGGTGTGATTTGTCTTTTGTAGCAGATACACATATGCAAAAATATTGTTCATATGATTGCAAAAGAGCTGCATATCTTGAACAACAAGCTCAATTCAGAAATAGGCAAAAGAATAAGGGAACAGTAGTTAAATATAAAGAAAATGTTAAGTCAATAGATGAAATTTTAGAAGAATTAAAAAATATAAACGAAGAAAGATACAAGAATGGGAAATCACATCTCTCTTATGGGCAATACATATTGAGACTGAAAGATGAAAAGCAAAAGGAAGGGTAATATGTCAAGATTTAAAATTAGATTAGATACTGAAAGTGATGTTTTTAAGTTTTTAAATGTAATAACAAATCTCAAAGGAAAGATTGAATTAGTAGGTAATGATGGTTGTACGCAATGCAGGGTTAATGCCCGAAGTCTTATCGGTTCGCTCTATGCTATAACTTGGAAAGAACTGTGGATTGAAAGTGAAAATGATATTTATAATAGTTTAAGAGAGTTTTTGACGGAGTAAACATATGAAAAACATAGATAAAATGAAAGACATAGATAAAATGAAAGATAATATTATGAGTTTGTTTATTGAATTATATCCTCAGAATCGTGTTAAACATCTTGTTAGGTATGGTAGTTCTAAAAGAGTTAGAAATAAAAATGCTTCTCGTATTTTAAAAGAAATTCGCAAAGAAGTAAAACAAAATAAAGATTATAGATATTTTGAGTAAGAAAGCTTAAATAATCATTAAATTAGAAAGAGGTTTTAATATGAAAATCAATGTTGTTAATAATATTCCTAATGTAAAGGTCACTTGTGATAAAAGTGATGATGGCAGTTGTACAATAACTTTAACAGAGGATAAGCGTTTTCCTCTTGGCGAAGCACAACTTGGTTCAGTTGTGAAAATTGGTAATCGTGAATACATTGTTCTTGGACACGCAGAAGAAACTACCGCAGTTATCACTAAAGATTTTGTTAGAAAGATGGAGTTTGGCGAATCTAGAGATTATCTTACCAGTGATGTTCGTAAGTATTGCAATGGTGAGTTTTACAATGAATTGGTTTCTGCTGTTGGCGCTGAAAATATTGTAAAGCATACCGTTAAGTTAGTTGCAGATGATGTCACTGGAAAGGGTAAAACTTGTTGTGATAATGTTTCTATTATCACTACCGAGAATTATCGCCGTTACAGAGAGTTCCTGAAGGCATATGGAGATTGGTGGTGGACTGCTACCAGAGTTACTTATGACGATAAAAATTACGCTCGTAGCGTTTGCTGCGTTTGCTCCAGTGGCTTTGTGGATTGGGGTGGCTGTTGCGGTGGGGTTCGTCCATTCTGTATTTTGAAATCTTCCGTTTTGGTAGATAGATGAGGCTTAGTAAATATGAATAATTTTGAGGAATACTACAAAATCAGAAAAATTAGCGAAGATTTATTTAGCTTGATTGTTAGAATTAAGAAACTTAATAATTTTGAAGTAGAAACACTTGTAAATTTATTGGAATTTACAATAAAAAAAATTGGAGGATTAAAAATGAATAAATATGAAATGCTTTACGATGATAAAATTGAAATAGGTAGCCATACGCTTTACCGTATAAGAGCATTAAAAAAATTTTGGAACTGTAAAAGCTGGGGACATTGGTGGATATATCGAAAAAAGAAGAAAATCTATCTCAAAAAGGAAATTGCTGGGTTTATGACAACGCAAAAGTTCGTGGCAACGCAAGGGTTTATGGCAACGCTCTTGTCTACAAAAACGCTCGTGTCTATGGCGATGCTTATGTATCTGGCAACGCTCATATCTGTGATAACGCTAAAATAAATAAAATTAGCGATGTTTTATGTATATCGCCTATAGGTAGCCGTAATGATGTTACAACATTCTTTAAAACCAAAGACAATAATATCTGTGTGAAATGTGGGTGCTTTACTGGTACAATTGACGATTTTTTGGAAGCTGTCAATAAAACCCATGGCAAAAACAAACATGCTAAAGCATACAAGTTAGCTTGTGAACTTGCACGAGTACAAATTGAATTGGAGGATGTACGAAATGGGAGAATATTATTCAGGGTAAAGCGATAAACCGTGACAAAGGTTATCATCTGACAGAATATAAGAACGGCGAATGGGTTTATGGATTAGTTACAAAATTGTATGATGAACAGTTTAAAAGTCTACCTGCCGAAATGACGAATACAAACGGCATAAGAGGCATCGAAATTGATTACAAAACAATCGGACAGTACACAGGTTTGACGGATAAGAATGGCAATAATGAGAATGACATTGTTGCTTATTGGGACACATACAACACAGAAAACGGTCAATCAGAAGCAGATTGCATAGGTAAAGTCGTATGGGATGATGAAACGATTTCATTCCAAGTAACAAACAGACTTTCTGCTGAAAGCTATGAGGTTTTAGATGAATGCAGTGTTATTGGCAACATATACGACAATCCAGAACTTTTAGAAGAGTAATTAAATAAAACACATATCAAAGCAATAGGTGTTATATTTAATAGTTTTTTATAATATTCTTATTACTTATTTCTTTAATAAAAGAAGTAATAAATTTCTTTAATTTTATACTATATAATCAAGTTGTTTTTTTAACAACACTATATAGTATAAAATAATAATAAATAAATAAAAGGAGTGTTTTAAAATGATTGGATATATGCTTACAAATGGAAAAGGCTACTATATTTCCAAAGATAAATTTAATGGCAAATTTGTTAGCATTGGTAATAAAAGATGGGGTTGTAAATGGATTGAATATAACAGGATTGAAAATGTTTTAAGAAATTCTTTAAGCAAAAACCTAAGGGATAATTTTTACATAATAGAAGTTGAGATGAACAATGATGAATTAAAAGATACTGTTGATTATATTGTATCTGGCAAGGCTAATAAAGATAAGTATATATCCGATAATAATAATTCAACTTGTAAGAATTTAGATATAGATAAGATTAAGCAGGAGATTTCTATACCCATAAAGTCAGATGAATTGGATAAAATCAAGAAAGATGTTAATTTGTTTTCAGATACACTTAAAGATTTAAGAAAGCGTAAACAAGAATTGCTTGATTTACAGAGTGAAGTAGATAAAGAAATAAGTGATATTTATCATTATATAGAACTGAATAATCTTAATGCTTATCAAGGTTGGCTTATGTATAAAATGCTTCAATATAGATTAAAACGAAGAAGGGTGATTAAAGACGAATTATCTATAATAAAACATCTTGTTAAGTGTAATATAAATACTCAATCTTTGTCTGAAATTCAAGATATGATAAAAAATATGGATAATAGAAAATATACGCCAAGAGTATTATCAGATTTATTTAAATAAAGGAGAAATAATATGATTAATAAAATTGAAAGCAATGAATATCTTAATAAGGCAAATTTAATTAAATATCTCACACAGCTTCAAAGTAAAATGTCGGCAAATATGATACCTGAAAAGCCTAAGTGTGTTAAATCTGAAAGTTATGCTAAAGGTGTACTTGATGGTATGAGTAATATTATCAAGTATATTACATATATTACGCCTGATTTAAAAACAGATGTTAATAAAATTTGATTTAAGGTAATAATTTAGGTGTCAAAAAACAGATATATATAGTGTAAATATTTTCAAGGAGTGTAAAGTAGAATGGATAAAGAAGCTATTCGTCAATACAAAAAAGAAACTTACGAGTTATATAAACGATTACATTTGTGTACCGCTTGTCATCAACAAGATGCTTATACATTAAATGGACGTGCACTTTGTTTTGAATGTGGAGAAAAAAACAACGCAAGAATAAAGGATAGGTATAAAAATAATGCTGATGTTAGAGCAAAAGAAAAAGAGTATAGGCAACAACTCCGAGAAAAATACAAGGAAAATAAATTGTGTACAAGGTGTGGAAAACCACTTGAATTTGATACAACAAAAAAATCCTGTAAGCGGTGTCTTGCAAAAATGAGACAATTTGCAGCTGAACGCAGAATGAAAAAAAGGAATTATGCCAAGAGTGTTGTTTGATGGTACGGAAAGGTGTGTAATTTGTGGTAAACAAGAAATTGTAAAAGGTTATAAGATGTGTAATAAACATTTACCTATCTTTCAGAAAACAATGTTAAAAAACAGAAAACAAATTAATAATTATTTTGTTAAAGTGAATCGTGCTTTTTGGGAGGCTAAAAATGCAACAAATTAAATCAAGAGAAAGAGTGTCAAAATATGGAGAAGTATTCACAAATGAACGAGAAGTTAAGGCGATGTGTGATTTAATACCGCCTGATGTATGGGAAAATATCGAGAGCAGTTTCCTTGAACCTTGTTGTGGCGAAGGAGTATTTATACTTGAAATCTTAAAAAGAAAATTTTCACATTGTAGAACAAAGAAAGATTACACAACAGCATTGCAGGCGGTTTATGGAATGGATATTCAGGCTGATAATGTAGAAAAATGTATAAGCAACATCGTTGATTTGTGCAAGATTACTTTTCCAATAACTAAGGCACAAATAGAAATAATAAATAACCATATTGTTCAAGCAGATTCACTAAAAATTATAGACATGATGGCAACTATAAACAATATGGGTGCAGTAAATATTAATTTTATAAATAAGGAGGAATCAGAATGACAAACTACGAAAAAATCAAGAATATGACGGCTGCGGAAATGGTGATGTTTATCGACTGTGAAGGTACTTGTAATTATTGCGTATACGCTAATGATGATAATTGCAAAGGACTTAAATGCCGAGAGGGTGTAAAAGCGTGGCTCAATCAGGAGGTAGAAGAATGAACGCAAGATTTAATCCAGAGGAATTTGTAAAGGAACGCAACGAAGCGTTATTCAGCCTTGACGAAAAGAAGATTAAGGCGTATATGAAAAAATATTGCGTTCCTGAACCACATAGCGAAAGAATCTTTTGGGCAATGGTTTACAAGGCTATATGCAATATAGTAGATGTACCGCCAGAAGTTAAAGTGAAAGCTAAGGCTTGGCTCAAAGAGCACGGATTCAAGGAGGATATACGATGAGAGAAATATTATTCATAAGAGCACAAGGTGAATTTTGTAAGATTAGAGATTTTCTCCGATTGCTACAATGCCTTGCCAGCAATTGCACGAAGATACAATTCTGGCAAAGGATGGCTTGATTAATGGATAATAAATTAAAAATTCGTGAGATATGCGGTGATTATGCGTTAGATATACCGTTCGTAGACGGTAGTAAACCCAATAATGATTTGTATAACTATTGTCCTTATTGTGGGGCTAAAATGGATTTGGAGAGGTGTAATATAGATTGGCAACAAGAAAGCATATATCAAAATCTACAAGACTAAAAGTTTACGAAAAATACAACGGTCATTGTGCTTATTGTGGTTGTGAACTTGCGTTAAAGGAAATGCAAGTTGACCATATACAGAGCGTGTATTGGTATGACGGTGCAAACGATATTGAAAATTATAATCCTGCTTGCAGAATGTGTAATTTTTATAAATCTACAATGTCGGTTGAAGATTTTAGAGAACAGTTAGGTAAAATACTATCAAGGTTAGAAAAGGTTTTTATTTTTCGTTTGGCAAAGAAATACGGGTTAATCAAAGAAACACAAGAACCCATTAAGTTTTATTTTGAAGGCGTAAGAACAGATGATTAAATTTTATTGCAATAAGTGTGGCATAGAATTAAAGGTAGAAAATCGCAGAAAAGTAAAAATGCTAATAAGTTTCTACAGGGAAATTAATTTGGATTTCTGCGAAAATTGTTTTAAAGAGGTTATTGGTGATATTGAATATTGTGAACTAATAAAAAAAGAAACAGAGTATAAGAAAAGACTTGAAGAACGGAAAGTAGAAAGAAGTAAAAATAATGCTTGACTTAAAATTGAAACCTTGTCCTTTTTGTGGTGGTTTTCCTAAAATTATTGTTTGTGATGATGAAGGCAATATTCATTCAGAAAACTATATAAATAATCCTTATAGTGGAATTGGATTTATGTTAGAACACAATATAGAGGATAATCCAAACTGTCCTATTGCTAATCATAATGGTGAACCATGTGGTTGCACGATATATGATACATTAGATGAGTTTGTGAACACTTGGAATAACAGATATAAAAACGCAGAATCTGTGTCAGGGAATTGGATTATTAAGTTTCAATAAGTAGATAGAGTCTCTACTAAAATCATTGCAACTTAACATGAGATGAATGTTTTAAATATTGTATGTAGTGTAGTATATAAAACAAATGAAAGTAAGTGGTAAGATTGTTAGCAAGACTTAAAGACGGAACACAAGAATTTGTCAGAGATGAAGATGATTTAATAAATCTTATTGAAGATAGACTTGGTAAAGATATTTCAGATGAAATAAAATCTATTATTGAAGATTCAAAAAGTGAATTGCGTGAATTGCAGAATGAATTTGAACTTGAGCAAGATGACGATATATACGAGTTAGAATCTGCATTAGATGATATTCGTGATTTAGCAGATGATTTAATAGATGAACTTTCAGCTTTGCCTAAACTACAAGAAAAAGTAAAGGAAATTAAGTGTTTGGCACTTTGTTAAAGGAGAACAATAAATGAGAAAGAAAGTAATAGCATTAGTTATTAGTTTAGGATTATTAATAACTTTAGTCGGATGTGATGATGATATTCTTCAAGAGGAAAGTTGTTACTATGAAAACTCTATGTTTATAACCGTTGAGCGAGCAAGAAATTGGAACATTGTTTATAATAATAAGACTAAAGTTATGTATGTTGTATCAAATAGTGCTTATAACTGTGGCGACTTTACATTGCTTGTTGATGCAGATGGTAAACCTATGCTTTATAAAGGGGAATAAAATAATGAATGATAATTTAAAATCTTGTCCATTCTGTGGTGAAAGCTATGTATATATTAGAACTTTGAAAACTCGAAATGATATTTTATGTAATCCCCATATTTATTGTCCTGACTGTGGACTTATCTTTTTATATGATTACGGCGATACTGAGGAATCTGTACTCATAAGAAAATGGAATAAAAGAACTAAAAATATATAAATAATTGGAGGACAAAATGACAAATAGAGAATACATAAAGAGTTTACCAATAGAAAAGCTTGCTAAAATTATTGTTATAGAAGAACAATATGACGATATGATATTTTATGTTGCATCAAATGGGAAAAGATTTATATTTCGTGATGCAGCGATAGATGAAAATATAGAATGGCTTAATAGTAAAAGAAACGGCAAAAGCTATTTGGAAACTTTGTTTAGTTTGTAATTATAAAGAATAATAAAAAATTAAAGGAGTATCAATATGAAAATTTTAATTAAATCAATAAGCAATCCTGTAGTTCCTTATCCAGAAGAGGCCTGAAAAGAAAAATATATCGGCTTATTTTAAGTATGATGAAAGACATAATTGCTATTATATTATGATTGTTGTTATTCAAGAATTAGTTGATTTTTTTGAAGATATTGAAAAGGTTGAGAATAATATGTTCGAAGGGTTTGTGTTTAGACGGGCAGAAGCTTTTGAAATAGAAAAATATGGCTATTATTGGGTGCTTGAAATATATAATAATTGTAGAGAATAATGTGAAAAAATAAAGAGGTATTGATATGAAAATTTTAAATAAAAAAGAGTTTGAAAAGTTAATGTACGAATATCCAGAAGGTGGAATCGTTTTTGCTGAATATAAGCCAGATATATTAACAAGTGATGTAATGGTAACTGATGGTGATTTTGGGGCGAGAGAAATTATTCCACATCAAAGAGAAGTTTTTGATTTTGATTGGAACATAAGAGAATATCGTGAAACAGACTTATTTACTGTATTTGACAATAACGATGTTCTTCAGATGATTCAAACTTTAACAAGTGGTTTAAAATTAGATTTAGAAATTCCATACTAAAAGAGGTTAATAAAATGGCATATGATTTGAAAATATTTACAAATAATATTGAATCAACAGCTTTGAATCAAATATACACATTAGTGAAACAGCCAGCCTTTTCAAACTGTAAAGTTAGAATTATGCCAGATGTCCATGCTGGGGCAGGATGCGTAATTGGGTTTACTGCGGATTTAGGAGATAAAGTTATCCCAAACATTGTTGGTGTTGATATAGGATGTGGTATGCTCACAGTTGAACTTGGAAAAATTGATATAAATTTTAATGAATTAGACAAAGCAATCAGAGAAAAGATTCCAAGCGGTAGAAATGTTCATAACAACAGAGTCGTAAGATTTGATGAACTACAGGATTTATATTGCTATCGTGAGCTAAAAGATACTAAGAGGCTTGAAAGAAGTATTGGCACTTTGGGTGGAGGAAATCATTTTATAGAGGTTGATACCGATGAAGATGGCAATAAATATCTCATTATTCACAGCGGAAGTAGAAACTTAGGTAAGCAGGTCGCCGAGTATTATCAGAAACTTGCGATAGAAATCATGCGGGGAAAAGATACACTGCTGGAAATGCAAGAAAAACTCATTGCAGATTATGAAACTCAGGGCAGAAAAAGAGAAATTGAAAAAGCTATTAAGGAACTTCGTAGAAAGTTTCAGCCTAATCCACTTGATATTCCGAAAGAATTGTGCTACTTGACGGAGAAGTATAGGGAACAATATTTGCATGATATGGAGATTTGCCAGCGGTTTGCAGTGAGAAATAGAGGAGAAATAGCAAAGGCGATTCTCTCAGCAATGAATTGGAATGATATTCGGAGCTTTGAAACTATTCATAATTATATCGAGTTTGGCTCCAATATGGTTCGTAAGGGTGCAATTTCTGCAAAAGAAAATGAAAAGTTGTTAATACCTATCAATATGAGAGATGGCTGCATTATTGGAATTGGAAAAGGCAATGATGATTGGAACCAATCTGCACCACATGGAGCTGGAAGAATTATGAGTCGTTCTAAGGCAAAAGAAACCGTGTCGTTGGATGATTTTCAACAATCTATGGAAGGAATTTATACTACGTCGGTTAGTATGTCTACTTTAGATGAAAGCCCTATGGTCTATAAATCTATGGATGAAATACTCGAAAATATAAAAGACACAATAGATATTATTAAAATAATTAAACCAATATACAATTTTAAAGCAAATGAATAAAGGTGATATTGAATGTTATATTTAGATAATGCTGCAACAACAAAACCTAATCTACCAGTGTTAAATGCAATAATCAAAAGTTTTCAAGATTATTATAACCCATCTTCTCTTTATTCTTCTGCAAAATATGTAAAAAAGAAAATAGAAATAGCACGAAAATATGTCGCTAAATCTATTAACGCAGAGCCTAATGAAATTTATTTTACAAGTAGTGGGAGTGAGGCGAATACTTGGGCTATAAGAGGTTTTTTTGATAAACAGATACAGACAGAAAAAACAGTTTATTGTTTTTATTCAAAGACAGAACATAAATCAATTACATCAACAATGTTAAATATCGAAAAGCAAAATAAGTTTACACATTTTTTTGGTTTTAAAATTCCTGTTAATAAACAAGGGTTTGTTGATAGTAAAACACTAATAAATGAGATTAAAGAAGTTAATTATTATAATACTAACGAAGTACCTTATCCAAGCTTGATAAGTGTTCAATATGTAAATTCAGAATTAGGAACAATTCAAAATATTAAAGAATTAGCTGAAACAGCACATAAATACAATGCAGTTTTTCATTGTGATGCTGTACAAGCATATGGACATATTTCAATAGATGTTAAAGATTTAAATGTAGATATGATGAGTTTTAGCGGTCATAAAATAGGCACACCAAAAGGAATAGGTTTTCTTTACATAAAAAATGGAATAGAAATTACACCACTAATATGTGGAAGTCAAGAGAACGGTATGCGTGGGGGTACTGAAAATGTACCATATATAATTGGATTAGGCGAAGCTGCTAAACTAATCGAAAAGAATATGCGATACAATGAATATCTTGATAATATAAAAAAGTATTTAATACAACAATTAAAAGAAAATTTTGATTGTACAGTAAACACACCTGAAAAATCAGTATCTAACATTGTAAATATTACATTTAATCATAATATAACAGGTGAAAGCTTGGTTTATATATTGGATATGGCAAATATTTATATTTCAACAGGTTCGGCTTGTAATTCACATAGCAATAAGCCTTCGGCTACATTAAAAGCAATAGGACTTACAGATGAACAAGCACTTAAAACAATAAGAATTTCATTACCAAATGATAATTCTATTACCGAATCTAATATTGATATGTTTATAAATGAGCTTATTAAATGTGTAAGTCTTACCGATAAAGATTTTAAAAGGAGAAATTAATGTTTAGAGTATATGATAAAAAGAAAAAGAAATTTTTATATGACGATGTGTTTCTTGGTAGTGACGATGTAATATTTAAGTATAATTGTGGCTTTTTAAAATCTTATTTAAGAGTGTTGTCTGTAAATAGATATGTTTTTCAAAATTGCATTGAAATTCCCGATGTAAATAACCGTCTTATCTTTGAGGGAGATGAGGTAAAATATAAACTTGATTCTAAAACTGTTCAGGGTATAGTATCCTATGTTTCTCAAATTGCTTCTTATATGATTATAGACCATAAAGACCAAATTTGTTATCCAATAAGAGCAAACGGTGATGAATTAAATGTTGAAATTGAGGTTATTGGAAATGTTTTTGAATACAATAATAAAACTTAATAGAATTTAGGAAGGATTTGAAGATGAAAACTTTTATAGTTTTAAAGAATAAAGAAAATTATATAGAAATAGTCAGTACAAGAAAAGGTGGTTGGATGCGTGAATATCAAAGATTTCTTGATGATGGATTTAAAGATATAGGAAAAATTCAAACTGATATTGTTGGCAAAAATGTAGATTATTTAATAGATGATTTGCTTTTGAGGGAGCAATATATAAATAAAATTAAAAAATTAGTTAAGAGGTAATTATGAATAATTTTACAATATATCTTGCTGGTGCTATGACTGGGTTGACTTTTAAAGCGATGACAAATTGGCGAATAAAAATCAAACAAGAACTACTTAAAATCTCAGCAAAAAGTTTAACTGTAATAAATCCTGTTGATTATTATAATTTTACATATCCACAACATGACTCCGAAAAAGAAGTTATGGAATATGATTTGTGGAGATTGAAAAATTCAAATTTAGTCATTGTGAATTTTAATAAGCCTGATAGTATAGGTACGGCTATGGAGTTAATGTGTGCTAAAAGAAAACAATATACCAATAATAGGCTTATGTGAAAATAAATATTACACTGATGTACATCCTTGGCTGAAAGAATGTTGTAATAAAGTTTTATTTACAATGAAAGATTTAATAAATTATGTTTCTGAATTTTATTTAATGGAATAAAAAATATTTAAAAAATTTCATTTCAAACTTATAATTCATACCTCAAAAAACAGATATATATAATGTACGATTTTTTCGTACAAAATTTCAGAAAGGTGGTTGTTTAAATGGCAACAAATACAAAAAATAACATCAAGAAAAAAGATTGGGTATCAACATTTACTTTGGTTGGCAAGGCTATTATTAAAAATAATTCATTTGAGATTGATGCTCAATCTAAGAAATCGAATTGGGTTTACAACTCTTTGAATCTTGGTATTGATTGTGGTGAAAAGTATGGTGTAATTTACACATCAATGATGGGTGGTTACGACAAACAGAGGACAGATAATGTTATTCGTACAAAAGGTAAAGATGAAGAAAATCCAGATAGAACAGATTATACAAAAAGAGTATAGTAATTGCATGGGAAGATAGATTTAACGAAGATATTCTTGCTACTGTCGGAAACGACCAATTTTACTGCGTGGGTTTGGAAAAGGTAGCTGAGGGAGAAAATAAAGGTAAAACATTTTATAAGAATTTTCTTAGTACATATGATGCTATTGCTTACATAAAAGAACATATTGTTAATGGAATGATAGTAAGAGTTACTGGTGACCTTCAATATAGTGAGTATCAAGGCAATGTGCAAGTTAAGAAAAATATCAAGAGCATTGTTTTGAGTAATGTTGAAAGTGAAAATGATTTTAAGGCAACTTTTAGGCAGTCTGTTCTTATAGATAAGGAATCAGCAAGTTTGAAAAAAAATATTGATAAGGATAAAGGCATTATGTATGTAGATGCTAAAGTTCTCGATTATGTAAAAGAGATAAATGGAGTAGAGTATAGAGAAAATTATCCATATACAAAAACATTTGAATTTAAAATGGACTTTTCCAATGAGGTTTTAACAAGAAAAACTTTTAATGTTTTGTTTAAAGTAAAGAAAGGTTATACACAGATTACTTTTGAAGGAATATTTATCGAAGGCGGAGCTACTGTAATGCCGACCGTTGATGATATTCCAGATGACATTAAGGAACTTATAAATATTAGTTGTTATACAGAAGAAGAAGCTTTGAAACTTTGTGCTACAAATGGCAAGAATGAAAAAAGAATGGTTCTTATCAAGCCTTATATTCGTAAAAGATACAATGATGATGGCACAACAACTAATATTGTACAGAGATTTGAAGAAAGATATACTGACGAAGATTTGTATATTGACATTCCTAAGATAGTAGACAGTGCAAATGAAGTAGCAGATAAGACTAATCTTGATAATATCATAGATAGTTCTAAATCTGATAATAAGACAGAAAGTTCAGAAGATGATATGTCTTGGCTTGATGAAATTTAAGTAAAAATTCTAATAATTTAAAATTCTAATTTTATAAGTAATATTTGTCTATATATAGTGTATTTAATTATAATAATACACTATATATAGTATACAAATTTAAATAAAATAACAAGTAAAAGTAGAAAGAGGTAATTAAATGAAATATGGTTGTAAAAATAAGTTAAAGGTAAATCCGCTTGCATATAATCTTATGTTGATAGGAGAATCGGGCATAGGAAAAACTACTGTAATCAAAGAATATTGTGATAGGCTTGCACCTGATAAATATATATTTTTGGAATGCGGTAAAGAAGATGGCGCTGATGCTATTGATGGGATTAATTATATAAATTGTCCTGAATGGGATATGGATTATGATAAAAATACAAATAGTGTTGGATTTGCTACATTTATAGATGATGTTGTAGAAAATAGAACTACTGAATGGTCTGATTTGAAAGTAGTTGTAGTTGATACATATGACGAGTTGTTTGCTATTGCTGAACCAGAAGTTATTCGTATGCACAATAGGCAAAATCCTGATAAACGAGTAGATTCGATAAAAGCTGCCTTTGGTGGATTTCAAGGAGGCGAAGATAAAACATTAGAAATTGTTTTGGACAAGTTATGGGAACTAAAGCATATGGGTATATGCTTTATACTTATAGGACATACTAAAACCCGAAATATGACAGACCCAGTAACAGGACAAGAATATCTTCAGCTTACAACAAATCTTCCACAGAAATATTTTAACGGAATAAAAACCAAGGTTCATATTCTTGGTGTTGCAAGTATAGATAGAGAAATCGTAAAAGAAAAGACAGGTAAAAAAGATTTTGTTACTAAAAAGGATATTGAAAAGGGTGTTGTAACAAATCAGACAAGGAAGATTACTTTTAGAGATGATAATTATGTTATAGATAGTAAATCTCGTTTCGCTGATATTGTACCAGAAATTCCACTAAATGCCGATGCACTTGTAAATGCTATAACCAATGCAATAACAGCAGAAATGAATAAGTCTAATACAAATAAATCCTTTGATGAAATAAAAAAAGAACAAGAAGCGGCGGAAGCTGAGAATCTTTTAAAATTAGCTGAAAAGGAAAAGATAAATAAAGAAAATAAGGAAATAGAAGGACTTAAATCTAAGATTGTTGAATATGTTGCCGAGAATAAAACCAATATGGCTGTCGTAAAACCAATTCTTGAAAAGTGTGCAGAATATGGCTATAAGAATCCTATGCAAATTATGGACTTGGAGGCTATGAAAGCTGTTGCAGCAATGATTGAACAATAATTAAACTGAATGTCCTCTTGTCTGCAATATTAGTAGTTAGATTAGTATTGCAGACAAAGTAAGGGTGATAAATTATAGAAAAGGAAAATCAAGAATGGAATAAACTTTATAATTTTGTAAAATCCGATATTTTTGCATATCAAAACGAGGAATTACCTTCTAATATAATTTTAAAACTTAAAAGCCTATCTACCAATGAATATATATATCATTCAAATAGCAAGATTATTTATTCGTATAATGTGATTTATATGGCATTTAAATCTTGTTTAAGTACAATAAAGTATTCCATAAGTAGTAAAACTTTTAACGATGATATGCACAAGTTTAATTATATAGTGAAAATTGTCAAACCTCGTATTGTCGAAATAGATAAAAAGATAAAAAATCATAACAGAAAATTAAAAGAGAAAGAAAGAATTGTAGATGAAGCATTATATAGGAGCTTGGATATAGACAAATTTCAATCTCAATATACAAAAAAGACAAAGGAGTATCATAATAAAATTTTTGATGATATTTGGTAAGAGGTGTTTAATTGGTTGCAGGAAATTGTAAAACAACACCATTTATACAAGAACAAATTGAAACTTATAACAAGGTAAAGGAGTATAAAGTAAACTGTGAGGCTAATATAGTTTCTTGTATCTATAAGAATCCTAATCTAATACATAATGTAAATTTAAAAATAAATGAATTTTCACATAACATATGGCGTGTATATTATCAAATTGCATATGATATTGTTGTACGAGAGTTCAAAGATGTTCTTGACGATATAACGGTTGGATTATATCTTGAAAAACATAATAAATTAAAAAGAGAAATTTGACGAATATGGCGGTTATGGCACGATAGAAAGTGCTTGTGGATATGTTCAAACCTCAAATTTTAATGGATATGTTGACGAATTAAGAAAATGGAATGTGGTAATTGAATTATGTAAGAAAGGATTTCCTGTTAAAGATAATCTTAGTCATTATGTAGATTGTACGGCAGAAGAAATATACTCAGAATTTGAAGCTTTACTTAATGATGTATTTGTTAATGTAGATTCTGAGATTAAGTCTTATGACATTTGTTATAAGATTGATGAACTTATCGAAAAAATGGATAAAGGTATGTTCATAGGTATGCCCTATTATAATATACCCACTCTAACGCAAGAAACAGGCGGACAAGTATTAGGTAATATTACTTTGGTTGGTGGACTTTCAAATGTAGGTAAATCAACTTTCTGTCGTACAGTTACCATTCCAGAGATTATAAAAAACAATGAAAAAATAGTCATTATGGTTAATGAAGATTCTTATGAAAAATGGCAAAGAGAACTATTAGTATGGATATGTAATAACATTTTTAGTTTCGATATTCAGAAATATGTAGTTCGTAATGGTAATTATACAGAAGAAGTTAGAAACGCTTTGTTAAAATCTGCTGAATGGTTAAAAGAAAATACTAAAAATCATACAGTAACAATTATTCCTTTTAATAGCTATCAAACACAAAAGGCTATTAAAGTAATTAAAAAGTTTGCAAATATGGGAGTTAAATATTTTTTACTTGATACTTTTAAAATGGATAGTGGTAGAGTAAATGAAAATAGTTGGCTTGCAATGCAACAATCTATGGTAGATATTTTTGATACAGTTAAGTCTGAAAGCTTGAATGTACATATATTGATTACATTTCAGCTTAATAAAGGTAGTGTTCATCAAAGATATTACACACAAGATAATATAGGTATGGCGAAAAATATTGTAGACCCTGTTTCAACCTGTATTATGATTCGTGATGTATATGATGATGAATATGCTGGCGAAAGTAAAGAACTAAAAGTATATCGTTTAGATGGTAAAAATAAACGAACTAAAATAGAAGTAACACTTGATAAGAATAAGCGTTATCAAATATTGTTTTTAGTGAAGAATAGAGAGGGTGCAGCGAACACTTATCAGATTGTCTTGGAACATGATTTATCAAGAAACATTATTAATGAAATTGGTATAACTCAAGTTTTACCTGATTTTTAATAGTAGGGGTGATAGAAATAGATACCATATCTTTAAAAAAATATATAGTTGAAAATAATAAGATTGAATTTGTTTTACAAGAAATTGGTTGTCATAATATTAAATATCACCCCTTAAAAAATTATTACACTTGTTCTAATTATAATGGTGATAACCCAACAGCTATAAATGTATTCAATGATGATTATATTAAAGTTGTTAATTGGACACGCAGTAAAAATTTTGACAAAGCTTCAGATATTATAACCTTAATAGAATATAACAAAAATTGTTCTTTTATAGAAGCATTAAAGTTTTTACATAAAATATTAGAATTAGAATATAATGGATATTCTAAAAAAAGCGAAATAAAAGTTAAAAACCCTTGCGAACTTTTTAAGAGAATTAAAGATAGTGTAAGAGGAAAAGGTTTCGATGTTAATGAAATCAATTATTTAGATGAAGATTTATTAGATGATTTTGTTCCATTACTTCATATTAATTGGTTCAAAGAAGGTGTGATGCCTTGGAGTGCTGATAAGTTTGGATTGTCTTATTCTTATAAACGGAAAAGAATTATAGTTCCTTTGAGACATTGGATGACTGGCAAATTGTTAGGAACTAATATGAGGACGGTTATACCAGATTATGCCGAGTTAGGTATAAAAAAATTTCTGATAACTCCCTCATATCCTAAAAGTTTAAATTTATTTGGTTTATATGAAAATTATAAATCAATTCAAGAAGCTGGTTATGTAGTGATTTTTGAGTCTGAAAAAAGTGTAATTAAACGAGATAGTCTAAATGATTCTACTTGTGTTGCACTATCAGGTCATACAATATCAGAAGAACAAGTTAGAATATTGATAGGGTTAAATGTAGACATTGTAGTCGCACTTGATAAAGATATACCTATTGAGGAGGTAAGAGATATATGTAATAAATTTTATGGTGTTAGAAATGTTTATTATATATGGGATAAATGGAATTTACTTAGAGAAAAAGACAGTCCTGCTGATGCTTTAAATAAAATATATCAGTTTTTAATGAAATATAAAATTAAATTTGATGATAAAGAACATAAAGAATATTTGAAAGGATTATAAAGGAGAAGATAAATGATTAATACTGAATTAATAAGAGCGCAGATTGAAACTTCAGAGGATTGGCGTGGATGGTGTAAAAAGATTCCTGAATTGCATTTTGACAACGACTGGAATGTTAGAATTATACCTCCATTTGCAGGTGCATTAACTCGTTTTGTAATTTCTAAAAATAATAAAAGTGTATCAGTATATTTTGATGGATATTCAAAACTTGGTTTTATGTATGATGAAAATGACAATCCTATCCCTTATTTTGAAATTTATTCTTCGACCGATTCAGATGTAAGAAGATATTATTTAAATGAAACTGAGAAAATGATGAAGGATATAAGAGAAGTCTTAAATAATTAAAATGTTAAATAAAATTATGAAATTAAAAGGGTTAAAGCGAGGAGTAATAAATATGTGCATAACAAAACTTTAGATAGAATAGAAAAAACGAAAAAGGTGAAATATGTCAAGATTATCAAAAGAACAATTAACAGTTTTGATGAAAAAAGAAAATGTAACTCGACTATGGTCTTGGAGTAAGGTGAATACATTTTTAACATCTAAATATGAATATTTTTTAAAATACATAAAGCATATTCCAGAAGATAGGACAGATTGTGTCTATGCACCACTTGGCAGTATTTGTCATTCTGCACTTGAAAAGTATTATACAAATCAGATTAAATATGATGATATGATAACTGATTTTGAAGATGGTTGGACTATGAATATTGATGTTATTAATCTGAAATTTGATAGAAATGATGAAGATAAAAATAAAAATATTTCTGAGAAGTATAAATATAATCTTAAACATTTCTTTAAACATCATAAACCCATAGAGTATAAAACTAACATTGAAAAATTTATTTCAGTTAAAATAGGTGAAAATTTATTTCAAGGATATATAGATTGTTGTTATAAAGATAACGAGGGAAACATTCATATTATAGACTTTAAGACCTCAACAAAGTTTTCAGGAAAGACAATAGAAGAAAAATTAGGGCAATTAGTAGTTTATGCCACTGCATTAATTCAAGCTGGTATACCTATTGAAAAAATAAAAATTGGTTTTAATTTTCTTAAATATTGTACCGTTGAATATGAACAATCTAACGGTACAAATAAAAAAAGAGATATTGAAAGATATAAGATTGGCGATTCTTTAAAAAGTAATGCTAAGATGTGGCTTAAAAAGAACGAATATTCTGAAAAAGAAATAGAAAGTTATTTAAATATGTTAATAGAAACAAATGATATTATTTGTTTACCGCAAGAGATTCAAAACAAATATGTTTTTTTCAGATTGTTATGTTTATGTCCCATTAACACAAAAACTTATAGATAAATGGAGCAATGATATTATTGCTACGATTAAAGATATTGAAGCAAGAGAAAAAGATTATCAACAAAATCAAAATGAGAAGATATTTTGGGATAATGAAGAAGATATAAAGAAAGAAAGTTATTATTTTTCTGCCTCATGTGGTTATAGTGGTGCTATTCATAAACCTTACGGTGAATATCTTCAAAAGTTAAAAGACAAAGAAAATGGTAAAGAAAATTTATTTGATGGGATTGGTAGTGATGCTGAAAAAGATGTATCTAATGAAAGTATGTCAGAATGGTACGATTTAAGTTGGTTAGATAATGTTTTGTGATGAGGAATAGAGAAAGGAATAATAAAAACAAATAATTGATAATGTGATAATTACAAAATTGTTGGGAGTAAAGTAGAAAATGATTAAGGAATATGAAAATTATCATAAACACGATTCTATATCGAACATATTTACCCCAGACACCCATATTAAAACAATAGATTATATTAACAGAATAAAAGAGTTAGGTTATGGTTGCTATTATACAACAAATCATGGGTCTGGTGGAGATGTGTTTGAGTCTTTAACCTTGTGTAGGCAAAATAATATTCGTTGTTTATATGGGATAGAAGGATATATAGTAAAAAATCCATTAGAAAAAGATAAAAGAAATTATCATATAGTAATTATTCCTGTTGATAATGTAGCAAGAAAAAAAAGTCAACTTGATTGTTAGCAAAGCAAATATAGAAGGGTTTTATTATAAGCCAAGATTCTTTATAGAGGATTTATTAAAGTTAAATCAAATGAAGTATATATTACTACAGCTTGTGTTGCAGGTATTTTAAAAGATGAAGATTCAATTAAAAATATTTTTATACCATTAATGCAACATTTTGGAAAAAATTTATTTCTTGAAGTACAAAATCATTGTGAAGAAACTCAGATAACTACAAATAAAAAATGCTTATTATTATCAAAAAAATTTAATCTTAAACTTATTGCAGCCAATGATAGTCATTATATATATCCAGAACAAGCGAAAGATAGATTGAATTTTTTAAAAGGTAAGGGAATTGATTATGGTAATGAAGATAATTATTTATTAGATTTTCCTGATTATGATACTATGTTTAATAGGTTTAAAAATCAAGGTGTTTTAACTGATGAACAAATAATCGAAGCAATGGCAAATACACTTATTTTCAGGAATTGTGAAGATATTGATATTGATAAAAATATAAAAATGCCAAGCATATATCCTAATTTTACACCAGATGAAAAAATAAATGAACTAAAAAAACATATTGCTAAAAAATTTAAAGTTATTGTCAAACAAGAAAACATTGCTGGCGATGAATTAAATATGTATAAGCGTGGTATCGTAGATGAAATGAAAGTAATCAAAGATACAAAAGAAATAAACACAGCAGATTATTTCTTGCTTAATGAAAAGTTAGTTGACTTAGCAGTTAATAAATATAATGGCGTTTTGACAAAAACAGGGCGTGGTTGCTTTACAAAAGAAGCTTTAGTATATACAAAACAATCAATGAAAACATTAGACACTGTGAATATCGGTGATGAAGTGCTGTCATCAGACGGGAAATGGCATAGAGTATTAAATACATTTTCTTACGATATTGAAGAACCAATGATTGAATTTGAGTATTATAGGCAAGGAAGCTTGTGTAAAAAATATAAAAGTATATGCACATTAGACCATAAAATATTGGTTAATAGAGGTGATAATATTGGTTACATAAAAGCTGAGGAGTTGCAAATTGGTGATTTAGTGTGTTTGCCCAAAATTAAACATAAAGATGAATTTAATAAAATTGTTGTTGATTTAAATAAGTACAATGATTTTGAATTTAAACAAGATGATAATTTTTGGTATCTTCCAATAACTAAAATTATATCTCATAAAAAAATGAGGACAATGGTTTATGATTTAACTGTCGAAAACAATCATAGTTATACAATCAATAGTATTGTAGTTCATAATTCTTGTGGAGGATTTTATATAAATAAGATACTTGGTATGACTCAATTAGATAGATTTAAACTTGATATTAAATTATATCCAGAACGATTTATGAGTACAGCAAGACTTCTTGAAAATCATGCACTTCCTGATATTGATTATAATGTAGTATCACAAGAACCATTTGTTAAGGCTGCCAAAGAGTTGCTTGGTGAATATGGATGCTATCCTATGATTGCTTATGGAACTATGCAAATAGGTGAAGCTTTTCGTAATGTATGCAGAACTCATGGACTTGAGTACGATGAATATAATGAAATTGCAAAAGAAATAGAAATTCATATTGATGATAATAAATGGAAACCATTTATTGACGAAGCTAATAAATATGTAGATACCGTTGTGTCAGCCTCTATTCACCCATGTGCTTATCTCTTAGATAATAAAAATTTACAAGAAGAATATGGTGTGGTAAGAATTGGGGATAATATTTGTGCTATGATTACTTCTGGCGAAGCAGACGAATATAAAATGCTCAAAGATGATTTTCTTCTTGTGACAGTATATAAGCTTATAGATGAAACATTCAAATTAATTGGAAAACCAATTATAACAGTTAAAGAATTATTTGAATCATTAAATGATAATATTTGGGATATTTTTGAAAAAGGACTAACTTGCACTTTGAATCAAGTAGATGGTGATTGGGCAACCTCATTGTTAAAAAAATTTAAACCAAAAACAATTTCAGATATGGCAATGTTTGTTGCTTGTTTAAGACCATTTTTTGAGCCTTGGAGAGATGGATTTATTAAAAGAGATAAATTTAGTACAGGTTCTTCTTACTTAGATAAAATATTAACTTCTACAAAGTCATATATTATATTTCAAGAAAATTTAATGCAATATTTTGAATGGCTTGGTGTAACACCAGCAGAATCTATTGGTTTGATTAAAAAAATATCTAAGAAAAAAATTCATCCTGAAGATTTTAGAGCGTTAGAAAATCGAATTAAAATTAAGTGGATTGAAAATACTGGTTCTATTGATAATTTTGATGAAACATGGAGTATGATTCAAAGTTGTATGGCGTATGGGTTTTGTGTATCTGGTAATACAAAACTTCTTAAAAAAAATAGAAATGGTAACGATTATGTTCCAACTATAGAAGAAATGTACAATATCAAGAATAATCGCCAATATGCTCTAAAAAACGGTCATTTAAGTCTATATAAGAAGTATAGAAGTTATGGCTATGGCAAAGGATTGTCTTTATGGAATGATGGTATGTTACACGAAAATGATATTGAAGATATTCATTTTACTGGTATACGTAAGGTTTATCGTGTAATCACAGAAAGTGGAGCTACTATTGACTGCACAGATAATCATAAGTTCCCTACACCAAATGGTACTTTTGAACTAAAAGGATTAAAGTTAGGAGATTGTCTATATGTAAACAAGCAATATGAAAGAGGTTTGATGGTTGATATAGAAAAAATTGTTTCTATTGAATATATTGGGGAAAAAAATGTATATTCTGTAACAATGGCTGCTCCGAATCATACATTTGTAGTAGATAGTGGAATCGTAACAAGCAACTGTTCAGCCCATGCTGTCGCAACGGCTGTTGATAGTTTATATGGTGCATACTTGAAAGCAAATTATCCATTAGAATATTATACAGTGGCTTTATCAAACTATGCTGATGATACAGATAGAACGCATAAATTAGTCAACGAACTATCTTATTTTAATATAAAACTATTGCCAATCAAATTTGGTAAATCATCTTCTGAATATACAATGGATAAAGAAACAAATTCAATCTATAAAGGAATAGAATCTATTAAATATTGTAATTCTAAAATTGCTGAAGAATTATTAGAGTTGTCAAAACATAAAACTTATAAAACCTTTATAGAATTATTAGATGATATAACAACAAAAACCAGTATAAATTCAAGACAATTAGAAATCTTAATAGGGTTAAACGTCTTTTCAGATTTTGGAAACAATAAATATCTTTTAAATATTTATAACCTTTATAATGGAATTAAAGAAAAAGGAAAAACAATTTTACCTTCATTTAGAAATTGTAGTGTTATTTCTAAAAAAAATATAGATAATTATTCTACATATGGTTTATCTGAATATCTTGTGAAAAAATATTCTAATAAAGAAACTCAATCTCAATATAGAGAAATAGATAATATAGGTTTATTATCTGAACTTTGTAATAAGATAGAAAATAAATCTATGAATGAATGTTATTGAACAAATGAAATTTGAAAAAAGAATATTTGCAATATATAGAATACATCAATCCTAAGATTTCAGAAGATTATTATGTAGTCATTGACTTTAAAATTTATAAAAATTCTACTCAACCTTATTTAATAGTAAGAAATATCTCATCAGGCGAAGAACTTAAAACAAGAATTAAGCGTGGTAACATTTATAAATCTAAACCTTTTGGAGAGTTTTCAATATTAAAAATCTATGGATTTATCTGGGATTTTAAAAGAAAAAAAGTTGGTGACGATTGGATAATTACAGACGAAAAAGAGCCGATATTAGAAGAATATGAAGTTATAAAAAATGAGGAGTAATACATATGTGTATAGTAAAACTTTTGCAAGGTGATTGTTTGGAATTGATGAAGAAAATTCCTGATAATTCGGTTGATATGATTTTATGTGATTTACCTTATAAAGAAACAGGAAATAAGTGGGATAAGCGATTTGTCTTAGACAAGTGTTTACAAGAATATGAAAGAATTATTAAAAAAGATGGATGTATTGCACTTTCAGGCACATTTAGATTTGGAGTACAACTTTTTAATTTAATGCCCCATTTGTATAAATATGATTGGGTATGGGAGAAGGACAATGGAACAAATGCTCCGAATGTTAATTATCAACCTTTTAGAATACATGAATACATATATATATTCGGAAAGGGTAGAGTAACAAATGGTACGAGAGTTCCGATGAAATACTTCCCTCAAAAAACAAGTGGAAAACCTTATTGTCAGAAATCAGGAAGAATGAGTGAAAATTGGAAAGGTGGACTCGGTACAGTTGTAACAAATAACGAGAGTGGACTTAGACATCCTAAAACAATACAAAAGTTTATTAGAGATAAGGGTGGATTACATCCGACACAAAAACCAGTTGCATTAATGGAGTATTTAATAAAAACATATACAAATAAAGGCGACCTCATTCTTGATAATTGTATGGGTTCTGGTACAACAGGTGTAGCTTGTGTAAGTACTAATAGAAATTTCATTGGTATGGAATTAGATGAAAACTATTTTAATATTGCTAAAGAAAGAATAGAGAAAGCAAAAGGAATGAATAATATTGAAAGAAATAAAAACATTTGAATTTAAAGGAATTGTAAAAAAATGTGTTTGTGATTATCCAAACTTTAAAGCTTATGCTATTGATGTAGATAATATGAAATATCCAGATATAAAATTAAACAAATATCAAAATGTTAGTGTCATTGGCGATTTCCAGCCTTTGATTATTGATGTTACATATAAATTCAAAGCTATTGAAGAAGAAACAAAATATGGAATTAGTTATAAGGCTTTCATTGCTGAAAGAGAAGTACCTACAACGATTCAAGAAAAAGAAAAATTCTTAAAAGAAATTATCTCTAAAAAACAAGCCGATACTTTATTAGCTATATATCCAAACATTGTAGATAAAGTTATGAATAACGATTTAGATGATATAGATTTAGATAGATTATCAGGAATAGGCGAAAAAACATTTAATAAAATCAAAGAAAAAATCATTGAGAACTTTTCATTGTCTGCATTGATTGTTGAATATGGCGGTTGTCTTTCTAATAGTTTGCTCCTAAAGCTACTTGATAAATATAAAACAATAGATAATATTAGATATAAACTTCAAAATGAACCATATAAAACTTTATGTAGTCTAAATAGGGTAGGTTTTAAAAAAGCTGATTCTATATTATTGTCAATAGACGATTTAAATGAAAAAGAATAGACAACAAGAAATAGAACCGATAATCAAATTTGATGAAAAACTCATTTCAAGCAAACAAAGATGTATAGAAGCAATATTGTTTTTACTCAAAGAGAACGAATCCAAAGGTAATACAAAAGCTAACTTAATGGAATTGAGAAGTGAATGTTTTAAATTAGTTCCAGAGGCTTCAGATAATTTTGAAAATGCTATTATTGATGATAGAATTTATTATAATTCTGAAACATTGGAAATTGCTTCAAAGTATACTTATCAAATGGAATTTCACATAGCTCAAAAGATAAAAAATAATGTTTATAATCAAGATAATGTTTGGGATATAGATACAAAAAAATATAGAAATACAGGAGATATTACTTTAACCGATGAACAGATAGAAACATTGAATAAACTTTGTAAATATAATATTGTTATTCTTGAAGGCAAAGCTGGCACTGGTAAAACGAATACTATTAAAAGTATATTGAATATGTTGAGTGATAATAATAAAGCTTATGAGTTACTTGCACCAACAGGTAGAGCTGCTAAAGTTATGTCAAAATATACTGGTAGAGATGCTTCTACGATTCATAGAGAAATTGCTCATAACTTATTTAATAATAAAGATACACCTCAAGATGAATGGTATAAAATTATTTTTTCAAATGGCGTTGTTATCGTAGACGAATTTTCAATGGTTGATGTTTACCTATTTTATAAACTTCTTGAAAGTATTTGATTTTTTCAACAACAAAACTTTTGCTTATAGGTGACTCTTCGCAGATACCTTCAGTTGGTTGTGGTAACTTATTGAATGATTTTATTGAAAGTAAAGTAATTCCTACAACAACATTAACCCGAATTTTTAGATATGGTGAAGGTGGTTTGATGAAAGTAGCAACAGATACTCGTAATTCTAAGCCTTATTTAAATAATTCAATGAAAAATAAGATGACCTCTTTCGGTAAAGGTGATTATATTTTTATTGACACTAATAGTGAAAATATTACAAAGAATATAGTTGCACTTTATAAGAAATTATTAGATAAGGGTTTTTCCGTAGAAGATATTCAAGTTTTAAGTGCTAAGAATGTAGGCAACAGTGGTTCTATTGAATTAAACAATGAAATTCAAAAAAATAGCCAATCCTAATTATGCTAAAAAGCAAATTTATGAAAGTTGGAGATATTACATATTATATTGGAGATTTAGTTATTCAGAAACAAAATAATTATAAGGCTAAAATTGATGAAGATGATGTAGAGGAGGATATAGAAGATGATGTAGAAGATAGTGTAACTTTTATAGCATATGGCGAATCAGGAATTATTGAAGATATAATTGACGGTGAAGTAATCATAAATTTTGATGGTTTTCGTATAAAATATACCCAATCTGATATGCAACTTGTTAAACTTGGATATGCTATAAGTATACATTCTTCTCAAGGTGGAAGTGCAAGAATTATTATTTTATGTACACCTAAAAGCCATACATTTATGTTAAATTCCAATCTTTTATATACAGGACTCACACGAATGAGAGAAAGATGTTTTCATTTTGGTTCTATCAATACAATAAATATTGCAGTTAAGAAAAAGGCTAATCTTTTAAGAAATACCTTTATGCTTCAAATGTTGACAGAATAAAAATTTCATTTCAAACTTATAATTCATACCTCAAAAAACAGATATATATAGTGTACGATTTTTTCGTACAGAATTTCAGAAAGGTGGTTCACATATATGATTACAAATTGCAAAACACACAAAAAGAGGTTGGTGGGCAAAATGTCACCCACCGCCAGTAATAGGTGAAATCGTATAAATAAAAAATTCAAGGTTTAGTATCATAGATTGAATTTTGGAACTGTAAGAACGAGGAACAATAAATGAAAAAATTAATATTCAATTACAACAATAAGGCGTTTACTGATAGCACAATTATTGCAGAGGGTGCAGGTGTTGAACATAAAGCAGTAATCCAACTCATAAAAAATCACTATAATGATGTTTCAGAATTTGGAAAGGTCGCATTTCAAATGATACCTTCACCTAACAGCACGACAGGTCGGAAGATAAAAGTTTACCGATTGAACGAACAACAAGCAACTTTTGTGATATTACTTATGAAAAATACTAAATCCGTTGTAACATTTAAAAAGGAATTGATAAAGCAATTTCATTTTATTGAGTTATTAGGAGGTTAAATATTGAGAAAAGTTATTAAGCGAGATGGCAGAGAGGTTGAGTTTGATAAAAATAAAATCATCAATGCCATTCGGAAAGCCAATAAAGAAAGTGAGGCTAACGGTGAAAAAACTTTATCGGAAATTGAAATATCAAATATAGCTAATCGAATAGCAAGTAAAATAAAATATGGTAAAATAAACTATTCGGTTGAAGATATACAAGATATGAATGAAGAATATATAAATAGTTATGGCTGTTTTAAGTTAGCAAAAAGGTATACATTATATCGGTATAAAAGAAGTTTAGTAAGAAAAGGCAATACAACTGATGACGCTATTTTGTCATTAATTGATTTAAATAACGAAGAAATCAAGCAAGAAAATTCAAATAAAAATTCAACTATTATACCTACTCAGCGTGATTATATGGCTGGTGAGGTTAGCAAGGATTTGACCGACAGACTTTTATTGCCACAAGATATAGTCGAGGCAGATAAAGAAGGTATCATTCACTTTCATGATAAAGACTATTTTGCTCAGCATACATATAATTGTTGTTTGTGTAATCTTGAAGATATGCTACAAAATGGAACAGTAATAAGTGGCACTATGATTGAAAAACCTCATAGCTTTTCAACTGCTTGCACGATAGCAACTCAGATAATTGCTCAAGTGGCAAGTAGTCAATACGGTTTAAGGACTGCCGTATCCAAACAGTGTTAACTGTCACAACAGGGTTGTACTTTCAGTAGTACGGCTAACGAGGTAGATTGGAAAGGTTAATCTCGTGATTACTTTATTAAACAAGGTGGAATACCAATATGAGTTCAGAAGAAAAAATTGAAATGCTAAAAACAACAATAGAACAACTTTATAGTAAAGAAGGTCGTTCTATGAATTATATTAGTCATTTATTGCAAGTTAACAGACACAAACTAAGTTTCAAAATCAAAGAATGGAAGTTGCCTGAAGCTGAACCAAGACATCACTTCACGCCGTCTATTCAAAAATTCGTAAACAAAAACAGAAATCTAATCAAATCACGCTTGGATAATAATATTTCAATAACCAATATAGCTGATGAATTAAAAATATCAAGGACAATGTTGCAAAAAACCATTATACCAAACGATAAAATTCTAAATAAAGCACGAGAAGATTATATAAATCGGCAAAAGACTGAAGCTAATGAAGCAAAGCAACGAGCTATGAATATATCAAGTTTTAACTATGATATTGAAGATTTGCCTGATGAAATATGGAAATCAATTTTAGGTTATGAAGAATACATGATTTCAAATAAAGGTCGAATCAAACATTATGCGAAACGCTATAATTCATATCATCTTCTCACACCCACACTTAATAAAAACAACAATAGACTGTATGTAATGCTTCAAAAAAATAACAAACGTAAAAACATACAGGTTGCACATTTAGTTGCTCATACTTTTGTATCTGGTTATAGCGATAAACAAAACACAGTAAATCATAACGATGGCAATCCTACAAATAATGTTGCATCAAATTTGTCTTGGGTATCACAATCAGAAAACAATATACATTCTTATAGGACACTAAAAAAAGAAACCAGTTTGTCAGAAAAAGTATGAATTTACAAAAAATACTTTATAAGAACAAATACGAATTTAAAACAATAGCTGCTTTTGCACGCTTTCTTCATAAATCAGAAACTCAAACAAGGCGATATATCGACCATGCATCTAACTATGACATTAAATTAATAAAGTAATTGTAACGACTAACTATTAGGATATTGGTAGCAATATCTGAACGCACTGGCAGATGAAATACTATCATCTGCAAGAAATAGTCTAAGCTGTGCGTAGAATACACACTTACACAGCAATCGGTACAAAGTATTACACTATCACATCTTGCTCCATTTGTTAATGTAAGCCGACAATATATTCGTGATGAAATAAAAAAAGAATGGGAAAAATGTGGTTTTGTTCTTGATAATAAAAAGATAAATGAAATTGCAGAATTACGATTAAAAAAAGAGATAAATAAAGGTATTCAAACTATTCAATATCAGGTTGAAACATTACTTACAACTAATGGACAAGCACCATTTATAACGGTATTTATGTATCTCAACGAAGCAAAAAACGAACAGGAAAAACATGACCTTGCAATGATTATTAAAGAAACTCTGGAACAAAGATATAAAGGTGTAAAAAACGAAAAAGGTGTATGGATTACACCTGCATTCCCAAAGCTTATATATGTTCTTGAGGAAGATAATATAGAAAAAGGTTCAGAATATTATTACCTCACAGAGCTTGCTGCAAAGTGTTCTACCAAGAGACTTGTTCCTGATTATATTTCCGAAAAAGTAATGAAGAAACTTAAAGAAGGAAATTGTTTTCCTTCGATGGGTTAAATGGCTCATCTAAAACTTCGTGAACCTATAAATATAGGGTGTGCATTACACGACTTAGATTTATTTATAAATCTGTTTAATTAGTAGCTATAAGAAATGATAGTTAAGTAATGTGCTAACAGGGAACATTTAAAATGAAATTTAATTTTAAACTATCCTGTGCCAAGACGCATAATGAATTTCGTAGCATTAATAGAATTGAAAGAATATAAAGGATTTTATGTTGATGAAAATTATAATATTTACAATTCAAAAGGACATAAATTATCGCCATATATAGGGACAGATGGTTATGCCCATATTGTACGGAGAGAAAATAACAAAAAATACCGATACAGAGTACATACTATAATAGCTAATATATTTGTTCCTAACCCAAACGGATATGAATATGTTAATCATATTGATAGTAATAAACTTAACAACAATCCAAATAATCTTGAATGGTGTACAAATTCTCAAAATGTTTATCATGGTTGGCATAGTGGTAATCGTACACATAAAAATAAAACTAAAGTATCGGTTTATTTGAATAATGAATTTATAAATACATATTCTTCTATTAGAGAATTATCAAAAGATTTAAAAATAGATAGGCATAAAGTAGCGAGAATATTGAAAGGAGAATTAAAAAATTGTTACAAATATAAATTCATTTATGCGTAAGGTCAAGAGACTATCCAAAGCATAGCACAAACAGTTTTGTGTGAGGAAGCGAGTAGAGTACATTTATATTAATAATGTAAATGGAAGTGCGAAGCGAGTGGGTTGGCGTAGCAACCCCCGAAGATATAGTCCGAACTGTTCTTATATTGAATAGTTAGTGTAGAAGTTTCTTGTCACCATATAAAGATAAAAATGGTGAATATAAATTTTATGGCAGATTCAACAAAGGTGTTGTAACAATTAATCTTGTCGATGTAGCACTTTCATCAAATAAAAATAAAGAAATTTTTTGGAAGATATTTGACGAGAGATTGGAATTATGTCATAAAGCATTACTTTGTAGATATAAAAGATTAAAAGGTACTGTGTCAGATGTTGCTCCTATAATTTGGCAACATGGTGCTTTAGCAAGATTAAATAAAGGTGAAACGATTGATAAATTACTTGTTGGTGGTTATTCTTCAATTTCTCTTGGTTATGCAGGATTGTACGAATGTGTTAAATATATGACTGGTAAGTCACATACAGATGCCCAAAAGTAACCCCTTTTGCTATTGATATTATGAATCATATGAATCAAAAAATGTGAAGAATGGAATAAGCAATTAAATCTTGGTTATAGTCTTTATGGAAGTCCAATTGAATCAACTACATATAAATTTGCGAAATGTTTACAAAAGCGTTTCGGAATTATTGAAGGAATTACTGATAAAAATTACATCACAAATAGTTATCATGTTAATGTAAAAAGAACCTATTGATGCTTTTTCTAAATTAAAACTTGAATCGCAATTTCAAGAATTAAGTTTAGGTGGTGCGATAAGTTATATAGAAACCTCTAATTTGCAAAATAATATTGAGGCGGTTTTAACTGTTATTAAATTCATTTACAATAACATTATGTATGCAGAACTAAATACAAAGAGTGATTATTGTCAAGTATGTGGATATGATGGTGAAATTGAGGTTATTGAAGATAACGATAAAAAATTGATTTGGAAATGCCCAAATTGTGGTAATACAGATGAAAATAAACTCAATGTATGTCGTAGAACTTGTGGCTATATTGGAACAAATTTTTGGAATCAAGGTAGAACACAAGAAATTAAGGAAAGATATATTCATTTAGGCGGTAATGAGTAGTGAATTACATTAAAATAACTAAACATGATATTGCTAATGGAAGTGGTATTAGAGTTGTTTTATGGATAAGTGGTTGTACTATGTTTTGTAAACAATGCCAAAATTCATCAACTTGGGATTTTAATGCAGGAAAATTATTTACTGAAAACACAAAAGCTGAATTGTTAGAAGTGTTAGAACCTGAATATATATCAGGTTTGACACTATCAGGTGGACATCCATTAGAACTGCAAAATCAAAATCAGGTAGTAGATATTGTTAAAACTGTTAAAGATAAATTTCCTATGAAAACAATTTGGTTATACACTGGTTATACCTATGAAGAAATTCTAAAAATGCCATTTGTATTAAAAAATATATTTCCTTATATTGATGTACTTGTTGATGGCAAAATATGACTATACCAAGCGAGATATTACGCTTGCTTGGTGTGGTTCATCAAATCAAAGAGTGATAGATGTACAAGAGAGTTTAAAGAGAGATAAAGTAATATTATATAAATCGTAAAATAAAGTAAAAAATAGCGGATATAAATTTATATCCGCTTGAAAGGAGAAATATGGATAAGAAAACTTATAAATGTAAATATTGTGGTAAAGTATTTGATAATATTTTAAATCTTAGTCTTTGTGAAAGTGCGTGTTATAAAAATAGAATATCTCAAAAAGCTAAAGAAAATAAAAACAATTCAGAACATTCTAATAGTTATTGGAGGTAAAGAATGAAAGTTGCTAAGAAAATTATTGTAGGTGTACTTACCATAGGAATAATCTTTCTTCTTTGTGGTTGTGGTGAAAGTTGGGAGAGAAAGAAAAAGGATTGGAGTTCAGAGTATAATGGTGGTCTTGAAAGAACCATTTCAGTTTACAGTTATGAAGGAAACCTTTTAAAGGCATATAAAGGTAAATGTGACATTGAAGAAAATGAATCAAATAAAATTCTATTTGATATAGATGGTAAACGAGTAATTATTTACAATGCTGTTGTCATTGCAGAAGAAAAATGAAAAAATAGGAGAATAAATATGCAGAAAATAGCAAAATTTGAAAAAGTATCATTTGAGCAATATAGAAAAGATTTTATAGATACATTTGAACCAAACTATGATAATTTGAGTCAATCTGGAAAGCAATATGTAGATAATGTTATAACAGAGTTTTACAACAACATTCAGCTTCCAACTCGCAGTACAAAGGGTAGTGCTGGTTATGATTTTAAATCTCCAATGCCATTTAATATCCCTTTCGGCACAAATAAAAAAATTCCTACTGGTATTAAATGTGAAATTCAAGAAGGTTGGGTTTTAACAATAGTTCCGAGAAGTAGTTACGGATTTAAATATGGTATTTCTTTATCTAATACATTAGGCATAATAGATAGCGATTATTATAATAACCAAAATAATGAAGGACATATATTTGTTAAATTCTCAAATACCGATAACAGCTTTAAAAAAGAACTATGGGCAAACAGAAGCGAATCATTTTGTCAAGGTATATTCCTTCCTTTTGGAATTACTCAAGATGATAATGTTTCGGTACAAAGGATAGGTGGCATTGGTAGTACAAGCAAAAATTAAAAGGAGAATTATATATGGAAGAATGGCTTAATAAAATCAAACAAACTTTTGATAAAGTTGAACCTAACAATCCTACTGCTGATAGCGTAGTCTTTATGCTTAATCGAATGGCTGAAGAATATAGAGAATACAAAGAATTAGGAAGCATAGAAGAACTTAGAGAACTTAAAAAAATGTGGAATCGTAGAGTATGATAAAATTATATAACATTACATTAGAAAGCGAATGATAAATATGATTTACATAACAGGTGACACACACGCTGATTTTAGTCGCTTTAACACAAAAAATTTCCCAGAGCAAAAGAAAATGACAAAAGACGATATTGTTATTGTCCTTGGTGATTTCGGTGGTATTTGGTATGACTGTTCAAAAGAGAGATATTGGTTAGATTGGTTGAACGATAAGTCGTTTACTTTAGTTTTTGTAGACGGAAATCACGAAAATTTTGACAGATTATATAATGAATTTCCTATAATTGATTTTCATAGTGGAAAAGCTCATAAAATCAGAGATAATATTTATCATTTAATGAGAGGACATATTTTTGATTTTGAAGGTAAGAAATTCTTTGCAATGGGAGGTGCAAGTTCGCACGATATTGATGATGGGATTCTAAATCCTTCGGACTTCGCAGATGAAAATGAGTTTAAGAATACATATAAGCAGTGGGTAAATCAAGGCAGGATGTTTAGAGTAAATCATTCTTCTTGGTGGAAAGAAGAATTACCAAATCAAGAAGAAATGCAACTTGGAATAGAAACACTTAAAGAAAATAATTATAGGGTTAATTATGTTATTACTCATTGTCCACCAAGAGAAATCTGTTGTCAATATGGTTATTATGATACTGATAATATTATTTTATATTTTGAAAAATTGTTGAATTTAGGATTAGCTTTTAAACAATGGTGGAGTGGACATTTACACGAAAATAAATACAACATTTACCAAAAATATAACATTATATATAAAGATATAATAAGAATAGTTTAAATTACAGATAATTATATGGAGGTTATTCTAATGAAAGTAAATTTAGTTTATATCAAGAAATTAGGGGATTTGTAAGGAGAATCATGATGGGTAATAATGAGTTTGAAAAAATAGTTAAGTCACTTGTTGCGGAAATTGTTGAAAGGGGTATAAAATGGCTAACAATATTTTAGAAGTAGAGGTAACCTGCGGATTAAATATTGATGCTGAAAGTGCAGATTTTGCACTTAAAGCGGTAAATATTTACTGCAATAAAAATGGTTACAGAATTAAAGAAAACCCACTGCCTGATAGATTAGGCAGTCAAATGGAGTTTGTACCACAAGAAGAAGGATGTATTGATTGTTGCGGGCATAGAGAAAATGTCTTATATACGAAGTCTGGTAAAGAAAAGATTGCTTATTTTTGCCCGACTTGTGGTAGAAAACTTCAGTAGATTTTACAAAGGAGGCAGGTTTGAGATATGATTGTTAATATTGAGTCAAAAGACGGCGGTTTTTATTCAACAAATACTGATTTAACATTGCATTATTATGATGGTGATTTATCGCATGCTACAGTTAGTTCTCCTACCCTATTATCATTCAAAGTTCCAGACAAATACGAAGATGGTGTGGTTGTTTTCAGCGGTGCAGAACTTAACAAGTTAATTGAGTATGTGAATAATGGAGATACTGAATCTGCACTTAAAATTCTTAATGAACTTTATGTAATCGAGGATTGCCCTACATGATGATTACACAATTTGAACTATGGGTTTCTGGATGTAAAATAAACAATTCTATTCTCCATTGTCTCGAAGGCAGTGGAGAAACAGGATTGTATCAAACTAAGACACAGTATTTGCAGAACAATAATTATTATTATACTTCTCCTGTCTATCATGTATGAATTAAAGGAAAATGTGTGATTTCTACACAAAATATTCATGAGGCTTATGAATTATATAATAAAGGAGTAACCGATGGCACGAATTGATTATATAAAGTGTGATATTTGTGGAAATGTAATAAATAAAGATAGTACATTCCCTGGAGGATTCAGATTTAGGATTCATAAACTTAAAAATAAAATTGATATATATGATAAGTGTATTTCAAAGATAAAGTATTTATCTATTGATGTAGATGCAGAACAAAAGGTGATTGATGAAATCATTGGTAATACTGATAAATTTGAGAGCAGTGATGAAAAGTGTATATATCTTCAAGGCGTTCAAGATGCAATAGAAAGTATGTCACATCATAGGATAAATAAGTTAAAGGGGTAAATTTAATGAAATGTGAAATCTGTGGGAAAGAAATTGAAAAAAGTAGCTACAGTAGTGCTATTTTATGTTCTTCAGAATGTTTTGGTAAACACTTTTGGAATGAGATAGTAAAAGATAAAAACAACAGAATTATTATAAATGGTAATTGTTATGTAGATGGTGGCAATAAGCCTAACGCAATACATACTTCTTGGCTGGGTTTTGATGGTAATAGATTTAATATTGAATTTTTTGATGGTAGAAAATTAACTACCAATAATCTTTGGTCTAATGGTAAAATTCCAAAAGAATATAGAAAATTATTACCTAATAACGCTAAATTTATATGGTAATTTATGAAAAAATAAAATCAACATTTTATCGGCAAAATAGCTCTATATATTGCGTTAATTAAATTATTAAACACAAGATATAGTGATATATTACAAAGAGGTATATATAAGCAAATTTATAAAGCTAATTGTGGGAGATTATGGGAGAGTTAATTTTATGAATCTTGAAAATATGACGAAAGAAGAACTTACGAATCAACTTTTTAAAGAAATGTGTTTTTATTGTGAAGGGACAGACGAATTGTATGATTGTTGTAGAATATTAATTAAGCTTGTACCTAAAAAAAATATATAATAAGAGTTATTTGTAAGTTTTATAGGCTTAGAAAAACAACTTAAAAGAGGTGTATTTTAATGACTAAGCAAGAAAGTTTAGATTTTTTAGATAATTGTATTGAGTATATCAATCATTTATCCCCAAAAGAAATTTCAGATATATTTACTTCTTTTGATAAAAATAATGAAAATTTAAATGCTTTAATAAGTGCATTTGAAATTGATTGGAGAGGAAACAATGAGTATACCTAAAGCAGAAATGGAAACTACGACTAATTATATGTATGGTGATGAAACCTTTACAATGTCATCTTCTGAGCGAAAATGGATAAACATAATCAAAAATATTCTGAACAATATCCTAATGATGTAAAAATAACTTATATAAATGAAGATGGTTCTATAATGGCTGAAATAAATAAAAAGTGGTTTAAAATTTCACCGCCACGAAAAGTATCAGATAAACAAAGAGAATTGGCAAGTCAAAGATTTAAAGCTTTGCATAAACAGGAAAATAAAGGAAGTACAAATGAGCTGGAATAAATCAAAAATAGCTGAGTACATAAGTAAAGATAGTGAATTAGCTGAAATAGCACCACCAGAAATAAATTTTACAGATAAAAGATGGTGGGGTTCTTCAGAAAGAGAATTTTTTGATTATGTTGAGAAAGAAGTCGAAATCAAAGAATTATTGTTTTTCTTTTTGATACAAGCGTATGAATTGCCTCTCAACTTTTCATCAGAAGAATTTGATACTACCTGTTCGATTATTTTAGATATATTAATAAACACATATGATAAAATTCCAAGAAGAATAATCTCTGTAATGGACATGTATAAAAACTGTTTATATCACTTAATGAAAAGTATGCTTGAAAAATGGGATTGTATAAAAGAAAATGAACTTACTGTTCGTGGAGAAATATTATATTGGTTATTAGAAAAATACATATAACATATCAGAAAATACATATAATATAAGGAGAATAATATATGAAATTTGAGAATACAGAAGTTTTTAATTTTGAAGGTGCTTTAAGAGGTATGCGAAACCCAATGAACAGTTGGGATAGAAAAGACAGCTATCAAGGAAAATATCATTACATCATTGGTGAAAATGATTTAAAACTTGCTCAAACACTTATTAAGGCTGGTTCTGAACATAGAAAGTTTATGCGACAAATTTTTGTTAGCGTAGATATTACAGCACCACTTTATTGGTGGTCTGAATATGACACCTATAAGATTGGAACTGCTGCTAATTCATGTAGTAAGATGCACAAAATTCATAGCAAGGATTTTTTTCGTAATGATTTTAGTTTTGATGAATTAAATAAAGAATCTCTTATTTTTCTTGATACCATTATTGCAAAACTTGAAGAATTACGATTGAAATATATTGAAACTAAAGACAAACAATATTGGTATGCTATAATTCAACTTCTACCGTCAAGTTATAATCAAAAGCGTACAGTTACAATGACTTACGAAAATGTATTTAATATGATACACCAAAGAATGAATCATAAATTAAATGAATGGTCTGGTAAAGACAATTCAAGTAAACCTAATTTTATTAGTTGGGCAAAAAAACTACCTTATGCAGAAGAATTGTTGTTTATTGAAAAAAATAAAGGAGAAAATTAATGACTATTATTTTATTAGGTGAATCGGGTTGTGGAAAGTCAAGTGTAGCAAATGAACTTTGTAAGAATTATAATTATGAAAAAATAGTTACATACACTACACGATTACCAAGAGAAGGAGAAGTCAACGGCAAAGATTATTTCTTTATTTCAAATGAAGAATTTAATAATTTAAAAGAACAAGGTTGCTTTCTTGAAACTGCAACATATAATAATTGGCAGTATGGAGCACCAAAAAAATCAATTTTGAATCATCAGTGACAAAAATAAAATTGCGATTTTAACACCATCAGGGTTAAGAAGTTTATGCAGAACCAGAGGAATTTTTTATGCTTTTTATTTGAATGTTTCTCGTAGAGAAAGGCTTATTAGAATCTTAAAAAGAGGAGATGATATTGAAGAAAGTTATAGAAGAAATTTATCTGATGTTGGAATGTTTGATGGCATTGAAAAGGAGATAGATTATACAATAAATGTAGAATCTAAGAATGTTCAAGAAATTGCTAAACAAATTTCAGACTATGTTAATAGAATTAGAGGTGTATAATTTGAGTGATAAAATAATTCCTGTTCCAATAAATTTAAAAATATTACTTACAATTAAAGAAGCAGCTGAACTGTTTAACATAGGTGAGAACAAAATCAAAGAATTAACCAATGATAATGATTGCAAATTCGTATTATGGAATGGCAGTAAGCGTTTAATAAAAAGAAAAGCTTTTGAAGATTATTTGTTTAGACAATATTCAATATAATTAATTAATAATTGAAGAAAAGAGAATCTTGTGGTATAATAAATATGTCATAAAGATTCTCTTTTCTTATACAGGAGGAATTTACAATGATAGAAAAGAGAAAAGACAGTAAAGGTAGAATTTTAAAAGATGGTGAAATAGAAAGAAAGGATGGTCGATATGAATACCGATATAAAAAGGAAGAGATGGTAAGAGAAAATCTATTTATGCAAAAAATTTAAAAGAACTTAGAGAGAAAGAAATAGTCCAACAAAAAGAAATGGTATTAGGTGTTCTATCTGATTCAAGCACTTTTGACGATATTTTTCAAAGATGGTATTCTCAAAAAATAAAACAAATTAAACAAAGCACAGCAGCTTTATATCTGTCAAACTATAATAATAGAATTAAAAATTTTTTAGGAAGATTAAAAATAAAAGATATAAAACGCTCGGATATTATATTGTTTTATTCTGAACTTATAACTAAATATAATTATACTGGAAACTCTATAAAAAATTTTCATAAAATAGTTCATAGTGTTTTTGAATTTGCTGTAAATGATGAAATAATTTTAAGAAACCCTTGTAACAATATTCTTAAAGAACTCACAAAACAATGCCATAATACAGAGAAAAAGCAAGCCTTAGCCACTAAACAACAATCAATATTCTTTGAATATATCAAATCTTCAAGGTATAGAGGTTGGTTGCCATTGTTTACAGTTTTATTCGGTACTGGTTGCCGTATAGGTGAAATATTAGGCTTAACTTGGAATGATATAGATTTTAAAAATAATCTTATATCTATCAATCATACCTTACAATATATAAAAATTCCAAATAAAAAATATAAAATGTACATAGATGTACCAAAAACTAAAACAAGTATCAGACTTATACCAATGCTTGATGAAGTCAGAAAAGCTTTACTAAATATAAGAGAATTTCAGCTTAGTTCAACATTGAATACTTTAAAAGTTGATGGATATACAGGCTTTATTTTTACAAATAAAAATGGCAATTTATATGAATATAAAAATATTAATGTAACAATAAACAACATAGTTAATTCTTATAATAAGTGCGAAACTGAAATAGCAAAATCAGAGAATAGAGAACCTGAATTATTACCACATTTTTCTTGTCATATAGCAAGGCACTCATTCGCTACTCGTTTATTTGAGAATGAAGCTAATATAAAAACTATATCTGAACTTTTAGGACACAGTAATATATCAACAACTATGAATATTTACACAGATGTTTCTATTGACAAAAAACAAGAAGCTATAAAAGAAATTCAAGGCAAAATAAAAATATCGTAAAAACGACACCAATTTGACACCAATTTGATACCTATTTATAATAATTTATAATTAATTATAATCTTACTCGTTTTAAAAAATCGCATAAACAAGCCATTTTTTGACTTATAATAATTTATAAATGTGCATAGTATAAACAAAATTGGTTTATACTATGCACATTTCGCATTTAAAGATTACTTTTGCAATGCACTTTTAATTGCTTCAGTAAGTTGGTCAGGACATGATGTAGCTTTCATGCCACAGCGAATACCTTGACATTTGCTTATAATGTCTTCGGCTTTCATACCTTCAGCAAGAGAAGCAATACCCTTTGTATTTCCATTGCAACCACCCTCAAAGCTGATGTTTGTAATGATATGGTTTTCGTCCATATCGAAGGTTATGCTTCTTGAGCAAACGCCACGAGTTCTATATTTATAGGTCATAGTTTTATTCCTCCTTAGATACAAAAAGCCGACACCGCAGAACGGTATCGGCAAAAGCTTTTTATCAATCGCTTGTATAAGGTAAAAGTGAAAGATAACGAGCGCGCTTAATAGCAACTGTAAGCTCACGCTGATGATGTGCACAAGTGCCTGTTACTCTGCGAGGAAGAATCTTCGCTCTCTCAGAAATAAAACGGCGAAGTCTTGCGATATCCTTATAGTCGATTACATCAACTTTATCTACGCAGAATGCACAAACCTTTTTACGGCCCTTGCGACCGCCTCTGCGGTTATCTCTTTCGGTTCTTTCAGCCATTGTAATTCCTCCTTTATATAGGATAAGATGTGTTTAGGATTAAATCAGAAGGGGAGATCGTCATCTGTCGGAATCTCTTCAAAGGCATCTGTATTGCCTGTTGAATAAGATGTAGCTGGAGCATTATCCTGTCTTGAGTATCCGCTGTCGTTATATCCACCCTGATAGTTATTATTATCATTAGAACGAGCTGATTTAGGTTCTGCGAAGTGGCAGTTATTAGCCCAAATCTCAAAGGTTCTTCTCTTGATGCCCTGTTTATCGGTATAAGAGCCTGTTCTAATAGAGCCATCAACAGCAACGAGTTGACCCTTGTGAAAATATCTGCTGACAAATTCCGCAGTCTTACCCCAAGCGGTAACATCTATAAAATCAGTCTGTTCTTCTGAACCAGCTCTTGTGGGTCTGTTGCAAGCAAGAGTGATTCTAACTACTGCTGTGTTGCCTTGAGTATAACGAAGCTCTGGGTCTGCTGTAAGTCTGCCCATGATACAAGCTACATTTAACATACTAGCTCTTCCTCCTTAAGCTTCCTTCTTGATGATCATAGAACGGAGAACACCGTCTGTAATCATAAGGACACGGTCAAACTCTGCAGGGAACTCAGCTTCGCTCTTGAAATCAAAGAGAACATAATAAGCCTCAGTTTCCTTGTTGATTTCGTAAGCAAGTCTTCTCTTACCCCACTCATCAACATTCTCAAGAGTACCGTTCTTAGAAACCATATCCTTGAACTTTGCGATTGTTTCAGCAATACCCTCTTCGCCAAGCTTGAGAGAAATTACAATAACAGCCTCATAAGAATTAATTACTGCCATATTTACTGCACCTCCTTTTTGGTCTTGTGGCCCGCAAACATATTGCGAGCAAAGGGGAGTTGGTGTCAATACACCAACATTAAAATTATATCAGCGAACAGTTGTTTTGTCAAGGTTTTGCAAGATAAAATTTTTAAATAAGTGGTTGTATCTTTTGCAGTAATATTTTATTTTTCAGATGATTTATTAATATTTTCTTCGGTTATCGAACCATCTATTTTTATTTCTTGCTGTATAGCAATATCTTCAGTGCAGGTATATGTTCCAGTAAGAATCAGCTTTCCGTTAGAGATTTTTTGAGTATATTTCTTGGTGTATGATTTTGCATTATTTAAGCTAAATGTTTCAAGAAGAGAAAGCTGTTTTTCAGCAAGAGTTCGGGCTTGCTTTTCTGTGCGTTTAACTTTTATATTCTCATATATATTATAATTTTCTGTTGTTATTTTTATAGGTAATTGAGTGCCGAAAAGTTCGATATTTTCGTTTTTACTTGAGTAGAAATATAACCATCTGGTGTTCCATAAATGCTTATCGGAAAACTACACCAGAGTATGGAAAGACTTTTTTTATATGTATTAAAATCGTTTTTCTTAAGAACAGTTTCTTCAAGTGGAACGCTTACAGAAAGAGTTTTCTTTGTTTGTGCATAGATTTTTGCATCAGAATGTTTGAGTTTAAATCCGCCGACATCGTATTCCAAGATTCCACTTACGAGCATTTGCCCTTTGACAACAGCTTCTCCGATTTTAACTGAGGGTTTGCCTTCACCAGCCTCAATACCAGTTATAACGCCATCTGAGCTTGCTATAATGTTTGATGGTGTTTTATCAGTTGGAGCTTTCTTATCAACTCTTGGACTAAGCTCTATATTTACAAGAGTTCCAGTTATATTTATCGAAATCCAGGCGATATTATCCATATCTATAGTTGCTTGCTGTTCTATATCCTGAATATTTATGTCTGAAATCTTAGCACCTTCATAAAGTCCAAGTGAACGCAATTCTTCTCTTAGTTCATATTCATTAATACTGCCACTTGTATTGATATTTATGTTCCAAATATAGCCAGAAAGTATAATCGAAATTGCAATATAAAGTATTGCACCTACAAGTAATCCACTCCTAATTTTATATTGTGATATTATAAATGGCAGACCGCCTTTTTTTGTGCATTTCAATGTGAGTTCACAGCGTTTTGCAAAGGGACGCAGAAGTTTATATTCTCTTGCAGCAACATAAGCTGCAAGAGAACTACTATCGGAACGCATACCCCAAAGCTGTACGCCATTTTTCATAGTCATATTTAGTAGGCGTTCCGGAAATTTTCCCTTAGCAGTAAATTTTGCATAGCCGGAAAACCATCTTAAAAGTCTAAGTATCAAGAAAATTTCCCCTTTTATCTAACATACTCAACAGAGCTTATATAGCCTTCAATGACCATAGATGAATCCGACATACAACGAATAAAAAGACCACGCCCTTTAAAGGCAACAATCATCTTGCCTGTACTAATTTTAATGCAACATTCATTATATTCGAGTATGCCACTGCTTCCATCAATAATTGCCTCACGATTACTGTTTATTTCTATGTGTACAGAGCTTTTGACAATTCCATATGGAAGTCCAAACCCACCAAATAAGCGAGGCTTAGATTCATCATTTTTCTTTTTTTTCATAATAAGCCACCCCGCCGTTTGTTCTTATATATGTTTATGCTTTTGTCTGTCTGAAAATCACTACAAAAGGGAAGAGTATTGACGCAGATAACGAAATTTCCAATGAACTGCCGTTTAGCTAACCGACTTTCTCAAGACCTTAAAAGTTTCGCTCGAGGCGGCGAGCCACCGCCGCCAAGACGCGGTGCGTGACCGCACAGGACAAGACGCGGAATCGCTCGACAAGTCTCGCTCGTAGTGAGTAAGGGAAGATAGTTAACGCGGTCGGTGGAATTTTTCAATGAACTACCGAGCGGCGAATACAGTTCGTTTTTACAATTAGTTAACACACTTCTCTAAGACAGTTAAAAGTTTCGCTCGAGCCTTTTCAAAGGCTCGCAGGGTTGAGGGACGGAGTCCCTCATGGGTTTTAAGGGCAACGCCCTTAACTTTTCTTGCCCCTAAAAATTCTACATTTACAAGTAGGAAATAACTGCCGTTGTATTCTTTTCAATATAAAAATATTGAAAAATATCTAAAAAAATGCTACAATTATGTATTATAAAAAATTAAGAAGGATTTTATATTTAAAGAGTTTTGTGGCGGTGTAGTGATGAAAGATTGGATTATTACAGAAAATGATAAGCTCAAGGCTAAAGAGCTTGCAAAACAAAGCGGTATTCCACCGTTTTTGGCAATGCTGCTTTCCTCAAGGGGAATTGATACAGTAGAAAAAACAGGAGTTTTTCTTTCTGATGATGCAGAACTTTCCGACCCTATGCTTATTAAGGATATGGATATTGCGTGTGAAAGAATAAGAAAAGCTGTTGTTTCTTATGAAAAGATATGTGTATATGGCGATTACGATTGTGATGGTGTTACAGCGACAGCCATTCTTTTTTCATATCTTGAATCTGTTTTTGCTAATGTAATGTATTATATTCCTACTCGTGAGGGAGATGGTTATGGACTTAATAAAAATGCAATAACAAAGCTCAAAAATCAAGGGGTAAGCTTAATAATCACTGTTGATAATGGTATAGCCGCCGTTGATGAAGTAGATTATGCAAATTCTCTTGAGATAGATACCGTCATAACAGACCACCACAGACCACTTGATGTTCTTCCTAAAGCTATTGCCGTAGTAGACCCACATAGAGTGGATTGTGGTTCGCCTTACAAGATGTATTGCGGAGCAGGGATAGCACTTAAACTCGTTGCCGCTCTTGAGGGTGGAGATTTCTTCACAGCACTTGAAAATTATTCAGATTTAGCCGCCTTAGGAACAATTGCAGACTTAGTTCCTGTTGATGGTGAAAATAGAATTATAATAAAATACGGATTAAATTCTCTTGCAGTTTCTGAAAGAATTGGTTTATCAGCATTGTTTGAAAAAGCTGGTATAAATGTAGATAAGCTTTCCGCAGGAACAGTTTCGTTTTCAGTTGCACCAAGAATAAATGCAGCAGGCAGAATGAGTACAGCAGAATCTGCATTAAAGCTTTTACTTACCGAAGACCCAGACGAAGCAGAACGGCTTGCAGAAAAGCTTTGCGAGGAAAATAATCAACGCAAGGATATAGAAACAAATATTTCTGATGATATAGATAAGATTATTGCTGAACACCCTGAATATCTTCTTGACAGAGTTGTTGTAGTTGATGGAGAAAATTGGCATCATGGAGTTATAGGAATTGCCTCGGCGAGAATGACAGAACGCATAGGAAAGCCAGTTATAATAATTTCTACCGAAAATGGAGAATCTCGTGGTTCGGGTAGAAGTATCAAAGGATTTTCTTTATGTGACGCTATTTTTGAATGTGGAGATTTGTTGACTAAATATGGTGGTCACCCAATGGCAGTTGGCTTTAGCATAGAAAAAGAAAATATCTCTGAATTCAGACACAGAATAAACGAATATGCTAAGACCTGTGAAGAAGCAATTCCATCAGTTAATATCGAATGTAAGCTAAAGCCTGAGGCTGTTTCAATTTCGGCGGCAAAGCAGATTGCCTTACTTGAACCTTTTGGCTTTGGAAACGCAAAACCTGTATTTGCACTTTGTGATATGAGGCTTGATAAAGTCACAGAGATGGGTGGCGGAAAGCATTTAAGACTTTCATTAAGTCGAGGTCGAGCAAGAATAAGTGTATTGAAGTTTTCTACAACTCTTAATGAGTTTTACTATAAAGAGGACGATATAATAGATGTTGCCGTTACTCTTGATGAAAATGTTTATATGGGTAGGGAAAATGTTTCAATTATTGCTCGTGAAATAAAGCTTTCTGAAAATGACAATAAGGCTTTACTTCTTGAGCAGAGAAGCTATGAAGCTTTTCTTAGAGGTGAAACTCTTGATAAACAATTTCTTGCAGAAAATATCCCTACAAGAGAAGAATTTGCTGTTGTTTATAGATATATAAGAGCATCTAAGGATAATGCCTATTTACCAGAAATTTTGATGCACAGACTTAATATGAAAATAAGCCTTTTTAAACTGCTGTTAATTCTTGATATTATGAAAGAATTATATCTCACAACAATGAACTCTGATGGCGGAGTTTATTATATAAAAATAAATGATGTCAGCGGTAAGGTAGACATAAATGCCTCTAAGCTGCTTAGAAAATTGAAGGAGTGTGCTGGTTATGGAAGATAAGGAAAGGACATTAACAGAAGCTGAGGCTGATGAACCCGAGTGTAAATCTGAACAAAAACCTGAACCAAGGACTGAGGAAAATTCTGAACAAAATGCAGATCCTGAGTCTAAGGAAAATTCCGAAGATGAATCTGAGCTTGCTATAATTGCAGAGGAGGCCCCTGCTGATATTACAAAGGATAATTGCGGAATTGTAAGTAAGGATTTAGAGTTTTATAAGGATTTCAATGACCTTATAGAGCTTATCAATCAAAGTGACCATATTTATGATATGGATTTAATCAATAAGGCATATCGTGTTGCATTAAAAGAGCATGGTCATCAAAGACGCTCTTCTGGTATACCTTATATTTTTCACCCTGTTTCTGTTGCGTATATTCTCGTACAGCTTGGTATGGATAATGAATCTGTTGCCGCTGCACTTTTGCATGATGTTGTAGAGGATACACCTGTTACTCTTGATGAAATCCGTAAGGAGTTTGGCAATGAAATAGCTGAACTTATTGATGGCGTTACAAAGCTTGGTAAAATTCCATATTCTTCAAGAGAAGTACAGCAGGCAGAAAATATTCGTAAAATGCTTATGGCTATGGCAAAGGATATTCGTGTTATTATCATCAAACTTGCTGATAGACTTCATAATATGCGTACAATCGAATGTATGAAAGAACAGCATAGGCGTGATAAGGCTCTTGAAAATATGGAGGTTTATGCTCCTATCGCACATAGACTCGGTATTCGTGCTATCAAGGAGGAAATGGAGGATTTATCCATACGCTACCTTGACCCTGTTGGCTATCGTGAAATTGAGGACGCTATCGCTCTCAAGAAAGAGGATAGAAAGCAGTTTATTCAAGATACGATTAAGATGCTTCACGAGCGTCTTGACCCTGATATTCCGAATGTTTATATTGAGGGTAGAGTTAAGAGCATTCATGGAATATACCGTAAAACCTTTATGAAGGGCAAAAATATGGACCAAATTTATGATATTTTTGCTGTTAGAGTTATAGTTGATACTGTTATCGACTGCTATAATGTTCTCGGTGTAGTTCACGATTTATTTACTCCGCTCCCTAATAGATTTAAGGACTATATTTCTACCCCTAAGCCCAATATGTATCAATCATTGCATACCACAGTTATTGGCAAGGACGGTATTCCGTTTGAGATTCAGATTAGAACATGGGAGATGCACTATACTGCTGAATATGGTATAGCTGCACACTGGAAGTATAAGCTTGGCATTTCTGGCAAGAATGATTCTCTTGATGACAGACTTGCCTGGATTCGCAAAATGCTTGAAAATCAGAGTGATGATGACGCTACCGATATTGTCCGTACAATTAAGATGGACTTAGTTCCTGAAGAAGTTTTTGTATTTACTCCAAAGGGTGATATTATCAGCCTGCCAACAGGTGCAACAGTAATAGATGTTGCTTATGCTATTCATACCGAGGTTGGCAACAGAATGATTGGTGCAAAGGTAGATAAGCGAATTGTACCAATTGATTATAAGGTTCAAAATGGCGAAATAGTAGAAATTATAACTACTAAGGAGAATGGCTGTCCAAAGCGAGATTGGCTTAATATTGTCCGCACAAGTGAGGCAAAGAGCAAGATTCGTTCTTGGTTTAAAAAGGAAAAACGAGAAGAAAATATTATTGAAGGTAAAGCACAGCTTGATGCGGAATTTAGAAGACTTAACATTGATATTCCGTCTGAAGAGCTTGAACACTTCCTCTTTGAAATTATAAAGCGTCAGAATTGCAAGAACCTTGATGATTTCTATGCTTCCATTGGTTATGGCGGTATTCAGCTCTGGAGAATTATGCCAAGAATCAAGGAAGAATATGTAAAGCATTATGAAAAGCATGATAAACCCGATATGCCTCAGATTACAGAGGTCGCCAAGAAGAAGGTAAGTAATGGTGTTATTGTCAGCGGAATTGATGATTGTCTTGTGAAGTTCTCAAAGTGCTGTAATCCACTTCCGGGTGATGATATTATCGGCTTTATCACAAGAGGCTATGGTGTTTCTATACATAAGAAGTCTTGTACAAATGTTCCAAAGGATATAAAAAACGCACCTGAACCACAGCGTTGGGTTAAAGTAAGATGGGCAGGAGATGTTAAAGAAAGCTTCCAGACTACTTTGCAAATTATTGCTGTTGATAGAACAGGACTTCTTGCTGATGTTGCAAGTTATCTCTCAAGCTTACATATATTTATTCATAGTCTTTCTTCAAGAGAAGCTAAGGACGGAATGGCAATTATAGACGTAACTATAACTATTAATAGCATAGACCATTTAAAGAGCATAATATCAAGACTTAATACCATAAAAGGTGTTTCATCTATTGGCAGAGTTTAAAGAAAATATATTGGAGTGAAATAATTGAAAGCTGTAATTCAGAGAGTAGCCAATGCTTCTGTCACTGTTGATGGCGAAGTTAAGGGCAGTATTGAGAGCGGATTTCTTATACTTCTTGGAGTAGAAAATGGTGACAATGAATCAGAGGCAAAAACTCTTGCTGCAAAAATTGCAGGACTTAGAATATTCACAGATGAAAATGATAAAATGAATCTTTCACTTTTGGATATTGATGGTTCAGCACTTGTTATATCTAATTTTACGCTTTGTGCAGACGCAAGAAAGGGCAGACGGCCAAACTTTACAAATGCAGCTATGCCTGATATTGCAAATCCGCTTTATGAATATTTTTGCGAATGTTTGCGTGAAAATGGTGTCAAAAGGGTAGAGCAAGGAGTTTTTGGTGCTGATATGAAAGTACAGCTTTTGAACGATGGCCCTGTAACACTTGTCATCGATTCAAAAGAGCTTGCAAAGCATTAAGGAGGATTTTTTGATGAATGTTGAAACTTTTGCGGTCGGCATTATGCCTACAAATTGTTATGTTTTAACTGATGATAGTGGCTTAGGACTTATAGTTGACCCAGCCGCACCCTCACAGAAGCTCAGTGAAAGAATAGATGATTTTGCCGAGGGACAGATTAAGTATATTTTGCTGACTCACGGACATTTTGACCATATAGGTTATGCAGATGAGCTTCGTAAGAAAACAGGTGCAAAAATTGTTATCTATAAGGGTGAAGAAAAGTTTCTGCATAATTCCGGATTAAATCTTTCTTCGTTTATGGGTGGCTTGAAGACTGAACCTTTTAATGCAGATATTATCGTAAGCGATGGGGAAGAAATTCCATTTGGTGAAAATAAAATCAAGGTTCTTTACACTCCGGGGCATACATCTGGAAGTTGTTGCTATATGATTGATGATATACTTTTTACTGGTGACACTCTTATGACTGGCTCTATGGGAAGGACTGATTTTCCTACTGGCAACTATAATGATATTTTGCAATCATTGAAAAGACTTAAAAATCTTGATGGTAATTATAGAGTTTATTGCGGTCATGGTCCTGCAACCATGCTTGAACATGAGAGAAAAACAAATCCTTGTATGTGAAGATTAAAAATTAAATAGCAAAAAACAAAATGTATCGAACTGAACTTCCGCACTCCAGTCCGATACATTTTTTAATGAAACTGATGTTTAATACAATAGATAATAAGCCTCAAAAGCCCATAAGCTATTTCTCTTAAATTATATCATAAAAAATCCGAATATTTATAAAGTGGTAAGAAAAGGCTGTTTTCTGGTAAACTTTGTTTTTAAAAACATTTTTCGAGATGAAAAAAATATAAAAAATATTAATTTTATGTGATTTTAAAACCATTTTTTAAATAAATTTTTTTTAAGCAATATTGACTTATATAAAAAAAACCGTATCTATAATAAAGCTATAACTCCATATGTGATTATGGCTTTTCGCTTAAAAGATGATATAATATATGGATAATCGAATATAAAAATTTCTTAATAAGCTTAACCAAGTGTTGATAAAATACAGAGGAGCATATTCTGAATGTATAATATCAGCTATAACGAAATGCTTGTGCTTTATACCTTGCGTGAATTTGATTTTTGTACGCAGAAGCAGATTTATGATAGTTATATGCTTCCAAGGCAAGCTATAAATTATAATATTAGAGGAACGGACAGGAAGTTAAGGCTATGAACAAAAGATAAAATATCTACTATGGCCAAATTAGTATTGGAGTTTAATAATATACTAAATTTATTTTTAAATGAGAAAGTGTAACTTATAAAAGAGTTTTCAAACAGTAATTTTTTGTATTGAAAAAAGTGTGAAAATTTTATATTTCTATCTGAATATTATTAGTTCTTAGCCAAAAAAGCCGTTTGAATAATATAGCTTAAAATCTGTGGAGCTTTCATAAGCTGACCATACCAAGGAGAGGTAATGCTTTCAGGATTTTCAATAATATTTTCTACGGTATTTTTATCTATAATATCGTAAAGTGGAGAACTTTTATCGTTAAGAACCTTTCTTACAGTGGAAACAGCAAGCTTGAAATAAAGTGGATTGTGCGTTTTTGGATATGGGCTTTTCTTTCTCCAGACTATTTCGTCGGGCAGTAAACCCTCAAAAGCTTTTCGTACAATACCTTTCTCTCTGTTATTAAGGCTTTTTAGTTTCCAAGGCATATTATAAGCATATTCAACTATTCGATAATCGCAGAATGGCACTCTTACTTCCAGTCCTGAATACATCGACATTCGGTCTTTGCGGTCGAGAAGTGTCTGCATAAACCAATCAAGATTTAGTTTGAACATCTCACGCATACGACTATCAAGCTTGCTTTCGCCGTCAAGCTTTTCAGCACTTTGACAGGTGGCAAGGTATCTTTCACGAACATATTCGTCACCATTTTTAAGTAAGCTATTTTTGAGAATTGAATGTCTTATATCGAGTGAGCGTGACCAAGGAAAGGTATCTTCAAATAATATATTTTTGTTATGATACCAAGGATAGCCACCGAAAATCTCGTCTGCACATTCGCCAGAAAGTGCGACCTTGAAATCCTTTTTAACTGCTTTACAGAAAAGTAGAAGTGAGGAATCAACATCGGTCATACCTGGCAAATCCCTTGCAAGAGTTGAGGCATAAAGTGCATTAAAAAGCTCAGAATTATCAATGAGAACATTTCTGTGTTCAGAACCTATTGCAGTAGAGATTAGGTCTATAAAGTCGCTGTCAGGTGTCGGCTGAAATATACTTTTCTGAAAATATTTTTCATTATCTTTGTAGTCAACAGAATATGTTGTGAGAGTGTCAAGCTTATTTTTTCTATAATAATTTGATGCAACATAGGAAATTATGCTTGAATCAAGTCCACCAGAAAGAAATGTGCAGAGAGGAACATCTGATACTAACTGTCGCTCAATAGAATCTGTAATAAGTTCACGAATATGCTCAATGGTTTGCTTCTCATTATCCCTATGTTCATAGGCTCTTAGCGTGAAATATTTTTTCTTGCGAATTTCCTTTCCATTATAGGTTGCACATTCACCGGGCAATAGTTCTTTTATGTCTTTTATAACACCAAAGCCTGATGTTCTTGCAGGACCAAGCAGAAAAACTTCATATAAGCCTTGTTCGTCAATTTTTGGCTCAACAATAGGATTTTTGAGCAAGGTTTTTATTTCAGATGCAAAGAGCAAGCCATTTTTATATTCATAATAAAAAAGTGGTTTTACACCGATTCTGTCACGAGCAAGAAAAAGCCTTTGTTCATCATCGTCCCAAATAGCAAAAGCAAAGATGCCATTAAGTTTTTCTACGCATTTAGTTCCCCAACAGAGATATGCAGTGAGTACAACTTCAGTATCACTATGGCCGAAAAAGCTGAAACCTTTTGAGCGAAGTTCGCTCATAATTTCGGGCGAATTGTAGATTTCGCCATTATATACGATAGTACAGATTTTTCCCTTATAGGCTTTTGTCATAGGCTGTTTGCCACTTTCTATATCTATGATGCTAAGTCGTCTATGAATAAGACAAAGATTTTTTCGCATAAAGATTCCGTCTTCATCAGGGCCACGATTAGCAAGGCTTAAACTCATATTGTCGATAATATGTTGATGCTTATTTAAATTATTAGTTTTATCGAACCAACCTGCAATACCACACATAAAATCACTCCTTTAAATACAGTATATGCATATTTCAAAAAATATTGCTTATTGGCGGCGAACCGCTGTACCCAAGACGCGAAATCGCTCGACAAGTCTCGCTCGTAGTGGGTAAGGGAAGTTTTTTATCGCGGATAATGGATTTTCCAATGAACTACCGATTAGTTGATGAACTTATCCAAGACAATTAAAAGTTTCGCTCGAGCCTTTTTTAAAGGCTCGCAGGGTCGAGGGACGGAGTCCCTTGTAGGTTTTAAGGACAACGCCCTTAAGCGGCGAACCGCTGTACCCAAGACGCGAAATCGCTCGACAAGTCTCGCTCGTGGTGGGTATGGGAAGTTTTTTATCGCGGATAATGAAATTCCCAATGAACTACCGATTAGCTGATGAACTTATCCAAGACAATTAAAAGTTTCGCTCAAGCCTTTTTAAAGGCTCGCAGGGTCGAGGGACGGAGTCCCTTGTAGGTTTTAAGGGCAACGCCCTTAAGCGGCGAACCGCTGTACCCAAGACGCGAAATCGCTCGACAAGTCTCGCTCGTGGTGGGTAAGGGAAGTTTTTTATCGCGGATAATGAAATTCCCAATGAATACCGATTAGCTGATGAACTTATCTAAAACAATTAAAAGTTTCGCTCGAGCCTTTTTAAGGGTCGGTAATTTCTTTAACCGAGTTAATAAACTTTAAATTATTAAAAATTAGGAGAATTTAAAAATGGAAAAATTAAAAACAATATCAGCCTTATTGGCTGTAATGATTTTATTGAGTGCGTTTTCTGCTTGCTCTGGGAATGACACTAAAAATGTTGAGCCTTCAAAAGAAAGTTCTTTAGATAATACTTCTATTGAAAGTTCTCAAAGCTCAAAAGCTGAAGAAAGCCTTATTTCAAAACAAGAAAGCTCTTTAGTTGAAAGCTCAAATGAAGAAACTGATGAAATTTCCGAGGAAATTTCTAAAATGACTCTTGATGAAAAAATAGGACAAATGTTAATGGTTGGTATAGATGGAACAGAAGTTGATGATGATTTCAAAGAGTTTGCCGAGGAATATAAGTTTGGAACAGTTATTCTTTTTGGCAAGAATATCACAAATGCAGAACAGCTTGTTAATCTTACTAATTCTATAAAATCAACCGCAGGAGATATACCGTATATAATAGGTATGGACGAGGAAGGCGGTCTTGTTACAAGATTACCAGATGATGTTTTGAGTATGCCGTCAGCATTGACTATTGCAGACGCGGAGGATACTGAATATTGCTATAATGCGGGTTATCAGATAGGAACACAGATTACATCGTTTGGTCTTCATACAGGTTTTTCGCCAGTACTTGATATATGGAGCAATCCAGATAATACAGTTATCGGAAACAGAGCATACGGAAAAACTTCTGATGATGTATGCAAATATGGTATTGCAGATATGCTCGGTTTAAAAGCAACAGGAGCGATTCCAGTTGCAAAGCATTTTCCTGGACATGGTGATACTGAAACAGATTCACACTATGGACTTCCGCTTGTTACGAAGACAAAAGAAGAGCTTTGGCAAAGTGAGCTTTTGCCATTTAAGAGTGCTATAGAGAATGGTGTTCCTATGATAATGGCAGCACACATATTATGTACAGAATTAGATGAAAATTATCCTGCAAGTATGTCAAAGAATATTATTACAGATTTACTTCGTGACGAAATGGGTTTTGAAGGAGTTGTAATAACTGATGACCTTACTATGGGAGCAATAAGTGAAAGCTATTCTTTTGGCGATGCGGCGGTTTTGTCGATAAATGCTGGCTGTGATATTCTTTCAATATGTTTTGGGGAAGATAATGTAAAACAGGCAGTTAAAGCCATAAAAGAAGCTGTTGAAAATGGTGCTATTACAGAGGAAAGAATAGATGAATCAGTAAGACGAATATTAAAGCTTAAAGAGGATTATAATGTAACATCTGAAGGTGTTGAAATGCCTGATATAGATGAGCTTAATTCTAAAACAGCAAAATTTCAGTAAATAATTGGTAAAAATTCTCAGCGTGAAATTCTCGGAAATTTGCTGAGAATTTTTTATTTTGGTAAAATAAATATATAAAATTATCTTATAGATAACCTTAATATTAAAATTTTTATACACATATAAAAAATTGTACAAAAATAACAGCTTTAGGAATATATTGACAATATACTATATTACGCTGATAGTATTAGAAAATATCATTTAAGAAAGTATTGATAAAATGTTTAAAAGTGGCTCTAAAAAGATTCTCGCAACATTACTAAGCACTGCTATTTGTGCAACAATACTTGTACAAACTGTATAGCCAGCGTTTGCGGCAAACGAACTTAACCCAAAGTATACTTATACTAATGGCGATTACACATTTGAGAAGATTTCTCATCCAAACTCTCCTGTTGAGAGTGATGATGGTATTGTTGATTACATTGGTATCGGAAGTGTAAAAGAGTATGTTGATGGACAATCCTCGGGCGAAGGTGACAGAGGTCAATCTTATAGCTATGCTTCTGCTACATCGAGTAGGGTCTTTTTATACTGTCTGCACAATTTGGGGCAGTTCAAAATGCAGTTGGAGCTTTTATTTTTCATCTATAATAACAAAAAACCCCTCGAACGCAGTGTTCAAGGGGAAATTTAGAGCTTGTGGCAGGACTCGAACCCGTGACCTTGCTCATTACGAATTTATAAAAATAGTATAAAATATAGCTTTTGGTTACTTTCTATAAAATGTCTAAAAACCGCATATACAAGCTATTTTTAGATTGTAAGCTGTATGCCATTTTATAAAAATATAAGCCTACAATAGCAAATTATGACTCAAAAGAATGGTCGGAGATTATCCATAACAAATATTATAAAGACGAACTTGACAATAAATTTAAAGACAACAGAAGTTCGCTTAAATTTGCCATAGCTTGTTTAACTATTTATATAATAAGTTTTTAAAATTCTATTAATAAAATTCAGGCTTTCTACTTCTCAAAAATAGTTCATCTAAACATTCCTTAGGAGTATATTCACCAAGAATAGCTTTATTAACAGCCTTGCATATAGGTAAGTCTACATTATATTTTTCACCGAGAAATACAAGTGCCTTTGTTGTATCTACACCTTCAGCAAGTTGTGCGAATTTTTCGCCCTTTACAAGCATTTCACCATAACGGCGATTATGGCTATATGGTGAAAAAAGTGTAGCTTCATAATCTCCAAGATGACATAAACCATAGGCAGAAAGCTCATTTCCGCCCATTGCCTTGATAAGTCTTGCGATTTCTCTTGTACCTCTTGACATTAAAGCTCCCTTTAGAGATGACAAGTGCATACCATCAAGCATACCTGCCGCTATACCAATAGTATTTTTAGACGCTGCGCCTATCTCGCTTCCGATTAGGTCTTTACCAACATAAAAACGAATAAGCTCACTTGAAAATTCATCAATAAGAAAATTCTTAACCTCATCATCATTTGAGTCAATAACCATACAGTTAGGAATACCATTGCTAAAATCCTGAGGGTGTCCGGGACCAACCCAAATGGCAAGCTTTGTTTCATTTGTTATAAATTCTGAAACAATCTCAGTAAGACGCTTTCCAGTAGCAACTTCTATTCCTTTCATACAAAGAACTATAGTTTTACCTTTTAAATCTAATTTAGAAAGTCTTTCCATAAATGAACGCAAAGCTTGAGAGCTTATTGAAATAATCATAACCTCCGCAGAAGCAATAGCTTCTTCAAGGTTATCTGTAAATTCAATAGATTCACGAAAGCTAAGCATATTATTTTTTCTTGTTGTTTTTAATTCTATAAATTGTGGAGCATCTGCAAGACCCCATATCTTAACTTTATGACCAATTTTATCAAGATACCAACCGATGAAAGAACCCCATCTTCCACAGCCAAGCAAGGTTATATTCATTATAAAATCCTCCGTTGAATCAATTATATAAAAATTATAACACATCAGGTTCTGAAAATCTATATTTCACACTAAAACATAAACATTTTTTCTTTTAAATATATGAATAGTTTTCTAAAAAACAGTGAAATATAAATTTATACAGAAAAAAGGAGCAAAAGCATATGGATATACTTTGGGAATTTATTAGGGTTTTTATTGTCGGAGGACTAATATGCGTTATAGCACAAATATTGATAGATAAAACTAAGCTTACACCTGCAAGAATACTTGTAACTTTTGTTGTAGCAGGTGTTTTTCTTACAGCAATCGGAATCTATGAGCCGATAGTCGATTTTGCAAGTTCGGGAGCTACTGTTCCGCTTTCTGGTTTTGGATATACACTTGCAAAAGGGGTAGAAACTGCCGTAGAGGAAGATGGCTGGCTTGGTACATTAACAGGTGGTATAAGTTCATGTGCCGCTGGAATTGCCGCAGCAATTTTCTTTGGATATTTAGCAGCATTGATTTCAAAACCGAGAGCTAAAAAATAAAAATTAAGTATCATAAAATATTGTGTTTTCAATTTTTAAAATAAATAAGACCTTGTGAGCAAGATTAACTCACAAGGTCTATTTTATTCTGTATACACAGCTTTATTTTAGAATGAAATCTTTTCGTTTATATAATCAACAAGCTTGTCAATAGAAATTCTTTCTTGTGTCATAGTATCTCTGTCACGAACAGTTACGCAACCATCATCAACAGATTCAAAGTCATATGTGATGCAGAAAGGTGTTCCAATTTCGTCCTGACGGCGATAACGCTTACCGATAGAACCTGCGTCATCATATTCAACCATAAAGTGCTTTTGAAGTGTTTCAAATACTGCCTCAGCCTTGTCATTAAGCTTTTTAGAAAGTGGAAGAACAGCAGCCTTGAATGGTGCAAGTGTCGGATGAAGTCTTAACACAACTCGTGTATCCTTTTCGTCAATAACTTCCTCATCATAAGCCTCTGTCATAAGTGCGAGGAAAAGTCTTTCAACACCGAGTGAAGGCTCAATAACATAAGGAATATAACGAGAGTTGTCTGTTGGGTCGAAATATTCAAGGCTCTTGCCCGAAGTATTCTGATGCTGAGTAAGGTCGTAATCTGTTCTATCGGCAACGCCCCAAAGCTCGCCCCAACCGAACGGGAAGAGATATTCAAAGTCTGTTGTGGCTTTTGAATAGAAACAAAGCTCCTCTTTTGAATGGTCACGAAGGCGGAGATTTTCCTCTTTGATATTGAGGGAATAGAGCCAGTCACGGCAGAAACCTCTCCAGTATTCAAACCATTCAAGGTCAGTGCCCGGCTTGCAGAAGAATTCAAGCTCCATCTGCTCAAACTCACGAACACGGAAAATAAAGTTACCGGGTGTGATTTCGTTTCTGAAAGATTTACCGATTTGTGCAACACCGAAAGGAACTTTTCTTACGGCTTGTTCTCTGAATGTTAGAGAAGTTCACGAAAATGCCCTGAGCAGTTTCGGGACGAAGATAAATTTCATTCTTGCTGTCTTCTGTAACGCCCTGGAATGTTTTGAACATAAGGTTGAACTGGCGAATATCTGTGAAGTTATGCTTGCCACAAAGTGGGCATGGAATTTGCTTTTCTTTGATGTAGTTCATCATTTCTTCATTGGACCAGCCTGCAACATTAGTGCCGTCAAAGTCTTCGATGAGATTATCTGCTCTGTGACGAGTTTTGCACTCACGACAATCCATAAGAGGGTCTGAGAAACCGCCGAGATGACCCGATGCAACCCATGTCTGCGGGTTCATAAGGATAGCAGAATCAAGTGCTACATTATATTTGTTTTCCTGAACAAATTTCTTATGCCAAGCAGATTTAATGTTATCCTTAAGTTCTCTGCCGAGAGGGCCATAATCCCAAGTATTAGCAAGACCGCCATAGATTTCAGAACCTGGGTAAACAAAACCTCTGTTTTTACAGAGAGCTACAATTTTGTCCATAGTCTTTTCAGTATTTTTCATTTCAACGCTTCCTTTCATTGTGCGTGATATTGACATATGAATTTATTTTACCATTTTATCAGTAAATCTTCAATAGCTGAAAAGGAAAATTTATAAAAAGGATAGTTTATATAGCAGAAATTTTAATTATTACTTGCAGAAATCAAAATCCTTTAAATTTTATCAGAATTTCAAAAAGATGTTTCCTCAAACGGAAAAATATGCTATAATCAATTTATATCATACCGAAAGGATTGAATTTGATGAAATACGATGCCCGTCCATGTCCGCTGGTTAAGAAAACTCAGTTGACTGACACAATTTTTGATTTTAGAATTTCAAATAAAGAGCTTGCAGAAATTGCTAAGCCTGGACAATTTGTCCATATCCGTGTGCCAGGAAAAACTCTCCGCCGTCCGATTTCAATTTGTGATATAAACGGTTCAGAGTTTCGCCTTGTATTTGAAGTTCGTGGAGAGGGTACTGATATACTTTCACAGACAGAGGTTGGCGGAGAAGTCGATGTGATTGCTCCTTTAGGAAATGGTTTTAAGATAGAGCCAGACAAAAGGACAGTGTTTATTGGAGGAGGTATTGGTGTGCCTCCTATGCTTTATGCCGCAAAGCAGAGCAAAAATGCAGTAACTATCACAGGCTTCAGAGATAAGAGTGCTGTTATACTTGAGAAAGATTTTAAATCAATCGGTGAGCATATTCTTATGACAGATAATGGCTCGGCAGGTAGACAGGGTTTTGTTACAGAGGCTCTGAAAGATGTTATCGGCAATGCTGATATGGTTTGTGCTTGTGGACCAATGGTTATGCTCAGAGGGGTTGCAGAAATTGCTCGTCAGGCTGGTGTGCCTTGTCAGATTTCTTTAGAGGAAAGAATGGCTTGTGGCGTTGGCGCTTGCTTGGGTTGTGCTGTACTTGTTAATAGAGAAGACGGCACACAGGGCTATAAGCATGTTTGCAAAAAATGGTCCAGTATTTAATGCAGAGGAGGTTGTATTCTGATGGCAGATTTAAGCGTAAATATTGCAGGTGTAGAATTTAAAAATCCGATTATAGCAGCTTCAGGAACTATCGGTTTCGGTCATGAATACAGCGAGTTCTATCCACTTGAAGAATTGGGTGGAATCTCTTGCAAGGGAATTACTCTCAAGGAGCGTTTAGGAAATCCTCCGCCAAGAATAGCAGAAACTCCATCAGGTATGCTTAATGCAGTTGGACTTCAAAATCCTGGTGTAGAGCATTTTATAGAAAATGACTTGCCTTGGCTTCGTGAACAAAATACAGTTATAATTGCAAATGTTGCAGGAAGCACTCAAGAAGATTACTGCAAAATGGCTGAACGACTTTCTGATACTGATATTGATATGGTTGAGCTGAATATTTCTTGCCCAAATGTTAAAGAGGGTGGAGTTCAGTTCGGTACTTCTTGCGAATCTGTTGGAGCTATTACAAAGGCTGTCCGCAAATATTGCAAAAAGCCACTTATAGTTAAGCTTTCACCGAATGTTTCTGATATAGCTTCTATCGCAAAAGCAGCAGAGGCAGAGGGTGCAGATGCACTTTCACTTATAAATACTCTAACAGGTATGAGAATTGATATAAACACACGCAGACCAATTATAAGAAATATTACAGGCGGTATGTCAGGCCCGGCAGTATTTCCTGTTGCAGTAAGAATGGTATGGCAGGTTGCCAATGCTGTTGATATTCCTATCATAGGAATGGGCGGTATTACTACTTGGAAAGATGCCGTTGAAATGCTTATGGCAGGTGCAGACGCACTTCAAATCGGTACAGCACTTTTCACAGACCCATATTCTCCAGTAAAAATCAGACAAGGCTTGAATGATTATCTCGATAGAAATGGTATGAGGTCTGTAACAGAGCTTACGGGTACTGTTATAACAGACTGAGTTGATGACTTATATAGTCATTGGCATAGGGGAGAATAATAATGACAAAGATAATTTTAGTCCGCCATTGTCAGGCGGAGGGAAACGAAAAGAGATTTTTTCAGGGAAGAATAAATACAGAGATTACCGAAAAGGGTAAAAGACAGATTGAGGCTACTGTAAATAAGCTCAAAGATGAGCCAATAGATGTTGTTTACTCAAGTCCATTGAAGCGTGCGTTTTTTACAGCTAAGAGCATTGCGGAGAGCCATAATATTCCTGAGGATAAAATCATTCTTGATGATGACCTTATGGAAATAAACGCAGGCATCTGGGACGGAATGTATATAAAGGATATTGTAAGACTTTTCCCTGAACAGAGCGATAACTGGGATAATCACCCAGAACGCTTTAATCCCGAAAAAAGCGAGGGAATGGAAAGCGTTTATCAGCGTGCTGGCAGAATGTTGAGAAAGCTTATTGATAACAATGAGGGCAAATGCGTATGCGTTGTATCACACGGCTGTGCTATAAGAAATATGCTTTGCAATGCCTATGGAAAGCCTATTGATGAGCTTAAAACAGTGCCTTGGGGAACAAATTGTGCGATAAGCACTATTGTTGCTGATGATGGCTGGGTTGAGGTTGTATCTGAAAATGATACAGAGCATCTCAAAGATATACAATAATTAACCGAGCTTGCAGAACAGTTATAGCTCGTTTTAGAAAATATATTCAAAGGAAATATATTCAAAGGAAATATTGTTATGATTATAATGTCTGTTGATTTAGGAAAAGTCAGAACGGGCTTAGCTGTGTGCGATAAGAGCGGATTTCTTGCATCACCTGTTGGCGTGATTACGGAAAGAAATCCTGAAGTGCTTGCAGATAAGATAGCAGAAAAAGCAAAGGAACTCAAAGCAGAAAGAATTGTCCTCGGACTCCCTAAGAATATGGACGGTTCTGAGGGTGATAGTGCTAAGAATGCAAGAAGCTTTGGCGAGCTTTTAAAGCAAAAAACAGGCTTAGAGCTTATTATGCAGGACGAGCGTGGCACGACTATGACTGCTCACAGATACTTAAACGAAACAAATACAAGAGGAAAAAAGCGTAAAGCTGTTGTTGACAGCGTTGCGGCAGTTATTATTTTACAGGATTATCTTGATAGTGAAAGGAGCAGGCTATGAATTTTTTAAAAGGGAAGAAATTGCCAATAGGGCATTTTTTCCTTGCATTAGCCGCAGGGCTTATGCTCTTTTTGCTTCCAACAGAAGCTAAGGTTCAATGCGAACAGCAATTTTGGTTATTATATGTTCTTTCTGTTTCTGTTACAATTACTGTTGTTTTACTTTTGATTGTAAAAAAATATGAGGTTATGGGAGTTGCACTTATAACGGCAACAAGTCTTTTAGCGATACGATTTGTATTTGAAAGCATAGCCTCAGCTATGAACGGAAATTCAAAGCCACTTGGCGAAGAACTTACACTTTATGATATGATTTCGTGGGTGCTGATATGGTTTGTGCCTTTTGCAATAACTACAAGCATAAAGCTTTTTGCAGTTGCCTCGTGGAATACAAGAGAAAAGCGATATGGTTTTTCAAAGTTTTTGTTTCTGAGTAGTATGGCTTTGCTTATTATCTATGTTATGATAGTTTTTTGCAAGGATATACTTCCATTTAATGGTGATTTCAGCGGTGACAGACAAGTTGTAGTCGTGCCGTTTATGCGGATAGTCAAATGCTTAACAGGAGAACATACTACGGGTATTTTCTATATTTTATGGCATTGCATTTTATTTATTCCGATAGGATTTTTCTTACCGATATTCATATCTAAAATCAGGCTTGTTCCGATAATTCTTATAGGTATAGCTGGTGGAGCATTTTTAGAGCTTTGTCAGCTTGTTCTGAATACTGGTTCGGTATGCTTAGATGATATTATGATGTATACGATTGGTGCTATGCTTGGATATGGTTTAAAGCTTCTGATTGAAAAGACAAGGAGTGTACTTACTCTTGGGCATGACGCAAATATGCTGAAACTTTATTACATTGATAAAAAAGACGAAGAATAAAAATTCCCGACCAATGGAGCGAATCACATTGGTCGGGGAAATTTTATTCAGGGGAATCTTTTACCCTAATGCAGGTAAGTCTTATTCTGATTTAGGTGTAAAGGTGAACTTATTATCTACAAATTCGCAGATATACTTGCCACCCTTAGCAATAGAGCCATCAAGAATTTTTTCGGAAATATCATCTTCAAGCTTGGACTGAATTGCACGACGGAGAGGTCTTGCACCATAAACAGGGTCAAAGCCTTCCTTAGAGATTTCATCAATAGTGCTATCGGCAAAGGTAATGTCGATTTCCATATTTTCAAGTCTTTTTGTAAGAGTCTTAAGCATACGCTTAGCAATATTCTTGATGTCAGCGTCGTTCAATCTGTTGAAAACGATTATATCATCAATTCTGTTAAGGAATTCAGGCTTAAAGGTGTTTTTAAGCTCGCCCATAACAGCTTCCTTGATTTCTTCTGCAGTTTCTTTTTCGGACTTTGGCTTATCTGAACCATCACTGAGGAAACCAAGACTCTTTTGCTCGTTAGTGATAAGCTTTGCACCAACATTAGAAGTCATAATGATTACAGTGTTACGGAAGTCAACCTTTCTGCCTTGAGAGTCTGTCAGACGACCGTCATCGAGAATCTGGAGGAGCATATTGAATACATCAGGGTGAGCCTTTTCTATCTCGTCAAAGAGAATTACTGAATATGGCTTTTTCTTCTTACTCTTTCAGTAAGCTGACCACCCTCATCGTAACCAACATATCCTGGAGGTGAACCGATGAGCTTAGAAACTGTATGCTTTTCCATAAACTCTGACATATCGAAACGAATCATAGCATTTTCATCGCCGAACATGGCTTCTGCGAGAGTCTTGCAAAGCTCTGTTTTACCTACACCAGTCGGACCTAAGAAGATGAATGAGCCTATCGGACGATTAGGGTCTTTCAAGCCGACACGGCCTCTACGAATAGCCTTTGCGACAGCCTTAACAGCCTCGTCCTGACCGATAATTCTTTCATGAAGGATTGATTCAAGCTTGAGCAAACGCTCGCTTTCTTCCTCGGTAAGCTGTACAACAGGGATACCTGTCCAGCCAGAAACGATTTCTGCTATATCTTCAGGTGTAACTTCGTCATTGGTATGGTCATTTTTCTCACGCCAATTACGCTTTGCATCTTCAATCTTATCCTTGAGTGCCTTTTCTTTATCACGAATTTGTGCAGCACGCTCAAAGTTCTGTTCATTAATAGCAGATTCCTTTTCCTTTTGGAGTTGTGAAAGCTCGTCCTCAAGTCCTTTGACATCATCAGGTGGAGTAAAGTTCTTTTTAGACGAACCTTAGACGCAGCCTCATCTATAAGGTCGATAGCCTTATCAGGAAGAAATCTGTCTGCGATATATCTTGATGAAAGCTTTACAGCGGCTTCTATTGCGTCATCTGTAATTTTTACCTTGTGGTGAGCTTCATATCTGTCACGAAGTCCTTTAAGGATTTCGATAGCTTCTTCTTCGGAAGGTTCACCGACCATAACAGGCTGGAAACGACGCTCCAAAGCACTATCCTTTTCAATGTACTTTCTATATTCATTTATGGTTGTTGCACCGATAACCTGAAAATCACCTCTTGCAAGAGATGGCTTTAAGATATTTGCAGTATCTGCTGAACCCTCTGCTGAACCCGCACCAATAATGGTATGAAGTTCATCAATAAAGAGGATTACATTACCAGCCTTTTTAAGCTCGCTGATGACATTGTTAATTCTGTCCTCAAAATCGCCTCTATACTTTGTACCAGCAATCATACCAGTAAGGTCAAGAGCGATAACACGCTTATTTTTAAGTGTTTCAGGAACATCACCAGAAACAATCTTCAAAGCAAGACCTTCTGCAACAGCTGTTTTACCGACACCAGGTTCACCGATTAAGCAAGGGTTATTCTTGGTTCTACGAGAAAGAATCTGAATAACACGCTGAATCTCGTCCTTTCTGCCGATGACAGGGTCAATACCACCTTGTGCAGCAATAGCTGTCAAATCTCTGCCATACTTATCAAGTGTCTTGGTGTTACCAGCACCCTTTGATTGCTTTTTATCAGGTGATGCAATATTTCCTTGCTCATCGGAGCTGCCAAGAAGGTTTTGAAGATTTTCTATTAAATCATTAGCCCTGACACCCATTTCGCCAATGAATCTTACAGCATAGCTGTCTGTATCGGCAAGTATTGCAAGTAAGATATGCTCAGTGCCAACATAGTTATTGCCGAGCCTTGATGCCTGCATAATAGATGTCTGAATAATACGCTTTGTGCGTGGTGTGAAATCATCAGGCGAAAGTGTAATGTATTCGCCTAAACCGATTTCAGATTTGATAAGTTCTTCAAGCTTATCGGCAGATGCACCTGCTTCTGTAAGAGCATTATAAGCAACACCATCGTTTACTTTGAGAAGTCCGAGCAAAATATGCTCACTTCCGATGTATGTGAAGCCTAAGTCCTGTGCAGATTCGATTGCAAGATTGATTGCACTGTTTGCCTTTTCTGTAAATCCATTAAACTTATACATAAAGCAATACCCCCCATTTATAATATACAATAAACTTAATCAATAATTTCTCGGAATTTGTTAGTTCTCGAGTCTTCTGTTATTTGGAATATTCGTCTTGAGCATTGTAGAACGGACGACATCGGCTCTGATTCTATCTCGCTCTGATGGTGAAAGCTTTTTGCCGACATTCTTCATAAGTGTTGCAGGCTGTGTTTCAATCATAAGCCTGTTGATAATATCAAAATCGAGCTTGTCGATGATTCCTGCCGCAATGCCGAAACGAATGTTAGAAAGTAGTTTCATACATTCTTCGTTAGACATAAGCCTTGCGTATCTTGAAAGACCATATGAACGGCTGATAGCATCTATAACCTCAATGTTTTTAGTTAGATTATTTCTTGCCTCACGCTCCTGTGCAACAAGCTGAAGTGCTACATCTCTAAGATTGCTCATAGCTTGTTCTTCAGAGATGCCGAGCGTAACCTGATTAGAAAGCTGATACAAGGCTCCCTTTGGTTCACTGCCTTCGCCGTACATACCACGAAGGACAAGTCCAAGCTTTGAAAGAGTTGAAGCTATTCTGTTCATAGCCTTACTCTGTTGAAGTCCTGGAAGATGGAGCATAAGAGATGCTCTCATACCTGTACCGAGATTTGTCGGACACTGGGTAAGATAACCAAGCTTATCGTTGAAAGCAAAGTTAAGACGCTCATCAAGGAGAGTATCAATCTTATCAGCAATATCATATGCAGCTGTAAGGTCAAGACCTTGATGCATAACCTGAATACGGATATGGTCTTCTTCGTTAATCATAACGCTGACGCTTTCATCATCAAGGAGAAGAAGCCCTCTGCCTTGTCTGTCTGAAATGAATTCAGGGCTTACAAGGTGACGCTCTACAAGAGAAACAGCCTCTTCCTGAGTAAGCTCAGGCATTTGAATGTATTCAAATCTGCTTGCGAGAGCGGAATTGCCATTAAGAATAGCGTCCTTTACCAGTGCGGTGACTTTGCATTTTGTTTCATCATTAAGTCGGCAGGGGAAAGGATATTCTTTAAGATTTCGTGCGAAACGAATTCTTGTGCTTATGACTACATCGCCCTCATTGCCACTTTTGTTATACCACTTATCCATAATTAAATCCCCCTCTCTTAGCCTTTAGCTTCAAGCTCTTTGATTTGGTCACGGAGCTTTGCAGCTTTCTCAAATTCTTGTTCTTTAATTGCGGTTGTAAGCTCTTCCTTGAGCTTTGCGAGTGTACTCTTCATTTTAACCTCGCTGCCCGCAGATTTTGCAAGCTTGCCAATATGAACTGTCTTGCCGTGTATTCTTTGGATTGATGGAAGAAGCTCATCATAGAATATGTCATAGCAGTTTGCACAACCAACCTTACCACTTTTTGCAATATCATCAAAGGTACTGCCACAGCAGTTGCAGCGTTTTCTGCTTTTTAAGGTTCTGCTCTCACTGCCACCCATAAGACTTCCTAAGAATTTATCGAAATCCATTCCGAAATTTCCGAAGAAAGAATTATATCCGAGTTTCTGAGCACATTCACGGCAAAGATTTACTTCTGCAAGTTCACCGTTAATTATTGTTTTGATGTGAGTAGTTGCTTGGTTTTGACCACAGGATTGACATAACATAAAGATTCCTCCTATTCATTTATTATCATATGTGTTATAAGCAAATTTTTGAAGATTGAGGCTCTGAGCGAATCACGTTTTTGTGGTGGTGTATCGCCATAAGCCTTATCGGAAAGTGCCGCACTCATCAATGCTGAATCATATGCGGAAATTATACCGCTATCCTTCATATTCCTAAGCATAATCGCTGCGGAAGATGAACTTAGCTTATCTCCAATGGAATTAACTATGTGCATAATAGCGGAGCGTCTGTCGGTGGTAACTCTTGTGATTCTGATGTAGCCACCGCCACCACGCTTGCTCTCTACGATATATCCCTGTTCAGGAGTAAATCGGGAGGTTATAACATAGTTTATCTGACTTGGTACACAACCAAGCTCACCAGCAAGAACATTACGCTGAATTTCTGCATTGCCATCGCTTTCATCAAGTGCACGCATTATATAGTTGGCAACGAGGTCACTCATTCTCATTTATTCTCACCTCTTACTTCATCTCTTGTCTTTGACTTTCCTTGACCTTGTGATTGTATTGTACGGCAATAGTCAGAAAAAGTCAAAGTCAAATAAAGTCAAAAATACACTGAAATGTATGTAAAAACTCTCGAATACTCTTTTTTTCTATTAAATACTAACTATTTTAAATTTTTTGAAAAAATTTTTAGTCAGTGCTTTTACGAAAATATTTGACTAATCTAAGTTAATACTATTATTGGGAGTGGTGTTTTATGCAGAAGCTTATTGAAATAAAAAATATTTTTAAGATTTATAATACTGGATATGCAAAGGTTTATGCTCTTTCAGATGTAAGCCTTAATATAAATAGGGGAGATTTCACAGCTATTATAGGCAAATCAGGTTCGGGAAAATCAACACTAATGAATATTCTTGGCTGTCTTGATGTTCCAACAAGTGGAAAATATTTTCTCGATGGGGAGGAAGTTTCTGAACTAAGCGAGAGAAAACTTTCATATATAAGAAATAAGGTTATCGGGTTTATTTTTCAAAGCTTTAATCTTGTACCAACGATGACGGCGCTTGAAAATGTAGAGCTTCCTCTTATATATAGAAAAACTGAAAAGAAAAAACGCCATACTTTGGCAGTATCTGCACTTGAAATGGTTGGACTTTCTGAAAGAATGAATCATCGCCCCTTTGAGCTTTCAGGAGGACAGCAACAGAGAGTAGCAATCGCAAGAGCCATTGCCACTGAACCACCGCTTATTCTTGCAGACGAGCCAACTGGAAATCTCGACGCAGGTTCAAGTGATGAGATTATGAGAATTTTATCTGAGCTTCATAATTCAGGCAAAACAGTTGTAATAATTACACATGATAATTCAATAGCAGCTATGGCAGATAAAAGAATAGAAATCAGCGACGGCAGAATTATATAATTTATAGCTTTGATAGGTTTATTATATTTATTTTTAAAATATATTGAAAAATATAAATTAAAGTGCTATTATATATTCATTGACAAATTTTATACAAAATAGTAAAATTAACTTGATATTATGTGATTGTTGCTTTGTGACAACATTATTATTTTGGGAGGATATAAAATGTCAAAAAAACAGATAATCAAACTTCTTTGTTTGAATCTGGGAATAGCCTTACTCAATGTGATACTCTTTTCAGCAGGTTTTGTAGGGCTGAATTTTAGTGGTGATGCACTCACTACCGCTCTCGGTGTAACTGTTATAGTGATGAGTATAGTAACATTTTTCTATGGGAATTATACAATACTATTTAAACAACCATCTATACAGCTATTTAAAAATGCTGAGCTTGTTGATGATAAGGATTACATAGGTGCTTTAGAGGAAAGACGAGAGAAAAAAGTTTTTGATGAGGAAATTTCAAATGCAATAGACCAAGTTTATCGTTTGCAGGATAAGGACAAGGCTTTGGATAGTATTCTTGCACAGTATTTCTCCCCACAAGAAATGACCTATACGAAATTTCAAACTGTTATAGATTCTGTACAGGCTCTTTTCTATAATAACCTTAAAAAGATGATTAACAGAATGATAATTTTCGATTATAAGGACTATACCAAGCTTATAAATAAGCTTAAAAACGCTCCTGCTTCTGATGGCATAACAGTTGCCTCTAAATCAACTGGTGCACAGCTTAAAATCTATAATGAACATATAGATTATGTTAAGGGACTTGTGGAAATGAATGAAAGCATTTTAGTGAAGCTTGATAGCCTTTTACTCGAAATCTCTAAGCTTGATGATATTGATGAGGCTGGTCTTGAAGAACTTACGGCAATTCAAGAAATCAATGATTTGATTTCCCAGACAAAATATTATAAGAACTAATTTTAGGAGGTAAAAAATGACTAATCTGTCTAATGGTAAAAAAATTGCGATTTTTGCAGGTATTGCTGTTGTTGTTTTTGGTCTTGTTTTCGGTGGGATTATGCTGACTAAAGATGTAGGAAAAAGCCAAGAAACAATAACAAGCGAGCAAGCTGAAAATCAGATGAACAAACTGCTTGGCGGAATCAATGTTACAAATGTAAACCCTATAAAAGCATCTATAAGTGATGAGGATATATTGAGTGAGGAAGAGGAACTGCCTGATATATCTAAAACACCTTTAACAGTAACAGGTAATGGCGAAATCAATATCGAGATTTTTGCTTCACCAGAAAAAGCTGGCGAGGATACTGACGGTTGGATAAACGAAGTCGCAAAGAATTTTAATAATGAAAATTATAAAATTAATGGCAAGACTATTTCTGTTTCAATCCGTTCTGTTACATCAGGTCTTGGCGTAGATTACATAACATCAGGAAAATATGTTCCAGACGCTATCACACCATCAAATGAATTTTGGGGCAAGATGATAGAGGCAAAGAATGTCAATGTTAAGCTTAAAGAGAAAAAGCTTGTTGGCAATGTTGCAGGTGTTCTTATCTCTAAGAGTAAATATAATGAAATGATTAAAAAATATGGCTCTGTAAATATGAAGGTTATTACAGAGGCTACTGCAGCTAACGAGATTGCAATGGGATATACAAACCCACTTGTTAGCTCAACAGGCTTTAATTTCCTTGTAAGTACACTTTATTCATATGATACTGATAACCTTTTAAGTGAAACAGCTACTGAGGGCTTTAAGAAGTTCCAGCAAAATGTTCCGCTTGTTTCTTACAACACTTTACAGATGAGAAAATCTGCTGAATCAGGCTCTCTTGATGCCTTTGTTTTGGAATATCAGCTCTATGTTAATGACCCTACTTTAAAAAATGACTATGTTTTCACACCATTTGGTGCAAGACACGATAACCCAATGTATGCAATCGGAACACTTTCAGCTGATAAAGAATCTGTTTTGGATAAGTTCTGTGAGTATTGCCTTAATGACGCATCTCAAAGTCTTGCAAAGCAATATGGTTTTAATCAGAATGATTCTTATAAATCAGAGCTTCCTAATGATATTGACGGCAGTAAGCTTTTAAGTGCTCAAAAGCTTTATAAGAAAAATAAGAATAGTGGTAATCCGATTATAGCAGTATTTATTGCAGATACTTCTGGCAGTATGGCAGGCGAATCTATCAATGCACTTCAAACCTCACTTATAAATTCTATGCAGTATATAAATAAAGAAAATTATGTAGGACTTATTTCATATAATAGTAAGGTTTATGTAAATCTTCCAGTAGCAAAATTCGACCTTAATCAGCAAGCTCTATTTAAAGGTGCTGTGCAGAGTCTTGAGGCTAACGGTCAAACCGCTACATACGACGCAGTTGTAGTTGCACTTGATATGCTTAATAAAGCAAAGAAAGACCACCCAGAGGCTAAGCCAATGCTTTTCCTCTTGAGTGATGGTGAACAGAATACAGGTTGTTCTCTAAATGACATTTCATCAGTACTTAGTAATTATGAAGTTCCTGTATATTCAATCGGATATAATGCAAATATTGCTGCACTTAATCAGATTTCTGAAATAAACGAGGCAGCTACAATCAACGCAGATAGTGATGATATTATCTATCAGCTCAAGAATCTTTTCAATTCAGAAATGTAATATAACAAGGAGGAATATAAAATGGGATTTTCAATGGATTTACCTGATGTAGAGGCAGTCAAAGAGGAAGTCAAGGTAGAACTTGCACCAAAGCCAGAAACAGAGGATAAGCTCGAAAAAATTGCTGACAACAACACACAATCGCTTTTTACAGTTGATTTAGGTTCTCTTGAGGGTAGGAGAGAAATAGTTTCTTCGGTTGATAGCTTTGGCAATGATGTTGTTGAAAAGTCAACAAGAAAGAATGAACTTCTAAGTGTTCGTCTTTCAGATTTAAGCAAGATGGGCGGAGAGAATGGCGAGGTTGTGAATGGTCTTGCACAGCTCCAGACTCAAATGAAGGACCTCGACCCATCAGGCATAGATTTTGTTAAAAAGGGTGTTTTAGGAAAGCTTTTCAATCCTATTCGTAATTATTTTGCAAAGTTTGAAAAGGCTGATACTATTATCGCAGAAACAATCGAATCACTTGGCAAGGGTAAAGCAACTCTCAAAAACGATAACACAACACTTGAGATTGAGCAGCTTGCTTTGAGAGATTTAACACAAAAGCTTACACAGCAAATCGACCTTGGAATGAAGATGGACGAATCTATTAGTTCTGCAATCGAACAAGCTAAGGTGCAAAATGTTGATGAGGAGAGAATAAAATTCATTGAAGAAGAGGTTCTCTTTCCGTTAAGACAAAAGGTTATGGATTTACAGCAGATGCAGGCTGTCAATATGCAGGGCATCATAGCTATGGAAATTGTTCGCCGCAACAACTAAAGAATTGATTCGTGCGGTTGAAAGAGCAGAGAGCGTAACAGTTTCAGCCCTTAGAATAGCAGTTACAGTTGCGAGTGCTTTGTATAATCAAAAGGTTGTTCTTGAGAAGGTTAATGCTGTAAATGAGGCAACAAACAAGATTATCGGTGCAACAGCAAAAATGCTTAAAGACCAGGGAGCAAGTATCCAGCAACAGGCTATGGAGGCAAATATTTCTGTTGACACACTTAAAAGTGCTTTTGCAGATACATTTGATGCCCTTGATGCTGTTACTGAATATAAATCTAAGGCTTTGCCACAGATGAAAACAACTATTGAGCAATTCAGAAATTTGGCTGATGAAGGTCAGAAGCGTATCGAAAGTATGGAACATAGAGAAAGTGAGCTTGATAAGCTTAAATAATCCATAAATAAAAATCTAAAAAGACGCTGTATAAATAGTAATTCTGTTTATACAGCGTCTGATGTTTTTTTAAGCATTATAAATCAAAGGTAGTTTATGTATGAATAAGTCTGTGAAAAACGGACCTATTTTATCTGTGATATTTGCGAATTTGATTGATGTTCTTGAAAAAATCAGTAGTTATTGGCTGTTTCAGAATTTATTTTAATAGTTTTACTTATCACACTATTTATGCTTATAAAATGCAAATATAATTTTAAATCCACAAATTTGGTTTCTAAAGATTTTTCTTGACATTCTTATTTCTTAAAGATATAATATTATAGTGTTTTGAATAATTTGGAGAGGCATCGAAGTGGTCATAACGAAGCTGACTCGAAATTCGTTGGATTAGTGTCATTTTCGTCCGATGAGAATCCAGTATTTATGCGGGGTCACGCAGTTCGAAAAACCGAATATTTTGCTGTTCTTTCCGTCAGTTCTTTCCAAAAGTTTTTTCTTTGCAAAAAACATCAGGAAAATGGCGGGCTGACATATACGGAAGCGTATCGAAGTGGTCATAACGGGCCTGACTCGAAATCAGGTAGCCTTCACGGGCTCGTGGGTTCGAATCCCACCGCTTCCGCCATCGAAAAATCCAGTAACCATGCGGGTTTCTGGATTTTTTCTTTTTTATGCCCACACCAAAAATCATCCGATTTTCAGCTGTTCTTTCCATAGTTTTGGAAAGAACAGCTTTTCTCTTTATTCCCTGCATTTTTTCGCTGCTGTCTCCCACTTACTGCCGAAATCCACAGTCTCAGGCAACGCCATTCCGCTGACCATTGCCTTTGCCGAGGAAAGTTTTGAAGTGTAGTCAAGGTGGGCATATATGTTAGCGGTGGTAGAAAAATCGCTGTGCCCCAGCCACTCCTGAATTTGTTTCAGCGGTACGCCGTTTGCAAGAAGCAGGCTTGCGCAACTGTGCCTTAAATCATGAAAACGCATTCTTTTACAACCGTGCTTTTGGATATACTGTGGGAAATAACTTGTCAGATATTCCGGTCGCATTAAATCACCAAGCTCGTCTACAAAGACATAACCGTCATATTCGTAGTTGTAGCAGTTGCCGCAGACCTTTTTGTTGACTTCTTGTGCCGCTTTTACTTCTTTGAAATACTCCGCAAAGCTGCCGACAAGCGGAAGTGTACGCATACTGGATTTTGTTTTGGCAGAGTCCTGTGCGTACATTTTTGTTTTTCCGTCCACTTGCAGCGATGTGACCGTGTGCCTTATGGTGATTGTGCCACGCTCAAAGTCGATGGCGTCCCATTTGAGTCCACACACCTCGCCACGACGCAAGCCGTAAAAAGCGGCAACCAAGACGGGAAGTTCCAGCCTTGTTCCCTTTATTACATCGAATAGCTGTTTTAACTCATCGGCATCTAAGAAAACCGGCTGATAATCGTTCTTTTTCGGTCGATCAACTTTCATCGCTACATTTTGCGGGACAAGGTCGGTTTTCATTGCGTATTTCAGCGCCTGATGAATCACAGCGTGATAGTGAATCACGGAATTGGGTTTGACCGTCCGTAGCTTTTCTAAATAGAACTGCTGAATATGCCTTGCCTCCAATCCCTGAAGCGTGTATCCTTTCTTACGGAAATACGGCTCGATGGTCGATTTTATCATTGCCTCGTAAGAGCTGAATGTCGTCGCTTTTACACGCACCTTTACAATGTCGAGCCACTCTAAAAGATATTCCGCAAAAGGCATATCAGAAGCAAGCTCCCCCACCTCCTGCGGCGGCTCAAACTCACTGCGGATGCGTGCGAGTTCCGCTTCTGCTTTTCGTTTGTTTCCCTTTTCGGGAAGTCCTGTGGATATGTACTTGACGTGCCGTTTGTTTCGGTTATCGTAGTAACTCAGCACGACATAGTAGAATCCTTTTTTTATCTGTAGGTGTCCTGATACCATATTTCTTTACCTCCATTATGTATATTTGGCATACACGGACAGTCCTGCACCGACAAAAATATGATACTCTGTCGATGCAGTTCTTTCCATTGTACAAATTATTTGTTTGTAAACACTTAATAGTTCGAATCAGCGGGCGTCTCTATTTCGTTCTCTCTGTCGTTTCAGAAGTTCCAAACCTTTCAGAATATCCTTTCGCATTTGCTCATTGGAATATTTCGGCGGAAAATATTGCTGAAATTCATCACGGCGGAATTTTATCTGCTCTTGCTGGTTCGGCTTTTGTTCCGCCATCACCTCGTAAATCATCTGACTTTCAAGCACGCCTTCCTGTGATAACTTCTTTAACCGAATCGCCTGTGCGTGGGAGGGCGTACAATCGTTCATTTCCATTGCACTTAACAAAACTCTCTGATTCTCTTGCTCTAAGTACGAAATCTCAACGGCAGGATTGAAAGCAATTTTACTTTCGTCTACCATTAAAAGCAGTTCAGGGATTAAGTAAGTTAAACGGATATAACGCAACACTTGATTTTTGCTGTCTCCACTGTCAGCACCGATTTTTTTTTCTACTGTGAGCAACTTCTCCCCAAGTTGGGGAGAAGTAATACCTTGATGATTTAATGCATCTCTTTTCATTTTGTAAGCAAACGCCTTTTCACTGGGCAGAATGGCCTCTCTTTGCAGATTGGCATCTACCATTGCAATGACTGCTTCATCGTCGGTCATTTCTCGAACGATGACGGGCATTGTCTCGATTCCGAGCACCTGACACGCCGCCAGTCTCCTGTGTCCTGAGATTAACTCATATCCACCATCGGAGAGCGGACGGGCAAGCGCAGGTGTTATCGTTCCGAACTTTTTAATGCTCTCAATCAAGCGCTTCATTTCCTCATTATTTTGTATTTTAAACGGGTGATCCTTGAACGGATGAAGCTCACAAAGCGGAATATCTTTCACTCGTTCCAGCTTTGCGTCGTCCCGTTCTTCCTGTGTTGAAAACAAATCTTCAAGTGTCGGCAAAGTAAAATCCGATTTTCTTTTTGTCATAAATATCTCTCCTCTCATTTCCATTTCAAATTGCTTTCCTGCGGTCTTAAAAATTCTCTTTCTATGTCCGCCTGAAACTTATGCCATCTAAGCGCCTCAGCTTTCAGCATAGGTGCATCAATAAAACCGAGCGCATTCGCTTTACTTGCCAGCTGATTGATGTTGTTGCCGATAGTGGAAAGCTGCCGCATCACTTCATAAAATCTTGCGTCCGGCTTTTCTTTCGGCTCATATCCTCTGATTAAAATTCTGATAACCGAGGTTTCATTTATCCCCGACAGCTTCGCTTTTCGTTTTAACTCTGCGTTTTCTTCGGGCGACAGCCAAAACTGTCTTTTAACTCTCTTTGTCATAATTGCTCCTTTCTGCAAGAGGTCTTAGGACGCTTCCTAACGAGGTATTTGTGCTTTGGGAGTACAAATACACTGCTCGCTTCTGCGATGCAGTTTTACCGTTTTACGACTTTTGGGAGTATAAACGGTCTGCTCGCTAAGATAACGCAGCTCTCTTCGCTCTATCTCAATTCCTTTAAAATCTCGTCAACGCGAAAGATTATCGCATTCTTTTCAAGCTGTCCGCAATCCACTTTTAACTGCTTTAACAGTCGGAAAATACGGTAGTCTTTTTCACGGAAAGCCGTTTCAAGTTCTTTGCATAGACCTGTTTTTCGCAAATATTCCGACAGGGAAAGTCCGCAGTATTTTGCGTTTTGGCAGAGCTTCTCTTTTTCGTCTGGCGTTACCCTGACATTGATTCCGAGCGTTTTGTTTCTCATTTTTCTTCCTCCTCAAGTACAGTTTTCAGTGCATCCAACAGCTTTTGCGCTTCTTCACGCTTCAGGGAAATTCCCTTTGACGCTGTGTCGCCCTGCCAGCGGCGGATGTCAATCATCGGGTCGTAAACACCCCATTTGACGATATTGATTTCTTTGGTTACGCCGTCCGGCTTGCCGCCGATGACTGCGATTTTCTTTATGATTTCATAGTTTGCCATTGCTTTTCCTCCTTTTTTCATTTCTGTTTGTGACGGCTGTGACGATTATGACAGCTGTTTTTCTATATAGCGTTTTCCTCGTCATTTGCGTCATTGCCGTCACTGCGTATAAACTTTATCAGTCTGCTTTTGCCTGTCCGCTTTGTTTGGTATTCAATTCCTACAGGCTCCAGCGCGTCGCAGGAAAACTGTCCTAAATATTTCGTAACGATATTCGGTGTGATTTCACTCTCTTTCATTTCCGCAATCAGTTCACTTGCTGTACCTGTCCACTCATCCCGGCTCTGCATAAAATCCACCACCTGGAAAAGAAATTTCGGTATCTCTGCTTTGTGAATATCATCGCTGTTTTTGCGCTCCACAAGCTCCCAGACAAGCTCGTTAAACTGCAAGGTCAATTCCTGATACTCAACATCTCGTCCGCTCACCAAAAGCGACGCCGTGTCCTTTGTTCGCTTTCTTTTCAGAATAAAGTTTGTATCAGCCGCTCCGATAATTCCCGTTGAGCCGCTTACCTCATTAAAAGGGTCGTCGCTGTCTTTCAGCTTTCTCAGATGATGCACCGCAAGCACGGCGATATTGTTTTCGTCCGCAATGCGTTTGATAGAAGAAATATCGTCGTAATCGTTGCCGTACATACCCGCCTTTCCTGCGCTGCCTTTTGAGTCACGCACCTTTTGAAGCGTGTCGATAATCACAAGCTTTGTATCTGTATGCTCGTTCAAAAAGTTAATAATCTGTTCTTCTAAACCTCCTCCGATCAGCCCGCACATTACCGCAAAATGCAGATTGTTCGGTGCTGTATCGGTGAGATTATAGAGCCTGTCTTTAATTCTTCGATGGGTGTCCTCAAGGCTCAGATAAAGCACACCGCACTGTTTTGTTTTAAGTCCCCATACTGGAAGTCCCTGCGAAACCTGAAGCCCGAGCCAAAGCATCAGCCAGCTTTTACCGATTTTGCTCGCTCCGCTGATTACACTGACGCCCTGCGGTATCAGTCCGTCGACAATAAACATTGTCTTTTTCATTGGTATGGAGAGCAGTGTTTCTGCGTCCACGGTGATTAGTTTGTTGTTCATTCTTTTTGCTCCTTTCTCTTGTCAGGAGAACTTTAGAAACTCATTTTTGATGCAGCCGATATAAATACTTGTTTTACTTCAAACCGCACCTGTAAAGCCTTTATTTATTGACTTTTTGAGCGCCTAACGTTCTCCTTTTGCTCTCGTTTTTCTGGTTTTGTTTGATTCTTTTGCCGCACAGACGGCAGTATTTTTGTCGGTTGGAATTCGGCACAAATTCTGCACCGCACTCCGCACAGCAGCAAGTACGCTGTTTAAAAATATCCGCACACAGTTCTTTGTCGGCTGGTAAAACAGCATTACGGAAATACTTGCAGATGAGAGATAATGAAATCATCTGCACGCATACACAGCCGTCGCCCTCATCAAGCGGCAGGCAGTTTCCGTCCTGATAATTGGCGCATAGCCTTTTAATCAGCCGGTTGCACTGCCTGCGCTGTGACGGGGTAAGTTCAGTTCTGTCAGGCACTCGTTCTCACCTCTTTTTTCTCCTCGGTCACGTAATTGATTACGCTGACTTTCGGAATCTTGAGTGATGTCCCGATTTTAACCGCCTGTATTTCATCGTCGCTGATCAGCTTGTAAGCGAGAGCACGGCTGACACCGAGCATTTCACAAAGCTGTTTAACAGTCACGATATCCGGATAATCCGGGAACATCATTTGATAAAGCTCTTTAAGTTCTGATTTTTTCATAGCGCTTCCATCCTCCTTTTTTATGGCTATGTACGGCAGATATCGGCGTGAGGATCGTACTGCCTTCCGATATCCGCTGCCGTTTCACCCTAAGATTCCTACAGGCACTCCCGCTTGTCGGCGGGCGCTGTGCAGTCCCAAGCTGTCGTTTGTATGAGGCTCAGGCGCTCCCTTACCCTGCGGTAAGATCGTGGCGGTTTGTTTCCTTCGGACGGTCATTCATTTTTTAGAAAATCAAGTTTTTAAAATTTCAATTTTCAAATTCATTATATCCGTGTATTGACATTCGGGCAATACTTTTGTACAAAGTTGTTTGTAGTGATATAAATTTTCCAATATTCATCAATTCGACATTTTCTAAAAATAAAGGTGAGAGTATGGACAAAAAATCAGCGCTTCAAATCCTTGAATTCGCTAATGAAGAGCTTCAAGGAAAGATAAAAAATCTGGTGTGGTGTGATGCGGAACAAAAGAATATTTCTGTTGCCGTACCGGAAAACTACGAGCTTCCCGAGGCAGATGCCGCCGGACGCAGTATTAACAAAAAAACGGTTTTCCGCCGTTTCAGAACTTGCCTGCAGAAAAAGAAATTCTTTTCTTGTACCGCCCAATCAAACAGATGAAGAACTTAAAAATTATTTGAGCGCTTGCGACACGCTTCCTCCCCATTTTGAATGCTTTTTGTCTATGCAGATGGTGACAAATCCCGATGTGGATTCCGATAAAAGCGAAATTGAGATAGGCAGACTCATTCCCTCAGCGGCGGCAGCGTCGACTTTCCTTTGGGGGGAAGGATTATTAAACTTTCTGTATGCCGACTTTGAAAAAGCGTGTAATACTGATAAATTGACTTTTGAGGAAGAACGTGAAATCGGATCAATACCGTTTGAGTCTGAAGCAGAACAACGGGTTTTCGATTACCTCTGCCTTGCTGAAACAGTCAAACACTTTCGGCCTGTACTTCATTCGTCTTTGTACACCATACTGTTTCCGCCGTTTCTGAAAAAGCGCACAAAAAAAGAGCTTTCAGCGTATCTTTCATACCTGAAAGCCCTTCAAACAAGGCTGATGGAATTGATTACTTTTGTTTTTGATGAGGACTATTATCCCTCTGTTTTAAAAAACTTAAGCGCCAATCAGCGATATGAACTTTATTGCAGAGCAAATCACTGCACTGCCCGATATGAATATCAGTACATTTTTGATTATCCCGAATTGGGACAAAATCCTCTTGGTAATTATTTCAGCCCATCTCAATTCATAGATCTTGAAAATGAGCAATACGAAGATGATGAGCTACGGAATTTTTGTGCAGACCACAATATTCTAAAAGAAGATCTCGAGACAATTTCTGAATTGACCTGTAAGCCACTGACACGATTCCAGTGCTCCTCCATAGAAGATATGCTGATGTTTGAGCTTTGGGAGATGCTTACCAAGTCTGTTCGGCTTCGCAAGTGTAAGCGCTGCGGCAGATATTTCATTATGAAAGGCAACTACGATACAAACTATTGCGACCGTGTGGCCGAGGGCGAAACACGAAACTGTCAGGAGCTTGCGGCGCAGGAAAATTATAAAAAGAAAATGGCGGACAATGCCGCCATTCCGCTCTATCAAAAGTATTATAAACGCTATGCCGCCCGAGTGCGTGTCCGCCAAATCAAAGAGCCTGATTTCAAAAAGTGGAAGTATCAGGCGATGACCAAGCGGGACGAATGTACCGACGGAAAAATTACGCTATCTGAATTTGAGGAATGGCTGGAAACATCGTTTCCAAACCGTAAAAAGAAAGATTAAGTATAAAGCACAGCTTTCGGATCAAAAATCCGCCTGCTGTGCTTTTTTTATGATAAAGCCCCAGTATTTCGTCAAAATCTATTGACGGAGAATATAACATTGGATATAATATAAAATAGAAATAATGTTATAATTACGAGGTGGCATATGCAGACGCTTATTAAACAGATAAGAACCTATTTGAATATAAGTCAGACCGAGTTTGCAGAGCAACTGAATGTTACCTTTGCAACCGTAAACCGATGGGAAAACGGTCGTGCTATGCCGAACAAATTGGCGCAGTCTAAAATGTATGATTTATGCAAAGAAAAGTCCGTTCCCGTTTATGATATGACCCTCAAGAAGATTTCCGAGGCAGCAGAAGCGGTTCAGCCGGAAACAAATCGTATTTTGCTCTATCACGGCTCCAAAGCCGGTATTGAGGGCAAAATCGAGCCCAAAAGCCGGAAACAATGCGACTTCGGAAAAGGCTTTTATATGGGGACCGATCCTGGTCAGGCACTCACCCTGATTTGCGATTATGAGAAATCTAAGTTCTACGTCGTTTCTGTGGCTACAGATACGCTCGCTCAAATCGAAGTCCCTGCCGATATTGATTGGGCAATGCTTGTAGCATACCACCGGGGAAGAATGGAAAAAATAAACGGTACTGATTTCTATAACAAATACCGTAATATGACCGCCGGTAAGGACTTAATTATTGGGAATATTGCAAACGACCGAATGTTTTTTGTGATCGACAATTTCTTTATCGGCAATGTAACCGACACGGCACTTGTCAACAGCCTTTCTGCCCTTCAGCTTGGAAAGCAGTATGTGGCAGTTTCTCAAAAAGGCTGTGATGCGGTTCGTGTTGAATCGAAATAAGCCTTTCATACCTTGAGAGATTATTTATAAAGAATACCGCCGAAGAAAACCGAGCAAAAAGGAATCTCCCTTGCCAATGATATTTGCAGGAATTATCGCCGTGAAGGACTTGTTCTTCGATGAGATACTCGACAAAGCGAAGAACGGAGGGCAATAATGGACGAATTGCAGTTAAAATTATGTGATATTCAGGGCAGACTGTTTGAGTTGTCTGCCGAAAAGAAATATAACAGCGCCGCATTTGTGAAGGCGTTTATGACATCCGACACCGCAAAGGCACTTGACTCTGAGTATAACCGAATGCAGTGGGCAGGCGAAGAATATCTTCTCGAGGAAATTGTGTCTGCCGCAGGTGACTTACTAACCGCAGACGGAGAAATATACGACACTGATATTTTATACTGGATCGGCTACATCTATCGCTATTGGCATTATTACAGCGGCGAGGACAGCGCAAAAATATATAAACAGGCTCCCGTGGAAACAATGAAACGCAACTATATGATCTTTCATACAATGGACCCTGTTCTCGCCATTGAGGATTTAAAGGAAATTCATAATCAACAATAATTTTTTAAAGATAAACAATTTGAACGGAGGTGTGCTGTTTGGGTTTTATTGAGTCTTACAAGCATCTTGAAAAAATATGCGGCGAAATAATGAATGATGAAAGGCGGCTTTCTGCTTATATTGATGAAATGCTCAAAAAACCAAACGGCGCATTTTATGTTATCGGTTGGAATGAAGATTTAAAACAACTCAAGCATTACCGCTGGGTTAGAAATCAGATTTCACACGAGCCGGGTTGTACAGAGCAAAATATGTGCGAACCCAGTGATACGATGTGGCTTGATAATTTTTATGCACGTATTATAAATCAAACCGATCCTCTTGCGTTATATTATCAAGCAACAAAACCTCGGACAATACAACGCCCTCCTAAAATGCAGAATCAGCCGCAAATATACCACACTTCAACAAACAATACATACAACCAAACTTACAAACACAATAAAAAAACTTCGCACAAACCTGTGGGTTGCATCACATTTATCGTTTGCACCTTGCTTATTGTAGCGGCAATTATATATTTTCTAAAATAAAAGGAACCGTAAAAAGATTGGAGAATGACTATGGTGATTAGTAAAAAACTTGAAATGATTTATCACAATGGACAGCCAGACGGCATTCGTTCCATTCGTCGGAATCTTTCCACTATGACAACCTATGTCATTCCAAGACCGTTGCTATCAGAAGCCAAAAATATCTCCGGTATCAATCGTCCGGGAATATACTATCTGATCAATGAAGATGACGGAAATAAAATTGTTCAGCTTTATATTGGACAAACCCGCAATGGTATTGCCCGGCTTGACGATCACAATCGTTCTAAAGATTTTTGGAATAAGGCGATTATGTTCCTCGCCGAAAGTAAAACCTTTACATTGGATATGATCAATGGACTTGAAAAATTCGCAATCATAAAAGCGCAGGAATCCAAGCGCTATAAGATTGAAAATAACGTGGTACCAAAATATGAAATCGATGAGTATGACCTTGCGGCAGTGGAAGAAATCTACGACGAAATCCAGTTTATTATGGCAACGCAAGGCTACAAGATGAACGATGCAAAGAGCACATTGAATGAATCGGATATTTTGCATACTACACGCAATGGAATTACAGCTTTCGGAATATATGATGGCGAAAAATTTGATGTGCTGGAAGGTTCGCAGATCAATGTTGACAAGCCTGCACATCTGCAAAGATACAATCGTCAAAGGAAAGAACTCCTATCTCAACAATCCATCATAAATGTTGATGGAAAGTACATTTTAAAAGTGACACTAGATTTTAAAACTCCCAGCGGAGCCAGCGATTTTGTTCTTGGAGGTTCCACAAACGGCTGGGTTGAGTGGAAAAACAAAGACGGTAAAACTTTAGATGAGCTGTATAGAAAATAAAGATAGCATTTTTATAATCATCTGTGCAAAATCTGATGATATTTGAACGATTAAGAAAAGGAGATTTGCACTATGTTACATAATGAAAATTCCAGAGTGAAGATTCCGGCATTGGTTCATTTAACCCGTTTGGGATACAAGTATATAAAACAAAAGGATTGCTCCGGAGCATATTGCCCTAAAACAAATATTTTCAAGGGAATTCTGCGTGACAGCATCAACCGCCTGAATGGTACGGCACTGACTGAAGCTGATGTAGATTCGTTGGTTGAAGAACTGGCAATCAAACTCAACACAGATGATTTAGGGCGTGCGTTTTATAAAATTCTTCTCAACGGATTCAATGGTTTAAGACTGATTGATCTGGAAAATGAATCACGAAATTCATATCATGTAGTAACAGAGCTGACATACCAAAATTGTGAAGATGAGTTTCGCCCGGATATTACATTGTTGGTCAATGGGTTACCTCTGGCATTCATTGAAGTGAAGAAACCAAACAACCGGGACGGCATCATTGCAGAGCATACTCGTATGAATAAGCGGTTTGCCAAAAAGGTATTCCGTCGGTTCGCCAACATCACACAGATTATGGTGTTCTCCAACAACATGGAGTACGATGATAACGATGTGGAACCGATCGAGGGTGCGTTCTATGCGTCCAGTAGCTATGAAAAGCTGTTTTTTAACCGCTTCCGTGAAGAAGATCCTACCATACATAGTTCTGTTCTCCCTATTGACCCCAACATCGAAGAAACCATTTTGATAGACAACAACTTGGTTACCATTAAAGGAACGAAGGAATATTCCCTTAACATTGACGAGCACACACCTACCAATCGAATGCTGACTTCTTTGTTCACCCACTCCCGTTTCAATATGTTTTTGAAATATGGGTTTGCCTATGTGGAGCGAACAGACAAGAATGGGATCAAAACTCTTCAAAAGCATATCATGCGCTATCCTCAGTTTTTTGCAACCTTGGCTATTGAGAAGAAACTGGATGCAGGTGTGAAGCATGGTATCATTTGGCATACCCAAGGCAGCGGAAAAACCGCACTTGCCTTTCATAATGTCCGATACCTCCGTGATTATTTTCAGCGTCAGGGCAAGGTGGCAAAATTCTATTTTGTTGTTGACCGGCTTGATTTGCTTACACAAGCCAGTGAGGAATTTGTTGCTCGTGGTCTTCATGTTGAAAAGGTCAATTCAAAGGAAGATTTTATCAAAAATATTAAAACGATTGGAACCTCCAACAATTCTGGTGAGGACAGCATTACCGTTGTAAATATTCAGAAATTTACAGAGGAATCTGTTGCCAGAAAATCTGATTATGATGTAGATGTGCAGCGCATTTATTTTTTGGATGAAGCGCACCGAAGCTATAAACCCAATGGTTCCTTCCTGGCAAACTTAATGGCTTCTGACCGTGATGCTGTGATGATTGCATTAACAGGTACGCCATTGATTGGTGACGGATATAACACGAAGGACGTATTTGGAGAGTATATTCACAAATATTATTACAATCGCTCCATTGCCGATGGCTACACTCTGAAATTGATTCGGGAAGGCATTAAAACAGAATATCGCACCAAGATGCAATCAATTTTAGAATCGCTGGAAACAGAGAAAGGCACCCTATCCAAAAAGGATGTGTATGCACACCCGAAGTATGTGTCAGCTCTGGTAGAGTACATCGTGGAAGATTTCAAGCACAGCAGAATCGCATTGGGAGACAGTACCATCGGCGGTATGATTGTTTGTGACTCCTCATCACAAGCCGTTAAAATTGAGGAAGAACTGGATAAATACCCGGAACTGACCCATGGGCTGATTCTTTGTGATGTGGAAGATAAAGAAACCCGCCGTGGCTATCAGGAGGACTTCAAAAAGGGCAAGATTGACCTGCTGGTGGTTTACAATATGCTGCTTACCGGCTTTGATGCTCCTCGACTGAAAAAACAGTATCTCGGTCGTGTGATCAGAGAGCATAACCTGTTGCAAACCCTTACTCGTGTGAATCGTCCATATAAAACCTTCCGCTATGGCTATGTGGTGGATTTTGCGGACATACGCAACGAATTTGACAAAACCAACAAGGCATACTTTGAAGAATTGCAGTCTGAGCTTGGCGATGAATTTGAAAAGTATCGGAATATTTTCAAGTCTCAAGAGGAGATTGAACAGGACTTAAAGAGCATACAGGACAAGCTGTTTTTATATGCAACGGACAATGCAGAACTATTCTCTCAGCAGATTACCGCTCTGGACGATAAGGGGGAGCTGCTTTCTCTGCGTCAGGCACTGGATACCTATAAGGAACTGCTCAATATTATGAAACTATTTGGCTACGATGAGCTTGCAAAGAAGTTTTCTATGGAACGCCTTCATGCTATGCTCACCGAAGTCAATAACCGTATCAGCATTATCAATCTCAAGCAGAATATGCAGAAAAGCGAGGATATGACGGAGCTACTTAACACTGCACTAGATCAGGTTGAGTTTCATTTCCGCAAAGTGTCCGAGGGCGAAATGGTGATTGCCGACCGGTTCCAAGACATTCTAGAGAAAACCCGTCGTGAGCTGGAACGTTCCCTTGACCCCAAAGACCCGGAGTATGTTTCCCTACTTGATGAACTCAAGCGGATTTTCAAAAAGAAAAACATAGAGGAACTGACCGCTGACGAAATGAAAGAGCACATTCAGGACTTGGAGCGGATTCGGAAAGTTGCTGCACAGCAGAACCTTCGAGATCAGATGCTGTGCTCCAAGTATGGTAATGATGCAAAATATATGCGTACCCACAAACGATTGAAAGCAAGTCCCCCACCCATTGGAGCAGATTCTGTAATTTTTGATGTTCTTATGGGAGTAAAAGCGGCAGTTGACCAAAAAGTATTGAAAAATCAACGGATGATGGACAACCATGCGTTTTTCTCTCAGGAGATTATGCCGTCCATTATCCAATCCTGTCGCAAGAGCGGCGTAAAACCCACTCTCGATCAGGTGAAGTTTATAGACCAATGTATTTCGACTGAATATTTTGCCGAAAGGAATTATACCGCATGATGCAGATTGAATCGATTACCATAAAGACAAAACAGATGATTGATGACCTGAAAGCCATCTGTGCCAATTTTGGCTTAGGTGGCTCTCCGGGCGAATATAAAATCATCACTCAGGTGTTTCTGTACAAATATCTGAGTGATAAATTCGGATATGAAGCCAGCAAGGTGGAACCGTCTATTGCCCAGGCAGAAAATGTGGAAACAGCACTGACTGCCATGCCTGACGAAGACTATGAGATGATGCTCATGATGCTGGGCGGCAATGTGGCGAAGCTGAAAAAGACCCACTATATTTCCTATCTATTCAACCATCAAAACGACGATAGCATGAAGAAAGCAGATGGAACCCCATATCCGTTCCATGAGCTTTTTGATGATACGCTGGTGGATATTGCAAACTATAACCTGGACATCTTTTCCGTCCAGACCGGCAGCGAGGAAAAAATTAAGCTCTTTGAGCCAATCTCCCAGTATATCATTGAAACGGCAAAGAAATCTGCCTTTTGCCGTGCCATCATTAATAAGCTGGTGGAGTTTAGCTTTGCAGAAGTTTTTGAGCAGAAATACGACTTCTTCTCCCAGATTTTTGAGTATCTGATTAAGGACTACAACAAGGATTTTGGTAAGTATGCGGAATACTACACCCCGCACACTATTGCAGATATCATTGCCCGTATTATGGTGCATGGAAAAGTGACCAATGCTACCGTCTATGACCCTGCGGCTGGCTCCGGTACGCTGGTATTGGCTCTGGCTCACCAGATTGGTGAAGACAACTGCACCATTTACACCCAGGACATTTCTTCTAAGTCCAACGAGTTCCTTCGTTTGAACCTGATTCTTAATAATCTGGTTCACTCTCTCAGCAATGTGGTACATGACGATACACTGGTTGCTCCTCGGCACCTGAACCCACAGAAGAATGGGCTTGCCAAGTTCCAGTATATTGTCAGCAATCCCCCCTTCAACATGGACTTCAGCGACAATCGGGAAACCTTAGCCGGTGAAAAATATAGCAGTCGTTTCTTTGCCGGTGTGCCCAATATTCCCAATAAAGACAAGAACAGCATGGCAGTGTACCTGATGTTCTTACAGCACATCATCTATTCTATGGATACAAACGGCAAGGCTGCAATCGTGGTTCCTACCGGCTTTTTGACTGCCGGTTCCGGTATTCCCAAAAAGATTCGGGAGCATATCGTGAAAAATCGTATGCTGCGTGGTGTTGTATCCATGCCTTCCAATATCTTCGCTACCACCGGCACCAATGTGTCTATTATCTTTCTGGATAAAGAAAATCGGGATGGACAGCTGATCCTGATGGACGCTTCCAAACTGGGAACAAAAGAGAAAGTTGACGGTAAAAATCAGCGCACGGTGCTCAGTCAGCAGGAAATCAACAAGATTATTGATACCTTCAATGCAGGCGAAGCAGTTGACGATTTCTGCGTGGCAGTCAGCTACAAAGAGATTGAGGAAAAGAAGCTGTCCTTCTCTGCTGGTCAGTATTTCGAGGTCAAAATTGAGTATGTAGAGCTGACTTCCTGATGAATTTGCTGAGAAGATGAACGGATTCACCACTCGACTGGACGAGCTGTTTGCAGAGAGCCGCCGGCTAGAGGATGAGATTAAGCAGCAGTTGGGGCGGGTGGAGTATGAATAAATGTAAACTTGGTGACTTGTTTTATATAAAACAAGGATATGCGTTTAAAAGTGAAAAATATGTTTCGCACAGCAACTATATATTGTGTACACTTGCAAATTTCAGCGAATCAAATAATTTTAAATTTTCTCCCGAAAAAGCCACATATTATCCTGATGAATTTTCTCATGAATTTATTCTTTGTGAAAATGATTTAATCATTCCTTTAACAGAGCAAGTGGTGGGTCTTTTTTGGAAACACAGCATTTGTTCCTAAAACAGAGGAATTTCAATTTGTTCTTAATCAACGTGTAGGAAAAATAATTCCGTACGAAGAAAAAGCAGATAAACTTTTTTTACATTACCTATTGTCAACACAACTGGTTCGAGATCAAATTGAAGCAACTGCATCTGGAACTAAACAACGGAATACATCTCCTGATAAAATTTATGATGTTACTGTTTGGGTTCCTAACATAGATCAACAGAGGATTATTGGAAGATATTTATATTCATTAGAGCAAAAATGCAATGTTAATAACAAAATATGTTCCGAGTTAGAAACAATGGCAAAGACCCTCTATGATTACTGGTTTGTGCAGTTTGATTTTCCAGATGAAAATGGCGAGCCTTATCGTACCGCCGGCGGTGAAATGGTTTGGAATGAGCAGCTTAAACGGAAAATTCCAAAGGAGTGGAAGCCTGGAAAATTATGTGACATCGCTAATATTACTATGGGACAATCTCCGGCTGGGGAATCATACAATGATGCTGGTGATGGTTTGTTTTTTTATCAAGGTCGTACAGATTTTGGCTTGCGTTTTCCAACTCCCAGAATGTATACAACTGCTCCTACTCGGTTTGCGCAAAAGGGTGATATTCTTTTAAGTGTTCGTGCTCCAGTTGGGGATTTGAATTTTGCTATGGAAGATTGCTGTATTGGACGAGGTTTGGCTGCTCTGAATAGTAAATTGGGTTCTCAAATGCATTTGTTCTATACATTAGCTGGTTTTCAGCAAATATTTAAAGTGATGGATGGAAACGGGACAACCTTTGGGTCAATTACAAAGGACAGGCTCTTTGATATGAGTGTTGTTATTCCTCCTGATGAAATATTGATGTGTTTCGAGAAACGAGTAAAACCGATTGAGTCAAAAATAGAAAAATGTGAAGAAGAAATCCGTGAACTAACAAAACTCCGTGACTGGCTTCTGCCCATGCTGATGAACGGACAGGCACGGGTGAAATGAGGTGAAACTATGGCCAAAAGTCCATTGGAAAGACAGATTGAATCTCAAATGAAACAGGCAAAACAACTTGCGGATAAAAAGCGGAGGGAAGATGAAAAACGGGCAAGGGAGCAGAAGCGTATGGAACAAAAAGCGATTGTTCGGGATCGGGCATCATCTATTGTAAATGGCCAACCATTAGTGGAAGGCTTTCGCATTATGGATAAGACATCAGAAGAAATATTAAGGTGTTTACTGGAGTGTGACAGCCGAAGGGACAGCCATGTTAATTTCTCTGATGATATTTTCCCGTCGTATGTCCAGATGTCTATTGGAGTGGAACTCGAGAAATTAATACAATATGGGATGATTGGCGGGCTTTTATCATTTGGCAATGGAGGTATGCTCGACTTGTTACCACCTGCCTTCTCCTATTTTGAGGATAAACAGGCAGCTTTAGATAGGCAAGATAAGCGAGAAAAGGAACGCCAGCAAAGTATCATCAACTATGGAAACTTGGTTTTCGGTAATGTTTCTGGCTCTACATTGACTGTGGACAATTCCATACATCAAATTGAGCAAGCTATAGATGAAAAAGGCGGCGAGGATAAAAAGGAGCTCCACGAATTGTTAGATGAGGTCAAAGAATTGATTGAAAATATACAGTCGAGCAGAGCTATACCGAAACAAAAGAAATTATTTGAAAAGATCTCCAATCATATGGAAAAGCATGGTTGGTTTTATGGCGCTGTGGTTCAACTTTTGGGAACAACTGCATTGGGACTGATAGGAGGATAGAAAGTATGAAAAAGGTTGATTTACACATTCACACAGTTGCGACTGTAAGTGACCATTACTTTGAATTCTCCATGGATACTCTGCAAAGTTATGTGGAATGCAAAGAATTAGATGCAATTGCTGTCACAAATCATAACCTGTTTGATAGAAAGCAATATGAAGAAATTTGTAAAAAAATATCAGTTCCAGTATTTCCGGGTATTGAAATTGATATAGAGCAGGGACATTTATTATTGATTACTTCACCGGACGACCTAGATGATTTTGAACCTCGATGCAAGCATATACAGGAAAAAAATTCAACCAATACTTCTTGGATATCAGAAGATGATCTGTTGGAATATTTTCCAACCATTGGAAAGTATGTACTGATACCTCACTATGATAAAAGTCCAAAGTTAGAATTACATCGAATTCCCAAAATTAAAGACCATATCACATGCGGCGAAGTTACAAGCGTAAAAAAATTTATATCAATGAAAAAAAGAAGCGGGGAACTCGTACCAATTCTTTTTAGCGATGAACGTATGGAGAACAGGGAGGCGCAGTTCCCAGATAGACAAACTTTTATTGATATTGAGGAATTATCTATAAATGCATTAAAACACGCCTTAAGAGACCGTGCCAAAGTTTCACTTTCTCCAGATGAAGGAAATGTTTTGTTTCAGATTTTAGATAATGGATTGCAAATCTCTACAGGTCTGACAGTTATTTTGGGCGGGAGATCCTCTGGAAAGTCATATACATTAGACGCTATTAATGATCAGTATGAACATGCTGCTTATATACGCCAGTTTGAATTACTTGCTCGGGATGAAGAAGCAGATAAACGAAGATTTGATGAACTTTTACGGAGAAAAGGTGACTCCATTACTCAAGAATTTTTGCAACCATTTAGAAATGTGATTGATAATGTACAGGCGGTAGATTTAAGAACAGATGAAAGGGAAATAGAAACATATCTTGAAATGTTAAAAAAATCTGCTGCAGAAGTCGAAAGACAAGATGCTTTTGCAAAAGCAAAACTATTTAGTGAAACATTATTTGACATTAAAGACCTATCATCACTTAAAAAGCTTATTGAAGCTGTTGATATTTTGATTTCTAATTTAGAGTATCGAGAATTGATAAATTCTCATATCGAGAGAAAAGCATTGTTAAATTTGGCGATTTCACTCAGAAAAAAATATATCTCTGAAAGCCAATTAGCAAGCGCTATGAAATGTGTGAATGATATTGTCGGTAATATAAAGACGGAGTTGAGCAGTAGGACGACAAATACAGTTATTCCTGAGATTGACTTTTACAGGATTTTGTTGAATCAGAGAAAAATAGAAAAATTCGTTGCTATTGTTAAAGGTATTCAGCAAAAACGTATTATTGAACAAAAAAGCGTCCATTCGTTCAACATCGTTGCAAAATCAAGACCTTTTAATGGAGCTCAGGAGCTTCACTCGGTGTTTAGAACGAGTGATGCACTTACTCCCCTTTTTACGATAAATATAATGATCCGTACGAGTATTTGTGTTCGTTACGCAAAAATCAAAATATTCCAAGTTCTGAATATCATAAATTTTTTGCTTATATTGAATATGAGGTTTTGAATAAATATGGAACTAAAGCGTCAGGTGGCGAACGATCAGAATATAATCTGCTTCAACGAGTGAAAGATGCTTTACAAGAAGATATTTTAATTTTGGATGAACCAGAATCTTCTTTTTTGACAATATTTTCTTAAAAGATGGTGTTGATGTTTTACTGAAAGAACTGTCCGAACACATTCCTGTTGTGATTGCAACACATAATAACACTATTGGGGCTTCGGTACATCCTGATTTTCTCATATACACAGAAAAAGAGATTACTCTAGATGGTACTATCAAATATCACCTTTATTCTGGATATCCAACCAGTGAAGAACTAACAGATCTGGAGGGAAATAAGTTAAAGCGCAGATCAATTATGCTGAATTGCTTGGAAGCAGGCGAAGAAGCGTATCTCGAGAGGAGCAAAACATATGAAGTATCTTTACATTGAGAATGGACAGGGATTTTTTTCAGTAAGTGGTTTAGAAACAGATAAACAAACCATAGATAAAATTCGAAAAGAGGATCTTTTGAGTTTACTGAACTTAATTGTTTATGAGAGCTCAGAAAACGGATTTGAAATGGATTCTTATGATGAGGAAAGCTTAAAAAATCCTGCACACAAAATAATTTATAAAAACATATATGATAAATTTGATGCACTAATTAAAAAGCGAGTACAATTTAAGGATGAAACGTGTGATTTATACAGATCTGCAATTGAAAAGTATTCTGTGGAATTGGACAAAGAATGAAAATTCTAAATTCGCAACTTGACATGAGTACATTTTGAGTTACACTATTTGCGAGACGGATGAAAACTGGATTGGAAAAGCATAGAACTAGACATTGGTATGGAAGTTACCGAGGCGTTAGAACTAAATGATGGTCAAAAACATTCTGTTATCAATCAATATTTTGGTAAAAATCTGTCGGGTAAAGATATCAAGAAATAGTTCAGAGAAAAACATCCGGAGTATAATTCCCAGTTGAACGTTGCGAACAATACGGCGTACTTTTATGATTTTTATGATATAAGGCCTAAAATCCAACAGATTTTTCAGCTATTGTTACAAAAGCTGAAGAATTAAACAACCGTTATGCCAATTAAAGCAAAACGGGTTGTATATACTCTCTTCAGAGTTATTTGTAGAACCGTATATTCCGGAAGTCCTTCTAACATATCAAGAGACTGTAACACAAAATCTTAATAGTAAAAAACAAGTTTCATTACTCAATCATCGGCAATTTTTCATATATTAGTTATTATCTGTTTTCCGACCACCTCAGCAACCCTCTCACGCATATTATTCATCCTTCTTACCCACTCCATTGGATTTTCTTCCTTAAGGTGTTCGGTTAAACCTTCTTTTTCAGCCAATTCTCTTACCAGCCGATAAAAGAGTTCCTGCGCTTCTTCCTCAACATCTGTAAGGTGTGAACGGAGTTTGCCAGAAGTGAGTAGATTGTAGTACAGGATTTTACGATGTTGCTTTAAATAGCGCAGGTAGCGCTGTCCCCACACACCGATAGGGCGATATTCTTCGGTTGGTAAGATAAGATCAGGAAGACAATAGTCGCCCAGCATTGTGTATGTGCCACCCATTTGTTCAAATATTGTTTTAGCCATAATGCAAAACCTCCTTTGATACGCTCATTGTACCAAAGGAGGTTTTTGTTTGCGAATGTGCGATTTTGGAGATCGCACATTGTACATTGAAAAAATTGGTCAACTACAAATTAGACAATCGTAATTTACTAATTCGCTTCAGCAGATCTTTTACTCTTTCAAGTAGCTTTCAAACGGTGCGTCGTCACTGCAAAATGTATCAAAAATCATTTTAGCTCCAAGCCGGAAGCCAACGATGAAAGAATCCAGTCCCGTGTCACCCATCAGTTCGCCGTAGGCATTGCAGAAATCAAGAAACAGCTCTTTTCGTTGTCGTTCAAGCGCTGCGTGAGTTTGTCTTCCAACTCATTGATATTCCCTGAAACTTTCAGAATGCGGCTACCTTTCCGATACCCTTTCGCCTGCGGGTCAAGATTTCCGAAATACAGCTCTTCTAAGAAGTTCGCCATTACTTGGCACCTCCCTGTGACTGTTTCTGACTTCTCCAAGACGGAAAGTGTTTCAGCGTCCTGATATGCCAGTCGGATTTCCGAGTGACCGAGCGGCAATAGGGAGAGCAGAAAAATTCAATGAGATATATTTTCGGGATGTGGTTAACATTGTAACGCTTAAATGACTTCAGATTTCCGTTGGCACACCAGTTGTTGACAGCGGTCTTGCTATAACCTGTGATTTTGCAAACTTCCAAAGCGGTCAGAACATCTTTGTATTGTGAGAACAGGTCAGCATAATACTCGTGCATATCTTCCAAGACTTCCGGCGGGAGATTGATTTCCAGTTTGATTTCATAGCAGCCCTTATACCACCCCCTCGGTGCGGCATAGGCTTCCGGGAAAACCTTGCGGTCCTCCAAATAAGCGATCACGTCTTCCTTTTTTGATTTGATAGCAGCGTGTCTGCTTGCCTGTGTAATAGCAAGGTATCTTTCCGCTTTGCAGAAGATACCGGGCGGTGGACTTGCTGATATGGCAAATACGATAAAGCTGATCCTTTGTGATAATATCGGGAATCTCGTCCCAGTTGATGGCTGTGTCATTCATAACAATACACCTTTCAAAGTCTATTTGCCGGTGTGACTGTCCGTGTATTGCTTCGATGTTCTCAGTTCTTTCCGTTCTTTCCGTAGTTCTTTCCAAAAATACGGGCTTTGGCGCATTTTTCGGTTTATTCGAACTTGCCCCGAAACCACTGACTTTTTCTGGGTTTTGCTGCGAAAAATGCAATGTTTATGCGGCCTTGCGCCGAGGACGAAACTATCAGAAACTAACACGAAACTGGCTGACCCTGACACGCACTTCATAAAACTCGAAATTTTTTGAGAGGTTGGCTGTTTGCTCCGCTTAAAAAGCCCATAAATTCAGGGGTTTTCTTCGGTTCGAAAATTAAATATTTTGTTGTTCTTTCCGTCAGTTCTTGCGAAAAGTTTTTCAAAAGAAAGCGGAATAACATATATGGAGAGTTGTCCGAGTGGTCGAAGGTGCAGCACTCGAAATGCTGTAAGCCGAAAGGCTTCTAGGGTTCGAATCCCTAACTCTCCGCCAAAAAAGTCCAGTAAACTCAAGGGTTTGCTGGACTTTCCTTTTTTGTCTGACTCCTTGAATTTTCCGATTTTCGCGTTGGAACGGCGTTAGAATTGGCCGTTTTTGCGTTAGAACAGCATGTTTTTTTAGTCGAAAATCGGGTTCAAATCCGGTTCTGCTATCTTGCCTTGCTCGGTTACATCTTCCCAGCGGCACCCGAAATCATCTGACCTCGGAAGAAGCATTCCCTGCTCCATGGCCTGCGCCGAGGATATTTTGGATCTGTAGTCGAGATGGGCATAAATATTGGCGGTCGTGCTGAAATCCGAGTGGCCTAGCCATTCCTGGATTTGCTTCAGCGGCACGCCGTTAGCCAGCAGCAAGCTGGCGCAGCTATGGCGAAGATCATGAAACCGCATCTTCGGCACCCCGTGTTTTGCTATGTACTTAGGAAAGTACTCCGTCAAATAGTCGGGGCGCATGCGCTCTTCCAGTTCATTCACAAAGACATAACCGTCGTAATCGTAGTTATAGCAATTGCCGCAAACTTTCTTGTTGAGTTCCTGCGCTTCCTTGACCTTTTGAAAGTAGTCGCGGAAGCTCCCCACCAAGGGAAGCATTCTCAGGCTCGATTTGGTCTTAGCAGAATCCTACTCGATAATTTTCATGGTGCCGTCAATCGTTGCCTCAGTGACTGTTCGTTTGATGGTCAGCGTTCCGCGATTGAAATCGATCGCATCCCACTTTAGCCCGAGCACCTCGCCACGGCGTAGTCCATAAAACGCAGCAACCAAAACCGGAAGCTCCAGCCGCGTTCCCTTGACAATCTCGAACAACTTCTGCATTTGCTCCGCATCAAGGAAGGTCGGCTGAAATGAGTTCTTCCTCGGCCTATCCACCTTCATGGCAACATTCTGCGGTACCATGTCGGTTTTCATCGCATATTTCAGTGCCGAGTGGATAATCGCGTGATAGTGGATGACCGTATTCGGCTTTACCTTTCTGAGCATTTCGGAATAAAACATCTGCAAGTGTCGGGCTTCCAGCTCCCGCAAGGTCAGATTCCTTTGGCGGAAGTACGGCCCGACTGGCTTGTTGATCATTGCGGCGTAAGAACTGTATGTTGCCACAGCCAGCCGCCCCTTGGCGATTTCCAGCCATTCCAGCAGATAATCGGCAAACAGCATATCGCTGCTCAGGTCGCCCACCTCTTTAGGCGGCTCAAACTCCGCCCGAAGCCTCGCCAGCTCCGCCTCCGCCTTGCGCTTGCTGCCCTTTTCGGGAAGCCCCAGCGAGATCCATTTCGTTTTCCGCTGCCCTCCGGCGTTTCTATAGTTCAGCACGGCGTAATACCTGCCGTTTTTCAATGTCAGATGTCCTGCTACCAATTTCATTTCCTCCTGTCCTTTGTATTTGCAGAACAGAACTCCAAACCGACAGTATCAGTATACCATCGGTTTGGGGTTCTCTCTATTCTGCGAATTGTTTTATCGTAGCCGTATCGGTACGAATCAGCGGGCATCCCGGTTCCGTTCTCTCTGCCGCTTCAGCAATTCCAGCCCCTTGATGATGTCCCGGCGCATCTGTTCCTCGGTGTAGCCGGAAGGAAAGTATTTCCGCAGCTCCTCCCGTTTGAATTTCAGCTGCTCCTGCTGGTTTGGTTTCGTCTCCGCCAGCACGGCGTAGACTATCTGGTCATCCAGTAAGCCCTCCTGCGCCAGCTTTTTCAGGCGGATGCTCTGGGCGTGGGACGGGGTGCAGTCATTCATATTGATTGCGTCAAGCAAAGTGAGCTGTTCTTCTCGGTCAAGGTAGGAGATTTCTACCGCGGGGTTGAAAGCGATTTTATTATCGTCCACCATTGAAAGCAGTTCGGGAATTAAGTAAGTTAAGCGGATATATCTTCGCACTTGGTCTTTGCTTTCACCGGCTTCTTCGGCAACCTTTTCTACACTAAGCAACTTCTCTGCAACTTGCACAGAAGTTTTACCTTGGTGCTTTATGGCGTCCAGCTTCATCTTATACGCAAAGGCTTTTTCGCTTGGCAGTATTGTTTCTCTTTGCAGATTTGCGTCCACCATTGCGATTACCGCTTCGTCGTCTGACATCTCACGGACGATTACAGGCATTGTTTCAATCCCCAGCACCTGACACGCCGCAAGCCTTCTGTGTCCCGAAATAAGCTCGTAGCCGCCGTCAGGCAGTGGTCTCGCAAGTGCCGGAGTTATCGTTCCGACCTTGCGTATACTTTCAATCATTCTCTCCATTTCTTCGTTGTTCAATATCTTAAAGGGGTGATTCTTAAAAGGATGAAGCTCGTCAAGCGGTATATTCTTTACACGCTCAAGCTTTGCGTCGTCACGCTCCGCCTGCGTTGTAAATAGGTCGTCCAGAGTCGGTAAAGTAAAATCTGATTTTCGTTTTGTCATCGTTCGTATCCTCTCTTTCTTGATTTATTAAATCCGAAATATCGGCTGCGCATATTCTCCTCAATGAGAATATTTTCTTTGATTTTGGGGTTATCCTCTATAATTCTTGCCGCTGTTTTCCCGTCCTTTCGGAGCTGAGCCAGAGCCTTTGTGCAGTCATCTCGCTTTGCAACAAGCTTTGCTTTTTCGTCGGGATTGTGGCAAGAATCAATATCTCGGTAGAGCATTTTTCGGTAACCCGATATGAGTTTTATTTCAGAATCAGCATTTTTTTTTATAAACGCTTCCACAGAAAAAATATCGGTCAAATGATTGTCGCAAATGAGCTGTACCTGTGCGGTGTGGCGGTCAAGCCAACGGCAAGCCTCACGCATTTCGGGCGATAACGGCTTGTGTTTTTTATTCTTAGGAAGCACGCCGAGCAGATATAAATATCTGAAATACAACGCTTTTAGACCCGTAATCTTTTTGGCGGTTTTTAAGTTGCCTTTAACAAAATGCGCCTTTTGAATTGTTACACCGAAGCTCTTTTTTTCGGTAAACTCATAGTATAAGCGGTAAGCTTCCTGAGAGTTGTTTTTCAGTAAATCTCTCATTCGGTCATAGATTGCGTCACGGTCATAGCCTTCACCCAAACGGTACAAACGAGTTGCTTTCTTGCTGTTGACAGAGCGAATAGTAGCGTATTTATGATATGGGTTTAGGTCGATTACATATCCGAGCTGTTTCGTAACATAGGTAAAAGTTTTGAGATTTGTACTCATCGTAAGAGCTTTATCTATCGCCTCACGCATTAAATTGTATCGGGTCGGCTCATCGTTCTTTTCCGCAAAGTACAGCTTGCGTGGCGTCTTTCCTTTAGGATTTTTAATAACCGTCAAACCGTTTTCTTTGCAAAGCTCATCGGAAATACTGCGCAGTTTCCAGTATGCACCCTCGTTGCAGTTAAACTTCTTACCGTTCCACATATTCACCGAATTGATGACCAAATGATTGTGATATGTGCCGGTGTTAAAGTGCGTAGCGACCAGCACTTGGTACTGATCGCCCCACATTCTTTTGGCAAGTTCTACGCCGAGTTTGTGAGCAAGTTGCGGTGTGACTTCACCTGTTTTGAAACTCTGATATGCGTGATAAGCCACATTACCGACCGTCTTATCGAAGCGTTCTTGTACCGCTTTCATCTCGGCAAAAGCTGTTTCTGCGGTGCAGTTTACGCCTGTCACATACATTGCTTTTTCTTCACCGATTACGGTTTTTCGCTCGTCGCTTGCGTAGTGAAGTGCCTTGCAAATATCGCTGTAAATCGTCTTATCAGGGTTCGCAGCATAGCTTAAAACACGGTTGACGCTGTCTGTTACAGCCCATATTTTTGTTACTGCCACAGCGAATCACTTGCGCTTTCCGACTCGCCGATTGAGTGGTAAGCCTTCAAAAATTTGCTCACAACATCGTTGAAGTTTGCATTTACATTGGCTTCGGAAAGCGACTTCCAATTGTCACGAAGTGAGGTCAAACCTCGGTAAGCTTCGTAAAATTCCTGTGGCAAGGTTGCCTGAACTTCTTTGCCAAGACCAAGTTTTCTAAGGTAAGCAGAGAGCGAAAGTCCGCATTTTTTAGCGGCAGTTTCCATTTTTCTTTTCTCTCCCTCAGTCACTCGGATATTGATTGCGGTTGTTCTTTGTCTCATATTTTTTCATTCCTTTCTCCTAAAAATCGGGGTTACAGGGGCGACAAGTCCCTTTCGGCAATTTGCCGCCGGTTTTGTGGGTTTCAAAGGCAACACAAAACCTATGCTCGCTATCCTTACGGATTGGCATTACCTGTATAGCCTTATATCCACTTTCTCAAAAAGTGACGATAGTGACGGCTGTGACGGCTTTTCCTATATAGCGGATTTATTGTCATCGCCGTCATTGCCGTCATTCTTTTTTAAGTAAATCAGTCGGCTTGTACCGGTGCGTTTTGTTTTGTATTCGATGCCTTGCGGCTGAAAAACTTCCGAAGAAAATCGGGCAAGCATTTTGGTCACGACATTCGGTGTAACCTCGGTTTCGTTCATCTGCGTTATAAGTTGGGTTGCAGTGCCTCGCCATTCTTTTACTTCCGAAATATAATCAACCAGCCGGAAAATAAACTTCGGAATTTCTTCACGGTGAATATCCTCCATATCCTTTCGCTCGACTAATTCCCACAAGTGACTGCGGTTGTCAAACTTCAAGGTCAGCTCCTGATATGCAACATCTCGACCGGTGGCAAGCAGCGTTCCGGTTTCGTTAGCACGGCTGCGCTTCAAAACAAAATTCGTATCTGCCGCACCTGTGATACCGGTGGAGCCTGATACCTCGTTGAATGGGTCGCTGACATCTTTCAGCTTCCTAACATGGTGAACAACCGCAACAGCAATGCCGTACTTGTCCGAAATATTTTTCAGCGCCGATACATCGTCGTAGTCGCCTGCATACATTCCGTTTTTTCCGCCGGTGCTTTTTGAATCTCGAACCTTTTGAAAGGTGTCGATAATGACAAGCTTTGTTTTCGGAAAGTCGGAAAGATACTGTTCGATTTGCTGTTCCAAACCGGTGCCGATTTGAAAACTCGTTGTGGCAATGCGAAGTTCAGGCGGCGCTTCATCGGTGATTTGATACAGGCGGCTTTGTATTCTTGCGTAAGTATCCTCAAAACAGAGATAAAGTACATCGCTCTTGTGGGTTTCAAATTCCCACACAGGCTGTCCTCTCGCCACTTGAATACCGAGCCAAAGCATCAGCCAGCTCTTACCGATTTTACTTGAACCCGAAAGCACACTTAGTCCTTGCGGTATCAAGCCGTTCACCACAAATAAGGTTTTTCTCATCGGCGTTGACAGCAGCGTGTCCGCATCGATTGTTTTCAGCTTTTCAACTTGCATTCTTCACACCTTCTTCCATAACATAATTGATGACATTGACCTTCGGAATCTTAAAAGCGTTTCCGATTTTAACGCCGGAGATATATCCGTTGTTAATCAAGTCGTATGCCAAGTGTCGTCTTACGCCGAGCATTTGTTGAAGCTGAGCTACCGTAACAATGTCCGGATAGTCCGGGAACATCATCTTGTAAAGCTCTTTCAATTCTGTTTTTCTCATCTTCTTAACCTCCTTTAGTGAGAAAAAAAGCTGCAACGGTATGCACAGCTATGTAAGAGGCAACAGATAGAATGGAGGTTTCTTTCTGTTGCCGTTTCGCCGTTTTACCCGAATGTCGTTTTTGTTATCCCTGCCCCCATCTCAGCGGCGTTGCTTCGCTTTCGTCGTCTCCGACTGTCATCGCAAAGTCATATCCCATTCGGACGGTCATTCGATTTTAGAAAATCAATTCTATTGCAATTTTGATTTGCAAATTCATTATAGCTGTGTATTGACACGAAGGCAATACTTTTGCATAATGTTATTTGTAGCGATATGGATTTGATAATTATTCAAAAATTCTCATTTTCTAAAACGGAGGTCTTAGCAATGAGCGAAAACCTACTCCAAACAGAAGATAAATACAGTGCCGTGTACTTTGGATTTGCTCCAAATAGATGGCACGTAACGGACGACGAAAAATCTTGCGTTCTTTCCGTGAACGGCGAGTACAATTACTCAAAACTGCTTGAGTTGTATAACGCTATCGAGGTCGATAGACGAGAAACGATTGCTTTGGCTGTTACCGGCAAAAAAGAATTTGCTTTATCGGACGGTGAACTTACTCAAATCAAGCAGGATACTGCCGATACGCTTGCTCGTTTGCGGGCCGTTACACAAAAAATAAATTCTGCATTTGACTTTCTTCCTATGGGCGACAGCAGAGCTTATATCTCACCGATGAACACCGCTTCTGTCTTTTTTTCACCGGGCGAAGGAATTTTGAATTTTCTCTATGCTGATTTTGATTCGGCGTATAATGAATGCCTGAATCGCACAAAAAAAGACTTGCCTGATGAGACAAGTCTTGATATTTCTTTACTGACCGAAAAAGAAAAGAAATTTTATTATTATTTGGCTTTAACCGAAACGCAAAAACGCTTTAAGCCATTGATAGAAGCTTCGCTGTTTACAGCGGAATTTCCGCCGATTCTGCTTCATTGCTCAAAGCAGGAGTTGACGGACTATTACCAGTACCTTAAAAAAAAAATGCAAAATAATCTATTGCATTTAATTGAAGCGACATTTGACGAGAATTTTTGCGACGGATTTTTCAATCGCCTAACCCACAAAACGAGATTTGCAGGCTACTGCCGTAAGCAAGGATTGCCGACAGAGCAAAAGCGAACGATTGTGCATAGTATCAGCATCATTGATGCTGAGTATCAGATAGAAAATGTGCTTGACGGCTATATCGAAAGTGATTTTGATTTGGATATCAAGATGGCTGCCGCTTCGGAGGTTTCTCCGAGCGTTCAAAATAATTTGGATAAGCTCGGTTTTACTATGCCGGAAATGATTTCCCTGTCTGCAATGCAAGCCGACGAGTACGAAACTTGTATTTGTGAAAGCATTGAACAGCAAATTGAGTTTGAACTGATACAGTTGTTGAAGTCCGATATCGGAATGCGTAAATGCAAACGCTGCGGTAAGTATTTCATTATGAAGGGCAATTACGATACTAATTACTGCGACCGCATTGCCGAGGGTGAAACCCGCAACTGCCAGGACTTAGCCGCACAAGAGAACTATAAAAGGAAAATGGCGGACAATGCCGCCATTCCGTTATATCAAAAGTATTACAAGCGCTATGCCGCCCGTGTGCGTGTAAGACAGATTAAAGAGCCCGATTTCAAAAAGTGGAAGTATCAGGCGATGACAAAGCGCGACGAATGCTCCAACGGCAAAATCACCCTTGCGGAGTTTGAAGCATGGCTTGAGGGCAGCTTCCCGAATAGGAAGAAGAAAGAATAGCCATTTTTTGTCAATAAACAACCAATTTCCCCAAGCGGAACTGGAACAAAAGCAGTTCCGCTTTTATAATATTTTCCCAGCTTTCCTTTATAAATCCGCAATAATCCTTGATTTTAAGACTAAAATATGCTATACTAAAATTGTATAATTATATCTGCCCGAAAGTGAGGATAATTTAATGGACTCCAACATCGAACGCTGGTACTCAATGAAAGAAATTTGCGAATACCTCGGTGTCAGTCGTGACACCGTACTCGCTTGATAGAAAAAAAGAAATATGCCCGCCGCAAAAATCGGTCGTCTTTGGAAATTCAAGGTCAGCGAAGTCGATGCTTGATGAAATCCGGCGTTGCGGCAGATAATTAAGTTTCGGAGATGTACAATATGGGTTTTATTGAATCGTATAAACATCTTGAAAAAAACTATGCGGCGAAGTATTAAATGACGATAGGCGTATATCCGCTTATATTGATGAAATGATAAATACTCCCCCGTGGTTCTTATCTTGTAAAAGGTTGGGATGATGACCTAAAACAACTGAAACACTACCGTTGGGTTAGGAATCAAATAGCACATGAACCTGATTGTACCGAGCAAAAATATGTGTGAACCGTGTGATACTGTGTGGCTGGACGATTTTTATTCACGCATAATGAATCAAATCGATCCTCTCGCTTTATATTCTAAAGCCACCAAGCCTCGTCATGCTCAAAAACCGGTACAAGCTCATAAGCCCGGAATCCCATACTTACACTTATTCTCAGCCGACTTCTAACCATAGGAAATCATTCCCACAGACTGCCGGTTGTATGACATTTTTAGTAGGTATTCTAATTATTGTAGTTGCAATCGTTTTAATGTCAAAAAATACTATAATTGATTTTGGAGGTGCGCTATGGCACTTGAAAATAAATTAGGTCTGACAAGTTCTGCCGACCTTGCCCGTGAAGAAGAACGAATCAGCAAGAAAAAAGGCTGTTGAACTTTTTGAAAAAAAAGTATTTTTAGATAATCTTTCCTGCCGGCAAAAGTTTTCTACATTGTAAAGCAATCCATAAACAATTCCTCTTTGAGGACGTTTACGACTTTGCAGGCGAACTCAGAACAGTCAATATTGCAAAGGCACTCGTTTCTCGGTCTAAGCAATGCAAATCAAACCCAGCTACTGAG